>Ga0209542_10001899_pt1 | contig 48198 bp, 45 predicted proteins | sample RifCSPhighO2_01_FD_184028 | JGI IMG/M metagenome (GOLD analysis project Ga0209542, IMG submission 184028) | Soil microbial communities from Rifle, Colorado - Rifle CSP2_plank highO2_0.1 (SPAdes) (version 2) | ecosystem: Environmental > Terrestrial > Deep subsurface > Rock core/Sediment ...
GAGCGAACAACGCCCTGATAATAACCGTGAGAACAAGTATGGTCAAACCCAAATCGCCGCCGGGAATTATGTTCTGGAGATAGACCATAGCGTTGAATAACGGCCTATATAGGATTTCGTTGTAGATACTTAACAAATCAACCCACAACTTACGACCTACGACCTACGACTTTTTTATTGTCGTTAGTCGTTAGTCGTTAGTCGTTAGTTAGGGCATATCCACTCCTCCTTTTGAAAGAGGGGAACATCTTAAAATACGCGCCACCGACTTGGCAGATCCTTTCACAACACCATATTTCTTTATCGACTCAATCGCATAGTCAGAGCATGAGGGATAGAATTTGCAGTCGGTATATATAAATAAAGGAAACCTGGTTTCTCTAAAAATAGTAGATACTCGCTTATGCCCAGATATTGTTTTTAGTAATAAGGTTTTCACCATTATTCATTAATTTCTAATATCCAATTACTAATTTCTAATAAAATTTTCAATGCTTCAGTGTCCAATATTTGAACTTTTTAAAATTTAACGTTTCATTAGAAATTAGATATTAGGAATTAGGAATTTTTAACAGGGTTCTCCTCAACTCTCCCGCTAACTTATTAAACTGGCCTCTTGCTATTTTCCTGTGTATTACAATCGCCATGTCATGGCCGCGCCCCAACAAGGGTATCCTCGCAATTTCTCCGGAAAGTATCCTTCTAATTTTATTTCTGTCTACGGCGAGGGGAATATATTTTGAAGAGACAATGAAAACACCCCTGGAATATCCTTTCTTGTTGTCTAGCAACTTTATAAATAAAAAACTGCCCTTAACAGTCCTCCCGCTTTTGAAAACACGATCTATGTCTTTCTTGTCGGATAACCTATATTTTCTAGGTAATGCCACTCGCGAAATGTCGTATATCGATATGTCGATATATCAGACCGTTAGCCGTTTCCTGCCTTTTCTTCTTCTTTTTGCCAGAACCCTCCTCCCGAACCTTGACCCAGATCTAGTTAGAAAACCGTGTTTTTTCTTCCTCTTCTTCTTTTTTGCCCGATATAGCGTCGATTTCATAGAACTCAATACTATTATTTTTTTATGGACGAGTCAATTTTTATATTTCTGAAATTATTTTTGCCGTCTGTCAATATTGTCTTTATTTCCCCACTTGTTATACACAGGATGTACACTGTTTTGATTGTTTTACTTGTTTTAATTTTTTATTACAGTAGTAGTAGGTTTTGTTCGCGAACGAAGTGAGCGGTAACAAAAGTTACCCCGCCATGGCGGGGTGCTGATAATTACAGCCACTCGCTACGCTCGCGGGTAATTATCGCATGACCAACGAAGAACTCTGGAAAGCAGTACTTGGCGAAATGGAACTATCCCTCTCACGGGCTAATTTCACTACCTGGTTCAAAAACACGTCCGTCTTATCCAAAGACAAGAGCGCGGTAGTGGTTAGCGTACCGAACGGTTTCATAAAAGAGTGGCTTGAGAACAAGTTCAACAAGAAAATACTGGAGTCCATCAGAAATCAGAATCCAGAGGTAAGAGAGGTCCGCTATATTATAGGCCGTCCAAGGATAGAGTTGGTTAAACACGACATCTCAAATATCATGCTAGAGAGGGAGTTGGAGTCCAGATCTGATAGCGAATCCGACAAAGACGTGGATAGATTAACTAACCTCAATAAAAAATATGCTTTCGAGTCGTTCATCGTAGGCTCTAACAACGAACTAGCTCATGCGGCTTGTCTTGCCATAACCAAAAATTTGGGCAAGCTTTATAATCCTCTGTTCTTATATGGCGGAGTTGGTCTCGGCAAGACTCATCTTCTGCAAGCGATAGGGAACAAGATACTTAATGAGGGCGGTTCGAAGAGCGTCCTTTACATATCTGCTGAAAGATTCACCGCAAGTATTTTGGAGGCATTGATTAACCGAACAATAGAAGATCTTAAGTCAAAGTACTCACAATTAGACATACTGATGATAGACGATATCCAATTTATAGCCGGTAAGGAGAAGACCCAGGATATAATATTCTCCACATTCAACGAGTTGTACGGAAGGAACAAGCAAATAGTCCTTTCATCCGACAGACCGCCTCAAGCGATACCAGCTCTTGAAGAACGCCTAAGGTCGCGCTTTGAGGGTGGAATGATAGCCGATATAAGTACCCCTGATTTTGAGACGCGCTTGGCGATACTGAAGCAAAAGATCCATGAAAAGAACTACGTCAACTTTGACGAGGAAACGCTTACCTATATCGCCACTCATATACAGAAGAACGTTAGAGAGCTAGAGGGCGCTTTGAACAGAGTTGGCGCTTTCAGCCAGATATATAATAGAACTCCGGATATGAAGGAGGTAAAGAACATCCTTAACGCTTATTTAAGCAGTCCCTACAGAAAAACATCTCCTCAATCGATACTTAAAGCCGTGTCTAATTTCTACGATATATCTCTAAACGACCTTGTTAAAAGAAGCCGTAAGAAGGAAATCGTAAAACCGCGCCAAGTTTCTATGTTCTTACTAAGAGAAGAGACCAAATTATCGTTTCCTGAAATAGGTCAAAAGCTTGGCGGACGCGACCACTCAACAGTTATTCACGCCTGCGAAAAAATAAGATCGGAATTATCCGTGGATGAACCGCTCAAACAGGAGTTGGTTCTGATCAGAGAACGTGTTTATAATTCTTTTGATAAATAGTTGATATCTAGTTGACCAAGGGTTCAAAAATATCAAAATTAAAAAAGTATCAACTGAAACCAACCGTCATTCCTTAAATAATACATAGATTATACACAACGGGTTTCAAGCAAGAGGTAGTAATTTGTTGTTTAAATGCTGGATTTTTAGACTACCAAGGTATATTATCAACAAAATTGTCTAGTATAATAAGTAATAATAAATTTTATATAAAGTAAATTAATAAATAACTTATAGATTCATTACTTGATATGAAAGTTACCGTAAGTCATAAAAACCTAAAGAAATCTCTGGGACTGGTTGAAAAGATCGTCTCAAGAAACCCATCATTGCCTATACTGAATAATATGCTGATTAAAACCGATAACGGCAGATTGAGAGTTTCATCTACAAACTTGGAAATTGGTATTAATTGTATGATAGGAGCGAAGATAGACGAGGTAGGAGAAATAGCCGTACCCGCCAGAGTATCATCTGATTTTATCAATAGCGTATCGGACGAAAAAGTCATTTTGCATACCAAAAATAATATCTTGTTCATCAACTCCGATAAGTATAAGACCCAGATTCTTGGTTTTGACACCAAAGATTTTCCCATTATCCCAAAACTGAAAGAAGGACCAATTGCTACTGTTTCATCTAAGGTGTTGAGAAATATGCTCTATGCTGTTGCTGATGCGATTGCTGTATCTGAAACAAGGCCTGAATTAGCGGGTGTTTATGCTGACTTTGGTTCTAAGAATGTAACATTTGCAGCTACCGACAGTTTTCGTTTGTCAGAAGTGGTCTTTGCTACAAAAAATGAAGGCCAGCACAATATCATAATACCTAGAAATACGGTTATGGAGTTAATAAGAATAACAAGCGATATTGATGGTGATATTGAGATCAAAATTGGAGATAATCAAGTTTCTTTTTACAACAACGATTTTGAATTGGTCTCTCGGCTTATCGACGGCAATTATCCAGACTATAAAAAAGTGATACCGGGCAAGTTTTTGTCGCGCGTGCTTGTACAAAAAAGCGATCTTGAAAGAGATGCGCGCCTTGCGGGCTTATTTTCTTCCAACATCTCCGATGTTAGGTTGGCATGTTCAGAAAACACGATTGTTATAAGGGCAAAAAACTCCGATAAAGGTGAGATAGAGACGACTGTTCCTGCCGTGTTGAAGAATGACCCGTTCGAAGTATCGGTCAATTACCGCTATCTGCTGGACGGGCTGAAGATAGTAGATAGCGAAAAAGTCGTGATTGAATTTACTGGTAACGGCAACCCGCTGATGATAAAACCGTATGACAACAATAGAGAACTTACATATCTCATAATGCCCCTTAGAAGTTAAGTTTTTGTCCAAGAGCGAAGCGATTGGTAACAAAAGTTACCCCGCCATGGCGGGGTGCTGATAATTACAGCCACTCGCTACGCTCGCGGGTAATTATCGCATGCTTAAAAATATCACCTCTCTTTTCCATAAAAAAAGAAAAGCAATTGAGGACGAGTTAAGTATGAAATCAAAAGTAGACGCAGTGCTTATCAAATTTATAAAAGAAGAAATTTTTAAAAAAGTAGACTTTGACTATCACCCTTCTTATACGCTTAACAAGGGCGTTATAAAAATAGAAACAGATAATAAGATCATTGCTCAGGAGATCGCTTTAAAGATAAGAGTCCTTGAAGAAAAGTTGAAAAACGAGGGAGTTGTCTTCAAAAAACTCCTAGTTTAACCCGAAGAATCTTTGGACAGACCATTCCCAGTTCTCGAACTGGTCGCTGTTCCTATCGATGTAATAAAGTATATTGTGGGGGTCGGAACTGTCATAGCTTCCGTTAAGCATTGGTTTAGAGGATGAGACCAAGTCGGGTTTAACGAATTCTTCATTTGGGAACTTTGCCAGCGCCTTTGCCATAAATTCATGCCACATCGGACCGCCAGCGCTTATGCCGGCTCCTTCCTGGGTCATTGACTCCTGTCTGTTGTTTCCGACCCAGACACCAACCGCCACAGTCGGACTGTAACCGATAACCCAAGCATCCCTGTTTTCCTGCGTAGTTCCTGTCTTGGCGGCAACCGATCTGCCGGGGAAGTAAAGAGAACTTGAATAGCCGAACACCGGTGCTCTGGCACTATTGTCTGATAGAACATCCGAAACAAGTCGAGCTGTTTGAGAATCGAGGACTCTTTTCGGATCCGAGACATTGTTTTCCAAAACAGTTCCATTTGCCGACTCAATTCTTTGTATAAAATACCAGGGGTTTCTTATGCCATCGTTGGCAAAAACACCGTATGCCGAAACAAGGTCGATCGGTTTGACCTCTGCTCCGCCGAGTACAAGGGACAAACCGAACCTTGACCTATCTTGAAGCGTTGTGATACCCATTTTTTCAGCAAGGTCGGTAGTATCGCTTACGCCGGCTAAATACAATGTTTTGACCGAAGGCACATTTAGCGATTGAGCAAGCGCTTGTCTCATTGTGACCGGACCCCTAAATCTTCCGTCGTAGTTTCGCGGATGGTAACAATCTAAGTTGTACTCGTCCTTTTCCCCGACCGCGTCTGGAGAACAGTTTGGATTGAATTCTGTCTTCGTGTCAAATAATACTGTAAAGTCCGGGTATCCTTTTTGGAAAGCAATGGCATAAGCAAACGGCTTAAATGCCGAACCCGGTTGCCTTTTTGCGGTCGCAACGTTGAAGTTGCCCTCATTCTCAATGTCGGAATAATCGACGGAACCGACGAGAGACAGCACCTCGCCGGTCTTCGGGTCGATAGCTATAAGGGCGGCATTGGATGCCTTGTACTTCTCTTTATTTATCTCGGCGTACTTGCTGACCGTTTTTTCTGCTGCGGTCTGGAGTTCGGCATCAAGGGTGGTTATGACTTTCAGGCCGCTGTTTTCAACTGCGTCCCGGCCATATTTGTTTTCTAGATACTCTTGGATCATGATCACAAAATGGAGAGCAAAGTCATCGCCGATATTAGGATTGAAATCAACTCCTTCGCTTATCGCTTCTTCATACTCTTCGGCGGTTATTAAGCTCAAGGCCGACATTCTTTCAAGCAGAGAGCTCTTTCTTATCATCAACTCTTCGACATGATTGCCGTACGGAGAATAATACGACGGAGCTTTGATAAGAGAGGCGAGTACCGCAGACTCGTTCAGGGTCAGTTCTGATGCGGTTTTACCAAAGAATGTTTTTGAAGCGGCCTCTATACCATAAGCGTTGGAACCGTAAGGGATCTGGTTCAGATACATCCAAAATATCTCGTCTTTAGTGTATCTTTTTTCAACCTCTATGGATAAAAGCGCCTCCTTTATCTTTCTTGTAAGTGTTTTCTCGTCTCCTAAAAGAGTTTTTTTAACTAACTGCTGAGTTATCGTGGAACCACCCTGAGATAGGTCCAGGTCCCTGATGTCTTTCAGGAATGCCCTTAAAATACCGCTTATATCAAGCCCCCGGTGGTTATAAAAGTCCGTATCTTCGGAGGCAAGAGTCGCTTTCTTAGCCGATTCCGATATCTGATCCCACGGAATGATGGTCCTTTTTTCTTCGCCATGGATGTCGTAAAGCATGATCTCGCCAGTCTTATCATATATCTTGGTTGATTCGGTTATCTTTCGTACGGCTATGGATTCGGGGGCGGGCAGGGTTAACTCAATGTATATGAATAAGATCAATAAGAGTATTACTCCTACCACGAACAGCCACAAAAAAAGCATCATAAGAGCTTTTGTAAGTTTGAGTCCCTTTTTCATAATCTACGAATTACGAATCAAGTACGAATGTACGAATCTGAATATTCGTAGCCTAAAACTGTCAATTCGTATATTCGTAAGTCAGTTTCGGCAATAATGCCATAAAATACGGTTATTTACAACCTCTGCCATTTTAAAATATTAATGTTACCATTAAACGATGTCTCCCCTTATGTTTTGGAAAAAGACGAATACAGACGAGAAAAAAGTTAAAGAGTTACTAACTCGTCGGATTGAGGCGGTTTTTCCGTCTAAAGAAGAAGTCAGGGTAAGGTTAAAAGAAGGTAAAGAATTAAGAATATATCTTGGCATAGACCCGACGGGCCTCGACCTCCACCTTGGCCACACAATACCATTGTTGTTTCTTAAACAACTTTTAGAGCTGGGCCACAAACCGGTTTTGGTTATTGGCGATTTTACGGCACGAATAGGCGACCCGACCAACAAAGAAGCAACCCGCAAATCTCTTACAGAAGAGGAAGTTAAAAATAATATGAGAAATTATCTTGGACAAGTTTACAAAATACTTCCCAAGGGTTCATTTGAAGTTAAATATAATAGTGCATGGTTGTCCAAGATGAGGTTAGAGGAGTTTTTAATTCTTGCAAGCAATTTGAGCGCGTTTGAGTTGATGACCAGGAGTATGTTCAAAGAAAGACGGGAAAAGGGTAATTTTCTAGGTACTCATGAGTTTCTATACCCATTAATGCAAGGTTATGACTCTGTAGCCATGAAAATAGACGGAGAAGTCGGGGGGAATGACCAAACATTTAATATGCTGGTCGGCAGGGACTTGGAGAAGAAACTATTGAACAAAGACAAGTTTGTTTTTGCCACGCGACTATTGGTGGATGCCGAGTCGGGTAAAAAAATGAGTAAGACCGAAGGGGGATTGATATCACTCTCTGACTCTCCGCAAGACATGTTCGGCAAAACGATGAAGACCGTGCCGGATGAGATGACGGCACTGGTTTTCCGACTTTGTACCGAAAAACCACTTGAATGGATAGAAGAAAAGTCAAAAGGCGAGCCCTACGAATTCAAGAAAGAACTTGCCTCTGAACTGGTCAGAATGTACTACGGAGAAAAAGAAGCAATGGATACGTGGCAGGAATGGAACAAAGTTTTTTCCAAAGGAGAACTGCCCAGCGAAATGGAGGAAGTTAAAACGGCAAAGTTAGTTGAACTTGTCGGTCTGGTAACTCAAAGAAATTCCAGTTCCACCAAAACACTCATTGACCAAGGCGCGGTTAAAGTTAACGGAGAAGTGAAAAAGGAGTGGAATTTTACGCCGAAAGAAGGAGACGTGGTCCAAATCGGCCCCAAAAAGTTTGTGAAGATTAAATAGACCTAAAACATAATCGGCTCACTAGGGTGAGCCGATTATGTTTTTAAGGAAGAGAGGCTACTAGGCGGCCTCTTCTTCGCTGCCGCTTTCTTCCTCCTCATCCTCTTCGTCCTCGTCTTCCTCCACCTCGTCTTCGAGATCTTTGTCGTCATCTTCGACGACATCATCTTCAACATCATCGAGCCTATAGTTATTTGTTTCGCTCATTGTCAATAACCGACTACTGACTACCAACTACCAACAACAAAAAAGTTGTAGGTCGTAGGTTGTAAGTTGTAGGTCTGATTTATCGACCCCTTTTAAAACTTAAAACATTCTATTATTTGTACAACAAATTGCAATAGCCAGGGCATCGGCGGCATCGTCCGGCCTTATCGGCTCTTTTAGATTCAACAGCAGTTGAACTATTCTCTGCATTTGTGCTTTTTCAGCGCGGCCGTAAGCGCTTATGCTTTGCTTTACTTGGAGAGGGGTGAATTCCTGAATAGGGATATTGTTTTCGGCAAGCGTAAGAAGTAATACCCCGCGCATCTCGCTTACGGCCATCACAGTCTTCTGGTTTTTGAAAAAGAAAAGCCTTTCAATGCCCGCCTGGTCAGGTTTGTGTTTTTTTATAAGTTTTTCCAGTTCTCGAGACGCTTCTTTAAATCCAGTCAATTTGTCACTGCCAATTTTTAAAATTCCATAGTCAACACAAGAAAAACGGTTCTTCTCACTCCGTACTATTCCGTAGCCAATTTTAGTTGTCCCTGGGTCAAGACCAAGTGTGACCACTAATTTACAACTTACAACTTACAACTTACAACTTTTTATTTGTTGTTGGTTGTGGGTTGTTGGTCGTTGGTTATATTTGAACTGACATCACTGACATCATCAAGATCATCTAACGCTTCAAGTAGCTCGTCAATTTTTTGTTGTATCTGCTCGTTAATCTGAACGGGAGTATGGAACATCCAGCCGATACTGCCGGGCTGGACCATCTTTGATTCGTGGTTCGAAAGGACTTTTTTAATTTCCGAGATGGTGCGGTTTTTGTTGTCGGTAACCCCCCTTATTCTTAAAGCGACTCCAGTAGGCCCGATTGCTTCTACCATGATTTCTTCCAATTGTGCGCTGTCTTTTTCCGACGCTTTTTTGATGGCCCGTTCGATGTTGTCGTTCGGCATATTCTCTCGCCGCGCTTGTTCAATGGCGTTGGCTAGGGCAATATTGTTTTTTGGGTCAGCGCCTTTTCTAGCGGCAAGAGTAATGTTCTTTGAGAGTTTAGAAAATATTTGACCCCGCTTTTGGTCAGTAATACCTTTCCTCCTTTTAATTTGACTCCAGCGGCTGTGGCCGCTCATAAAAGTTTTGGTTTCTTATTCTTCAACCCCAAATGTTCAAATCCTTTTGAGGTAACTACTCTTCCTTTCGGAGTTCTTGCGAGGAACCCCATCTGCATCAGGTACGGTTCGTAGACGTCTTCTATTGTGCTTTCTTCTTCTGAAATGGATGCGGCTACGGACTTAAGGCCGGCAGGGCCGCCATCAAAGTTGTTAACTATGACCAACAAGATTTTCCTGTCTGTTTCCTCGAGCCCCTTGTCGTCTATCTCAAGCATCTTCAAGGCCTTTTTGGCTACGTCTTTGGTGATGGTTCTCGCGTCACCCATCTGATTAAAATCTCGCACTCTTTTTAAAAGTCGATTTGCGACTCTGGGAGTGAACCTTGAGGCAAGAGCCACCTTTTTGATGGCTTCTTTTTCGATATCCACGCCAAGTAGGCGCGACGACCTCGATATTATTTCTTCAATATTACCCTGGTTGTAGAAGTCAAGCCGGAAGTTGATGCCAAACCTGGACCTAAAAGGGGCTGAAAGCATTGATATCTTGGTTGTGGCGGCAATGAGGGTAAAACGGGGCAGATCTATTTGCAGTGTTTTTGCAGAGTTACCCTTTCCGATGATTATGTCCAGCTTAAAATTCTCCATAGCCGGGTATATCACTTCTTCGACGGCTTTGTTGAGACGGTGCACCTCGTCTATGAAAAGAATATCGCCGTCGCTTAAACCGGTCAGAATAGAGCCGACGTCGCCAGCTTTTTCAAGCGCTGTGCCCGACGTTATTCTGATGTTTGCGCCGAGTTCCTTTGCGACCAGATAGGCCAAAGTTGTTTTTCCAAGACCAGAAGGACCGTGAAAAAGCAGGTGTTCTACCGGCTCACCCCTCTTTTTTGCCGCTCCGATGACTATTCTCAAGTTCTCCTTGATCTTGTCTTGCCCCACGTATTCGCCGAATGTCTTGGGTCGGAGCGTATTGTCCAAAACCTGGTCGTCGGGGGTAGTTTTTGGAGTCGTAACTGATGTGTTGACTTTAGACATAAAATAGTTTAAAATATGGTCATATTTGTCTATGAGCGAAACGAGTAGGTACAAATTGGCCACCAGGCACTTTCTCTGGTTTTTTAGAAAGTGCCTGGTAAGCAACTGTTTCCAATCGCTACACTCTTGGACATTTGCTTAGAACCTCTATAATCTGTAGGCAATTGGATTGCGTATTTCAATGCGTAAGTCCAATCGGGACACTATCTTAGTTTGGATGGATTGGTTTCGACTAGCCCACTCCTCGGAATTATCCTGCCCCCGTGTTTTTATGGCTCGGGTTTTGCCTACAGATTATAAAGGTCCTACCATTGAAATTTCTAATGTCTAATATCTAATAAAATCCCCAATGCTTTAATGTCTAATGTATTAATTTTTTTGAAATTTAACATTTAACATTTCATTAGAAATTAGGAATTAGTAATTAGAAATTTGCTTATCCTAGGACTCTCTCTATTTCTTCCATTGACGTCACACCTTCTATAAGTTTCAAGTATGCGTCTTGCGGCATTGTTATCATGCCTTCAGCTATGATTAGATCTCTTACTTCCGATATGGCCGGCGATTTCAATATCAACTTTTCTACCTCTCGGGACATTTCAAAGGCCTCAAAAACGCCGATCCTCCCTTTATAACCCGACTCGTTGCATTCCTTGCACTTTCCCGGGACGCCTATCTCCAGCTCGGAATCAAGCTTTGGCAGACCCAACTTCTCCCCTAGGGGCTCCAACAATGTTTTTACTTTTTTTAGGTCTTCCGCCTCGATCTTTTTCATTTTCTTACAGTTTGAACACAATTTCCTGACCAGTCGCTGGGCCATAGCCATATTTATAGCCGGTGCGATTACTTGAGGCCTTATACCCAGGTCAATAAGGCGGGGGATAGTACCGGCGGCATCGTTGGTGTGAATGGTGGATAATACCAAGTGTCCCGTAAGAGCGGCTTGCAAAGCGATGTCGGCCGTTTCAGTGTCCCTGATCTCTCCAACCAGTATTATGTCAGGATCTTGTCTGACGATAGCTCGTAATCCGTTAGCAAATGTGTAGTCTCTGCGAGCATCAACTTGGGTTTGGGATATGCCCTCGATACGGTATTCTATCGGGTCTTCTATCGTTATTATTTTTTTGTCCGGCGAGTTTAAACGATTAACAAAGGAGTATAACATTGTGGTTTTCCCGGATCCGGTCGGACCGGTTGTAAGTATCGCTCCTGTCGGTTTTTTTAAGACCCCCTTTACTTTTTCCAACAGGTCTTTTCTCATGCCCAGCTCCTCGATGTCTTTTTTTATCGTTCGAGGATCTAGAAGGCGCATCACTATCGTCTCACCGAACTCACCGGGCAGAACGGAAACTCTAACCTCCATAGACACGCTTTTCTGTCTTATCGTGAAACGTCCATCTTGCGACACGCCCCTGGTGTTCAGTTTCATTTTTGAAAGGACTTTTATTCTGTCCAAAGCTTTTTCGTAAGGATGTCTGTCTATAACGGCGATATCGTGCAATAAACCGTCGATACGATATCGTAAGCGGGCTGATTTTTGTTCCGGTTCGAGGTGAATGTCAGACGCCTCTGTTTTTAAAGCGCCGGCTACCAATAACTCCAGCAAACCGGTAGTTGAAACCTTTTGCAACCGACCTTTAAGATCAGAGGTATTGCTTAGTTCTTTCTCTAATCTGTCCAGCTCCCCCTCCTTTATTTCTATGGCTCCTATTTCAAAAATTTCCGCCCTTTTTGTGGTCCTGTATTTTTTAAATATTTCCTGAAGCGACTTGGGATTGGTTAAGACAACATCAACCTCGCGGTCGGCTTTAAGTCGGGAAAGAACTCTTTGGGTTGCCGGGTCGTTCGGATCTGTTGTGGCGGCAACTATTTTCGAGTCATTTTTGAATATTACCGCGATGTTGGCCGAGCGGGCCTCTTCCTCGCTTAATACAGACAACACATCGGCGTCAATGGGGATCGATTTGAGGTCGGAATATGGAAGATTCAACTGCCGGGCAAGTATCTTGTATTTGTCTTCCTCCTCCTTCTGCCTCATTTCTACAAGTTTTCTTTCCAACTCCTCCTCTTTTTTTTGCCAAGGTTTTTGGTCAGCCATAACTTAATACTATCATTTACGGACATAACGATTATGAACAGTATTTGACTTTAGAGTTTTTTGTCCAGAGAAATTTGTGGATAAGCGTCGCTCACCTGGGCCATGTCTGGGTTCAGAGGCCATTGACTTAATTTTATAAATCTGATAATATGCTTGTATAGATTGAAGAGTCCGCTGAGTGGCGGGCTTCTTCTTTAACCAACAACCAACAACCAACTACCAACAACAAAAAAGTTGTAGGTTGTAAGTTGCAGGCTGTAAGTCAGCGTGCTCGATATAAAGCAATTCTTAATAGCGATAAAGCAGATTGCCGAGGAAAAAGGAATACCTGAACAAAGCGTTTTGGAAACCGTGGAGGTGGCTATTGCCGCCGCTTACAAAAGGGACTACGGCAAGAAAGGCCAGATAATCAAAGCCCGGCTTGATCCCGAGACGGGAAAGATCAAAATGTCCCAGACGCACTATGTTGTTGATGGCGTGGACGAAGAAGGAAATATCACAGGGTCTTTGCCTTTGAAATTGATAGAAGAAAAACCCGACTTTATGGAGAGTGAAGGAAGACCCAGGCGTCAGGAAACGGAAGCCGATAAAAGTCCGGTTTCTGAAAGTGAGGAAGGCGAAGAAATAAAGATAAAGTTCAATCCGGAAAAACACATTCTTCTGGAAGACGCCAAAAAAATCAACAAGAAAACAAAACTAGGCGATGAACTTGTAACCGAACTGGAAACTCATACCGATTTCGGACGCATTGCAGCCCAAACAGCCAAGCAGGTTGTCATACAAAGGCTAAGAGAAGCTGAAAGAAATGCGGTTTATGAGGAGTTTAAGAAAAAGGAGGGCGAGATAGTCAGCGGTGTTGTCCAAAGGAAAGAGGGTCCTCTTGTTTTTGTCGATATCGGCAAAACGAACGGTATTCTCACTGTCGCAGAACAAGTTCCCGGTGAGAATTATAGAATTGGTTCGCGGTTAAGATTTCTAATATTTAAAGTGGACGAAACACCAAGAGGGCCAGTAATTATATTATCAAGATCTAATCCCAAACTTGTTTTTGGTCTGTTCAGTATGGAAGTTCCGGAAATAGATAGCGGATCCGTTGAGATTAAAGCTATTGCGAGAGAAGCAGGATCACGGACAAAGATAGCCGTCGTTTCTAAAGAAAGCGGAGTTGATCCGATCGGTTCCCTAGTCGGACAGAAAGGCGTAAGAGTTCAAACGGTTATCAATGAGTTATCCGGCGAGAAGATAGATATAATTCTATGGAGCGAAAAAGTGGCCGAATTCATAGCGAATTCTTTTTCTCCCGCAAAGGTTTTTAGTGTTAAAATCCTTAACGAGGACAAAAGACATGCTCTTGTCGAGGTATCAGACGACCAGTTCTCGTTGGCCATAGGTAAAAGGGGTCAGAATGTTCGTCTTGCGGCCAAACTTACCGGATGGAAGATAGACGTCAGATCGCCGAAAGAGGTCGTAGAGTTTGCCGAAACTGAAATTGATCCTGGAGAGGGACCAGCACGTAGCCGGGTCTCCATAAAAAACGAACCAGAAGAGAATGAAAAATAATCTCAAAAAACTCAGCAACAATCAAATAAGGGCAGCGGTAGAGCTTGATCAAGAAGATCTCAAAAAATATATAAACAAAGCTGAAAGCGTATTAGGCGGAAACCTTGAGATAAAAGGATTCAGAAAAGGAAAGGCGCCGAAGGAACTGTTCAAGAAACACCTTGATTCAGGACGGGTCAAAGCATTGGCTCTTGAAATTGCGGTCCAAGATAGCTTGTCGGACATTATTAAAGACAGCTCTTTGGATGTTCTTGATACGTCCCAGCTGTCCATAGAAAAGAACGACTCCGCCCAACTTAAATACTCGGTATTACTGGACCTCTTCCCGGAAGTTGTACTTGCCGACATAAGCAAAGTAAAAGTAAAAAGACAAGACGTGAAAGTGGAAGAAAAAGAAGTTGAGGATGCGCTGGAAGTTATTAAAAACTCAAGATCAAATTTCATAAATAAGGATGATGGCGAAATAGCAGAAGAGGGGGATAGAGTTGAGATTGATTTTGAAGCAAGAAAGAACGACCAGATCATAGAAGGAGGCATAAGCAAGAACCACCCCCTCATAATAGGTGGTCGAAGTTTTATTTCCGGATTTGAGGACAAATTGACGGGAATGAAGAAAGGTGAAGAGAAATCGTTTTCTCTCACCGCCCCCGCCGATTATTTTTACAAAGAAGTTGCCGGTAAAGAGCTTACTTTCAAAGTTAAGATGAACGATATCAAGGAGGTTGTTAGGCCGGAGGCTAATGACGACTTTGCAAGGTCATTGGGCCGATTTGCCAGCCTGAGAGAATTAAAAGAAAGCGTGAAAGAAGGCTTGACTCAGGAAAAAAAGACGAAAGACAACCAAAAATTGCGCCTGGAGATATTAGACAATATCATTAGCCACTCTACAATAGAAGTTCCCGACAATTTACTCAACAAACAATTGGGCATCATGATCTCTGATTTTGATCACACTTTGCACGAGAAGGGCTTGGAACTCGGTTTATATCTGGCAAAAATAGGCAAGACCCAGGAAGAGCTAAAGGAAGGATGGACCAAGGATGCCGAAAAACAAGTTAAGACATCTTTGATATTAAGAAAGTTGGCCAAAGATCTTGATATTAAAGCCACCCGAGAAGAAATAGAAGAGACGGCCGGCCAAGTTATCCAGTCAGCCATAGCTAAGGGTGAAATTAACCAAGCCGATATCGCTCCGGAAAAGATAAAAGAAACCATAGCATCCAGAATCGTGAACGAAAAAGCATTGGAATACCTCGAGTCACATTGCGCTGTGTAACAAAAACCGTTCCGCCTTGGCGGAACGGTTTTTGTTTGAACCGACGATCCGATACTTGTTGCGGTAAGCGTATTCTCCTATATAATAGAAGAGTAATGAATTTTCACTTCCCGTGAAACGGGGTGAAAGTTTTAATACCGCTTAAGTACGAAATCGCCAGTGCCAACCCCAGTTTTAAGGATACTTGTATTATAGCATAATTTTTAATTTCTGTCAATTATCTAATGTTCCAGTCACTCCGATACTCAAACATTTTTTTGCGCCTTGGGTTGGCGACGGTTTTTATTTGGTTTGGCGTTGATAAATTTATTAATCCCCAATACTGGCTTAGTGCTTGGGTTCCTCAGAGCGTCTTGGTCATAGTTTCAAAGTTTGGACTAAGCGGAGCGGATATTGTTTACTCAAGCGGGGTTTTTGAGCTGTTGGTCGGCGCGAGCGTCTTTAGCAACATCTTTATAAAGATTTTTTCTGTTTTGGCGATATTGTTTCTGGTAGTGGTTCTGTTCACTTTCGGCGTAAGCGAGGTTGTCGTCAGAGATTTCGGGCTTATGGGCGGTTTCTTGGCCCTTCTATTTTGGCCGGAAAATAGAAGGTATTAAGCAACCAGGTAATTAAGTAATTTTATTTCGCAAGTCCTTAGGACTTGCGAAATCGTTAATATGAAAAAAGTAATCTATTTAGATAACGCCGCCGCCACCCCCACAGACAAAAATGTTGCTGTAGAGATGGCTCAAGCCGCCAAGCTCTATGGTAACCCGTCTTCTTACAACGATTGCGGCAGAGAAGCGCGGGAATACATAGAACTGGCTCGGTTAAAGGTGGCAAGATTTTTAGGGGCGCACTCGGATGAAATAATTTTCACCGCTTCCGGGACTGAAGCCAATAATCTTGCGATTCAAGGAGTTGCAATGAATCTACTGCGCCACTGCGCCACCGTGTTACAAACTAAATTAAAGCCCCATATCATAACTACTCAAATTGAACATCCGTCGGTACTTAGATCGGTTGAGCAGCTTGAAAAAGAAGGTTTCGATGTGTCCTATCTTTCGGTGAATAAAGAGGGGTTTGTAAACTTGAACGAGCTCAAAAATTCTTTGCGGTCAACCACTATTCTAGTTTCCGTTATGTACGTTAATAACGAGATAGGAACGATACAACCGATTGCTAAAATCGGAAGATTGCTTTCCGATTTTCACAACCGGAAGCTCCAAGCTCGTGAAAAATTTACAATTTTTCACGTCGATGCCTGTCAGGCAACAGAATACTTAGATATGAACGTAAACCACCTTGGCGTGGACCTGCTTACTTTCAACGGCTCCAAAATATATGGACCGAGAGGGGTGGGTGTCTTATGTGTAAGAAGGGGGGTTAAGATTTCTCCTATTCTGCTGGGTGGTGAGCAGGAACGCGGCTTAAGAGCCGGTACGGAAAATTTACCGGTTATCGGCGGATTGGCCGCGGCACTGGACCAAATAAGCAAGGACGAAGCAAAACGGCTTACTGTTTTGAGAGATTATTTCATTGAAAAGATAAGCGTCTTGTTGCCGGACGCCAAAATCAACGGACCTGTGGATAAACGACTTGCGAAGTCGTTTATCCACAGGTTGCCTAATAATGTGAATATATCTGTATCGGAACTTACCAGCGAGGTACTGCTTTTAGAGCTTGATAAATACGGCATCTGCGCCGGAAGCGGCTCTGCTTGTACTTCTCACTTGGTTGAGCCCTCTCATGTTCTGAAAGCCATCGGTTTGGACAAAAAATACTTAGATGGCGCCCTGCGATTCTCAATGGGCAGACAAACGACTAAGAAGGATATGGATTATGTCTTGGAAGTGCTGCCTAAAATACTTAAAGACCTCAAAAAGAGATACGGGAAGATTTGAAAAATCTTAATTTTCTGGTATAATAATTCCGTAGTTAGGCCCTCGTAGTGAAATGGATATCACGCGACGCTTCGGACGTTGAATTGGGGGTTCGAGCCCCTCCGAGGGCACCACATAGGAAAAGTCAATGCCTCGCGGCGCGAAACGCGCCGCTCGGCGACCAAATTGTACGGAATTTTCGGGGCAAAAATAAATTCCCGATTCCGTAAAATATGGTTCGAGCCGATGTTTTTCAGAAATGTTGGCAATTCGGAAAGATTATCTGTCTGAACTAGATTCGCGGCTTGATTTAAGGATTTTACAAACTCACGAGCCGGTTCGAGCCAAGACAGTCCTTTTGTCTCAAAGTCGGTGATTTTTTCAGAAAGCGCGAGCTTTTGGGAAAGCAAACTTTGTTTTTTGGCGGCGTATTCTTCTGTGGATAAAGCATCTGCGAGGAAAACATCGAGAAGTTTTGCCAACTTTGTTTCTATACTCGATAATTGCTTTTTGAGATTTAGCACTTCGCCCATCGCTTGCTGTTTTGCTTCTGTTTCTTCCATGTCCAACGCCGCCAAAATTTTCTCGGTGTCTTGGCTCGACAAAGAAACTTTTTGGAGGAATGCTTTGATTTGCTCCATTAGTGCTTCCTCACGTAGATAGTGCTTTTCTTGGCACAGTCCTTTTTTCTTGGTGCAACGATAATAGTTATGACCTTTCTGCCTCTCTCCGGTGATAGAGCAATCACATGACGCGCATTTTAGTAAGCCAAGAAAAGCAAAATGGTGTTTCCGTACCTCTTGCACTTTTCCGCGTTTCGCCATCACTTCTTGGCATTTATCAAAAAGTTTCTTTGAAATTAACGGCTCGTGCTGTCCCTCAAAAATTTCCCCTTTCCATTTCATCAATCCTAGATAGAAAACATTTTGTAGATTTTTTTGAATGTTTGCGATGACAAGTGGCTTGTTGAGATTGCCACGCAAACCTTTTTCCTTGCACCAATTTGCAAGAGAGTTAAGTGTGTAGTTTCCGGTGGCGTAAAGCTCGAACATTTTTACCACCTTCGGAGATTTTTCTAGGTCAATGTCTATAGCGCGAGTTTTCGGATTATTTATGTAGCCCACCGGAGCCCAGCCGGGCCATACGCCATTTCGTATTTTCTGGCGTAATCCTCGCTTCACATTCTCTCGCAAATTATCTACAAAATATTTTGATTGACCAAAAGCGATATTGAGCATGAACAAACCTTGTGGTGTCGGCTCAAACCAAAAAGTGGGAAATTTGAGGGACTTAATCAAGCCACGATCTACAAAATGAATAATCTTTCCGCCATCTACTGAATTGCGAGCTAATCTGTCGGGGTGCCATGAAATTATTCCATCTGCTTTTCCGGATTCGAGAATTGCCAACATTTCTGCGAATTTCATTCGCCCAGGTTCTTTGGCAGTTTTTGCCTCGCAAAGCGAGGCGACAATTTCAAGTTTTTCTTTGGCGGCAAATTCTTTGAGCTCAACAAGTTGAGCTTCAATACTCAAGACTTGTCGGTCGTCCTCTTCGGTAGATTTTCTCGCGTAAATTATGTATTTCATGGTGTTTGAATTAAGATTTTGAAAAATTTTTCTTTTCTGCTTTTAACGGAATCGGGAATTTATTTTTGCCCCGAAAATTCCGTACAATTTGGTCGCCGAGCGGCGCGTTTCGCGCCGCGAGGCATTGACTTTTCCTATGTGGTGCTCCATTCTTAAAATAGTTCGAACGCATTTCGCCGCCGCAGGCGGCGAGGAAGCCCCTCGCAAAAATGAGCGGCTTCGCCGCGAACCGAAAAACTGCCAAAGAACCTGTGAGAACATCGGCTCGAACCATATTTTGTAAAAGCAGAAAAGAAAAATTTTTCAAACACCCCAAAGAGGCGGCACTTGCCGCCTCTTGACTTTTATGTTCTAAAATGTTAAGCTCAAGTATCGTGGAAAATACGTAATTCCATGAACTCTGCCACGCGAGAGGCCGTGGTAACGCACATTCAAAAATTCGAAGGAGGTCAGAATGGACATCTTCCTGCAAGTGTGGGGAGGTGTCGGTTACCTCCTCAACAAGATCTTTCTGTGGCTCTCGGAGCACGCACGCAACGGCGGCAAGAACGCAAGCGCGCGCAAGTGGCGGATTGCCTCGTGGGCGGTGTACCTCTTTGGTCTGCCTCCATGGGTCATCATCTTCGTCATGTGGCGGAACTGGATTGCGGCTTCGGTAGAAACGAGTGGTGCTCCGGCAATGCTCCTGGGTCTCGTTCTCGCTCTCCGTGGCACAACTAGCAATCCACCACGCTGGCTTGACCGCCTCGCGCTCGTCTGCATCCCGCTTGGGTTCGGCTACAGCCTCTACGATTTTGGTGGCATCACCACCATCAATCAGTGGCTGGAAATCGGCCTCGTGCTGGGATTCCTCGTCGGGACCTACTTGCTTGCGAAAGAACGAGCCAGTGGTTATCTCTGGTATGTCCTCATGCACATCACCTGCGGGTGGCTCATGTGGATTCAGGGGTATCCGTGGCTTTTCCTCCAACAGTTGGTCTCGCTCGTGTTCATCGTTGATGCGTGGCGCGCCACACAGAAACGTAAAATCGCGAGCAAGTGAACTCGCAACAGAGGCACGACCTTCGGGTACGGCCTCTTTCTTTTTTATTAAATTTTGAGATTGTATTTTCATAAAAGAATTTGCCGCCAAAGCAGTAAATTTTTCAATCATTTTTTGTTGAAAAATTTACTGGAATGATTTATACTTAAATCATTCAAAAACTTGAAATTGTCCGGTTCGCGGCGAAGCCGCTCATTTTTGCGAGGGGCTTCCTCGCCGCCTGCGGCGGCGAAATGCGTTCGAACTATTTTAAGAATGGAGCACAAAATTCTAATTTGCGCGGTTAGCTCAGTTGGTAGAGCATGCGGTTTACATCCGCAGGGTCGTAGGTTCGAGCCCTACACCGCGCACCTTATGGCTAAAATAAGCATTATTTACGAAGATAAAGATCTTTTAATTTTAAACAAACCCTCCGGGCTTATAACTCACCCAAAGAATATAAGCGATACTCAAGACAGCGTCACGGACTGGTTGATAGAAAAATATCCTTATATTAAGAACATCGGCGAACCGTTCATTGCCTCGGGAAGCGAGGTCCCCCGCGCAGGAGTTGTTCATCGTTTGGACAAAGACACCTCTGGGCTATTGATAGTTTCCAAGAATAACGAGGCCTTTTTTTATTTAAAGAAATTATTCCGAGACAGAAAAATAAAAAAACACTATTTAGCTTTGGTGAACAGTAGGCCAAAAGAACCGATGGGTGTCATATCGTCCCCCCTTGGCCGGATGGGTTTAAAAAGAACGACCAAAATAATCGGTAATAAGCTGATAGACAAAAAAGAGGCCGAGACAGAATATCGAACAGTAAAAAATTATAAAAATTATACTCTCTTGGATGTCGCCCCAAAAACGGGTCGCACTCACCAAATAAGGGTCCACCTAAATTCAATCGGCCATCCTATCGCCGGCGATAGGATTTACGGTTTCAAAAAATTAAAATCGCCAACCGGATTGTCAAGATTATTCCTTCATGCCTATAAGCTTGAGCTCACCGCCCCCCCCTCCGTTAAAGCTTCGGGAGACAGACCAGACGGTAAAAAAATAGTGCTGGAGGCGGACCTCCCGGACGAGTTGCAAAATGTGCTAAATATGCTAAGATGACTCCTAATTCGTAGCTTACCCATTCGACGGATTTGACAGACTCACCGTGGTGAGTTTATTGAATCACAAGCTCAGGGTTCCGGGTTTATCGAAAGACAACCTACAATTTTTTTGTCGTTAGCCACTAATTATGGATAAATTATCATTATTCAACCGAAACAACTCGGGACAAAACCCTTCCGCCAGCTGGCGGACCGATCTAAAGACCGGCTGGACGGTTAAAGTTTATCAAAAAATAAAAGAGGGCGACAAGTCGAGAATTCAGGCATTCGAAGGTATAATTATAGCCAGAAAGCACGGCAATGAACCGGGAGGAACGATAACCGTAAGAAAAGTGTCTGGCGGTATTGGAGTTGAAAAAACATTCCCTCTTCACCTGCCCACCATCACAAAAATTGATGTTGTAAAGAAAGCCGGCACAAGAAAATCAAAACTCTATTACTTAAGAGACAAGTCCGCCAGAGAAACGAGGAAGAAAATAAAGGCCAAGCAAAATACTCTTAACAAAGAAGTAAATCCGGCTTAAGTCGTTGCGCGGGTGGAGAAACTGGCAGACTCGCATCCTTGAGGTGGATGTGCCCGTAAGGGCGTGGAGGTTCAAATCCTCTCCCGCGCACCAGAACGCGCGCTTAGCTCAGTGGTAGAGCGTCTCGTTGACGTCGAGAAGGCCGTAGGTCCAATCCCTACAGCGCGCACAAAAATTATGGAAAAAGGGGCAACAAAACCGTTAACTCCCGACTCCATCAAGAACCTGGAGTCCTCTAGATTCTTATTTCGTGATTTTAAAAGTGCCGTTGAAGCTGGTGGAGCAGTTGCTTTTGGGTGGATTGAGGACAGTATTATCACAAAAATGTCCCGAGTTGAATTTGGAAAAGATAAATTAGGCGAAGAAACGGCAACCGTGAAGACGGTAAACCCGGACACTCAAAAAGAAGAGATAATTTACTATACGACAGAGGAGGGTGAAGTTGCTAGATTTAAATCTATTCTGCGGGGAGAAGTCGTAACAAACGACTTATCGGGGAAAATTCTAAAAGAAAAGAAATAAAACAACTAATTACCGGAAACTTTTTTACATAATGTATCGCTCCGACCACGGTTTGCGTCTCAACGGAAAATATTGTAAAATAAAAAAACGCAATTGACTAGGGCAAACATCAAGAACTTGCCTATCTGCAAAAACCAAGAAAGCCGGAGTAACTTAATGGTAAAGTAGGTGCCTGAAGAGCATCAAAAGGCAGTTCGATTCTGCCCTCCGGCACACTCAACCAAAAAACAATCCTGGGATTGTTTTTTGGTAAACTTTAGCGCAAACTACTCGTATTCGTTTCTTTACAACTAGGGGTGGCGACAGTGACTCCAAAACAAAAAAACCTGCTAGTTTTGAGTGTCGTTCTGTCTATCGTGATATGGGGATTTTTCTATGGATTTATAGCGGGCACGGCTTTCACTTTGTCGCTCCTTTTTCATGAATACGGACATTATTATTGGATGGGACGAGAAGGAATAAAGAACAAGACTATGATGATGATACCCCCATTCGGCGCGATAGCCATACCTAAAGAGCCATGGTCAAGTTTGGGGGCAGAAGCAAGGATTGCTCTAGCTGGACCAGGATTCGGTCTTGTGTCGGCTGTCGCACTACTTTTGACAGGAGTGGTTTTTGGAAGCTACAAGATCAAGATAACCACGTTCACGGTCTGCTTGGTCAATCTCTTTAACTTCTGGGCACCAATAGCGATCCTAGACGGCGGAAGAGTGATCAAGCCGCTGTTGCTCTCACTAAACACTAAGCTTGGCATCGGATTTTACTATTTCAGTTTTGTCGCCTCGTTTCTTCTTGTTTGGAATTTTATGTCTCTTTTCACGCTAATTATTTGGTTCTTAATAATACAAATACTCGAAAGCGACCTCTATGCCACAAGGTGTCTCATCGCCAATAACAAAATAGTCAGAATGTCTGGCCGAGAAGCCGCTTCGTCAATACTGTTGTTCTTGGCCATATCCGCCGGTTTGTATGCAATAGTAATAGTAAATGGTGTTAGTTACGGCGATTTTATGGAATTCATGACTGACAAATAACCGGTCCCGAAATTTTCGGGACTTTTTTGTTGTCCACACCCTTATCCACAAAAACCGAACCCTCGTAGTATACTAAAACGTAAGATATGAACTGTCACAAACATGCAAATATCCACAAATGAGTTTCCGTCCTTTAAAAAGTCGCCCCTATTCGTTAGCGGTCTAATGCTCTACTGGGGAGAAGGTGATAAAAACATGAAAAATGGTGTAGTTAAACTTGTAAATAGTGAGCCGGAAATGATTAAGATATCCTATCTGTTTTTAAAAAAAGTCGGCGTACCCGAGAACAAAATATATGCAAATTTGCTTTTGTATCCTGACTTATTGGACAAACCACAAAAAAGATTCTGGAGCAAATCAACTGGTCTGCCTTTTGAGAAATTTAAAAAATCAACTTATATCATCGGTAGACATCCAACCAAGCGTCTTTCTTATGGGGTTTGCTCCATAGCAGTTAACAGTAGGGAGCTAAAGGAAAAGATATTTAAGTGGTTGGAACTTTGTAGACAGGGGCTGGTTAATCAGTTATAATATTTTCGTTCTTGCGGGTGTGGTTCAGTGGCAGAACGGAACCTTGCCATGGTTCAGACGAGGGTTCGATTCCCTTCACCCGCTCCCCGATAAAACAATCTGACTTTTCTGAAACCATCTGATGGGCGGCCGAAACGGCCGCCCACTGATTTGGTGAGGAATTCTCTGAATCGCTCGGTTCGCGAAGGCGAGCCTCGCGATCGGTCAGGAGGAGGTTCGACCCAAAGATTTCTTTGACAATGACCTTTTTAGGGAAAAGGTCATTGTCTTGTGCGATTTTTGATAGATTTTCTGCCTTTTCTATCCATTCTGACATAGGTTCGACCCAAGCAGTTTGTTGTCTTTCAAGGGTAGTCGCTTTCTCCTCTAAAGTCTTCTTTCCGGATATTAACTCGGCTTTCTTGGCGAGATATATTTCTCGCTCAATGTCTTGTTCTAAATATGAGTCGAGGAGTCGTTGGAGTTTGGTACTTATTGATTTAATTTGTTCTTGATTTTCTTGGATAAAGGTAGCAGAAAATCTGGCAGATTCTGATTTGTCTTTGTCCATCATTTCTCTCATTTTTTCTGCCCATTCTTTTTTCAAAGAAAATTTTTGAAGCAGAGAGGATATTTGCTTATCTAATATTTCTTGGCGTATAAATGGCTCCAAGCATTTGTTTGTTTTTGATTTCCTTGAACAGCGATAATAGACATAATTATGGATATTCCCATTCTTTTGTCTTTTTATCTTGTTTTCAGCGGTTATCATCATTCCACATTTACAGTGCAATAATCCACAATAGGGTTGGGGCTGATTTTTAGCTTGGTGATGGGGTCTTCCTCTCTGCTTCAATATGTCTTGGACTTTATCAAAAATTTTCTTTGAAATTATGGGCTGATGTTTGCCTTCGTGGATTTCGCCAGAATATCGAAATAAGCCGACATAAAATGGATTCGAGAGGATATATGATATTCTGTCTCGTTTTAAAACCTTACCATTTTTGGACATTATTCCATTTTCCGCCAAAAAGTGAGAAATATCTTCAAGTCGAGAATTATTTTGAGCGTAGAGTTCAAACATTTTCTTAACAATGGCGGACTTCTTTTTATCCACAAAAATCGTTTTATTTCTTGGATCATTTAAATACCCTACTGGGGCTAAACTAGGATATTCTCCTCTTCTCACTTTTTGGCGAAGACCTCTTTTGGTGTTATCACTCAAACTATCTATATAATACTTGCTCTGACCAAAAGCGATATTCAACATGAATTTTCCTTGGCTTGTATTATCGCACCAAAAAGTTGGGAACTTTAATGATGTGATGAGTCCACAATCCAAAAGATATATTACTTTTCCACCATCAACAGAATTGCGTGCTAATCTATCGGGATTCCAGGCTAAAATTCCATTGGCTTCGTCGTGCTCTATTCTTTCAAGCATTTCATTAAAAATTGGCCTCCCCGGAATCTTGGCCGACTGCTTTTCTATAAGTTCCTCGATAATCTCTAGTTTTTCTTGTTTCGCATAAGCACGCAATTCTGTAATCTGTGCTTCAATACTCAAAACTTGTTTATCTTCGACGTCAGTTGATTTGCGGACATACAAAAAGTATTTGTTCATATTGTTGTTATTAAAACTTTAAAGGCCGCCCCGGTGCAACCAATCCAAGTCGCCTTGAATTGTCCGAGACGGCCATCAAAAAAGACGACTATTTGGAATTGGTTGCTCTTTCATTATATCAGAAACCCTTTTCTTAAATCAAATCAAAAATCCACTTTTCAGTGGACCCTTGACGCGGAGGTCGGTGGAATCAAACCACATCCCACAAAAGCGGGACCATTCGTGTATCAGGCGATGACCAGAATCGTCTGGTTTCGACCTCCCATAACCTCCGCAATGTAGATTTTAGCAATAACAGAATAAAAAACAACACCCCTTTGAGAGGATGTCGTTTTCGGTTCCGTTTTACGGGAATGTGACGTCGCCTGATACTTACAATCAGTATAGCATAGCCGATATCCACATGTCAAATTTTCGGAAATTTCTTAAAAATCGCACAAGATTTCGAACCTCTAACTCAATAATTATCTCGTTTCTAAGGGGTTCTAACCTTTCCATTTTTGATTTACAGGAAAAGTAACGAGAAATGGTGATTTACTAGGTTGTATATAAGTTTTTGGGAGGTCCGAACCTAAATATCAAAATATGACTTTTCACGCGACATAAAGTCCGAATGTAGGGAGATAGCTATTGAACCATAACGCGGGGGTTGACTCACAACGTTATTAGTTATATAATCTTGCCAGAACGTTGAAATTAAGAGGATATGCCATGTCTCAGGTAAACATTGCCCTAATTCCAGGATCAAATATTAAAGTTACTGTGCCATACGGATTACCATTAACACCAGGCACTCAGATCTGTTTTCTAACTCCACAGGCACCATTAAGAATACTTCCTTGGCAATCCCAAACTAGTAAAGACAAGCTGCCATTCTTCTTTAATAGACATGCTGATGGTTTTGTAGACATTGTTATGCCAGAGAGCATTCGTATGTCTGAGATTCGTGGTATCGGAGTCAAGAGAATAAAGATCGTGAAGAACATGCCTAGTAATTACGTAGGTAATAAACATAGCATTCTTTTGGAAATTAACGATGAGGTGATACTTAATGTTATGGGTATGCCAGATGATCGTTTTGGCACAACAATAAAGCTATCTTTTGAGCAAGACTGTAACAGAGAGTATCATGGGGTTAAAATAAAATTGCCACAAGGTGCAGGTTTTATAAAAAATATTATTTGTGATAGCGCTGAGGCAATAGAATTATGGGAGCGCTTTGAAGAATCTTGCAAGCATAAAAATCTGAAGATTAAAAATGGTTTTGCTTCCACCTTTTTTCAATGTCCTGACTGTGGCTATGAGCGTTAATTAGGAGCCGTCATACAGACGGCTTTTTAATTAATTATAAGCGATTCTGGCGATAATTTTGACACCACAGCCCATATTTTATACTATGTTGATATCTCATTGACTTTTCATTCGGCAGGGTGTATATTGACACTATCAACGCCCCAGCCAGCCGAAAGGTCCGCTGGGGTTTCTGTTTATGCAAACCATACTCTTTATAGACAGTAGGAACTTTATAAGTAAAATAAGCTATATTTTGAACCCAGAAAACAGCAGAGAAAAGCAGATAAATTTTGCTATTTACGATTTTTCTGGACTTTTAAGTAAAGTTTTAACTGGAATAAAATTAGATAAGAAAATATTTTATTTGGGCAAGCTAGAGCTGCATAAAGAAACAGAGAAGAAATCCAATGACCTTATTGAAAAACAGAGGTTGCTTAAATTACATTTAGAACAGCGAGGATTTGAGGTTATCTTAGCAGGTAGGGTTAGAGGTCATATTGAAAATTGTCCCAAGGGCCACGAAGTCCTTACTTTCAAAGAAAAAGGCGTAGATGTAAGAATGGCAGTTGATATGATCACGGCTGCCTGTAATAAAAATCTCAAGGCAGCTATTATCGGTAGTTCTGACTCAGATTTACAACCAGCAGTTAGAGAACTTAGAAATCAGAAAATTGAGCGTGTTTATCTTGGCTTTGAATCACAACCTAATAAAGGGCTTACGGCTACCACAAACAGAACGATACTAATTAGAAACTCGGAGCTAGAAGAATTTATAGGAAAGTAGGGTCGATCAGTTATTGCAACTTTGATACTAAACTCGGTATATAAAATAGGTCCGTGGCTGACTCCCAATAGGTTCTAACATCATCCACTATCCCGCTCCGTAATAAAATAATTTGATGTTTATCCTCAACATTTTCTCAAGGATGCACCGGTCTATAAAGCACAAGGTTGCCAGCCAAGAACCGGGTCTTTATCTTTCTTTGATATTTCCCGTAGCCGTTGCTTTTTTACTTACTTTTTCTGTCGCCAGAACCATAAGTTATTTCGTCCCGGCTTGGGGAATTTTTATCGGCGATTTTAGGATTCATCATTTTACGTGGGGTATCTTTGTTTTGGCGGTTTCAGGTTACCTTGCTCTGGTTTTTAGCACCCCGGAAGCAAAATATTTAATATCGCTTCTTCACGGTTTTGGATTGGGGCTGGCTTTTGACGAGTTCGCGTTCTGGCTTAAATTAACAGACGACGTTCCGGCCCGCTGGAGCTATGACGGTTTTCTTATAGTTGCAGGTTTTATTTTCCTCATAATATCGGCTAAACCAGGGGTAAAAATGCTTAAAAAACTATGGCCTTTTCATCCTTGACTTTTTGACCCCGATTTGCTATACTTATAGCACAACCTAAAAGAGGGTTCGGATACAAAAGAATGGCTTGCTAAGCCGTTTTTTTGTATCTAAGTCGGACTTTCTTTGGGCCAAAAATATGAATAAAAAATTAAGATTTATAATAGCTCTTTTTATTCTAATGTCTGCATTCTCCGTCGGTGTTAATGCTAACGCCAGTCTGTTCGACTGGGCAACCGGCCGAAACACAGAATGGACGCTCGGAAACATATACGATAAAGTCGTCAAAAAGCCCGATAGTTCAACTAATCTGGCTATTCGGGAAACCGTTGTTATAGAATCTAAAAATCCGGTCACGTCGGTCAGGACAAAGACCGCTACTGTAAAGGAGTATGTGGTCACGGCAACGGCTTATTCTTCTACAGTTGACCAGACGGACGACACCCCGTTTATTACCGCTTCAGGAACTTATGTGAGAGATGGCATCGCCGCGGCAAACTTCTTGCCCTTCGGTACTGTATTTAGAATACCTGACCTGTACGGTGACAAGGTGTTTGTCGTTGAAGACAGGATGAACCAAAGATACTGGCACCGGGTGGACATCTGGTTCCCCGAAAGACAGATGGCTAAAGAGTTCGGTATCAAACAGATCCGGATCGAGATCATCTCGTAACAGTTTGACAAGCTCATTGCGAGCTACCAAAAACCCGCTCATGCGGGTTTTTGGTTTGTCTGTCCGCCCCCCGCGACTCGAACGCGGAACATTCACCTTAAGAGGGTGCTGCTCTACCAATTGAGCTAGGGGCGGGTAATTGAAAATTATTTCAAAATTTGACTTTTCCTTTCTGGTGCGGCTGCCTGGATTCGAACCAGGAACCTCGGTCTTATAAGGACCTTGCTCCACCATTGAGCTACAGCCGCATTTTCCTAACATTCTGACATCCCAGAACCTAAATTCTTACCCCACAAGCGCGTAGAAATCCTTCTGCTCAAGAGTTTCTTTGGTTATGAGTTCCTGAGCAATTTTGTGGAGGGTCTCTATTTTTTGAGTAAGGACTTTTTTGGCTGTTGTCAGTCCTCTTGAGACTAATTTTTTAACCTCCGAGTCGATTTGGAAAGCGATTGTTTCGGAGTAATTTTTGGTATGCCCCATTTCTTTGCCGAGAAACACCAGCTCGTCTTTTTCGCCGTAAGTTATCGGTCCCAACTTTTCCGACATACCGAATTGGGTTACCATTTTTCTGGCAAGGTCGGAAGCCACTTTCAGGTCATTGGTTGCTCCCGTGGTTGTGTCTTTGAATATGTTTTTCTCTGCCGCATAGCCGCCAAGAAGTACGGCCAACTCGGATTCGAATTCTGTTTTGGATCTCATATGCTTGTCTTCACTCGGTAATTTCAAAGTGTATCCGCCGGCTCTTCCTCGCGATATGATAGAGACCTTATGCACCGGATCGGAATGGGGAAGCGATACGGCAACCAAAGCGTGTCCCGCCTCATGATAGGCAGTTATCTCCTTTTCTTTTTTTGATAAAATATGACTGCGTCTTTCGGGGCCAAGTATGACTTTTTCTATTGATTGAAATATGTCTATTTGTTTTATTTCTTTTTGATTTTTTCTGGCTGCTAAAATTGCCGCTTCATTGACCAGATTTGCCAAGTCGGCTCCGGAGAATCCGGGCGTTCTTTCGGCGACAACTTTTAAGTTGATGTCTTTCGCGAGGGGTTTTTCAAGCGAATGAATTTTCAATATCGCTTCCCTGTCACTCATTGACGGTTCGTCCAGGATCACCCTTCTGTCGAAACGGCCGGGACGTAGAAGCGCGGGATCTAATATGTCCGGACGATTAGTAGCCGCCATTATGATGACGCTGTCTTTAGTGTCAAAACCGTCCATTTCAACCAGTATTTGATTCAACGTCTGTTCTCTTTCGTCGTGGCCTCCGCCAAGACCCGCGCCTCTGTGACGGCCTACGGCGTCTATTTCATCTACAAAAATTATTGATGGGGCGGTCTTTTTTGCTAGTTCGAAAGTATCTTTCACTCTCGAGGCGCCCACGCCGACGAACATCTCCACGAACTCGGAACCCGAGACGAAATAAAAGGGGACATTGGCTTCGTTGGCGACGGCTTTGGCAAGAAGCGTCTTGCCTGTTCCCGGGGAACCGATGAGCATAATGCCTCGCGGTATTCTGGCGCCGAGTTTGTGAAACTTCTGGGGGTCTTTCAAAAATTCAACAACTTCCGATATCTCTTCCTTGGCCTCTATCAATCCGGCTACATCTTTGAACATAACTTTTTTTTTGCCGTCCAGATTTGCCAGGCGCGCTTTTGACTTGCCGAAAGACAGTGCCTGCATTGAGCCTTGTTGGGCTTTTGAGAACATAAACCAAAAGATGATCAGTATTAAAAGGAACGGTAGGACTATTGGCAGGGCTGTCCTTAAAATTACCGCAAATCCGCTTGCGTCTTTAACCTCAACCGAAATGGTCGACAATTTTTCTTGCTCGGCGCCAAGGTTAGCCAGTGTTTCAAAAGCGGAGACGGACGTTTCCTTCTTCGTTTCCAGCAATTCGCCACCGGTAAGTTTAATTTCAAGCAAGTCCTCCTTGACCGTGATACTCTCCACCTGACCGGCGTTTATTTTACTCACTAATTCCGAGAGGGGAACAACTGTCTTTTTCTGCGATTGAAACAAAGACACAAAAGCCGCCAAGACCAATAGCGAAGCGAAGACGATTAATATGTATTTTAGAATTATCCTCATGATTAATGTCTTATCTTATCATAATCTAATTTATTAAAAATAGGGGCGTTGCGCGTCCCTATTTGTGATTGGGCTAAGCAACGCCCATGATCTCAAGACCCTCTAGAATTCTCATAACGTGTGAATAGTATACATACGAAGTCGGGTTTTGGGGATTTTCCCTATCCTCATCAGGATCTAGGTAAAATTGCTTATTCTCCCACATCCAGCGGAGAAAGCTTACCGGCAGGAGGGCGAATCCGCCAATTTCGCATGTTTCTTCGGGGTCGCTCGCCTTGCCCACTTCTTCCTCATCTATTCCAAGGCCGATAAGTTCTTTTCGGGTAAGAGTATTGATACTAATACCGAACTTGGCGATGTCTTCTCCGGTGCAAGCGCCTTCTGCGATAATGTTATTCTTGAGATTAAGAAGAAATTCTCTGATCTTTGAGTTGGACCAGTCAACGTCGGAGAAATAATAATTCATCGGGTTTAAGAGGAGTTTTTCATTAGACCTTAATTCAATATGAACTTGCTGTCCATCCGCATACGGTACCCAGCGGATTAATTCGCCCGTCTTTTTGTCCAATATCAAGGCCTTATTCTTCTCCCCCGGAATAGGGATCAAACGGGCCCGGACGACCCTTACTCCGCTTTCGTTGCTGCCCTCTCTAATAGCGGCACCCTCTGGGGTTTCAAGCCATTCCGGATTGAGTCCGCCCCCCGGCATTCCATAAGCGGCCGGCTTGCCCTTTTTTCTGCCGCCCTTCTGTTGTTGAACATCAAATCCTAAGAGTTGAGCCAACGGGTTTTTCCTACCCTTATCGGCGTGGTTATAAATCAGAAATACGTTCAACTCCGGCGAAAACACCTCATCTCTAATTGGAAAGATACAGAACGATGTCGGAGAAGACGGCTGCCCTCTCCAGTCGACTGATTCGGGTTTTCCCCACCGTCTGGCCATGACTGGCCTCCTTTCTCGGCTGTATTATTACATAAGTTAGTTTATCCGTCAAGTGCGACGCAGACCCCTGTGGATAAACGACTTGCGAAGTCGTTTATCCACAGGTTGGGATTATGAGTTTAAAACAAATTTAAAGACCCCGTCTTTTGGTTGGGGCCATTGTCCTAAGTAACATCAAAGGACTAAAACAATATCTTTCTGCCATTCAGTCCCCAGATCAACTTCTTCGGGGGATGGGGCAGGGAACGAATCTGTTTGGCAAAGGCATCGAACGATTCCTTACCGGGACAGTGATGGACGATGAGCGTTTCCGGCCTTGCGAGCCGAACTCGCTCGACCAAACCGTCCTGATAATCGTGAGATGAATCGTCCAGATGATGGACATCACATCGGACATTCACATAGATGGGCTCAACGCGATCCTTGACCAATTTGGTCATCTTGAGAGTTCGGCCTCTCTCGATTTCCAAAATTGTCTTGGCAACCGAGTCGTCGAACACATGGCCGGTGAAGACCGTCGTGTTCTTTTCGTTGGGAAGAATCTCCGGCGCGACCGCAGATGCGATCCCTTGATTCAGCGTAGCCGACGAGGCGATATAAATCACGCACCCGCGTTCACCTCGGGCGTACTCCATTCGCTGGCGCCACGCCTCTTCTTGTTTGTTCTTGTCTTCCTCAATAAAGACGATTTTGCCGCTCTTGATGAGCTCATCAACGGGTAACTCGATCCGCATATGGTTGCGGACGAGACCGTCAACAACGATGGGAAGTCCCAAGTGGAGGGATTTCAGAACTCGGTCCGAGCCCTTACTCGCGGCATACGATGGGTTGAACACGATGCCCCCTCGCTCGTATGTCTTTCGGACGATATCGTCCCATTCACGGTTTATCTCACTACGTGGCTTTGCTATTTGAAGGCCGCCATTGGTGGCCTCTGTGATCATTGTCACCTTGCCGCCCGTAAAAAAGTCGCCCAAAAATTCCTCGTCCGGCAGCATTACTCCCGGAACAACCGTCGGATGGCTGGCGATGTCACCGGTCAGAAAGATCCGGTCGCCGTCAGGGGTGATGATGAAGAACGAAGATGCCCCCACATCGTGGCCGGCCGAATGGAGCCCGATCTCCCAACCGGCCCATTCGTCGGTGCCGAATTCTTTGTTAAGGTCTACCCACCAGGGGAGATCCACAACCCGCAAGTTGGGGTTGTTGTAAAAGAAGTCCAGCTGTTCTTCCGTGAAAACCAGCTTTGGGATCGGTAGACCCATTTTTAGGACCTTCTCCTCCTCTTTAATGGCGATATGGTATGAGTTCTCAAGGGTGACTCGAGTACCATCGAATGTCTTCTGTGACATCAGCATCAATGCTTTCTTTTGATGCCAAGCAAAAGAAGGTAATGACCCGCTGTGGTCAAAATGCTTATGGGTTTCGAGAATCAGGTCAATGCGCTCGCCGACGTAGTTATTTCCGTCAGGCAAGTATTGAACTTTGACCTCGCCATTGCTGTCCAGGCCAACGCCTGAATCAACACCGATACTCTTTCCACAAACGTGGAATAAATGTCGGGTCCCGCCGATAAAGCCGGGGACCTTTACGTCGTCAATCATTCGGTACTCGCCGTCTTGGCGGTACCAGTTTCTTTCACTTTTCACGTTTAGCGCCCTCCCTAGGCGCTTCTTGTATAAGAACTCGCTAGAAAAATCTCGGCTTTTAAAATTTCTCTAGTGAGTACTTAAAAAAACGCCCCGGAAGAAGGGAAGGAGGTTGTGCCTCCACCCTCCTTCCGGGTTGCGTGCTCGGGAACGCGGGGTTAGCCGCGATTCCCGATGTTCCGCTCGCGCGAGTCGCGCTGGCGACTCTGCCGTCCGGCCGTGGCGCGGTGGGGGCTGTTTCCGAACCCCCCCCGCTGTTTCCCGCCATAGGCCTCCATGGCTCGTTGCGTCTCATCCCGCTTCGTCGATGCCTTAGCGACAATGGCATTGACATCGATGAGCGCCTGACCCATGGACTGGGACGGTGGTTTGAATCCGCGTTCGATGACTCTTCCGTCCTCGTCGCGGCGGGCCGAGGCACGCTCGACTGCGTCTCGAGCGGTTTCGACGTGCTCGGGGCAGCACGTCAGAGGGACCACGTGGTTCTTGTCGTCCTTGACGCGGACGACACATCCCATGTAGACGATTCCCTCGGGGTTGTCCCCCGTGACGTACTTGTCACGGGTCATGAGGTTCCCCTCCTGACCGGGCTTGTTCAGGATGAACGCGACCTGGTAGGCCACGAACTCCTTTCCGTGCTCGAGGAATCCGCACGTCGCCCGTCCCAGTGCCGGGTCAACCCGGACGACTCGCTCGGTGGCGGCCACCGAAAGCGGGGCTCCGTTTCTCCGGGCGATCAGGTCCCAGAGGTACTTGGCCACCAGGTGGAGGCCGTTTTCCCGTCGGGACCAACGCCGGAACACTTCCGGCTCGAACGTGTGGTACGGCAGGCGATCGCTCGCCTCGCCGTCCTTCGTCGTCGCCTCGGCAGCCGTTGCCGCCGTCGCCAGGTCGGCTTGCTCGATGTCGCTGAGCGGCTGTGAGGCTGGAACCTCGTCTTGCTTCATCTGTCGCATCTGTGTCTTCTTGGCCATGTGGCCTCCTTTTTGCCCTCAAGGGGCACGTGGTTGACGAATCCCTCCCCGGCTCCGCCGCTCGTGACGGAGCGGGTTGCAGAAAAGAGGGGATTTGGGGCCGTTCAAGCCACAAATCTCCTCTTTTCTGCTTAGCTAGTATTAATGTCCTATTTTCATTATACTCCTCCTGTAAAAAATGTCAAGCCCCGACGAGTGGTCGGGGCTGGCGGACATAGTCCGCTCAAGATGTTATGGGGTAACCAGCTGAACCTTTTTGCCGGCGAGTTTCATCTCGCTGGCCTTGTTCAGGATCGAGATCTTCGGTCCGATGCCTTGGCCGATGTGACCCGGCATGAGCGGTTTCTCTCTTCCGCCCTCGAAGACCATCACCGGAGTGCCGTCCGGATTGATGGCCGGTTTTCGCCCGGCGCAGTTCAGCATCAGCACGCTGTGGCTGGTGGGAACCCCGTTCTCCAAAAGATACGGATTGAGGTACCCCTGAACCGCCCAAAGGTTGGACTTGGTGAAGTCAACGAAGGTGTTAACCAATTCGTTGAACTTCTCCACAAAATTCTCGTGGGGAGGAATGCCGCTCAGATGCCGGCGATGGCAAAACGTGAATCGCACGTCGCCCCTGTCGTCTCCTCGTTCATCATTGGCCCTCGCGCCGACGAGAGCGTAGTCGCCCTTGGTGTTGAGCAGGCCTGTTCGCAAGCCGGCCAGCCACACGTTGGGCGTGGACAATAGAACCATCTTGCCCGGAACTGTCGGCGTAGCGCCGCCGGAACGGTTGACGGGTAGTCGAGGGATGCACTCCGGCACCAACTCGCTCCTTACCAAAAATTTGAATACCACGAGCCGGACTTGCGGCCCGAGCGTAGTGATGGTCGTGGTTTTGGCCACTCTCACCTCCTGTGCCCTCCGAAGCTTTAGCGAAGGAAGGACTTGGTTGTGGTTCCGCCTAGGCGGCGGGACCGGGGTTAACGAACTAACGACTATGAGTAGTATATACTAAAATTACTCGAGTGTCAAGACTATTTTATGGTCTTTAACGTCTATGTTGACGATGGCGAAGTTGTATTCCTCTCCGGCTTTGACTGTTTCTTCTAACTTTTTTTCTCCGAGTTCAACCGCAGGCAGAAACCCGACAATGTCGTCTGATAATTCAACAAATGCTCCGCCGCTCCTTACTTTTACTACCCTACCTTTTATTTTTTGGCCGACTTGAAACTTTTCTTCAACCATCTCCCAAGGATCTGGCTTGAGCGCTTTCAAGGAGAGAGATACTCTGCCCCCGTCCAGGTTAATTATCTTAGCTTTTATTTTGTCTCCGATATGAAGAATTTCTCGCGGATCTTCTATGAACTTCCAGTCGATCTCTGAAGAATGTATCAGGGCATCCAAGTTGTCGCTTAAGCGAACGAAAGCGCCGAAGTCGGTTACCTCGGTTATCTCTCCCTCAACCGTCTCGCCGACATTCAAATTCTTGAGCTCTTCTTTGGCCAAGTCTTCTAGTATTGCTTTTTCCGAGACGATGAGCTTGTTCTCTGTTTCGGAAAAGTCGATTATTTTTACTTTTAACTCCTGCCCTTTGAATTTTTGGAGCGCTTGAACGATCTTGGTCGTGTCGCCGCCTTCTACTTTGGGATAATGTTCGGGAGAAAGTTGAGAAAGAGGCAGGAAGCCCTGTATTCCGCTTACCTCAACTATCAATCCACCCTTGTTAATATTAATTACGGTGGTGGATATCACTTCTTCTTTGTCCAGCTTTTCTTTAATGTCCTGCCAGGCGGTCGTCATCTGGGCTGATCTAAGAGAAAGTTCCCGATAGCCGTCCTCGTTTTCCAGCTCAATAAGCATAGCGGAAACTATATCATCCGGGTTGAGAACGCGCATTCTCTCCGGATTGTCGTAGAACTCGCCCGGATAAACGATGCCGATTCCGGCCGGGCCGAGGTCAATTATCGCGCTGCTTTTTGAGATGCTTATTATTTGACCCCGAAGTATGGTTCCCGGTTTAGGCAAATAGAATTCCTCTTTTGCAAGGAGTTCTTTCATTGATTTGATGGGTGATTCAGTGAGATTCATATGTTTGAGGAGTATAACTAAAACCTAAGTCAAAATCAAGACCCAAGGCCACGAAGGTTGTAATTAAATAATTTAGTAATTACGTAATTACAACAGATTACCCAATTACAATAAGTTATTGTTTGCGCAAACTTGCTCGTATTAACTCGTATTAAGTTGTAAATCGCAATTCAACTTGCTAAAATAGTCTTATGACCATAAGTTGGTTCGGACATTCATGCTTTCGCATTGAAAGTAAAGAGGGCCCTTCGGCAGGCTCAGGACAAGCGAGTGTTCTTATTGACCCATTCTCAAAAGATATAGGCCTGAAGCCACCCCGCATAAAAGACGATCTGGTTTTGATAACTCACAACCACTACGACCACAACAATATCGAAGGCGCCGATACCCAAACGACCATGATAATTGACGGTCCGGGCGAGTATGAGAAAAAAGGGGTGTACGTAAGGGGAATTATTTCATATCATGATAAGAACAAGGGACAGGAGAGGGGACTTAATACAATATACGTCATAAAAACGGAAGATATAGTGATTTGCCACATGGGCGACTTCGGACAGGATAAATTTGAGGAACACCAGCTGGACGATATCGGTGATGTTGACGTATTGATGCTCCCGGTAGGGGGCAGATATACTATTGATTACAGAGAAGCGGTTGAGATAGCGAGCCAGATAGAACCAAAAGTTATCATTCCGATGCATTATAAAATTAAGGACCTGAAGATAGACATTGACGGGCCGGACAAATTTATAAAAGAGCTGGGTTTAACGCCGGAGAAAGTTGATAAATATAAAATAGCCAAGAAAAATTTGCCGATAGAAGAAATGAAGTTAGTTTTATTTAACTAGCGATGCGAATGATACGAATGGGCATGCGAATAATGCCAATAGCGATTCGAATGATGCAAATAAACATACGAATGATGCGAAAATATGAACGAGACGTATTCGCAACATTCGCATAAGATTCGCATTGTTCGCATCGGTTATTATTCGCAACATTCGAATGAAATTCGCATATTAGCATCGCGATATGAGATTTTTAGAAGAAATAAAAAACCAACCCCAACAGACCAGAGAAATAATGTTTGGACTCTCTGTTTTTATTACTGTTCTTCTGGTCGGGATGATATGGTTCCGTTCGTTCCAGAAGAATCTTTATGTGCTGATGAATCCCGAAGACGGTCTTGAAAAAGCGCTTGCAGTAGAAAGCGTCCCGGCGCCGTCGCTATTCGGTTTTATTTGGCAGACGGCGGGCGAAGTTAAGGGACTGGTATCGGGGTTGTTTGATAGCGACGCGAATGTCGCTAATGAACATGCGAATGATACGAATAAAGAAGGAATCGGGAGGGTTTATACGTTGCCACTCTCGGACTATAAATAGATATTAATAAATTAAGAAACTAACCAAAAAGCAAGCGCGTGCTTGTTTTTTAGTTTGGTCAGTGTTATAATATGGGCCACGGTTGGAGCCGCCTAAAAAATGGCTCCCGGAGAGCAACGACGCTCTTTGAAAACAGCAGGCAGCTGTGTAGTGCGGCTCCTGTTCCGGTGTAGTGCCGGAGAAAGGCAGGTAGAAATGTCTCACTGGAAACCAGTTGATCGGATACAGATTCTTTTTATTTTAGAGGTTGAATTTTGGTAATAAATTTGGTATTATTATGAGTACATTTTATGGCCGAGCAAAACATCAAACAACGTGAAATAGTGGAAGAGATGCAGCAATCGTACTTAGAGTACGCTATGAGTGTTATTGTTGCTCGCGCGCTTCCCGATGTCAGGGATGGTTTAAAGCCGGTTCATAGAAGGATACTTTATTCCATGCACGAAATGGGTTTAAGGCCGGGCGCCAAATACCAGAAATCGGCAAAAGTAACCGGGTATTGCATGGGAAATTTTCATCCGCATGGCGATATGGCGATCTATGATTCGTTAGTCAGAATGGCTCAAGATTTTTCTTTGAGATACCCCCTAGTGGATGGTCAAGGAAATTTTGGCTCAATCGATTCGGATCCGCCGGCCGCTCAAAGATATACAGAGTGTCGAATGGCTCCAATGGCGGAAGAATTATTGTCCGATATTGACAAAGACACTGTTAATTTTCAAGACAACTACGATGCTTCGACAAAAGAACCCGCTGTTTTACCATCCCGTGTTCCAAATCTCCTCATTAACGGCTCGATGGGTATAGCTGTCGGTATGGCTACCAATATTCCGCCTCATAATTTAGGCGAGGTTCTTGACGCTCTTATGTTTTTGACCGACCGTCCTGATGCCGAAGTTGCCGAGCTTATGAATTTTGTTAAGGGTCCTGATTTTCCGACCGGCGGAGTTATATATAACGAGACCGATATTCGTAACGCGTATGCTACCGGAAGAGGTCCTCTGATAATGCGGGGCAAGGCCGAGATAGTTGAGGGCAAAAAAGGCTTTCAAATAATCGTCTCGGAAGTTCCTTATCAGACAAACAAAGCCGAGTTGATAAAACACATCGCCGATCTGGTTAAAGATAAAAAAATGGACGGCATCAGGGACATACGGGATGAATCAGACAAAGACGGCTTAAGAATTGCCATAGATTTAAAGCAGGACGCTTTTCCAAGAAAAGTCCTGAACCAGCTTTTTAAATACACCGAACTTCAGAAGGCATTCCACTTCAATATGCTGGCCCTCGTGGACGGCATTCAGCCCCAGATACTGGGATTGAAAGGACTACTTGAAAAATTCATAGACCATCGCAAAGAAGTGGTAACGAGGCGCGCCAAGTATGATTTGCAAAAGGCCAAAGACAGGGCGCACATCTTGGAGGGGTTGAAAAAAGCGCTTGATCACATAGACGAAATAATCGCGCTCATCAAAAAGTCCGATTCCAAAGAAGACGCCTTCAATAATTTGATAAAGAAGTTCAAGTTCTCGGACAGACAAGCCACCGCGATATTGGAAATGAGATTACAGTCCTTGGCCGGTCTTGAGAGGAAAAAGATCAACGACGAACTTAAAGATAAAAAGGAACTCATAACTTACCTGGAGGACCTCTTGGCCAGCCCGAAGAAAATTTTAGGCGTCGTCAAAGACGAACTCAAAGCGATAAAAGAAAAACACGGCGACGAGAGAAAAACAAAAGTGGTAAAGTCGGCCCTCAAAGAAATAGGGGAGGAAGAGCTGGTGCCCGAAGAAGACTCGCTCTTTATGCTTACAAGGGGCGGATATGTAAAAAGAATTGCGCCTGACATTTTGAAAGCGCAAAAAAGAGGCGGCAAAGGTCTGGTCGGTATGGCGACAAAAGAAGAAGATGTTGTTTCGCAGTTCTTCGTTGCCAATACGCACGACAGTTTGCTGTTCTTCACGAACTCGGGCAAGGTTTTCCAGACCAAGGCATACGAGGTGCCTGAATCATCTCGCCAGTCCAAAGGTAAAGCCATCGTGAATTTTCTCCAGGTCTCGCCGACCGATGTCATTACCGCCGTGGTTCCCATACCGAAAGGACAGAAAAGAATGTTTCTTTTTATGGCCACGACAAAGGGAGTTATAAAGAAAATTGATATGGATTCATTTGACGCTGTCAGAAAAAGCGGAATGCTTGCCATCAAGTTGAGAGCGGGCGACGAATTGGGCTGGGTCATTCCGACTTCCGGCGATGACCAGATAATGCTGGTTACATCGAGTGGAAGCGCGATTAGATTCAAAGAGAAAGACGTGAGGCCTATGGGGAGAGGCGCGGCCGGTGTTATCGGGATTAGATTATCCGCCAAAGGCGGATCCGCCTCAGGCGGAGATAAAGACCAAAAAGTGGTTGGAGCCGATATTGTGCCATCAGGAGTTGAGAAGGGCCTCCGCGTTTTGGCAGTGATGAAGAACGGCTACGGAAAGAGAACAGACCTCAAGTCATATAAAGTTCAAAAACGAGGTGGTCATGGCGTAATGACGGCAAAGATTACTCCCAAAACAGGCGAGCTGGTTTCGGCGCACATAACTTCTGAAGAAAATAAAGAACTTATCGCTGTCTCCCGCAAAGGCGTTGTGATAAGGACTTCGGTTGAAAGTATCTCAGTACTGGGCCGCGCGACTCAAGGAGTCAGAGTAATGAAAGTGGAATCAGGAGATGGCCTTGCCTCGGTTGTAATAGTGTAGATAACTTATTTCTCTCATCGTGATAAAATAATAGATATGGAAATGGTGGCTACTCCAATAGTCGGTACTGGTAATCACCTTGGAACGGGAGGGTTTTTGAATCCGGAATCATTAGTCAACGAATTTGGTCTTATGCTCGGGATGAGCGTGGCTGATTTCGGTTCGGGAGCGGGTTATTTTACTATTTTGATGGCGGGCCGGGTTGGCAAAGAAGGCCGGGTTTACGCCTTGGATATTATGGAGAGCGCCCTGGATAGCGTTCGAGAGAAAGCAAAAGCTGCTGGACTCGAAAATGTGGAAGAGATAAGAACCAACCTCGAAGTTGTGGGCAGCTCAGGCTTATATGACCAATCGCAGGATGTCGTCCTTCTGGCGAATATATTGTTTCAGTCAGAGAAAAAGACCGAGATCGTGAGAGAGGCAGGAAGAGTGTTAAAAGACAGCGGCTTGATTATAATCATTGACTGGAAGAAGGGCGCGGGTGCCATGCCGGGCGGCAGGCAGGGATTCGGTCCGCCTGACAGCTTGAGAACGGACGAGATGGCGATGCACTCCCTTGCTGTTGGCGAAGGACTGGTTTTTGAAAGAAATTTTAACGCCGGACAGTTTCACTTTGGGATGACATTCCGCAAAGCGAATATTTAGAAATTACGCATTACATATTACGCATTTAATACGTAATACGCAATTCGTAATTGGTTAATAATTTTTACAATTGATAATAAAAAACTGACCGTGATTCTTGTGGGAGGCATAACCGTGCTTGTTTTCCTCACACTTATTTTAATATTGCGTAACGTCGTCGGAGGCGGAGCCGGTTCGAAAGTTGTTGTGGAGTTTTGGGGTGTTTTTGACGACAGAACTGCTTTCGACAAGGTCATAAGAGATTTTCAAGCACAGAATCCCGGCATTTCGGTTTCATATAGGCAGTTCTCGTTCGAGGATTATGAAAGAGAAGTGATTAATGCTCTCGCCGGCGGCACCGGACCCGATGTTTGGATGATACACCACACCTGGCTGCCGAAGCATATCGACAAGCTCACTCCTACCCCCGAAAAAATAAAAGGCCTTGATCGTCCATTGATAACGTTCAGGGACTTTCAAGACCAATTCGTTGATGTTGCCGTTAATGACTTGACCGCTGGCGGTCAGATATACGCTATGCCCCTATACACTGACACGCTTGCCCTCTACTATAATAGAGACCTTTTCAATAGCGCCGGAATCACCGTACCTCCGAAGAATTGGGATGAGTTCAACGATGTCGTTAAGAAGCTTACCAGAATTGATTCCTCGGGCAATATCGTACGGTCGGGGGCGGCCATGGGCACTTCTAAGAACGTGAACAGGTCAACCGATATTCTGTTGGCATTGATGCTCCAGAGCGGCGTAAAAATGACCGACGTTGATAATACTGCGGTTATGTTCTCGAGATCGGTTAATAACACTCCGGCCGGCGAAATATCCTTGAGATACTATACCGACTTTGCCAACCCCAACGTAAAAACTTATACCTGGAACACCAGCCAGCACTATTCAATAGATGCATTCACCGAGGGCATGGTTGCTATGATGTTCAACTATTCGCATCAAGCGGGAGTTTTAAATCAAAAAGCCGCCCGCTTGAATTACGCCATAGCGCCCATGCCCCAGATAAGCGATATCGATATTAAAAATTATGCCAACTACTGGGCCGTGGCCGTATCAAAGAGTTCATCGGTTCCAAATGAGGCCTGGAGATTTGCAGCTTACCTTGCATCCAGAGAGGGAGCTTCAAGTTATCTTGCCCAGACGTTCAGGCCTTCCGCAAGGCGCGACATCATCGATCTTCAAAAGAACGACCTGCGCTTAGGTGTTTTTGCCAACCAAGCGCTTACCGCCAAATCATGGTATCAGATAGATAATTCCGCCATAGAGTCGATATTCTCTGAAATGGTAGATAATATTAATTTCGGACGGCTTTCGGTAAGAGAAGCGCTTCAGAGCGCAGAAGCGGAAGTGAATATTTTGATGCAAAGAAGCCAAAGAAGCAGATAGAATATAAAATTTCTAATTACTAATTCCTAATTTCTAATGAAATGCTAAATGTTAAATTTCAAAATGTTCAAACATCGGACATTAAAGCATTGTGAATTTTATTAGATATTAGACATTAGAAATTTATAAACGGGTTCCTGTGTTTTGTGTTTTAAGAAAAGTTAATGTTTGGAAAGAAATTACTACTAATATTGATACTTGTTCTACTGCTTATCCCAAGCTTCGCTTTTGCAATCGACGTTCCCGGCTGGCCGATAGTGCCTTGCGGGTTGAATGCTCAACCGAAGGACTCAGCCGGGAATGAGCTTCCAAAAACCGGACCCGACGCTTATGACTATACAAAAGCTTGCGGCCGATGCGATCTCTTTAAACTTTTGAAAAACCTGATTGATTTTACTGTTGGCGCGTTGATGCCCGCGGTGGCGATTTTGCTTTTCGTGTGGGCGGGATTTTTGATTCTTTTGGGTGGAGCGAATACCAATCTCGTTGCACAAGGCCGGCAGATATTCAGTACCACCTTTTTCGGAATTTTAATTATGCTCTCGGCGTGGATGATAACGAATACTTTGATAAAAAGCATTGGTTCAAACTATGATAAGGCCAATACTTGGTGGCAATTTACTTGCGTTGAGCCGGTTCCTGCCCAACCGTCGACATTTAAATATTCCTGTAACCAAAACAACCAGTGCGTCGTTAACCCGGAGGGGACTTATACAACTTCAAATTGCGATAATCAGTGTCAGTCGGGAGCGACCTTTTCAATTACTACCTCATCCCTGCCCAATGGCACCGTAGGCCAATCTTATAACCAAACCATTCGGGTTTCTGGAGGCACGCCGTTTACTGGCTCGGCGCCTTATGCCTGGACCCAGCTTGGCTCCTTACCTGCCGGTTTGAGTTTTAACACCGCAACTGGCGTAATTTTGGGCACTCCTACCGCCGTCGGCACGTCAACCTTCACAATCAGAGTTACCGATAATTCTTCGCCTCCAAAGTCGGCGGAGAAGCAGTTTAGTATTGTGGTGGTGGGACTAGGTATGCCAACACCAACAACATCGCCAGAACTAACTTGTGGTCAGCCGTGGGAACAAAATTTGTGTCAGCCAAGACAAATGACTTGCGGAGCATCTGCCTGTAACCAATATATTTCGGCGATAAATCAGTATTCAAACAGGACTGGTGTTGCTAATGGGGCAAACTTTTTAAAAGCAATAATGATTAAGGAGTCGGCTTGTAATGTGACAGCTCAAAGTGATTCTACGCCGCCTTCGTGCGGATTGATGCAGTTAAAAGCGTCAACGGCGGCTATATATAAGGATAGATGCGGCGTTACAGCTGACATTACCTGCGATTGGCTAAAAGATTCGATTAACGCTACCGCCAGTATATGCATAGCGGCGGAATATATGGGAGCATTAACCCAGACATCTTGCGGCGGTACGCCAAGAGGTGTTGCGGCCGGTTATAACGGCGGGTCTGGCGCCTGCGAAAATAGCGTTGACTGCGCTGGTGAAACGAGCTGCGCCGGCGGGCCGGTTCAGAGGTGGGAGTGTCTCTACGACAATCCCCAACAGAATATCTGCAATACCGGCTACGCTGAAACGCGCGACTATGCCACCAAAGTGTTATACTGTTACAATAATCCTGGATTTTAAATGCTAAACCCACAACCCACAACTTACAACCTACAACAACCCATTTGCGTGTTGGTTCGTATTATTCGCATTGTGTTTTTGTCGTTGGTCGTTGGTAGTTGGTCGTTGGTCGGTTTTTCTGTTTCTGCCGACGAACCCGGAGACAGTAATTTCGTCTATCTCTTCCACCTCTACTATGACAACGGCCAACTATTGGCCGACAGGGATTTTGAGTTCAAATACGATGTGATCCCGGAAGAGTATAAGCCGGGACCGGTTACGACCCAATTTCCTTTTAGCGGAGAGGTTGTTAGCTTGTTGAATCAAACTGCGGCGACATTTGAATTTGATCCTCGCGGGGGCAACCCTAATTTTCTGGAGGGTAAAATAAAAGTCAAAGCGCCGTATGTACCCGACGGTCAGAAAGCGGTTTTCTATAACTCACAGGGAAGGACGCTCCTGACGATTTTTGTAAGCGAAAGTTCCTTCTGCAACGACGATGGTGTGTGTAATTTTGACAGAGGAGAGGACTATCTGAATTGTTCTAATGACTGTAAGGGATTACCAACAACCAACTACCAACAACCAACAACTGACGGGGGCGGACAAGACGGGATGCTAACGGCCGCAATTTATGTTTTAATTATTGTTGGAGCGGGACTGGGCGGATGGTTTGGATGGAGGTGGTGGAAGGGCAGACGAGAACTGCCGACAATACCTCCAATATCCCCAACGTCTCAATTACCACAAAATCCAAATGTTCAGCAATAAAATAAAAAATTACATAGTATTATTTTTTATCGCGATTATCATCGTCGCGGGCTTGTTTTACGCTGACAGAACATTTGCCGCCGGAGAAATTACTATAAATAGCTTTGACCTTAATCCTAAAGTTATAGCAAATAATACCATAGGTACACAGTTGCAGATGACATTTAGGGTCACTGTTAACTTGGATAAATTTAACTCAAGGTGTGGCAGCAACGAGAGTAGTTTTTATTGGTATATATACGAGAATGTCACGGGAGTTGATTTAAAGAGATCCTCTGGCGAACAAAGATTTGACCGAACCTCGGCAAATGTAAGCGTAACGTTTGACCAACTGGTTACTGTCGATACCTCAGATCCCAAATTAACAAGCGGTGGATCCGCCACTTATTATGGGCAGGTGAATTGTCCGAGCACCCTCTCTGTCCAGATTGCTCGCTCCGAACTACCTGGTGTCACAATAACTTTTGGAGCGCTGACTGACAAAAACTATGCTTGTGTAGCTGGGAATAACAAGTATGCATGTAGTCCTGTCAATCTAAGCAATTGTTCTGATGCGTCTGCTTGTGCTGGTAGGCCATGTATTGAGATAGGTAAAAATCTTTGCGGCCAAGATACTGGAACCGGCCCCCTTCCTCCTCCGGGCGGCGGAGGTACTTGCAACAATAACGGTAAATGCGAATCACCCGGCGAGACAACTTTCGCTTGTCCCTCTGATTGTAAAGGCGGTCCCGGCGTGACGCAGACATTCATTTTTAAACTAGAAAATCCTCTTGAAGCCGACAACTTCCTTGAACTCATAGACGTTCTCGCCACTTGGCTTTTTAATCTCTCAATTCCAATTGTCGTCGTGATGATAGTGTATTCCGGAGTGATGTTTCTGACCTCCCGCGGAGATACGACAAAAATCACCAAAGCCAGACAGATACTCCTGTACGCCGTCGTCGGGTTTGCTATAATACTGATAGGGAAAGGATTCATTACATTAATTGAAAGTATATTAAACTTAGGGGCGGGACCCTAAATTGAGAATTTCTAATATCTAATTTCTAAACAAATCCAAAATCCAAATTTCAAAAAACCCGAATGATTAAAGCTAAAATTTCTCAATTTCTCAATTTCTCAATTTCTACGGCGGTTTTGCTTTTAGCAAAGTCCGCTTTTGCCGGTATTCCTCTAGACAATGCGCCCGGTATTAACCTCACCATTCAGGATGTTTTGAGAATTATTACAGGCCTTGCCTGTTGGATCTCAAGCGTCGCCCTTGTTTTTATAGTGGTTGCTGTCGTCTACTTTGGGGTTAAATTTCTAATGGCCCAAGGCGACCCGACTAAGCTTACCAATGCCAAGAACTCGTTTCTCTGGGGATTAGTGGGGATATTGGTTATTCTCGGCACTTATACTATAATTGCTACAGTGGCATACAATTTAGGGATAACGAATTTGAGTTTGATAATACCGCTAAAATGCCCGGCTTTTTAGAGTGAAAACACAAAATGCACAAAGCACAAATAAAACACAAATTACAAATCAATAAAAACATAAACGTTTGTATTTTAGGATTTCAGCGGTCCGTGCTTTATTTGTGTTCTGTGTCTCTGGGCTTTGTGTTTTTTAGTAAAACTGTTCTGGCTCTTGTGTTGCCTGGCGGTGGCGGAGGAAGCAATTTGCCGTCCGGACAGCCGATAACTCTGGATGTTCTGGATTATATAATATTCAGAGTCAGCACCTTCTTTATTTCTATTAGCGCTGTTCTGGCGGTGATATTTATTATCTGGGCAGGGGTAACATATATGTATGCAGGTGATGACTCGACCAAGATAACAGCGGCGCAAGGACGGCTGAAGAGTGGAATTATTGGCGCGGCGATTATCCTTGGTGTGGGGGTAATAATCCAGACAATTGCTTCGGTAGTAACGCTTGATTTCTTCTGCACAGTAAGGATTCCAATCGTGGGCGTGTGTGTTTATTAATAATTTGAGAGTAAAGGATAGTAAAAACAATAAAAATCCTAAATCCTAAGATTTAAAAAACACAAGACACAAATTGCACAAAACACAAATAAAACACAAACTTAAGAAAAACACAGAGGCCAAAACGTTTGTGCTTTCGGGCGTTTGTGCTTTTGGCCTTTATTTGTGCTTTGGTTCCTGTGCTTTGTGTTTTAACAGTTTAGATTTTTTCGGAAAGGAGGTGGAGGAATGAATAAAATCAGCAAAACAACATTAGTCGCGCTGGCGGTGATAGCGGTTTTGATGCCTGTTTTGGTATTGGCAGCAAGTTTGCCGACCCCGATGCCTCCAACCACCGGCCAAGCAATAACATTGAATGAGATCGAGGGGCTGGTTAAAAGGATAGCGCAGTTCTTGATAATTATTTCCGTAATTTTAGCGGTCATATTCATTATCTGGGGAGGAGTTATGTATATGGCGGCAAGAGGCAACGAGGAACAAGCCACCAAAGCAAAGACAACAATTTTCAACGGTATAATCGGAGCGGCAGTAGTACTGGGTGTTGGCGTGATACTGCAGACATTGGCAGGATTGATCACCCGATCCTTCTTTGCTTAGTCAGAACTTGCTCGCCCCCCACTTAAATACTTAAGCGGTACGGGCCCTACGGGTTTGCCCAATATTTTCGTTAAAAGCTCCGCCTCTCCTTCACCATAGTTCACTATGGCTCAGTTGAATGCTCGCTTTTGCCTCAATCTTGGCCAAACGCGCAAGCTCTGAAATTACAAATTTAGGCATGCTTTAAACAAAAATGACTCAATTGATTGAGTCATTTTTGTTTTAGATTGGGGCAAGAAAGAGATATAAACATTGGCAGACACTTTATGTTGTAGTATAATGATAAAATGAGGAGATTGTCCAAGGTAAAGATTGAGTGGAGCCCTAAATTTGCGTATGCAATCGGTCTGATTACTACAGATGGTTGTTTGTGTAACGATAGTAGGCACATTGATTTTACTTCTAAAGACGAGGAGCTTGTTATGAAATTTAAAGAATGTTTAGGAATTAAAAATAAAGTAGGAGTAAAGTATAGAGGTAGGGATAGTTATTGTCGAGAAACAAAATATTTCAGAATTCAGTTGGGGGACAGGAATTTTTATGACTTCTTACTATCAATAGGGTTAAGCCCAAGAAAGTCAAAAAGTATAGGTTCTTTGGATATACCAAAAGAGTTTTTCCAAGATTTTTTAAGAGGTTGTATTGATGGCGACGGTAGCATAGGATTCTATAGCCATCCAGAAAGCAAGCATCCACAGTTTAGAATTAGGTTGGTTTCTGCAAGTGAAGCTTTTGTTGATTGGTTAAAATTGAAAATAAAAGATATTTTTCTTATCGATGGAGGTTGGATACACAAGTCAAGAGATGTTTCCGTATTATCTTACGCAAAGTCTGACTCAATTAAATTAGTAGATTTTTTGTATAAGGATAAAAATTGCGTGTGTCTTTCTAGAAAATACGCTGAAGTAAGAAAATTTTATGGGCGAGTGGCGGAACTTGGTATACGCGCATGATTTAGGATCATGTGCCGCAAGGCTTGTGGGTTCAAATCCCACCTCGCCCACCAGAATATAAGCTGCCAAATAGGCCTATTTGGCAGCTTATATTCTGGTGTCTTTATTGTACCAAGCTCGCACCTATTTTCAAAACAAATGATGTCGCACGCTCCG
>Ga0209542_10001900_pt1 | contig 48192 bp, 39 predicted proteins | sample RifCSPhighO2_01_FD_184028 | JGI IMG/M metagenome (GOLD analysis project Ga0209542, IMG submission 184028) | Soil microbial communities from Rifle, Colorado - Rifle CSP2_plank highO2_0.1 (SPAdes) (version 2) | ecosystem: Environmental > Terrestrial > Deep subsurface > Rock core/Sediment ...
CTAATTTCTGTCCGTCCAAAGACAATGATTTGATTGCAAAAACAAAGAAAAGCTTGAAACGGATACAAAAAAACGAAAATGTCATTCAGGGGGCTTTGAGAAAATCGGGATTGTTTTATGTTAAAGGTGATTTGTGAGGGTCAGTAGTCAGTTAGCTAGTCTTTGTCGTAAACAACACAGAATATATGAGAGGAGATTCCTTAAAAGAGGTTCTAACGTCCTCTAGCCAGTGGAGCCAGATAGGATGAGCATCAGCGAAAGCTGGTGTTTTTCCTTTATTGACGGGCTCTTTTGGCGGTTCGAAAGTGTTTTTTCTGGTATTTTTCTCGGAAAGGGCTTCATTCACGGTATCTAGTATGAGTTGGAAGGGTTTCTGGTATGAAATCTCGACATTCTTGCCGTTTATCTTCGGGTTCGAAAATAAAAACGAGAATAGCATTCGTTTCTGCTCGACTGTCCGGCGAGGGTTCAAATTTTTCTACCCCCTATTCACCAAACTTTATATTGCAACTTCAGACTCAAACTTGGAATATGGATTTTCTTATTCCTCTTTTCTACCATATTTTCTGGATTCATGACAAAAGACGGCAATTTTGACAACGAAAAGCAGAAGCGGTAAAATGATATTAACGACTAAATATATTTTTATGAAAGACATCGAAAAACTTTTTACGATCGAGGAAGTTGCCGAAATTTTAAGAGTTCATACCCGTACAGTTACCCGTTATATCGAGTCGGGCAGATTAAAGGCATCCAAACTTGGTGTTTGGCGAATCCGGCAATCCGATCTGAATGCTTTCTTGGACGAAACGAGCAATACTCCACCGAAGACTAAAAAGCGGAAATGAAACCGTGACAAAATGTCACGCCTTGAAAATGAAAATACATCAATATAATTATGAAAAAAAATAACAAGATCAAAGATAATGATTTTACAGAGTTCTTGCTTTATACCGATCCAAATGGAAAAGTGAAGGTTGAGATATTTTTACACAATGAAAATATATGGCTGACACAAGCAAAAATTGCCGAACTTTTTGGTGTAGAAAGAAGCGTCGTCACCAAGCACTTACGGAACATTTTTCAAGAAGGAGAGCTAAATAAGGAAGCAACTTGTGCAAAAATTGCACAAGTTCAAAATGAGGGTGAAAGGCAGGTAAAAAGAGATGTTGAATTTTATAATCTTGATGCCATTATTTCTGTCGGTTAGAGGGTTAACTCAACGCAAGCAACTCATTTTCGTATTTGGGCAACGAAAACGCTGAAAGAATACGTCATAAAGGACTTTGCTATGGATGATGAAAGACGTTGAGGGGAAAAAACATAAAAAGAAGAAATAATTTATGCCGAAGGAAATCGCCATCAAAAACTTAATATTCGTGGATTGTGAAGGGCACGGTCCGGCACCGACACTAAACGATGCGGTAGATTTTGAATTTGGCGCGGTCGCTTATCCATCAAAGCAAACATTCCACGGAACAGGGGCGACAAAAGAAACGTTCGAAAAGTTTGATATGTGGATCACATCTGTTATTGAAAAAGGATTCAGGCCGCTATTCGTTAGCGATAATCCGGCTTACGACTGGCAATTTATAAACTATTATTTTCATCTCTTTCTCGGTAGAAACCCATTCGGTCATTCGGCAAGAAGGATCGGCGATTTCTATGCCGGGCTCGTCGGTGACTTCACGAATGCAAGCTCATGGAAAAAGCTACGAGTTACGGCGCATGACCATGATCCCGTGAATGATGCCATGGGTAATCTCGAGGCATTCGAGAGGATATTAAATGGCGAAAGATAATATGAAAATAAAAGATTTGCCAAAATCAGATAGACCCAGAGAAAAGCTTATCGCGAAAGGAGCCGAGAATTTGAAGGACTCGGAACTTTTGGCGATTCTTTTACGCACCGGTACGACAGGGAAGAATGTGATCGAGATCGCATCGCAAATCCTATCGAAATATTCTAAGAAGCGACTGTTGCAGATGACGTATGAGGATTTATCGAAAATAGGTGGCATCAATTCCGCAAAAGCGACGACGCTCCTTGCCGCATTCGAACTCTCCAAGCGCGCACTGGAAGTTAATGATACCAATCTGCCAGTGATCAATACGGCAAAGGATGCGGCCGCGCAACTGACCGATATGCGCGACCTCAAAAAAGAACATTTCGTTGTTTTATATTTGAATGCTAAAAACCAGTTGGTTCACAAAGAGACTATCTCGATGGGCACGCTGAATGCGAACCTCGTTCATCCACGAGAGGTCTTTGAGCCAGCTCTCAAATACTCCGCGGCTCAAATCATAGCCGCTCACAATCATCCTTCCGGCGATCCGAAACCATCCGATGACGATCTGGAACTTACCAAGAGACTGACCGAGGCTGGAAAAATGATGGGTATAGAGGTTATGGATCACATTATTATTTCAAAAAATAGCCACTTCAGCTTCAAAGAAGAAAAATTACTATGAGCACCAATAATATAAAAGATTTGGAAAATAGACTATGGGAAGCGGCCGATCATATGCGCGCCAATTCTTCTTTGCGTCTCAACGAATTCGCCGAGCCGGTTTTGGGTTTGATTTTCCTCAAATTCGCTGGCGTGAAGTTCAGCAAAACCGAAAAAGAAATAGCCGAGGAACGGAGAAGTAAAACCAAAAATCACGGCGGAGCTTCAGTCGCTCGCGAGCGTCCGGTTTCGTCTGCTGATTACCACGCGCAAGGCACGCTATTCGTTCCTGAAAAAGCCAGATTTTCATATCTTATAGAATTGCCGGAAGGAACCGATATGGGCAAAGCGGTCAATGACGCGATGAAAGAGATCGAAGCGGAAAACAAAGAGCTTGCCGGTATTCTCCCGAAATCATTTCAGATGCTTGAAAACCGGTCCATAATCACGCTTCTAAAAAATTTCAATCAAATACCGGATGATATTGAAGGTGATGCGTTCGGGAGAATCTATGAATACTTTCTCGGTAAGTTTGCGATTGCTGATGGGTCCGGCGGTGGCGAGTTCTTCACGCCAACATCGATCGTCAAACTCATCGTCGAAATCCTCGAACCATACAAGGGTTATATCTACGACCCGGCGTGTGGCTCCGGCGGTATGTTTGTGCAGTCTGTCGAATTCATCAAGCGACATTTCGAGAATGGTAGTTCGACTTCGCTCACTACAGGCAAGAAAGCCAGAGCTTCGCGTGAAGTTTCAATATACGGACAGGAGAAAACGGATCAGACGGTCCGGATAGCCAAGATGAACCTTGCGATTCATGGTCTATCTGGTGACATCCGACAAGGCAATACTTACTATGAAGATCTCCATCGTTCGGTCGGTAAATTCGACTTCGCGATGGCCAATCCTCCGTTCAATGTAAACGGTATCGATAAAGAGCGCATCAAAGACGATCCGCGTTTTCCGTATGGCATACCTCGCAACGACAATGGCAACTATCTCTGGATTCAGATTTTCTTGAGTGTGCTTAAAAATACTGGCCGTGCCGGTTTCGTCATGGCAAACTCCGCAAGCGATGCCGGACATAGCGAAAAAGACATCCGGACAAAAATTATTGATGATGGCTTGGTAGATGTGATGGTCGCCGTGGGTCGGAATATGTTCTATAACGTCACCTTGCCGGTTACCTTGTGGTTCCTCGATAAAGGGAAAAAGAAAACTGATAGAAAGGATAAGATCCTTTTTATCAATGCACAAAATATCTTTACACCCATAGAAGGAGATCGGGCGCGGAGATATTGGACTGATGAGCAAATCAAACAAATTTCGGAAATTGTTCGCGTCTATCGTGGCGAGGGAAAAACAAAGTATAAGGATATAAAAGGGCTGTGTAAGGTGGCAACGCTTGAAGAGGTGCGTGCTGCCGGATATACCCTAAACGCTGGTCGATATGTGGGTTCTGCTGATAACGGGTCAGTAAGCAATGGGGATTTTGAAACTACTGTGCGTGATTTAAATGCCGAGTTTCAAAAACTAACCGCAGAGGCACATACTCTTGAAGAAAAGATTACAGAGAACTTCAAGAAATTATTTTGATATGAGTACACAAATGCAACAATGGCATAAGTTTAAGTTAAGCGACTTGGGAACTGTTGCACGCGGTCGTTCTCGCCACAGACCACGTAACGACGCGTCTTTATTTGGAGGCAAGTATCCATTTATACAGACCGGCGATATAAAAGCTGCAAATTTTTATATCACAAAATACAGCCAGACATATAACGAAAAAGGACTTGCACAAAGTCGATTATGGGAAGCTGAAACACTTTGTATAACAATTGCAGCAAATATTGGAGAAAGCGCAATTCTCGAATTTCCAGCTTGTTTTCCTGATAGTGTTGTCGGTTTTCACGCCCATAAAGATGTATCTGATGTTCGTTATGTGAAATACCTTCTTGATTACACAAAGAGCCAATTTCAGGCGATTTCTCGAGGAACAACGCAAGACAATCTTAGTCTTGAAAAATTACTTTCTATTAATCTGCTTGTTCCAGAATATTCTTTACAGAAGAAAATAGCAGACTTTCTAGTTGTATATGACCGTTTATTCTCAAATAATAATAGGCGGCTAGAGATAATTACAGATCTTATTCAAGGGGCCTATCATCAATGGTTTGTAAAGAATGCACAACAAGAAAGTACGGCGAAATTGGGTGATCTTGTTAAGATTAAGGGGGGTTTATATCTTAAAAAAGAAATGTATGCAGACGTTGGGATGTACCCTGTTTTTGGAGGAAATGGGATACAGGGATTTTCTGATAAGTTCAATTATGATTCATTTGTGATCATCTTAGGTAGGGTGGGTGCTAATTGTGGATCTATTCATTGGAGTTATGAACCGGTATGGCTCAATAATAATTCGGCGGGAATCATCCCAAAAGACAAAGAATTTAATGAGTACATACTTCAATTCTTATTAAATTACGACTTCTCGCAGGTTCGAGGGGGTTCTGCCCAACCATTTATTTCAAACACTGCTTTAGGGGGAATTACGGTTCCGATTCCCTCTGAAAAACAATTAAACAAGTTTTCTGAATTTGTACGACCCTTACGGCTTGAGTACGGCAAACTTCAGTTGATGAATGCGAATTTGAACAGAATCAAGAATATGCTAATCCCGAAAGTTACAACGGGAGAAATAAAAGTATGAATAAGAAGAAAATAAAACAACAGGAGCAACAGCATACAGTGCCGGGCTCATATCTTGAAAACTTCGCTGATGAAAACGGGCATGTTTGGGTTCTCGATACTGATGACAAGATATTTAACGTGAGTCCTAGTAATATTCTCAAAGAGCGCCATTTTTATTCACTCTCAGGGAGTGACGGCGAAAAAGATATGTCGGTTGAAGACACGCTTGCCTCCATTGAGGGTGACTTCATAAACATTTACAGAGAAAAATTTGCAAAGGACCTGTTTCTGGCCGATGAGGAGAGAATCGCGGTGTCTGTTTTTATTGCGGCTCTAATGACACGCACTCGTCCCCATAGAGACCATCTTAAAAAATCCCTTGAAGAAATACAGGATTGGATGGAGGATTGGAATAAACATCCGATGTCAGACGAAGAAAAAAGAACAATGGAAGCAATACCGTCATCTGGTGGAGCAACTATAGACCTTAAAACTCTTAAAAGTGGATTAAAAAACTTTGACGAGCATCATTCTACCAGTATTTTACGATCACTTTCACATAGTGCCGCGCTTATTTACCACATGAAGTGGTCGGTGTGGAAGAATGAGAACTATGGTTTTGTTACATCTGATGACCCGGTAGTACTACTTCGTCCCGCATCTATAAAAAAGTTTGGTACCGGTACTTTTGGTAGTGCACCAGGATTGAAATGGAAAGACGTCGAGTTGACCTTACCACTATCGAAAGGCCGTTTCTTACTCGCGGGGTGGATACTTAATAATGACTCATATATTCAAGTTGAAGACGAGATGGCTAGAAAAATGAACCACAGAACCATTACTCATTCGCGTGATCGAATTATTGTCAGTTCCAAAACGCGAGCAGAAGAAATAAAAACGAGATATACAGAAAAGCCGTATAAATCAAAAATAGAAAATATTGTGGCTAATAAATCTTGACGAAGACATAGCAAATTAAACATGAACGAATTTTCTGAAAACAATTTAATTGAGCAGACGACCGTCAACCCCGTTAGAAACTCTGCGAGTTCTAACGGGGCAAGAATCTTTGGCGATCTTTGGGGTTGCTCTATCTGTATAGAAACTATCTAAAATGTGTATGGATTATACAGGTGTTGACCAAGCGTATAGAATGTGTATAATTGAAGTATAAATCATACACATAATAAAATATGGCTCAAAACATGCATTTTAAACTCGAAAAACCAAATATCTCCGGAATCAAGCCGGAAGAGATTTTTAAATTCCTTGAAGACGAAAAAGTGCGGGATATTGTCTCTAAAAGCATGTACCCCGAGTATTTATATTGGGACAATGTTAAATATAAGGAATTGCCAAGCGGCTATAAACCGGAAGTTGCGTGGGCGGCAATAAAATTTATCAGGAATAATGTTCTACATAGGCGAGAGAGTGTTATTGTTGATGAAAATGGAAAAAAGTTTTTTTGGGTTTCTTCTTTGCTGTGGTATGACGAATTTCTCCATGAAGTAGATATGAATCTCGGAGGCGCGTTACTTGGGCTTGCGCGCGATCTCGATGAAAATGCAAAGCGTCGTTTTATTACGCGCGGAGTAATGGAGGAAGCCATCGCTTCTTCGCAACTTGAGGGCGCCAATACGACACGGAGAGTCGCGAAACAAATGCTTCGCGAAGGGCGAAAGCCAAGAAATAAAAGCGAGCAGATGATTGTCAATAATTATCAGGCAATGCTTTTTATCGAGGATACGCTAAAGTCCGAAAAATTAACTATTGATAGAGTAAAAGATATTCAAGCAATATTGACCAAAGGTACGTTGGAGTCAGCGACAGACGAGGGGCAGTTCAGAACCGATAAGGATAATATTGTTGTGCAGGACGGGGGCGATGGCACGATTTATCATGTCGCCCCAAACGAGAAATTTACGCGCCATGAACTTGAGCGGCTTGTCGCGTACGCCAATGACGAATTAAAAGATAGTGGCTTTGTGCATCCGGTGTTTAAGGCGACGCTCATACATTTTTGGATTGGATATTTACATCCATTTGCAGATGGGAATGGTCGCTTAGCTCGCGCGCTGTTTTATTGGTATTTACTCAAACACGAATATTGGGGGTTTGCTTATCTACCGCTTTCAAAGGTAATAAAAAACTCTCCCGTGCAGTATGGGATGGCATATGTCTATACCGAACAGGATGATAATGATCTCACTTACTTCTTTGACTACAACGCACGAAAAATTAAGCAGTCTATAAAAGAGTTCCGTGAATACGAGAGTCAGACTATGAAAGAGAATACAAAGATGGTTAAAGAGGCGCGAACTAAATACCATCTAAATGACAGGCAAATACAACTCTTGCGTTTTTATCAAAAAAATAAAGACGAGGGCGTTTCTGTTGCCGCTCATATGAATATCAATGAAATTTCCCGTGCAACGGCCATTACCGACTTAAAGACACTGGAAGGGAAAGGATTTTTGTCCAAGAAAAAGGTGGGTCGGAAAGTCTACTTTTACGCGACTGATAATGTTGAAAAGTTATTTTCTTAGGTATGAACGAATTTTCTGAAGACAAATTAATAGAACAAACGGCCGTCAAAATATTTGGCGAGCTTTGGGGTGCTGAAAATTTTGCTAATGCGTATTCCGGAGAAACGGATGCAGAGTTTGGTCGCGAGAATTCGGGAGAGGTGGTGCTGATGAACTATCTTAAAATCGCCTTGGTCAAGCTGAATCCAACTGTCTCAACGGAAGCGTTGAATCTCGCCATAGATGAAATCACAAAGGACCGTTCGACAAAGAGCATGGTCAATGCGAATCAGGAAATCTGGAAGTTGCTGATTGACGGCGTAAAAGTCGAAACAGAGAATGAAAAAGGAGATCAGCAAATTGAAACTGTAAGAGTTATTGACTGGCAAAATCCAAAAGAAAATCATTTTATGCTGGTATCGCAAATGTGGATTACCGGTGAGTTGCACAAACGACGTCCAGATCTTATCGGTTTTGTGAACGGTTTGCCGCTTGTTTTAATTGAACTCAAAGCATCTCACAAAAATCTTCGCAATGCCTACCAAGAAAATATCCGTGATTATAAGGACACCATTCCGCAACTATTTTGGCACAACGCCTTCATAATCATTTCTAATGGCATAGAAACTAAAGTCGGTACGCTTACTTCCGCCTATGAGCATTTCAATGAATGGAAAAAGATAAAAAGCGAAGACGAAGAGGGCCGCGTCAGTTTGGAAACGGTCATTAAAGGCACTTGCGAACCTGCACGGCTTCTTGATATCGTGGAGAACTTCACGCTGTTCGATGATTCTTTCCGCGAAAGAATAAAAGCTATCTCGCGATATTTCCAGCTTATTGGCGTAAATCAAGCATTCGAACAGATTAGGAACCGCGATAAGAACAACGGCCGTCTCGGTGTCTTTTGGCATACGCAAGGGTCCGGCAAGTCCTACTCCATGATTTTCCTTTCGCAAAAAGTATTTCGAAAGATGGCCGGCAATTTTACGTTCGTCGTGGTAACCGACAGAACGGAACTCGACAAGCAGATTTATAAGACTTTTTCCGCTTGCGGTGCGGTGTATGAAGAAGAAGTCCACGCCGATTCTATTCAAAACCTTCGCCAGCTCTTAAACGAAGATCATCGTCATATTTTTACTCTCATCCATAAGTTCGGCACCAAGCCCGAGGAGAAGCCCCCGGTCCTATCAGACAGAAGCGACATCATCGTGATGGTAGATGAAGCACACCGCACGCAATACGACCGCTTGGCGCAGAATATGCGTATTGCCATGCCGAAATCGTCATTCATCGGTTTTACTGGTACGCCACTAATGGCCAAAGGCGAGGAGAAAACCAGAGAGACTTTCGGTGATTATGTATCGACTTACAATTTCGCTCAATCGGTAGAGGATGGTGCGACGGTACCGCTCTACTATGAGAATCGAGTACCGAAACTTGAAAACGAGAATCTAGAAATCCAGAAAGACCTTGAGAAAGTTATGGATTTTTATGAACTCACGACCGATGAAGAGGAAAAGCTAGAGCAGGAATTCTCGACTTTCTATCACCTCATCACGCGTGAGGATCGTCTTAATAAAGTCGCGGAGGATATCGTGGCACACTTCACGGCCCGAGGATACGACGGCAAGGCGATGGTAGTTTCTATTGATAAGAAAACGGCCGTTCGCATGTATGCGAAGGTTAAAGCGGAAATGCAACGCCATCTGGCCAAAATGAACATTGCCGTATCAAAAGCCAAGGATGATCATGAAAAAGAGATGCTACGAGAGCAGGCGCAAAAATACGAAAATATCGATATGGCAGTGGTGGTAAGCCAAAGCCAAAACGAGATTGCGGACATGGAGGAATTTGAGATCGATATGCGGCCATTACGTGCTCGAATTTTGAATGAAGACCTTGAAACGAAATTCAAAGACCCGGACAATAATCTGCGAATCGTCTTCGTCTGTGCTATGTGGATGACGGGGTTTGATGTGCCGAATCTCTCGACTCTCTATCTCGATAAGCCGCTTAAAAATCACACACTAATGCAGACCATCGCTCGCGCAAACCGTGTCTATCCGGGCAAGACGAACGGTCTTATTGTCGACTATATCGGCGTGTTCCGGAATCTTCAGAAAGCACTCGCGGTCTATGCATCCACGAAAAGCGGTGATGATGAGATCATTCAGGATAAGAACGAGCTCGTTGAAATACTTTTCTCTACAGTTTCAAAAACGCGCCAGTTCCTCAAAACGCTTGAGCTTGATATCAATGATTTACTTAAGGCGCAGGATGTCGAAAAGATACGACTCGTGGATGTGTTCACGAATCGGATATTGCAGGATGAAAAGACAAAACAGCAGTATCTCGAACTTGCCGGTGATGCTTATAAATACTATCGAGCGGTCCTACCGGAGCCAAAAGCGGAAGATTACTACCACGAAGTAACGGCATACAAAGTGATCGCCTCACGTATACGGGAAGTCATCGATGAAGACACCGATGTGTCGCAGGTAAAAAAAGACCTCGAAAACCTGCTTGATCGCTCAATCCGTGCCGGTGAGTATGTGATTAAAGACGCACCGAAGATTAAGGATTTGAGTAAGATTGATTTCGAAGCATTGCGTAAGTTCTTCGATGATTCGGATACCAAGAACATCGAAGCCGAGCATTTGAGCGCAGAACTGGAGGAAAAAATTAAAGAGATGATACGCAAGAACAAGCTTCGTAAGCATTTCCTCGACCGACTCAATAAGCTTTTGCACGAATACAACACCGGCTCGCACGATCTTGATCTTTTCTTCGACCAGTTGGTAGAATTGGCAAAGGAACTAAGCGAAGAGGATCGCCGCGCCGTTTCCGAGAATCTTACCGAAGAAGAACTGGCCGTATTCGATATTCTCCGGAAAGAAGATTTGAATCCTGCCGAAGTCGATCAAGTCAAAAAAGTCGCCAAAGAATTACTGGCCAAACTGAAAAATGAAAAGCTGGTGCTGGACTGGAAGAAAAAACAGGAGACGCAAGCGGACGTAAAAATTACTATCCAAGAAATCCTTTACGACGAGCTCCCAGAACCGACATACAGCAAAGATGATTGCGAAGACCGAACTCATAAGGTTTATTTGCACGTATATGACAATTACGTAGATGAGAAGGTGAACGTTTATGCCTAATGATAGTCGATAGAAAGTCGAAAGATGTCTGAAATTTTGATAAAACAAATTTTCGGAACACTAAAGTTATGGCTAACATTCAACATTACATATTAATAGATGAATCAGGCGATCCGGGAAAACCGTTTGAAACTGATGCAACCGGAAACAAAATCCCGACTGGGGCGAGTCTGTTTTATATCCTTAGCGCAACTTATCTTGATTCTGTAAAATTGTTCGCGCTGGAAAATGAGATTATGGAAATTCGCCGGAAATACGGTTTTAGAAGCGAGATAAAGTCAACCATCATTCCGCTTCCGATGTACATGGATTTGCTTGCGATTATAAACAAAATCGGTATTCCAGTTTATTATCGTTTAGTAGACAAACAGACATATAAAGGTAAATTTGCAACGGCTGGTCACGCGAAGCTCCATAATATATTTGATGATTATAATTTATCCAAACTCGTTTTATTTACTACGCAGAAGCAGAAATTAACAGAGTCGGAAATTGTGATAGATCGCGCCGACAGGAGAATGTATAACGGCGATTATTTTAGTAGTTTTGATGAATATTTATTCGAGCGTGTTAATACCAAGACGATTAAGCGAATTAAGCATATCACGCACGTTAATTCAGAGTATGTGAACGCGATGCAATTATCCGACCTTGTGAGCGAAGCCATTAAAGATTACTTTACTGGAAAAAATAAGGACCTGAGAAAAGTAATTGATAAAAAATACTTGTACAAAATATGGTAAAAACCAAAAGAGCGGGCCCTAGACCTAGGACACGCTCTTTTGGTACAAAACCTTAGAAACAGGAATTTATCACTTATATTTCTATAATAGTAGGTTCGGGATGAAAAATCAAAGAGACGGACGCAGTAAAGCTTTGGCGGACAAAGTAAGACGTTTAAGGGGGATTTGTGATAAAATATTTTTATGGAAATTGATGCTTTTAAAGCACAATATTACTTCTTTGATCCGTTGGAATTTGGAAGGGTTTTTGTTTTTATTGATTTTGGCAATGTTCGTCCGTGGGCAAAGGATTTTTGGCCTGAAGAAAATAAATTTAGGATTTCAATAGAAGTAGATATTATAAAATTAGCGAAAGTGTGCAACTGGGTTTCTCCTCTGAAAAAGTTTTTCTATTATGGTCATTTTAGTGAAGATCAAGGAAAAGACAAGCACAATAAATCAGTTTGGCGAATTGATAAAGCGGGCAGAGCAGGTTTTCAAGTAAAAACGAAAATCATAAAAATGGTTCCTCATTACGATGAAGACGGCACTTTTGTTGGGAAATTTCCAAAATGCAATTTTGATGTAGAAATGACTATGACGATGTTGCAGAAAATTGATAAATACGACACGGTTATGCTTTTCTCCGGTGATAGTGATTTCGGTGGATTATTAGGATATCTAAAGAGTAAAGGTAAAAAAGTAGTTATTGTTTGTACTCGTAATCGGATGAGTACAGAACTTCAAACTGCGGCTGATAAATTCATTCCTGCCGAAAATCTTGCGCAATTTTTACAATACAGTCCAAAAACAAACCCACCCGAGCAGTAAAGCTCGGGCGGGGTATAAATACAATCCTGGTATCCTTCAGGCGAGGGTAGTTTTCACTACTAGCACAGTATACCAGAGAAAAGATTAATTTTCAATGAATTGGGGATAACTCGTTTCTGCTCTTCCAAAAACCCTTAATTTGTTGTATATTTTGATTATGAACGAATCGGAAACACGAGCAGAATATATTGACTAAAAGCTAAAAGAGGATGGCTGGGGTGCCCCCACACCAAATTGAAATGTTTGCTGAGAAAACATATTGAGGATAGTTTGAAGTTATTTGGTGTGGGGGCTCGGTGGTATCTCCCCAGCCGAGAAATTATTAGAGCATAAAGATACAAACATATGATCAAAGAATATATTGCTTATTTAAAAGACAACCCGCAGGGCTATTGGTTCAAAGCTCGGCTCTATGGCTGGGGCTGGGTGCCGGTGAAATGGCAGGGCTGGCTTGTCGTAGCCATCAGCATAGCTATTCTTGTTGTCGGTGTTTACATCGGAGACACCGACGACGCACCTGGTGCCGTACTTTTTGGCTTTCTGCTTATGCTTGCGCTCGTATTCACTTTCGGTTATTGGAAGGGCGAAAAACCGCGTTGGCAGTGGGGACCGCCTAAAGATAAAAATAATAAAATATAATTTATGAAAATCGGAATCATTTTACAATCAAATAAACCGGAGCGTGTTTGGAACACGTTCCGTTTTGCGATCACATCACTTAAAGCAGGTCATCAAGTTGAAACCTTTTTGATGAATGAAGGATCGGAACTAGACACCATCCCCGACAGTGAGCATTTTGATATTTCCAAGAAAGTGACTGAATACAAAGAGTTGAAAGGAACGATATTGGCTTGTGGAACCTGTTTGGAAATTCGTGGCAAGAAAGATGTCGCCACGTGCCCTATTTCCACGATGAGTGATTTACTCAAAATGGTTGAGACTTCGGATAAGGTTTTGGTGTTCGGATAGATCAGTCATATTTGCTTAACTTTTCGGAAATTAAGCAAATCGTTTTAGAGGCGAAATTTTGGTCAAACCGGTGGGTAGTGGTGGTAATTGGTGACAAGGGTGGGTTCGTTGGACAAAGCTCGCCACAAGGGCAAACAGCTGGCAAATCGGGGTTACCCTTCCTGATGCTCGGCCAGTAACTGCTTCATTTGGGAGAGAATCACTGTAGGATATTTATATTCTTCAGCCCAGTCTAAAGTTCGAAAGTCCTTAAGCAGGGCGAGCATAAGAAGAGAAATCAAGTCTTTTGGCGTAGGTATATAAATCGGCATGTGCTAAGCATACATATCTTCATATACATGCTATCATTGAGTAGTAACAGCTAATCAAATAATTATGGATTCATCAATTTCACCTCGTACGAAGCCTCTCTACCGCGGAACGCAGATTGTTTGGTATATCTTGGGAATAATCGAAACCTTACTCCTAATCAGGTTTGCTCTCAAGCTTCTTGGTGCTAATGCATCAGCAGGTTTTACTAGTCTTATCTACTCTGTAACCTATCCGTTCACCGCGCCTTTTATGGGCGTGTTTAAAACATCAAGAATTGTAGAAGGGTCAACTTTTGAGTGGACAACACTACTTGCAATGCTTGTGTACTGGTTGCTAGCTATTGCTATCATCAAGCTCTTTCTCATGGGCAGAAGCGTATCTACTCCAGAAGCCGCTACGAAAATGGACGAACAAGAAAAATAAGTTATAAAGATAAACAAAAAACCGCTTTGTGCGGTTTTTTGTACTTATTTAATTTAGCAACTATGGACTTAATAAACTGATTCTTAAGAAGTTATTGCATCTGCGACGGTTCTTTTTATGGTAGATATCGCTTAACGAAAAGCACACAAAAGTAAGCACCAAGCACCAAATACCAAATTCCAAAAAAACTAATGCATGGAGATGAATAATTCCCTGCGCTTACAGGGGTGTATATAATTTAGCCACGATCGTAGTATATTACATTTTTCTAATTAAAATGGGAGTCTGGAGCGTAAAATAAAAACACAATGGGCATTATTTTGTTTTGTAAAATTTAGGTATCTATAATTCCTCCGGGCTCCGCCCGGAGGAATCTTCATTCGGTTTCGTCTTCGAGTGACTTTCTGATTTTTTCTCTAAGTTCAGGCGAGTCTTTGTGTCCGTGCGCGGAGACTGCATGCTGAACAGCTGCAGGTAGCAAATGCTCCTCGCTTCCAGTCATCTTCAAGTCACAGTTTATTTCGCTAGGTATTTTTCTGCAATCTAATGATTTTCGTGTCATAAGTTTTCATTTCATATTTATTTATAATTACGATCTTTACTTAATTTTTTAACAAGATAACATTGAGCATAGATTAATTGGAGTGACAAAAACTTACTTTTTTAATGTAAATTATGAAAATTATCCTTGCGTCAGATTTAAGTTTTCTTTTAGCCGAAGGTTACGCTTTAACAGGTATACCAAAGGAAGAGATGAGAATCGGCTATGTGATCACGGCTTCTAAGGGAGATTCAAATACTGACTACGTTAGAAAGCTTGAGAAAGATATTGCTGAAAGCGGTTACAAATTTGAAGAATATGACATTGAGGACAAAACCGCTAGACAGCTCAGGGAATTCTTCTCGGATAAAAATGTAATTCAAGTGGAAGGCGGCAATACTTACTATCTGCTCAAAGCATTTAGAAAAACAGGTTTTGATAAAATGCTAAATGCATTATTGAAGGACAAAATTTACATCGGCACAAGCGCGGGATCATCAATTTTGGGTCCAACTATTGAACTCACATCTCATGCGCCAGAGAACGTCCAAAAATCGGAACTTAAAGGACTCGGATTGGTCCCGTTCCTCATAAAATGCCATTATAAAGAAGAAAAGGAGGAGGAATATAAGGCAAAATTGAAAGACCTTAAGTACTCAGTTAAATTCTTACGGGACAGTCAGGGTTTTTTAATAGAAAATGAAAAGATAACGTTTCATGGGACAGGCCAAGAGGTCAAGATATAATCAAGTTCAGTCAAAAACAAAAGGATGCAGGACAAATAAAAACTCTTCTTTAATCCTTAACAAATAACATCCTTATAAACTTGAGAATGTAAGGACGTGGTGTATAATGTGATTATGGTAAAAGTAAAAACGGCAAAACAGATGGAGCGGCATTTGAAGGGGATGGCGAACCATTACCGAATTGAGATTTTGTTATACATCTCTGATAACAAAGGGGCTACGTTGGACAATATTGTTACCGCACTTGACGCTAACGAAAAAACACTCGGTGAGCACACGCGACGTCTCCTGGTAGCGGGTCTGATCAATAAGAAATACCGCGGCAAGTTCGTTGAACACACACTTTCGCCATACGGCAAAACGTTCGTCAGCTTTCTCAAATCATTTCAGCGCATTCAATAACATCCTTACAAACTGGAGTTTGTAAGGATGTCGTAGAAGGCGACTGATACAAATATATGCGCATAAATAATTTTTTCAAATTGGTCATTGCGGTCGCGGTGTCCGAGTCAGCGGGAATTATTGGCTCGGTTTTTACCATGTCATCGGTCGCTGGTTGGTACGCGGGAATTGTGAAGCCGGAATTCAATCCTCCGGCGTGGGTGTTCGGTCCAGTTTGGACGGCGCTTTACGCCCTGATGGGCATTTCACTTTTTCTCATCTGGTCCTTTAAAGTTCCTCAGGATAATAAACAACATCCCAACATACTTGAGAATATAAGGATGTTGCGGATTCGGCGGTGGGCGATTTTCTTTTTCTTCGCCCAGCTGGTCTTGAACACGCTGTGGTCAATTATCTTTTTTGGTTGGACTTCGCTCACCATAAACGGCCTGAACAATATCGGAATTGCGTTGATTGAGATTGTATTCCTCTGGCTCGCCATTCTAGCCACCATTATTATTTTCGCCAAAATCTCAAAACTGGCCGCGTGGCTTCTGGTGCCTTACATCCTGTGGGTGAGTTTTGCCGCATATTTGAACTTCAGCATTTGGATGCTCAATTGAACCATGGGGAAGAGGATCGGTCGGGAGAACTCCTGCCTGATTCATGGCAAAAGAAAATAATGGCAAATCTAATTGTTTCAGATATTAGCTGGCGGGGCGGATTGATTTTACTTGTTGTATACCTACTCAACCGATAAGCTCCCATACCAAAGACAGGCAGTCTTGCACTGGGCATACATACGATATCGGAAAATGTTACTCCTCCGGCGATTTATGCCAATCAAGTTCACTATGAGTTTCGGAATTTGAAAAAATATTTATGAATGAAAAAAGACCTACTGGCAATGAAGCGTTCGGTCGTTAAGTATTCGCTATATGTCAGTCCTCAATAAAGGGGAGCCATTCCCGCGGATAATCGGATATTTTGAGACCAAGATCGGTTCCTTCTTGCCGTTCCCAGCTGGCGCCTGTTGAGCTTGCCCAATCCGGCAGAAACATGAGTTCGTCAATCAATCGCCGACTGAAAATTTGACGATAGAAGATATGCAGTATCTCAACGCAGTACTGTTTACGATGGCGGTGGCCTTCGCTGAGCCGTTGCATGGTTCCTTCAAATGGAGTTTGATCAAAAATAAAAAGTCCGCGAAAGCTGGCAAAAGCTTGCGTTTTTTTGAAATACTCCATATTAGCGGTAAGAGACCCTCTGCCACCGGTTGTCATTGGGCCGCATATCATGACTATGTTTCCGCCAATTTTGCGCATTCTCTCCAGGACGCAGACACCAACGGGAACCATTTCTTCAAATTTCACAACCTTTTCAAGGGCGAGCGTCTCAACTTCGGTCCAGTGATTATTCATAATTTTGTGTGCTTGGTGTAAGGTTTCTACATATGTATATTATCCATTAATTTGCTTTTGTAAACTTGAATTGATGTTGACACCGCTTAACGAAAAGCTCACGCGATACCAATATACGAATTGATACGAATATACAACTCCGACGCTTAGGTCGGAGTTCCGACCGAAGCGTCGGGGATGAATACGAATGAGACAGAAAAGCAAAGACACCCCATCCCTCGTAAGAACGAGGACTTCCCCTCTAAAGAGGGGAAGAGGGGGAACGCCCTGCGGTGCCGCTCTTAAAATTTATGTCTGAGGATATCATTATGAGGTTGATTATTTATTAATAAAAATGATAATATGCCGGGCAAATTAAAACACTGCTTTATCATTCATTTCAATTTAATTATTTTATGCGAGCATCGTAATAAAAAAACATATGCAAAAAATCACCCCTCATCTTTGGTTTGATAAAGAGGCGAAAGAAGCAGTGGAATTTTATACTTCTTTGCTTCCTGATTCAAAGATAACTAAATCTTCCGTTATTCACGACACGCCCTCCGGAGACTGTGATGTTGTTTCGTTTGAACTTAGCGGCTACAAATTTATGGCTATTTCTGCGGGACCGTTGTTTAAATTCAATCCGTCTGTGTCGTTCATGCTTAATTTTGATCCATCAAAAGACGATGATGCACAAGGAAAGCTAGACGCGCTTTGGCGTAAATTGTCGCATGGCGGAAAAGTGCTTATGGCTCTAGATAAGTATCCGTTCAGTGAGCGTTACGGCTGGATACAGGATAAGTATGGCTTATCATGGCAACTGATATTAACTAACCCAGAAGGTGATGAGCGACCGTTTATTATTCCGTCACTGCTATTTGTGAGCGCTGAATGCGACAAAGCAGAAGAAGCAACAAACTTCTACATGTCTGTTTTTAAGGATGCGAAGCGTGGCGCCATTGCTCGCTATGCAGCTGGCATGGAACCAAACAAGGAAGGCGCAATTATGTTTACTGATTTTACACTTGAAGATCAGTGGTTTGCGGCGATGGATGGAAGCAGTGTTATGCACGATTTTGCGTTCAATGAAGCGGTTTCTTTTATGGTTAATTGCGAAGGCCAAAAAGAAATTGATTACTACTGGAAAAAACTATCCGCTTTTCCAGAATCGGAGCAATGCGGCTGGGTCAAAGATAAGTACGGGGTTTCCTGGCAGATTGTTCCGAAAGAAATGGATGAGATGATGAGCCAGGGCACGCCAGAGCAGATCCAACGAGTGACTCAAGCATTTCTCAAGATGAAAAAGTTTGACATTGAGGAATTAAAGAAGGCCTATTCAGGAGGAGTGTAAGGAGAGTTGCCGGACATCCCCGTCACTGTTAACCTCTCACAACCCCGAGTGGTGTCATTCCCGCTTTCGCGGGAATGACAGAAAATGCGTAAGTCCTATATAAAAAAACAGCCCCTATTTGAGGCTGTTAAAGATGAGGAATACTCAACCAACCGCGGAGGCGATCTCCTCTATCGTTCGCATGACCGCGTCGTATGGGTCTGTAGCCCTCACGATCGGACGGCCGACCACGATGCGATCCGCGCCGGCCACGATGGCCTTCGCGGGAGTCATGATCCGCTCCGGATTTTGGTCGTCACCGGGGACAATTGCCCACGTCGGCCTGATGGCCGGAGTGTTGAGTGACAAGACGATGCCGAATTTCGCACGGAGCACTTCCGCCTCTTTGGGAGACGAGATGAGTCCGTCGATCTTCGCATCTGCCGCCACATGAGAGAACCGCATGACGGCTTCCTCGGTCGAGCAGGTGAACATCGCTTGCGTGTCAGCGTCCCTGAGACTTGTTAGAACCGTCACGCCGAGCACCTCCGTGTCCGGCAGTTCATTTTTGAGAGCTTTCATCGCGGAAACACCCGCAACGCACATAGTGGTCAAGAGTTCCGGCTTCGCTTCGCGAAGGAGAATGCCATCAGTGGACAGCGTCTCGCCGATGTCGATGAGCTTGAGGTCAGCGAAGACCCGCAAGCCGTGCGAGTGGATTTCACCGATCAGATCGTAGCCGACGGCTCGTAGGGCGGAGTTCACCTTGAGGTAGACTCCGGTTCCTTTGAGAAAGTTGGCAAGTCGAATCACACTTTCCCTGACCTGATAGCGCAACTCCGGACGAAGTAGCCCTTGATCATTTGCAAGCCATTTCCTATTACCCTGTAACGCTTGCGGTTTGAAGTCGGCGGCAACGATCAATCGTTCCGCCGGTGTCATTGTCTTTTTCATACTGTGTTTTCCTTTCGTTTGGTTTGAGAATTACTGTTGCATGGCCGCGCAGAGACGCGCCCAGTTCTTTTTCACTTCAAACTCTACATTTCCGGCCGCGACATCGGCCGCGACAGCGAGATCGTCCTGCTTGTATTCGGGATACGCTTCGCGAATGGAAGCGATGACCGGAATCACGCGTCCCGCGAACGGAATGGCCTTTGGCGTATAGATAGTGTCATAAACCGGCGACCTATTGAGCGCCCCGACGAGTAGCACGACGTTCGCTCCCGTGACGACGATTTCCGCGAGGGTGCTATCGGTATTCTGGAAGTTGTTGAAAACGTCTTCCGCGATCGCGACACGCTCGCCCTTTTCAAAATCAAACTGCGAGAGGTCCCAGGTGTACTCCTGTTTTTTGCCTGCTTCCGTCGGCCTCGGCTTCTTTTCCGCGTACGCGAACCGCTTGCCTGCGACGAGAGCAAGCATTTGACCGAACGTCCGACCGCCATGCGGAATACCGCAGACGGTATCGAATGAACCGAGCAAACCTCGTTTGAAGATTTTGTTCCAGGCCGCCACGGCGAATGCCTCGACCACTTTCGGGTGCACTTCGATCCGCCGGAAGTTGAAGTAAATATCTCCGACTAGATTCCGTCCTTTGCCGTCTTTTCCAGCGTAGGCAACCAGAGGTCCCTTGCGTACGGAGCCGTCTTTGGGGCATATGTAGACTGCGCTGCAGCGTTTTCCGAGTTCCAAGAGATCTTCTCCTAGAGATGGAGTGATTGGCATCATGAATATTCCTTTTTGTATGTGCTTGATTACGCTTTAAGGCAGCGTTTCGGCCTGTGCCGCTCGGCGGCGACTCTAAACGGAACATTATATTAAAATTCATTGGTTGTAAAACACAAAAACAGCTCCAAAAGCAATTAAGTTTTAGGGTAAAAGCTGGGGTATGTTTCGTAATTACAGACGTAATTACGCTCGTAATTACGTCGCACATGTGGTGCCACAGTCAAATCATAAAAAAGGTAGATACCACATGACGAAAAGTGCACACGAATGGGGGCGCGATGCTAATATCCCCCTTCGTTAATAAGCTACGGAGGGACACGGTACGACTCCGACGCTTAGGTCGGAGGCCCGACCGAAGCGTCGGGGATGAATACGAATGAGACAGAAAAGCAAAGACACCCCATCCCTCGTAAGAACGAGGACTTCCCCTCTAAAGAGGGGAAGAGGGGGAACGCCCTGCGGTGCCGCTCTTAAAATTTACTAATTAATCTGAAAATAATAATTGCAAAGTAGAATAATTTTAATATTAATTTGTGAAATATATGCTAAAACTTAATCCTTACTTGAGATTCAATGATGATAAATGCCGCGAGGCGATGAATTTTTATAATGATTGCCTTGGCGGAGAATTGACATTCCAAACGATGGGCGAGAGTCCTATGGCCGGTGAAATGCCCGAGGCGAAAGATAAGATTATTCATGCCAGTTTGAAGAAAGGGGACATGGAGATCTTGGCGTCCGACATGATGCGCGATAAAGCGATTGTGGGTGACAATGTGGCGCTTTCTATAAATTGCGAGAGTGAAGAGGAGATAAAAAGTTTGTTTTCAAAATTTTCCGATGGAGGGGAAGTATTCATGCCGCTGGAGAAACAGTTTTGGGGGGCTCTCTTTGGAGTGATAACCGATAAGTATGGGGTAGAGTGGATGTTTAATTATCCATTAAAGTAATAAAATAATACTAATATACGAATTAATACGAATATACAAATGGATACGAATAATACGACTGCAACGCTTCGGTCGAAGCTCCGACCGAAGCGTTGGGGATGAATAACGCCATGTGGTGCCGATATTAAAATTTACTTCTTAATCGCGGGGAGAATTCTCGCGAATGATTCAAGCCGGCCTCGGATGACAAGAGTAGGTATTCCGACGAAACAGTTGTCTTTCACGAGTATTGCCGCTCCGCCTGAATTGCCTTGTTCAATCTTGGCGGACGTAATGTAATATTTGTCGTCAAAGCCGGAAATAATGCCGTCGGTGGCTGTGACGGTAGTCATTGATCCCACTGCCGGATATCCGAGTATGACTACCTGATCGCCGAGGTTTGGAACGGATGAGCAGAAGGGCAGTGGCTTCAAAGTGGATATGGGAATATTGGTTCCGGATGAAATGTCCAGATAAGCCACGTCGCTTTCATTGTCTATATTTACTTGATCTTTGCCAACCGTAAGCTCAAGACCTGATTCCGGAAATAATGCCTTGCATGACGTAAGCTCTTCTCCGCTATCACGCGAGACTACATGTTTATTGGTTATTATGGAAGCGGTGACGTCTCTATAGACGATACCCGAACCCCGCGCCATTATCTCTTTGCCCTCTTTTTTGAATTCGCAGGTCAGGCGTATGGCTCTGGGACTCCATTCTTTTATTATATTTGTAATGTCGGAGGAAGCGACGTATTTTTTCTGTATATTGAGTTCTTTGTTGAGTTCATCTATTTTATCTTCAAATTTTTTTGAACTTTCTGCTACGTATTCCTCCGCCAACGAACGGTTTTTTTCCTCTTCCGCGAGCCAGCTTCTCAATTCATTATTCTCTTCAAGAAGAATATTTAGAGTGCTGTAGGCGCTGTTTACCGCGGCGGTGAGATCATTGGCGTTTTCTTCCAGAAGAGATAATTTATTGTTTACGCGCGAATTTTCTCCAATGAGAAAAACGGCGACTGCGAAGATCACCAGTACGGACAATATGGCTGTGATATATTTGCCTTTATTCATATTTTAAATATTCTACTTTATTTTAAGCAAATGTACACACGCAGGCGGACGCGATGCTAATATACGACTCCGACGCTTCGGTCGGAGCCCCGACCGAAGCGTCGGGGATGAATACGAACAAGAGAAGAAGACACTCCCTCTTTAGATAAGCACGAAGCACCAAATAACAAATTCCAAAAAAATGCAAATTTAAAAAATGAAGAAAAAAGGAAGAGAAGGAGACACCCCATCGCTCCGAATATTTATCGGATAAATATTCGGAGCACTTCCCCTCTAAAGAGGGGAAGAAGGGGGGTCTTTTTTTTATTGACTTTTATTATCATCCTGTGCTATTTTATTAATATATGGTAATACGAATGAGGCATACCCGTTCACATACGGGCAATAGAAGATCTCACCACGCGTTGAAAGGAACACGTTTTTCAGTGTGCGAGAATTGTTCAGGTAATTATATTAAACATCACGCGTGCGAAAGTTGCGGCAAGTATAAAGGCAGGCAAGTTTTGGATGTGAACGCAAGGATAGCCAAAATGGAAAAAAGAAAAAAAGCGAAAAACAAAGAGCTTGGAATTGAACCAAAGAAAGAATAAGTTATTTCACCATTTGGTTTTCATTGCCGCTTCAGCTGTTAATGTGTATCATATAGAAGTATGGCCAATCGGCACCTTTTGAGATCAATAGCGATGCAGTCACTCTTTGAGTGGGATTTTGCGTCCAAGAAAGCGGGAGAGATAGCGGACATAGTCAGGCGCAACTCCAAGGAGTTTGCTCCGGGTGTTACAGACATCTCTTTTATACTCTCGCTCACAGACAATGTTATAAAAAAAAGATCCGATCTGGATCAGCTGATAGAAAAAGCGGCCCCTGAATGGCCGCTGGATAAGATTTCCGTAGTGGATAGAAACGTCTTGCGCATGGGCTTGTATGAGCTTTTGTTTTCAGATAGGGAGGAGGTTCCGGCCAAGGTCGCGATCAATGAAGCCATAGAGCTCGCGAAATCTTTCGGAGGAGAAAATAGCGGCAAATTCGTGAACGGCGTGCTCGGCTCGGTATATAAAGAGCTGGGAGAACCCGGGAAAGACGCGGTCTCCAAAAGCAAAAAGCATAACCCCGACATTCCTTATGAGGAGATGCCGGTGCAAAAGCTGGGAGGATCCGTAGTCTACGCCAAGAATAAAGGTGAAATATATTTGGCTCTGGTTCATGATATCTTCGGCCACTGGACGTTATCAAAGGGTAAATTGGAAACAGGCGAAGATGTTCGGCAGGGTACGATCAGAAAGATTAAGGAAGAAATCGGGCTTGACGTAGAAATTAAAGACGATCTGGGAAAGAACGAGTACGTCGCGTCTGACCCCGAGCTCGGAAAAATCAGAAAAGAGGTGCATTATTTTTTGGCTGAGTCGCCCTATGTGCCTATTGTCCTTGAGAATTCCGGGGGGCTGAATGACGCCAAGTGGTTCAAGGTATCGGAGATCGCTGATCTGAATTTTTATAACGACATACTGCCTATCATCACGGAAGCGATTAATCTTTTGCTCAGAGCTCATCCACGATCTAACCGCCAGATATAAAGCAAGACATGGCTTGCCTGCCGAAATGTCCAAAATTCTGCTGCAAATTGCGTATTTCTCGTCAGCGTACCTCGGTATGCTTCCTCAAAATCCGCAATTTTCGCAAAGAATTTTGAACATTTCGTCTAGCCATTATGGTTCAATTGCTTCACCATCCTGAGGAACTCGAAGGAGATCGTGGATGGGCTCTTAAAAAATGACGGTTTTGCTTTTGCTTGTTATTCAGTCTAATTTTGTATTGCTATCGTGACATTTGAATCATTTGAGAAAAAAATCGGTGTGACTTTCCGAGACAAATCGCTTTTGAGGACAGCTTTCACGCACCGTTCTTACATAAACGAGAACAAAGGTTCAGGGATGGAGCACAACGAGCGCCTTGAGTTTCTTGGAGACGCGGTGCTGGAACTTGTGTCAACCGTATACTTATTCAACAAGTATCCGCGCAAAAATGAAGGTGATTTGACTTCATATCGATCAGCTCTGGTAAATGCCGCCACGCTGTCTGAGATCGCCACGGAGCTTGATATGGACAGCTATCTTCTATTGTCTAAAGGAGAGAGCAAGGACAAAGGCAGAGCCAGGCAAATAATCTTGGCAAATACAATAGAGGCGTTGATCGGCGCCATTTATTTGGATCAAGGTTATGAAGGAGCCGAGATATTTATTAATAAATACATAACTCCTCTTATAGATGATATAGCCAAGACCGGCAAGTGGATGGATTCAAAGAGCAGCTTTCAAGAAAAAGCTCAGGACAAAGTCGGGTTCACCCCGTCTTATAAAGTTGTCAGGGAAACCGGTCCCGATCACGATAAATTTTTTACCATAGCCGTTTTTCTGGGCGACGAAAAAATAGCCGAGGGAGAAGGAAAATCAAAACAGGAGGCCGAACAAAACGCGGCCAAAAATGCGCTGACCGTAAAAAAATGGATCTACTGATTGCCGCTAAAACATTGAGCCATGCATCTTAAACGTCTTGAATTATCTGGATTCAAATCATTCGCCAAAAAGAGCGTGCTTGATTTCAATTCGCGCATTACTTCCATTGTCGGTCCTAATGGATCGGGAAAAAGCAACATTGCGGAAGCGTTCAGATTTGTCCTTGGCGAGCAGTCTCTCAAATCTATGAGAGGCAAGAAAGGCGAGGATATGATTTTCAACGGATCTTCCAGCATGGGCCGGCTTAACCGCGCTTCGGTAAAGGTTGTGTTTGATAATATCGGCAAAATGCTAAACGTGGATTTTGACGAGGTGGCGCTGGAGAGAGTCGTACACAGGGATGGCATAAACGAATATTTCGTAAACGGCACGCAAGTGCGTTTGAAGGACATAGTTGAGCTTCTAGCCGGCGCGCATATCGGCGCGACCGGCCATCATATTATTTCACAGGGCGAAGCGGACAAGATTTTGAATTCAAACATTAGAGAAAGGAGAGAAATGCTGGAGGATGCTCTCGGGCTGAAAATATATGAATATAAGAAAAAGGAGTCGGAAGCGAAACTTGAAAAGACCGAGGAAAACGTCAAATCAGTGGAGTCGTTGAGAAGGGAGCTTTCTCCTCGTTTGAAATTCCTGGAGAAACAAGTGGAGAAAGTGGAAAAAGCGCGGCAGATGAAAATAGAGCTGGGTCAGCTGTACAGAGAATATTTTTATGATGAGGATTTGTACATAGCCGATCAGAAAAAACTGCTGGCGGACGCCAAGAAACCGCCGGCGGAAGAGCTGAAGATGTTGGAGAAAAAATTGCGTGAGCAGAAAAAGATATTGGAGGAATCGGGAAAAGGCGGCTCTCGCGGAAATAGTTTAATGCATCTCGAAGAAAGAATAAAAAAAGCCCGCGATGAGAGGGAGTCGTTGAACAGGAACCTCGGGAGGATAGAAGGTGAAATCGACGCCATTAAACGAAATATGGAAAGGTCGGCTCGCATGGCCGGCGCGAATGGCGTATCCACCGTTCCTTTAACTGATCTTGAAGGAATATATGAGCGGATGCGAGAACTTTTTGACGAGGGCGAGGGGAGTGAAAATCCGAGTGTTACCAAGTCGGTCTTGAGGAGAGTGCGCGAAATTATAGTAGGATTCATAACTGCCGCCAAGAACAAGAAAGACATTCCGATCGAACAAAGCGCCGATATTTCGCGGCTTGGGGATGAGAAAAAAAAGGCGGAGGAACGTATATTAGTTTTGAAGGCCGAGGAGGGAAGCGCTGAGGAAGAATATCTGAAAATAAAGGATGATATTGATAAGGAGAAAGCGGGAAGCGTGGAGGCGGAGAAAAACATGTTGCGTATCATGGCGCGGCAAAGGGAAATCGTCTCAGATTTGTCCGCGATAAGAGCCAATGAAGATCGGTTGGCCGTGGAAGAAGAAGATTTCAAAAGAGAACTGTATGAAGCAGGCATGCTCGCGGGCAGGGCGGCGCTGGATTATAAAAACAGCGGAGGAGATACGAGCCAAGATCAATGTCCTTCCTCAAAGGAGCAACGTCAAAAACAACATGACAGAATGAAGCAAATAGAGAGGATCAAAATACGGCTGGAAGAGTCTGGCACCGGCGGAGAAGATATTATAAAGGAATTTACCGAGGCCAAAGAGCGGGATGTTTTCTTGGCAAAAGAGCTTCAGGATTTGGCGGCTAGCGCCGAAACCCTCGGGGGACTTATTGCCGACCTGGAAACGAAACTTGATGTTGAATTCAAGGAAGGCGTAGCCAAGATTAATGAAAAATTTCAAGAATTTTTTTCCATTATGTTCGGCGGCGGCGAGGCGTCGCTCATGGTGGTAAAAGAGCAGAGAAGGAAAAAGAAGGGGCTTTTGGAAGAGCTGGAAAATGACGAGTTGGGGGGCGAAAACTTTGAGGAGGAAAGCGCGGAGGGTATTGAAATAAACGTCAGTTTGCCGCGAAAAAAGATCAAAGGTCTGGTGATGCTCTCCGGTGGTGAAAGAGCTCTCGCGTCCATTGCTCTTCTTTTTGCCATGAGTCAGGTGAATCCGCCGCCTTTTATAATCCTAGATGAAACCGATGCCGCTCTGGATGAAGCCAATTCAAAAAAGTACGGAGACATGATTGAAAGTTTGGCCAAAGTGTCACAGCTTATTCTCATAACCCACAACAGGGAAACCATGTCCAGAGCGGGAATGCTTTACGGGGTGACAATGGGCGCGGAAGGCGTTTCAAAGCTTCTCTCCGTTTCATTTGATGAGGCCGTGGAAGTGGCAAAGTAAGATAAGACATCCGCAATCCGCTCCCATTCCTCCTTTCCTAAAGGAGGTGGTCGTAGACCGGAGGATTTCTCTTCTCTTATAAAGCTAACAGCCAATAGTTAACAGTTAAAAGCTAGTAACCGCTCACAGAGCCGAATAACCCGCTAACTGTAACACTTTTTTTTCTGTCATTCCCGCGAAGGCGGGAATCCAGATTATAAAGATGGTCTAGATTCCCGCCTTCGCGGGAATGACAGTCCTCGGGGTGTGAGCGGTTACAAAAGCTACTACTAATGACTAAAACCGGTATTCCTGATATATTAACCGCATGAAAAAAGAAAATGGGCAAGGGAAAGGCGAGCGAAATAAATGGCGGGCAAAACGCGGTTTCCGCGGGAAAAAAACCAAAGCAAAGAAAAACGATGAGGAAAAGACTGTGATCGGAGACATATTTCTCACCAGAAAAGGCGTGGGGTATCTTGAGGTATCCGAGCACGAAGAAGACGCTGAAATCAGCCCCGACATGTTGCGCGGAGCATTTCACGGCGACAAGGTTGAGGCGAAAATTTTCAAGCGGGGGAAGGATAAAATGGGCGCGGAAGTGGTGAGGGTAATAGAGCGAGCGAAGAAGAGATTCGTCGGTACGCTGGCGAAAGAAAAAGGCAGGGTATTTTTGGTGCCTGATGACCAGCGTTTTTATCTTGATATAGAGATAAAAGATAAGCTTGACGCTCTGCCGAACGAGAAAGCTCTGGCAGAAATTACCGAATGGAGGGAGAACGGACATCCCATGGGAAAAATACTGAAAATTATCGGAAAAAAAGGCGAGCACAATACCGAAATGGAATCTATCATTCTGGACAAAGGGTTTGCCACGTCTTTTTCCTCAAGTGTTGAGGAAGCCGCTCTGGAGGTAAAGCAAAAATCTCTGCCGATAAGCCAAGAGGATATTCGCGCTAGAAAAGATTTGCGTGATATTTTGACGTTTACAATTGATCCGGAAAACGCCAAGGATTTTGACGACGCCATATCGTACAGGAAATTGAATGACGGACTCTTTGAGATCGGAGTGCATATTGCCGACGTCTCTCATTATGTAAGGCCGGAGAGCGTGCTGGATAAAGAGGCGTCCAAGCGAGCTTTTTCCATATATCTCGTGGATAGGACCATACCGATGCTTCCGGAAATACTTTCAAACGGGATCTGTAGCCTGAATCCAGGCGAAGATAAGCTGACCTTCTCGGCCATTTTTGAAATTACGGAGAATGCTGAGATAACCAAAAGATGGTTTGGAAAGACCGTAATAAGATCCGACAAAAGATTTACCTATGAAGAGGCTCAGGACGCTCTCAATAATGATAAGCGCAAATATCACGAGGAACTTTCTCGGCTGAATGGTATTGCCAAAATATTGGCTAAACGCAAATTTGCCGCGGGCGCTCTGGATTTTGAAACAGAGGAAATCAGATTCAATCTTGATCCGAAAGGAAGGCCTCTCGGGGTTTTCAAAAAAGAACGTCTGGATACTCACAAGCTGGTAGAGGAATTTATGCTTTTGGCGAATAAGGAAGTGGCGGAATACATAAATAGAGAAAACAAAAAAAGAGGCGTGGCGAGCGGCGCGTTCATTTATCGCGTTCACGACGTTCCCAACAAGGACAAGTTGGCTGACCTTTCTATTTTTGTCAAAGCTTTGGGTTACGATATGGAGTCACACGGCGGCAAAATCACCTCAAAGCACATAAAAAAACTTCTTGAAAGCATGGAGGGTAAGCCGCATGAGTCGCTTATAAAAACTGCCGCTATACGTTCCATGTCCAAGGCCGTTTATTCCACGAGAAATATCGGCCATTTCGGTCTAGCTTTTGAACATTACGCTCATTTTACTTCTCCTATCAGGCGATACCCCGACCTTTTGGCGCATAGAGTGATTTTTTCTTATCTGAACAATAAGCCAATGGGGCGAAACGAAGCGGGATATTTTGAAAAAATGGCCGTGTTATCAAGCGAGAAAGAGATCATGGCCGCGGAGGCAGAGAGAGCGTCAATCAAATATAAGCAGGTAGAATACATGAGCGATAAAATCGGGCAGACATTTGAAGGAATCATATCGGGAGTAACAGAGTGGGGGATGTACGTGGAAGAAAAAGAAACAAAATGTGAAGGCATGATACGCTTGAAGGACCTCGGAGACGATTTTTACGTATACAATGATAAAACTTATTCAGTGGTCGGGCAAAAGAAAAAAAAGAAATTTACTCTTGGCGACAGCGTGACTTTCAAAGTTGTCGCTGCCGATCTTGAAAGAAAGACATTGGACTATAAACTCGCGCTCTAAATTATCCAAACCCTCCCTTTGGCTGAAAAAAGGCAGACAATATAAGGGTTGTTGGGAGCGATTTACAGGATGTTCACTTTCCCTCTAAAGAGGGGGAAGAAGACATCGCCCGTCTGAAGAATGTCAACACTTAGTGTTGACATTCTTCAGTGAAGCGATGCAAGTGATTGACGGCGATATTTTAGTCTGCTAGTATAGCGATTATGTTAATGATCAGATTACAGCGCGTTGGAAGAAAGAATCAGCCATATTTCAGGTTTGTTCTGACCGAGTCGCGCAATTCAACAAAGAGCGGTAAGTTCAGCGAGGTGCTGGGATTTTTTGATTTTAGGAAAAACGGTCAGCATTCCATTAACGCTGAGCGGGTAAAATTCTGGATGGAGAAAGGGGCGACACCGACCGACACCGTGCACAACTATCTGGTAAAAAGCGGAATCATACAGGGTAAAAAAAGAAACGTCGCTTCCAAGAAAAATACCGTAAAAAATGAGCCTCCCAAAGAAGAAGTAGAACCAAAAGCGGAAGAACCCGCGCCTACGTCTGACTCCTCGGGAGAAAAAATGACGGAAGCTCCGGCTGAAGAAAAAAAAGAATAGCCGCTGTCGTCTCTGTTCACAAAACCGAGTAATCCGCTAACCGCAACTCTTTTTTTCTGTCATTCCCGCGAAGGCGGGAATCCAGATTTAAATACTTGCTAGATTCCCGCCTTCGCGGGAATGACAGAGGAGCGCGGGAATGACACCTATCAAGGTGTGAGAGCTTTTCCGCTATCACGTTGCATTAATACGTGTTTGTAATATAATGTTTCCAGCAGGCAGGGGCGTAGGTCAACGATTCTTTTCTGCACTTATTTATTAAGATTGATAAGATTGAGCCGGAGCGGTCGTAAGAACGATTTAGATTCGGCGAAAATAAAATGGAATTAGACGCGCAGTTTTTAGAGTATGTTATCAAAGCTTTGGTTGACAATCCCAATGATGTGAAGATCAACCGAACCGTGGACGAGATGGGGGTATTGCTTACGTTAAGCGTTAATCCCGCCGACATGGGTAAGATAATTGGCAGAATGGGTAATACTGCCAAGGCCATAAGAACTCTTCTTAGGGTTGTGGGAATGAAAAACAACGCTCGGGTAAACTTGAAGATTAACGAGCCGGAGGGAGGAGAGAGGCCGGAAAAAGTCACGAAGACGGTGGATGAGGCAATGGAAGATCTAAAAATATAATCAATTGGACTTACGCAGTCGGCGCATTTCTTCTCTGCAAGCTCCGTTTGCACCCGCAATGTATAAAAGCATACACTTTGGTCGCAATCCTCGCTTGCGCCTCGAACTGCATCCAACTGCTTAAGTCCTAATCAATTTAAAAAACGGCCGCGCAGAGCGGCCGTTTTTTGTGACCTGGGATTAAAAAATCCCCAAACTTATGTTTGGGGATATAGCAAGAAGATGTATTGTGCTGTACATTTGCTTCCGAGCGATTATAATCGGTTAATCATGACATTTCATATTATTTCATTGTTTCCGTCGGCGTTTGATTCGTATCTAGGCGAGTCAATTTTGAAGCGGGCGATAGAAGATAAGAAGATAAATATCAAATTTTACAACCCCCGCGATTTCATCCCCAAGCCGAGGGGAAGGGGATTGACATACTCGGAAAAAAGAATTGACGGCAGGCCGTATGGCGGAGGCCCGGGAATGGTGATAGAGGTTTTGCCAGTCGCGCGGGCGGTGGAGCATGCGCTGAAAAACTCCAAATCGAAAAAAGGGGCGAGGGCAGGAGCCAAAATAATCTGGCTTTCACCCGGAGGTAAACTTTTTACCAATAATTATGCCGCGAAGGTCGCGGCCAAATATTCTGATGTGATTATTGTATGTGGAAGATACGAAGGCATTGACGCTAGGGTAAGAAAAATCTTTAAAGTTGAAGAAGTTTCAGTTGGGCCATTTGTGCTTACGGGAGGCGAATTACCCGCTATGATCATTGTGGATGTAATGGCACGTCAAGTACCCGGCGTGCTTGGCGACATGCTGTCTCTGGAGGAATCAAGAACGGCCAGTCCGGAAGTGTACACTAGGCCGGAAGTCGTTGAATACAAAGGAAAAAAATACAAGGTACCGAAAGTTTTGCTATCCGGAGATCACAATAAAATTGAGGAGTGGCGCCAGAGGAAGAATAAATAGGCTATAATATTAGCCATATAAACACGCCAGACGTCTGGCGTGTTTAAAACGGAATTGACGCCCATTACTCACAGCGTATGACGCAGTTCGGATTGTTTTCTTTGGCTTACTGAAACTGTTCCCCATCTGTCATTCCCGCGAAAGCGGGAATCCAGAGTATACAGATAAGATCCTGGATTCCCGCTTTCGCGGGAATGACAACAAATGCGCAAGTTCTATCTATATCTCATATATCACGTCTTTTCTCTCTACGACCACTTTCCATCCGTTAAGTTTCGCGTAGCGATACAGTTTGGCGTTCGGATTGAAGCAGATGGGATTGTCCACCAGCTCCAACATAGGGATGTCGCCATCGGTGTCGCCTATTCCGTATGAATCTTTCAAAGAGAGGTCTTCTTTCTGTATGGCTCGTTTGACTATGTTGGCTTTGTTTGAAATCAGATGAAGATCAACCACTTCGCCTGTAAACTTATCAGTCGGGCCGAGCTCGTAGAAACGTCCGTATATTTTGTTGAAACCCAGGCGTTTGCAAAAAGCGTCAAGAGTTCCTTTTGGCGACTGTGAAATAGCGAGAAGGAAATACCCTCTTTTTTTCAATGTTTTGATTAAGTCTCTCGTGTAACGATATACTTTATTTTTGTTCGCCATGGCTACCGCCTCACCGGCTTTTTCAAACTCGTCGTAAGGAACGCCCTTCAAGTTTTCCATAAACGCGGCAATCATGGCGTTGAGATAATCCTCGTAGCTCCCGCGTCTTTCAAGCCACATTCTGTATTGTTTCTCGTAGCGGGATCGCACTTCTCTTGGAAAAATCTCTTTTCGTACCATCTCCTCTACCAGTTCAATAAATAAGCTTGAGCGGAAAATCGTGCCGTCTATATCAAATACCGCCAGTTTTTTTGACGCTTTCGCCATTTGCCTATTTTATCATGAAAATTTGACTGATGTAATTTGCCCCCAAGAATGTCAACGCTAAGCGTTGACATGCGTTGACATTCTTGGGGGGGGTCGGAGAGTACTCGGTTGGCTTGGTCGGTTTCGTTTGCATTCGTTGACAAAAAAAATGGTTGGTATACAATGCTCCTACTTCAACAAGATTGAGTTACGGACGACTTGAGCTGTTTAAAAGCAACTCTTTAGTGAGAGAAATCTTGCGATCTAAAAAAAATTAAAAGAAATAAATTTGCGCCGCCTTTTCGTGAGGCGTTTTTGCGCGTATTGATTGTTTAATAATAACTTAACCGCGTATGGAAATAAAATTGGACGATGTAAAAGATGTCGGAGCGAGGAAAAAGAAATACTTCAGCCGGTACAAAAAACCGCTTGAGGATGTCCCGAATCTTGTTGAGTCCCAGATCTCTTCATTTAACTGGCTGGTGGAAAAAGGGTTACTGGAAGTGTTCAAGGAATATTCTTCCATCAAGGATTACGCCGGCAAAAAATTTGAATTGGATTTTACCGGCTTCAAGTTGTCACAGCCGAAATATGACGAGTATTACGCGAAGAACAACAAGCTTTCGTACGAGGCGCCGCTGAAAGCTACTGTATTGCTTAAAAACAAAACTCTGGGAAGCGAAAAGGAGCAGGAATTATTCCTCGCCGATTTTCCGCTGATGACCAGTCACGGCACTTTCATAATCAGCGGCGTTGAGCGGGTTATTGTTCCTCAGCTCGCGCGTTCATTCGGTGTTTTCTTTACCGAACAGGAGGCAAAGGGTAAAAAATATTTCGGTGCGAAAATAATTCCAGCGCGCGGCGCGTGGATTGAGATAGAAAGCGATCCTGACGGAGCCATATATGTCCGCATAGACAGAAAGCGAAAATTCGCGGCCACTGCTCTCCTTAGAGTTCTCGGAGCGTCGGAAGAAAGCGATATAAGGAAATTGTTGGAAGAAAACGCTCTGGCAAAACAGTTTATTGACTCCACGCTGGCTAAGGATCACGCGAAAAGCGCCGACGATTCCTATTTGGAAATTCATAAACGGCTGAGAGACGGAGAATTGGGAACGGTCGCGAATGCCAAAGAATTCGTGGCCACTATATTTTCGGCGGAAAGATACGATATATCCCGAGTCGGAAGATTCCGCTTCAACAAGCGCTTTAAAAAGAAATTGGACGATAAAGAGCTGGAGCGCCAGACTATTAATCTGGATGACGTTGCCACGATTCTTTCTCATATCATTACGCTCAATAATACTGATGGCGCCATGGCGGACGACATTGATCATTTGGGATCAAGGAGAGTGCGCTATGTGGGCGAGTTATTACAGCAGAAGATCAGGGTGGGAATGTCTCAGATAAAAAGAAACATACAAGACAGGATGTCCACGGTGGAGCCGGACTTCACTCAGCCGATGCAGTTTATTTCCCCAAAGCCATTGCAGGCGCGACTCAAGGAATTTTTCACCACCAACCAGCTTTCGCAGTTCATGCAGCAGGAAAATGTTTTGTCTGAGCTGGAACATTTGCGCACTTTGTCGGCTTTGGGGCCGGGAGGTTTAACGAGAGAAAGAGCCGGCTTTGAAGTCAGAGACGTCCATCCGTCGCACTACGGACGCCTTTGTCCGATTCATACGCCGGAAGGTCCCAACATCGGACTTATTTTACGCTTGTCCACATACGCCAAGATAAATGATTTCGGGATGATAGAAACTCCATACGTAAAAGTGCAAAACGGAAAAGTTACGAAGGAAATTGTCTATCAAAACGCTTTGGAGGAGGAAAATTTTAAAATAGCTCACGCGGCGGTTGCCTATGACGCAGACGGCAGGATAGTGGAGGATGAGGTTGAAGTAAGGATTAACGGCAAGCCGGGTTTGGTAAAAAGGGAAGAAGTAGATTTTATAGACGTGGTAACAAGCCAGGCATTTTCAGTTGCCACTTCAATGATTCCTTTTCTCAATCACGATGATGCCAACAGGGCTTTGATGGGTTCAAACATGCAGAAACAAGCTACTCCGTGCGTGATTGCCGAGGCGCCGCTTGTAGCGACTGGTATTGAAGAAAAAGCGGCGCGGGACAGTGGACGTCTAGTCATCGCGGAGGAAGAGGGTACGGTAAGCAAGGTTGATTCAAACAAAATATCCGTTAAAAATAAGAAAGGAAAGGAAAAGGAATACCCGCTGGTTTCTTTTTCCAGAACCAACGGCTTTACCGCTTTTCATCAGCGTCCAGCGGTAGAGCTTGGCGCCGCGGTGAAGAAAGACGATATTCTCGCCGACACTTCATCTTCGGAAAACGGCCAGATCGCGCTCGGTCAGAATATTTTGATTGCCTTTATGTCATGGTCAGGCTCCAATTATGAAGACGCGATCATATTGTCTGAGCGCCTTGTAAAAAACAGCAAGTTCACATCCATTCACATAGAAGAATTCGTGGTCAACGTCAGAGATACGAAGCTTGGGCCGGAGATCACGACGCATGATATTCCCAATGTCGGAGAATTTAAGCTGAAAAACTTGGATGAAGACGGAGTGGTCAGAATCGGCGCCGAGGTGAGGCCGGGAGACATACTGGTAGGAAAGATAACTCCCAAAGGAGAAACGCAACTTACTCCCGAAGAGCGACTTTTGAGATCCCTTTTCGGAGAAAAAGCGAGAGACGTGAAGGATACGTCTAAAAGAATGGAAGGAGGCAAAAGAGGCCGAGTCATACGCGTTAAAATATTTTCTCGGGAAAAAGGGGATAAACTGGAGTCCGGAATAATAAAGAGGATTCATATAGAAGTTGCTCAATTGAGGAACGTTTCGGTGGGCGACAAACTCGCCGGAAGACACGGCAACAAGGGGGTTATTTCACGCATACTTCCGGAAGAAGACATGCCTTATATGGAAGACGGCAGGCCCGTGGATATGATCTTGACCCCTCTCGGAGTGCCTTCACGTATGAATCTTGGACAGATTTTGGAGCTGCATTTAGGACTGGCGGCAAATACGCTTGGCTATCAGGCGATAGTTCCTCCATTCGCGGGCGCAACTCATGATGAGATCAAGGAAGAGCTGGTTAAAGCCGGCTTCAGCGCGGATGGAAAAATGGTTTTAAGAGACGGAAGAACGGGACAGCAATTCAACCAGAAAATCGCAGTCGGCTATATGTATATTTTGAAGCTTCATCATATGGTGGAGGATAAGATTCACATGCGTTCGATCGGTCCATATTCGCTCATTACCCAACAGCCACTTGGAGGAAAAGCTCAAGCTGGCGGGCAGAGATTTGGCGAAATGGAAGTCTGGGCGCTCCTTGGCCACGGCTCCGCCCACACTTTGAGAGAAATGCTTACTATCAAATCGGACGATATCGCCGGAAGAGCGACCGCTTTTGACGCCATAGTTAAAGGCGAGGATGTGAGACAGTCCAATGTCCCGGCCTCATTCAATGTCCTGCTCAACAATTTGAGAGGATTGGCGCTTGATGTTGAACTCAAAACAAACAATGAGGAAATTTCTAACAAATAATTTATTATGAATAAAAACACCGCCACAAACAATTTTGACTCCATTAACCTGAAATTGGCATCCCCGTCAAAAATAGAAGACTGGTCTTATGGTGAAGTCACCAAGCCGGAGACCATCAATTATCGTACTCAGAGAAGCGAAAAAAGCGGTCTCTTTGACGAGAAGATATTCGGCCCGGATAAAGATTTTGAATGTTATTGCGGGAAATACAGGGGAATAAGATACAAAGGGATAGTCTGCGAAAAGTGCGGGGTGGAAATAACGAGATCCATAGTACGCAGGGAGCGCATGGGGCATATAGAGCTTGCCACGCCGGTTTCCCATATTTGGTTTTTGAGAAGCATGCCCTCAAGGATCGGCCTTGTGATGGGCATGTCAACGGCTGATCTTGAGAAAGTCATATATTTTGCCGGCTATATAGTCACCAAGGTCAATGAGGATGAAAGGTCCTCAGTGCTCAAAGACCTGGATTCCGAATATAAATCAAAAATTAAGAATCTTCAGGATGATAAGTCAAAAGAAGCGATGAAAGAACTTCTTGTAAGCACCAAAAAAGAAATTGAAAGCATACAGGAAGGCGTGGTGCTGGATGAAGTGGCTTACCACAATTATTCGCTGAAGTACGCGACCCTCTTTGAGGCGAGGATAGGAGCCGAGGCGATATATGAGACTCTAAAAAATGTGGATCTGAATAAGCTTCTGGAAACACTGGAACATGAGTTTGAAAAAAAGACGTCAGTAGAAAAGGAAAAGATAAACAAAAGGATAAGCTTGATAAGATCAATGATAGCTTCCGGTATCAGGCCGGAGTGGATGTTCCTTACGAAAATTCCGGTCATACCCCCCGCTCTTCGCCCCATGGTTCCTTTGGACGGTGGGCGTTACGCGACTTCTGACGTCAACGATTTGTATAGGCGGGTTATAAACAGGAATAACCGCTTGAAAAAATTGAAAGAAATCAACGCACCGGACGTAATTTTGAGAAACGAAAAGAGAATTCTTCAGGAAGCGGTTGACTCACTCATAGACAATTCCATTAGACATGGCAGCAATTCAGCCGGCGCGCTCAACCAGTCTCAAAGAAGGCCTCTCAAATCTATTTCAGACAACTTGAAGGGGAAGAGGGGATTATTCAGGGCGAATCTCTTGGGAAAGCGCGTGGACTATTCCGGCAGGTCCGTCATCATAGTCGGTCCAGAGCTCAAACTGCATCAATGCGGACTGCCAAAACACATGGCGCTTGAGCTTTTCAAACCCTTTGTCATATCCGAGCTTTTGGCCAAAGAGCACGCGTACAATATCAGAGGAGCGAGCCGACTTATTGATGAAGACATACCGGAGGTCTGGGCCATTTTGGAAGAAGTGATAGCTGACAAATATGTACTCTTAAACAGAGCGCCGACTTTGCATCGCTTGGGTATTCAGGCGTTTCAGCCGATCTTGATTGAAGGGAATGCCATACAAGTTCATCCTTTGGTTTGTACCGCATTCAACGCCGACTTTGACGGGGATCAAATGGCCGTGCACGTACCGCTGTCCAGCCAAGCGCAAGCGGAGGCGAGGAATATTATGGCTGCCGACAAGAATATCTTAAAGCCGGGCAGCGGAGAGCCGACGGTAACGGGCAAACTTCTGGATATTATACTCGGCTGTTATTGGATGACTAAAATAGTTGAGAACGAGAAAGGTGAAGGAAAATATTTTGAAAATCCGAACGCGGCGATTACCGCGCTCAACTTCGGCGAAGTTGCTATTAGGGCGAAGATAAACGTGTTGGCTCCTTCTGATGCAAAATACGGGGAATCAGCCGGGAATATTTTTGAAACCACGGCGGGCAGAATACTTTTTAACGGAGTTTTGCCGGATGACTATCCTTACATCAATAAAGAATTACAGAGAAAAGACATGGGCGCCATGGTTAATAACATGATATCGGTTTATGGTATGGATAATATCGCTCCGATTCTTGACAAAATAAAAACATTCGGCTTCACGTACGCCACTGTCTCCGGAATTACTTGGGGAATAGACGATATCAAAGAACCGGAAGGTAAAAGCGAAATAATCAAAAAGGCCAAGAAGGAAGCTGATGCGGTTATGGAGCAATATGACATGGGCTTTTTGTCCAAGGAGGAGCGTCTCAGAAAAAATATTGAAATTTGGCACGGCGCCAAAAATGAAGTTGAGAAACTTATACCGTCAACTTTGGATAAAAACGGTTCGGTCTACGACATGGTTTACTCCGGTGCGAGAGGGTCGCTGGGACAGATTACGCAAATGGCGGGAATGAAGGGTCTTATAGCGACAACGGCCGGCGAGACCATTGAGTTTCCAATTTTAAGTTCCAGCCGCGAGGGGTTGACGCCGATTGAGTACTTTATTACGACTCACGGCTCCAGAAAAGGTCTCACTGACACGGCGCTGAATACCGCGAAAGCCGGCTATCTGACAAGGCGTTTGTTCGACGTGGCGCAGGACGCGATAATTACGGAAGAAGATTGCGGCGCCAAAGACGGCATAATTATAAAGAAAGAAAGCGCGTCAGGCATGGATTCCTCAATAGTAAAAAATATCAAAGGCAGGGTGTTGGCTGAAGATGTTGCCGGAACGGATGGCAAGACGCTTTTCAAAAAAGGCCATCTGCTGACCAAGGAAGAGGCGGAAACGATAGAAAATGCCGGAGTGGCGGCCGTGCATGTGCGGTCTCCTCTTTCTTGCAGAACTATACACGGCATATGCGTAAAATGTTACGGACACGATCTCGGCAAGAACCAGCTGGTGGAGATAGGGGAAGCTGTCGGAACCATAGCCGCTCAAGCTATCGGCGAACCGGGAACTCAGTTGACCATGAGAACTTTCCACACCGGAGGAACTGCAAGTATCGGCGGAGATATTACACAAGGTCTGCCCAGAGTGGAAGAAGTTTTTGAAAAAAGATCGCCAAAGAATCCCGCAGTGGTCAGCCGTGTTGACGGCGTGATCATGGAGATAAAAGATCTTGGCAAGGAAAAAGTCATCACGATACTGCCTGAAGCTGGCGAGAAGTCCAAAACAAAAAAGAAAAGCGAAGTTGAATATATTGTAAATTACAAGCGTGTTCCTTTGGTAAAAGTCGGGGACAAAGTAAACAAGGGTGATATTATCACCGACGGATCCGCTGATATTGACGAGATATTCAAGTTTGGAGGAAAAGAAAAAACCGAAAAGTATATAATATCTGAGGTGAGCAAGCTGTATGAGCTTCAGGGTGAAACTGTCTCACGCAAACATATAGAAATCATAGTCAGGCAAATGTTTTCAAGACGCAAGATAAAAGAAGGCGGCGATACCAAGTTGTCGGATGGTGATGTCACCAGTTTGGCTTATCTCATTGAAGAGAACGCCGAAGCAAAAGCGAGCGGAAAGGATGAGGCAAAAGCGGACGCCGTGGTTATGGGCATTACCGAAATTTCTCTGACTAGAAGAAGTTTCTTGTCAGCCGCTTCTTTCCAACATACGACCAGAGTTCTTATAAATGCGGCTATCAGAGGCACCGATGACAAGATCGTAGGATTGAAGGAAAACGTAATTATTGGACGGCTGATACCCGCCGGAAGCGGTTTCAAGGGCAGTCCCAAATCAATGATGGTGGATGAAGCGGCAAGAGCTTTCTACTCTGAAACAGGAGACGAGAATTATACTGAATAGACGGAGGTCATGGAACTTACCGCAGGGTAACCGCTCACATCCTGTGGGCTGTCATTCTCGCGAAAGCTCTGTCATTCCCGCGAAGGCGGGAATCCATGGTCTTATCTGCATACTCTAGATTCCCGCCTTCGCGGGAATGACATCAAACGCGTAAGTCTCAACTTATAACACAATATGTCTCACGTAGACCAAATAAAAAACGTGCTGAACGTGGAAGATGTGGTTTCTTCCTATATCAAGATAGAGAAGGCAGGTTCCAACTTCAGGGCGTCGTGTCCTTTTCACAATGAAAAAACCCCGTCTTTTTTCATATCACCTTCTCGCCAGTCGTATTACTGTTTCGGTTGCGGGGCAAAAGGAGACATTTTCACTTTCGTTGAAGCGTTTGAAGGATTGGATTTCATGGGCGCTCTGAAAGTTCTTGCGGAAAGGGCGGGCGTGTCTCTCGGCGGATTGGACTTCAAATCGCGAGGCGAAAAGGAGCGCCTATACCAATGTCTGGAGGATGCTTCCGCGTTTTACATGGATGCCCTCTCCTCGTCGCAAGATCATTCCGTGGAAGAATATCTGAAGAAACGAGGAGTTGATAAGAGTATTATTTCAGAATGGAATATAGGATACGCGCCGCTGGATTGGCACCGGGCACATGATGTATTGAAAAAGAAGGGATACACGGATTCGGAAATCGAAAGGGCGGGTATTATAAAAAAAGCGGCAGACGACAATACCGGCCGCGTCAGGTATTACGATCGGTTCAGGGGCAGAATTATGTTTCCGATTAATGACAGCGGGGGGAGAGTGATAGGATTTTCCGGAAGAATATTTCAAGATGACGGGAAGAGCGCCAAGTATTTGAACAGCCCCGAAACCGAGCTTTTCGTGAAGTCAAAAATATTGTTCGGACTTGATAAAGCAAAGACTTCAATAAGGGAAAAAAGATCCATTGTTCTTGCTGAAGGACAGATGGATGTCATAATGTCGCGCGCGGCCGGTATTGGAAACACAGTGGGGCTTTCCGGCACCGCGTTTACGGAAGACCACGCCGGGCTTCTCAAAAGATTCGCGGATACGCTCGTACTCGCGTTTGATTCCGACAGAGCGGGCATAAATGCCACCCAAAGAAGCGCAGCCATTGCTCTTGCCGCAGGTCTTGATGTGAAAGTCGCTGTCATTCCCGAGGGGCTTGATCCCGCCGATTTTGCTCTAAAGCATCCTGAAAAATGGCAGAAGGCGGTGTCGGTGCCCGTGCATATCGTTGACTTCGCTTTGAACGACATATTGTCCTCCAATGAGAAGGGAAAAAAAATCATCCAAGGTGTCCATGAGTTTGTCTTTCCGCTGGTGCGCTCCATGAAAAGCGCGATGGAGCGGTCCACGTATTTGAAAATGATAGCTTCGCGAACAGGCATAAAAGAGGAGGCCGTTATAGAGGATTTCGGCAAATCGGAAAAGTCGGCGAGCGCCGAAAGTAAGAAACAGCATCTGGTCGAAGCCGCGAAAGAAGATGCCGCTCTAGACGCTCATCGGCTGATGGTGGAAAAAAGAATATATGGCATAATGACATGGCAGGAGTCGCTAGAGTCGCCGGTCGTTGATCCGGCTGGCATAAAGCAGCGTCTAGAGGCGGTGGTCGGCAAAAAAGGAGTTCAAGATTTGATGTCGCGATTGGACGCGGTCAAGGACGAGCTTGTCTTGAGGGCTGAGGTTATGCACGGAAGGGAAAACGTTGAGGAGGAATTGAACGAGCTTTTTGTTAATTTTGAAAGCGATTATCTCAAAGAGGAGCTCCGAGCAGCGGTGGAGAATCTTTCGGAAGCCGAACGGTCGGCCGATAAAGAGAAAATGAAGGAAACTCTTGAGAAGTGTGGGCAATTATCCGCTCGTTTGGCCAAGTTAACGAAAAATTAACATAGATTAACATAAATAGAACTTACGCGATTGATGTCATTCCCGCACTCCTTGTCATTCCCGCGAAGGCGGGAATCCAGAGCATACAGATAAGGCCATGGATTCCCGCCTTCGCGGGAATGACAGATGGGGAATAGTTTAAATAAACTGAATTGCATAAACTTTATTATATTTGAACATTATTATGGCAAAGAAAACGAAAAAAATAATTTCACGAAGCAAAGCCAAAAAAAAATCTGAAGCGAAGAAATCCGCGTCGGCGTCCTCGTCCGGCAAGAAGTTGAAAATAAACCGAAAAAAAACCGAAAAGCCGAACGGCGGCATTAAGATGGACAAGAAGACGGCGGAGCTGGCCAAGAAATCCGAGCGGCTTCTCCAGAAAGGCAGAGAGAAGGGCTTTGTCACTTATGACGAGATCATTCGAGAATTTCCCACTGTTGAGGAGGATATAGTTTTTTTGGACCATTTGTATGAAAAATTTTCCGCCGCCGGTATTGATGTATTGGAGGGAGGAGGAATGCTTGATTTTCAGGAGGAGCTTAACGGCAAGAAAAACGCCTATCTCAAAGGCGATGCATCTTACGATTCAATCCAGATGTACTTGAAGGAGATCGGCCAATATCCATTGATACTCGCGCAGCAAGAGAAAGATCTTGCTAAACGCATAGAAAAGGGAGATGAGGAGGCGAAGAATCTTTTGGCCAGGGCCAACCTTCGGCTGGTGGTATCAATTGCAAAGAAATACGTCGGCAGAAGCCCGGACCTCACTTTGCTGGATCTTATACAAGAAGGAAATCTTGGGCTGTTCAAGGCCGTTGATAAATTTGATTGGACCAAAGGGTACAAATTTTCAACATACGCGACGTGGTGGATAAGGCAGGCCATTACTCGAGCTCTGGCTGATCAGTCGCGAACCATACGTGTTCCTGTCCATATGGTGGAGACGATAGCCAAGTACAAGCAAGTGGTTCGTCGCTTGTCACAAGACTTGGGACGAGACCCTCTGCCCGAAGAAATAGCCGTGGAAATGGGATTGGAAGTTGAAAAAATATATAATATTGAAAAAATTGACCAGGATACCGTTTCTCTTGAGAGTCCCGTAGGAGACGACGGCGATGATTCCAAATCAACATTGGGTGATTTTATATCAGATGACAAGATATTATCTCCCGACCATGAATCATCCAGACGCATATTGGCTGATCAGGTCAAGCAAATACTTAATGATCTGTCGGAAAAAGAGAAGCAGATTTTGGAGATGAGACACGGCCTTATGGATGGCGTTACTCACACCTTGGAAGAAGTGGGACAGAAGTTCGGAGTAACAAGGGAGCGCATCAGGCAAATTGAAGCAAAAGCGCATGAAAAAATCCGCCAGCACGAAAAAGTCAATCGGTTAAAAAACTACTAATTTGTTACGCAAATTTTAAATTTATAATTTTAAATTATAAAATAATTTTAAAATTATAAAAAATCCTCCAGTTTGGCTTTATTTCTTGTTATGATAGTCTGACTATCATAACAAGAAATTCTATTCAAATTGACCAGATATAAGATCGTTCATTTCTCCATTGTCTTCACTTGTTACAATGTTTTCTCTGCCGTGGATCATATCTTTACAGAGTCTTTTAAACTCATCTGGACGGCCAATAATTCTTTTTAATAATTCAGGGTTGACTATTGGAGACTGCCTTCCGCTAATGTAGTCAGCTAGACTTGTGAAAGGATATTTTATTGCCCATAGCCAGGCGTCGTCAAAATTTTGAACAGCCCATTCATATCCTTTTGGATGCATTTCAAATGTGTTTTTTAACATTATATAAGGAGCTAGCCAAAGAAGATACTTATCATCACGTACAACTTTTCCCCTGTAAGAGCCTTGAAAAATACTTCCTTTGGTCAGGTATTTTTCATTAAAATGGTTTGACATACTTTGACCAAGTTTTTGCATGAAGCTAGATATCCCGTCCTTTTTGATTTCTTCTAACAATAAATGAAAATGATTATCAAGAAGCGTGAATGCTAGGATATTAACCAGCGGGTTTTGTGGCGGCCAATTATCTGGTCTGTAAAATATTATCTTGCCGGTACCCAACTTCTTATCGCTGATCTGATTTTGTTTATCGCTAAGACGGAACCAATATTGATCAAAATACGCATCATTGAGATAGTAGAGAGATCTTATGAAACGCCAACAATCAGATTTATCTCGCACAATATTAAGCCCACGCCCACCTCTTTTTGTGCAGTGAATTATGGACCCGATTTCTGTTGGTTCAACTCTCATTTATAAAATAATTATACACGATAATCAAAGCAAAGTTAGTAGCAGTTTATGATAGTCAGACTATCATAAACATAGAGGTTGTCGCAAAACCACGTTTGTTCTCGTGTTATAATTGCGCCATGATGAGTGATGTGTTTTATGGTCTATACAATAAGCTGAACAGTGAGCAGAGGAAGGCCGTTCGCGAGATTGAGGGCCCCGTGATGGTCATTGCCGGGCCGGGCACGGGAAAAACGACTATTCTGACTCTGCGCATAGCGAATATTCTGAGACAAACTGACACTCCTCCGGACGGTATTTTGGCGCTGACGTTTACAGACGCCGGTGTGACTGCCATAAAAAAGAAATTGCGCGAGATCATCGGTTCGCCCGCGGACTCTGTCAGGGTGCATACTTTTCACAGTTTTGCCGTTTCCATAATCAAAGAATTTCCGGAATATTTTTCCTTCGCGAGCGGCGCGTCTCTTGTGAATGAGATTGAAGTTGAGATGCTTGTCGCGCGAATTTTGGAAAATCCAAAGTATAAAAACCTGCGGCCGTTCGGTAGGCCTGAGCAGTATATATCGCCGGTTATAAACGCTGTGAGCGTGTGCAAAAAGGAAGCGATCCGGCCGTCCGATGTCAAGATATTTATCAAGGAAGAAATTGACGGAATAAAGGTTGATGAGAGTTCCTATTCTACTCGCGGAAAAACAAAGGGAGGCCTGAAAGCGGAAGCTTTAAAAAAGATTGAGAAATGCGAAAAAACGCTTCTTTTTGCCGATGTTTTCTCGGATTACGAAACATTGAAAAAAGAGATGGACAAATATGATTATGACGACATCATTCAGGAATTCACCGAATCTTTAAAAAATACGGAGCTTTTGCTTCGGCTGGTTCAGGAAAAATTTCTCTATGTTTTGATTGATGAACACCAGGATACGAATGATTCTCAAAACGGCATCATCATGTCCATAGCGGATTTTTTTGACAGCCCCAATATTTTCATTGTCGGTGATGAAAAACAAGCCATCTACAGATTTCAAGGGGCGTCCGTGGAAAACTTTCTCAAGTTTGAAAAAGTTTGGCGCGACATGAAAATAATCCGGCTTGGCGACAATTACCGTTCTCATCAGCTCATATTGGACGCGGCATTCTCTATGATTGAGAATAATTACGAGCCCGGACAATTTGAAAATTTGCGAGTTCGGCTCAAGTCTGCCACAAAAAATGAAACGAGGCCGGTACGCATTGTAACCGCTCGCGCGGAGCATGCGGCGGAAAGCTATCTCGCAAACGAGGTTTCCAAAATATCCAAAGAATATCCACAGGGTAAAATTGCCGTAGTCGTTCGCACCAACAAAGATTTAGACAAGATAGCCCGCTTGTTTTCAATGTCAAAGATTCCATACGCGGCGGAAAGAAGCGTGGATGTCATGGGTGCCCCTTTGGGCTCGCTTTTTTTGGACACGCTCGCGGCGATAGCTGATACAGGGAAGCCCGAACTATTGGCGCGCTCCGTGGCGGGGGGAGCGTGGGATGTCAGCTTTGGAGAACGTGTTTCAATAATAAAGGACATGCGAGCGGGGCGTTATGAAGCGGCGTCGAGGAGAATTACCGGTTTTGAAGAAGCCGCGAGAACGGCAAAGACCGCGGAACCGATTCAATTTTTATATTTGCTGGCTCAGTTGACCAAAATGGAAGAAATGTTTTCACGGAGTCCTGAATCCGTTGAAATTTGGCGCGGCATTATTTCGCTCGCCGAAAAGATTCAAAAAGAGGGGAATGGAGCGGGAAGCGTTTTTTCTATGTCGGAAAAAATCTCGGCTTACCGCAATTCCAAGCGCGGAGTAAATGTAAAAGTCTGGTCGGGAACGAACGAATCATCGGTGAGGGTAATGACCGCGCACGCCAGCAAGGGATTGGAGTTTGATTTTGTTTTCATACCTTACGCTTCGGAAGAGTCATGGCTAAAATCTGCCAGGCGCGAGTTTTTTATTCTGCCAAAGATGGATGATAACGGAGATGATATCAAAGACGCCAGGCGCTTATTTTATGTGGCTCTTACGAGAGCCAAGAGTCATGTTGAAATTATTTGTTCGGAAAAAGACCGCGGCGGCGACGTTCTCATGCCCCTTAGGTTCATATCGGAGCTTGATCCATCCTGCGTGGAATACGGGCTCGCGCCAGAGCAAGATTCTACCACTGGCATTTTTCCTTTGACACATGGATTGGAAAGAGGGGAGAGAGATACCGGGACTGTGGAATACGCGAAGCATGTATTGACGGACTCGGGTTTATCCGTAACAGCTCTGAACCATTACATAGAGTGCCCGCGTAAATTTTTGTACAAGAGCATTTTGAAATTACCTGAGCCACCTTCGGCTCCGGCGGAAAAGGGGACCGCTCTGCATGAGGCGATATCAGCGCTCTGGCGATTTGCCGGCAGAAAAGAATTCTCGGAGGTGCAGATTCAAGATATTCTTTTGCGAGTCGCGAAGAAATATCTGGAGGAAAAATCATTTCTGTCAAAGCATGAAAGAGACGCTGTTATAAAGGAGATTGAGGACGAGGCGCCGAAGATATCCAAACATCTCATGCCGCATTTCCGGACCGCTGACCAAGTGTTCGCGGAAAACTGGTACGAAAGCGCTTTTCACACTGAGCACGCGGGTTCTCGCATCGGAATAACCATTCATGGCAAATTGGATGCTGTTATATCAGGTTCTGGCGGCGTTGCAGTTTATGATTACAAATCAAGAGGCGCCATGTCGGAGGCGGAAATCAGAGGCGAGACAAAAAATTCCGACGGAAGTTATTTCCGCCAGCTTGTGTTTTATCGCCTGTTGCTTGAAAATGATCCGAGATTTTCGGGTAAGGTACGGACATTTTTCCTCTATTTCATAAAACCGGACAAACACGGACATTGCAAAGAAATGGCAATTTCATCAGTCAATGAGGATATAGCTAATATAATAGAAGAGATAAGAAAGCTTGTCGTCGGCGTATGGAACGGTGATTTTCTGTCAAATGGCTGCAACCGCAACGATTGTCAGTGGTGCAGATTGATGGTGGATACCACATGACGAAAAGTGCATGCGAATGAAGGGTGTGAGTGGTTACAATCTGTTTGAAGCTAAAGAAGCTTATGAAGCTACTGAAGCTTCTCCTCTATCTATTATTGCTAGCAACTACTGACTATCAGCTAACAACGTCTTAATAATTCCCTCATCCAAAAGCTGGTAGGGCAGAGCGCCGCTGAAGATGATTTTGTCCCCCTCGTCATCAAAGCTGAATAGCTCTCTAGGGAAGTTGGAACCTGGAGCTAATTTTTCAAACGCGGCATTTAGCGATGCCATAATATCCTGTTTGTCTTTCTCAGTAAGCTTATTTTTCAGAATGACGACGGTGTAAGGCGTACCCCGCGCTCCCGCTTTGACGGCGGCGTCATATTCATCGGCCACCTTTTCGGTGTATTTGCCGCTCGATAAACATTCATTAAATTGCGCCGAATCAAGACCCACGTCACTGGCTATCTCTGGGAGCTTGGCCGGATCCAATCCATCATTGGACGGCGTGACGCTGTAAAGCCGGTCAATATATTGCCAAAATTTAGCATTACCGCCGAGCTCGGCGGCGCATTCCGTCGCTTCCGCCTCTTTAGCCGCTTTTTTGTGCAGTTCGGCTATAGGAAAATGCCTGTATACCCAGGCCACCTTGCCTTCTTTGCCATAATTATCCACGATAGAGTGCATGGTGGCGTGGAATTGCTTACAAAACGGGCATTCAGTGTCGGAATATTCAACGAAAACCATTTGAGCGTTGGCGCTGCCGAGAATATGGTCATTTGAGTCCACTTTTTTAACTTCCAGATTGCCTATTACCTTTGCTTCAGCCACTTCCTTCTTTTCCTCACTTGTTTTGCTAATACCCGTTTCTCGTCCGTTGAAGATTACAGCGCCGGCGATAATAAGCCCGGCGATGATAATTGATATTGGCACTGCGTGTGATTTTGTTTCCATATGGGGCTATTATATCTTTACTTTATAATTCGGCAAGCATGAACAGCTTCACAAGCTTCATAACAACTTCTTTGGCTTCAAACCTTAGGGCTGTCATTCCCGCGAAGGCGGGAATGACAAAAGAAAAACTTTTACATTTAGCAGATTACTCGACTCTGTGAGCGGTTTCCACTCCTTCCTCTATTCGTGTGCGCTTTTCGTCATGTGGTTTCCACTTACTGACCTTTCCACATTAGGTTAATACAACCCGCTCGCTTTGAGGAAACCCCTGAGTAGCTTGTTGTCATTCATTGTGCGCTTCGCCTTTCTCACTGCGTGCCCAAGTTTCTCCATGCCCTCTGC
>Ga0209542_10001903_pt1 | contig 48166 bp, 56 predicted proteins | sample RifCSPhighO2_01_FD_184028 | JGI IMG/M metagenome (GOLD analysis project Ga0209542, IMG submission 184028) | Soil microbial communities from Rifle, Colorado - Rifle CSP2_plank highO2_0.1 (SPAdes) (version 2) | ecosystem: Environmental > Terrestrial > Deep subsurface > Rock core/Sediment ...
TTGATGGCATTTTGAGTCCGGAAGATCGATTGGCACTCCGTTTCAAGGCACAAGACGCGTGTCGTATCAATAGACTCATTTGCGATTTTGAATTATACAGCATGTCGCACAATATACCTTTTACGACAACACCAGTACGGATATTGTACTGTGTGTTCGTACTAGCGTCAAGTCTTAGGCATGTTAAGTTTTGCAAACTCACCAAATAGTTCTTTGGCTTTTAAATCATACGCTTTCGCTGCTTCCATTTCTGTAGAAAAATATCCTATAAATTTTCGTTTTCCTTGGAAATGTATTTGTGCCATCCACTTACTGTAATTTTTATACCAAGTAACTCCTTTATAAATAGAAGATTTTTGATTTGTTTGTATTTTATTAGCCTGATTTTGGCTTCGTGTACAAATTCTTAAATTTGATCGGCTATTATCTAAACCATTACCATTTTTATGATCAATTTGTAGATTATTTGGTGCATCAGTGATTAAACGATGCATATAAATAAATTGACCATTTTTGTCTCTACGAGCAGCGTAATATTTTCTATAAGAAGCATGAGCATACCATTTCCACTGACTTAACCATTCAAAATCAGCATCATCTACTATGGCAAATTTATCTTTTGTGAGTTCGATATATCTCATAACTTTAAAACCCGCTTCATCTGTGATAGAAGCACAGAATCCACGGGTATGAATATCTTAACAATAATGGCTGCTTCTATCAACCATTAATAAATATATCAAATTTATCAACCCTGGTCAATTACTTTCTTTTAACTTTTCAACAATCCAATTTTTTATTCGTCTGGATAATGGTGGCTTCAGCTTCCGTAATGCTTGTACCGCTTCAGATGTTTGGGTTGTAATTTCATCTAACATTTGATAACAGTCATCAAAGTCCATAATTTGAGGATTGTTACAATTTTGACAATATCCTATTTTATACCCCATCCTTTTATCTTTATCCCATGCTAAAGGATATTTTCCCGGCTGAATCGGCCTTCCGCCTTTTTGACTTTGACGAAGCATCATATAAAACCCCCGAGAGGTCTAGCTCGTCGGGGGCAATTTCAATATACAAAATTGCCCAAAATCTTGCTAGACCAAGATTAAGGATAACGGCTAATAATAGCAATAAATTAAATAAAGTCAAGGGGATTCAGCTTTTGGCCAAATCCCCTTTCTATGTTGGGTCAAAACCGCTTGCTGTTGCGCTTGCGCTGATCCTTCGCTCCATCCTCGATCTCCTTGAGTAATTTGTTGACGCTAGCGTCCACTTCCAAGCTGACAATGTTCTGCTCTTCTAGGAGCTGAATCTGCGCTTGAAGCTGGTAGATGAGAGCTGTCTGCTTGGCCAGGAGCTTGTGCGCCTCGTCCCAGCGTTCCTTTTGCCACGACCTGCGCCTCACTGTCATTTCCGCAATCTTCTGCGCGTCCTGCTTGGCCGAGATCTCCGCGGCGTGTTCCATCTGCCACCGCAAGATCATCATTTCTGCGTGGTGATCAATGCGCTGTGCGGGAGACGTGCTCCACATCGGCAGGGAAAATCCCAGCAGAAACAGAGCTGTTTTCCAAATCATATTACCTCCAATTCTTCCGTTTTTATCGGTCTTCGGTAGTTGCTGAGCCAATGGTTGATGAGCGTAGCCAGGCTGACTTGCGCAGATTGCTTGTAGCCGCATTCGCACTGGCAGGTAATGATCACGATGACCTGCTTTTTCAAAATTTGGGTCACTGTTCTGTCCAATGCCCGGTTGCAGGTTGGACACCGAGATGTGTAAGCGACATGTTCAGACATTTTTACCTCGCTTTTCGTCTGATTGTTGGCACTTTTCCATGATGGAGAACACATGCGTTGGTTCGCCCACCACGTCAGCTTCGCAGATCTCGCAGTAGCCTTCGAGGAGCAGTTCCCCGTTGGCGTTGACAAACACTTCGGTGAGATTCACCTGATTGCGGCAATTCGTACATTCAATGAGCCATTGATGCCATTCCATTGTAAAACCCCCTTGTAAACTTTGTGGAAACTATAGGGGCCACCTTGCGATGACCCCCAAGATGGGATCACCTCCTTAATCCGGCAAGCGTTCCAGGTCTTTGATCGGGATTAGATAGCGTTCGCCTTCGTCGTCTAGCACCACGACCTTGGCTTTGTCCTGCGCCTCCCGTTTGAGGAAATCAAAGCGGGCAGGCGTCCACGCCTCATCACTACCGCGCAATTTGAAGATTCGGTCTTTGAATTTGACTCGCATCTGCCGCCTCCTTTCTCACCAGAGGAAGATTGCAGTGCAAGCACTTCCCCTGTTTTCTGTCCATCTGCACCCGCCAGCAATGAACGCAGGTGATTTCCGGCAACGCTTCTTTTTTCATGCGCACACGACCTCCTTTTTGCAGTTCGGACACTCTTCATTCTGGTTGTTAACCCGTCCATATATGAGCCTCCTTGAGTAGCTGAAATGATCGCCTCTAGACCGTAATCACGGTCCAGAAGGCCATTATTCCACCACTTCTTCTGTCATAGGCTCTGCTTCCCAGATCTCCCGGTCTGACATGGAACTATTGTCCTTGATGTCTCCGAACGACGCACTGTAAAAATGTGCCGCGCCGCGGCCATATTTGTCATACTCAACTTGGGAAACTTCGACGGGATCTGCGCTGTCGTGATAAAATGACCAGGCTTTCATGGTTAATGGATGACGCACTCCCTTGGGAGACACATATGCTATCTCTGGGGATCCTATGGGTCTGATCAGCATTGTTTCTTTGCTCCTTTGATTAATTATCGGACGTAAAAATCCAAGTATTTTATTATCTATAGGATGATCCCATACTCGGCATGGAGAGCGTGTCGGATTATTCTGCTCAGTAACTTTTATGGATGATGATGTGGCACTGATTACGATAGCTACATGGCCGTCAGGTCCGAATCCCCTGCCCCACACCACAATGTCCCCGGTTTGAGGCACAGTAGTCTTGGCAAACGGCGTGGTGTCCCAGATTTGATAGGCGCTTTTAACACTAGGGGTTTGAGAAACCTTGAGTTCATCTAAATATAATCTGTAAAGCGCGACACACTGCCCGAAGATACCTAGCGGATGACCAACTCTTCGTCCCACATACTTTTTCACGAACCAGTCGATGTTCGGCTCGACGGGAATGAATGATGAGATCAAGGTATACAGCTCGCCGAACCTTGCCTGCCCTTCGGTAAAATCATGCGTCCTGTCCAGCTTCCCAAAATAAGCGTGTAGGCTATGTCCCAGCTCATGGAGCGCAGGATAGCGCCAGTTGCCTGAAGCGTGCACCTGCGAAAACTGCCTTTGACCTGCTGGCGACATCTGCGCCCAGCTCACGACATTGGAGCGTTCCGGCAGATCAAGGAGCATGACAAACTCAGCGTCTGTCGCTACCTTGAGTTGGTCAAAATCCACGCCGTAAAGACCGGGTGCGTACTCCTTATACTGCCAAGGGCCATCAGCAACCTCCTGAACTTCGATAGTGATCGGAAAATACAGCTTTAAAAAGTCCTTAACCACTGTCAGCTCAGGTTCGAGATTGATTTGTTTAGTTTTGAGAAGGGCGAGTTTCATAGGAGAAGGGCTATTGACTTAATTGTGCGTTTGTACTAGGATTGGGGGTATGAAAGATATGACTTATACAGAATTTATCGTCGGTGCCATAGTGGTTATTTTTCTTCTTTGGCTTTTTTCAGGCGGAAGTCCGTATCCGGGACCTGGGACAGATTGGTAAATCATTGCTGTTTTAATTGAGTGATTACTTTTCTGACATCATCAGTGAGGATTTTTGCTTGCTCCAGATCATCCAGAAATTTAGTCCTATCTTGAATACTCACATTAGCTTGTTTCATCTCCGCGATTCTTTGCCAGATATATTTCGCTCGCAGTTCCACGCTGTCCTGCGTGGTCAAAACTTCCACAGCTTGATGAGTCTTTTTTAACTGGCTCATTTTTTTTCGCACCTCTTCCGAGGGATTGACTTGTTCCAGATATTTTACTCGCTCTTCTTTGGTTTTAAACTTATTCATCTCCTGTAAATACTTTTGCGCCTCGTCTTTTATTTTCAAACTTTTATCCGTGACCTCGGCCTGTAATTCCGTTTTCAGTTCACGGTTCTTTATATCCGTGGCGCTACCGTAGCCAGTAGACTCTCGGAAAAACCGCTTGGTCACTGGCAATCGAGTAGCCTGTCCAAACTTTGATTCTTCCAAAGGGTTAGTCCGCAGTCCCTCACCTTTTAGTGCGCCCTGTCCCAGATTCAAAGCCGACACGACATCGCCTGGCACTCCGCCAAGGCTGTTCAAAACAAAATCCAGATTGGCCGGTGATACTCCCATGACTCCCGCCGCCTCCCTGATTATTTGCGGCGTAGTGGTCTTAAACTGCATGGCTTTACTGGCATCTTTTCGCGACTCAGGGATGATTTGCTGACCGGAATAAGGATCAATATTCGTACCCAGTCCGATACCAATATTAGCCAGCGGTCCGAACTGCGAAATAAAAGACAAAAAGATATTTTTTTGAGGGGATCCATCGCCAATAGCAACCGGAGACAAACTGCCGATGGTATTGCGAATCATCTGTCCAACTCGTCTTGGATCACTACCATCAGCTCTGCGCAGAAAATATTGCATTGGATTGGAAACAAGAGCTTGTCCCTCGCCTTTTCGGAGAGTGATAAATTTCGGAATGGTGATTGGCTTGCCGTTATTATCAAAACCCTCGGCTTCACCCGTTTGAATAACCCAGTAGTTATCATAGAAATATTGCGGAATATTTTTTGACGAGGCAAACTGACTATTCCACTGGTGCAATGCCAAGGTCGGATAGACCGCGCTCCACATCTGCATTCGGGCAAATGTTTCCGGGGAGAATTTCGCAGCCCGGCCGAGGTTAATCACGCCTTGCACTCGGGGATTTAGGAACGGAATTATTTCATTGAGACTTCGCATCCATGTCCCCATTTTACTGAAATCTATCGTGGCATCGCGGCTCACTAACGCTGCGTCTTTTATAGACAGCCCGCGATTGAGTGCCTTTTCAAATACTGCTAACCTAGTAGATTCTTCTATGGTTTGGTTGAGGTGGTCAATGGCCTTATCAGGACGCATTTCTCCGATGTTGTTCCAGATGCCCTGTTTTTTCAGAGTCCCCAGATTCCGCATATTTTGCGGTGGACGGGCTTCTCTAAACACCGAACCAAATCCGCCACCAGCCTCTTTCCATACACGATACAATTCATCTTTACTCAAATTCACTGGACCGCTGCCAGGAAATGTCCCGCCGGTTTTGGCCAGCATATCCTCAATAAACGCATCAGCAGTCAGGAGCGCGGTCTGCTTATCCCGCAGCTTGTTCGGCAAGAGAAATGATAGATTATACCGGGTAGCAAAAGCCTTGAGCAATCTGGTCGGAGCAGTCAAAGCCCTCATTACTGTACTCATTTTTTCCGCATCCAGATTCTTTATAGCCACAGCCACATCGTCTGGCACGACCCATGTTTCTTTGATGCCATTACGGAAGAAATTGATGGTTTGTTCACCGAGTTTAGCTGGTTCTTTGACAGTTGCTATCCTCATCCCCGGCACCAGTTTTCCGCCAGACGCTTCCTGTGCCTGCACCATACCGGAAATAGCTTTGTTCTTTTCTATTACGCCGTAGGTGTTAGGCAAACGACCAGCTACAGCTGCAAACGGATCTTCCAGCTGCCTCTCACTTCCTACGGCTTTTTGAATATCGGTTTTAGCCACATTCAAAGAACTGCCTTGGATATATTGATTGGCAATTTCTTCGTCCAAATCCATAATCACTTTATGCGGCATATAGTTTGGATATTTTTTCAGCATAGCATCTCTGGCCGCAGCCGAAATCAGTCCGGCGTCCACCCGTTCATTGAGCATTTTCAGGTGAAAATTATTCCAGACTTTCAGCGCTTCCTGCACTCGCGGTTCATTTGATCCCGCTTCCTGCGTCAGCTTTTGCAGTCCAGCTTCCAGCTGCGGCACTGTTTCCCGACTAGCTGTTTTCTGTCCGGCTTGAGCGCGAGCTAGAAAATCCAGTTTAGTGATGCGAGCTTTAACCGCATCTTCAATATCCGCATACGGAGTCAATGATCCAGGTTTAGATTTAGTGCCAAACATATCACCCAGAGCCATCTCTGCTTTTCCCTCGGCAGTTGCAGAGGCCAGCCTCGCGTCGCGGTAATTCTCATACCCAAATTTTTTGGCAATCACGGCAAAGCGGTCGGTAAATTTAGCCGGCAGATCCTGTGCGGCTTTGATAAAACCCAGAGTTTTTTCCGCGGCCGCCTGCTTCATTCCGGCAAAACGCTTGGGATAGACGGCCAGTGTCTTAGCCACTTCATCCGTGGCTGTTACTTTAGGCGCTGATCCAGCCGCCACTTTTTCCAGTTTAGAAATTAGGGCATCACCCGCCGGGCCAATGACTTTGCGATTCAACAAACCACTTGCGCCTACCACAGTACGAATGGCCGCACCGAGAGCAATCGGAGTGGCGGCCATAACTCCAGCGCCAACAGCGGCTTGTTTGGCTACATCTGCATTGGACTTCCCTTCCCCATAGGCTTGTAACCCAAAAAGCCCTGCCCCGATTGGTGCATCTACTGCTATTTGTTTAGCGGTATTGATTCCATAATTCAATAGTTTCCCAGCAGTTGAACCGTATTTTCTGATTCGTTCTTCGGCTTGTACGGTTTTGTTAAAAGCCCGCAAGCCTTTCATTGTTTTTACAGTAGCGTTTGAGGCTAGCTTGCCTGACGTATTGAGCTGATTCAGTCCTGGCTTGAATCCCAGAGCAGCAGTCAAAGCCAGTTGTCCCGCATCAGCCAAAATTTCTTTATTGGTTAGCTGCAGTTCTGGAATTTCTTTGGCCACATCTCCCACACCGATTTGCTCGGCCATTTTCAACAAACGCCTGCGTCGTTCTGCATTTAATTCTCCTCGTCTGGCTTCATCGCGAATGCCTTGCAGCAGATCAGTTTTAGCTTTGAGATTTTGTTGTTCAATGCGATTGACTTGCGGGGCAGCAATACTGCCAGCCAGCCCTTGCGCGAGCTTTTTGCCGCCGGTAAAATCAAGAACTTTACTGCCGACTTTTGCCGTTGAAGGGATTAACTCGCGGAAAAATTGTCGAGTTGAAGACACGGGACGGTTGTTTTGCAATTCCCGCAGCTTATCAGCCATCCCCCGTTTTTTAAGTTGTTCCTCCAAAGCCGGATCAATCTTTGGTCTTTGAAGAAAATCAAACAGTCCCATAAGTTTTATTCAGCTATTGACTCATTACTTGTACCAGAAGTATCTCTCATTACATTCTGATAAACATTCAGATTCGTTCTTTCGTCCGGACTCAGCATATAGCCATACCGCAAATCAAATTCCCCTGGTTTCATGTTTGCCCGGCTGCGTTCCTGGGCATAGGCGGCTGGATCCACATAATAGTCCTTCCCTGCCGTTATCTTCAGCCGTGAAACGATATCATTGCTTTGCTGCGCCGTGTTCTGCCGAGCGTTGTCGGCATTGCGGTTTGCTATTGTATTGTAAGTATTCGCAATATCCGCTTGCAGTTTTTTCACCTCCAGCGCGTCCATAATCCGGCCCTGCGCCGCTTCATTAAGGAGCTTTGAATAGATGGCCTCAAATGTCCCCGGCACCATACGGGCGGCTTTTTCAAACTGAGTCCTTTCAATTTCAGAAATCTGATTTAGCGAAATCTGCCCGGCCGCCATATTTGCCAGGTTCTTGTTCATGATTTCCAAATCATCCTGCGACATATCATAATCAAACTGCGCCTCTGCCAGCCCCTGCGTCCGCTCAAACCGCTCCTGTCCGTCCTCAAACTGCTTCACATCCAAACCAAACCGCTCAATCGCCAGACGCTGCGTAACTGCTCGGTTCTGAATATCAGAACCAATGTTGATCAGCGACATGCGATTTTCAAATTCCTGCTGACGAATCTTATCGAGCCTGCCTTGCTCATCCTTGATCTCGATCTTGGCCCTCTCCCAGCTGTCCATATCTGCTTTACTCAGAGCCTCATCCCGGCGTTTGCCGAGATCAGCGAGGCTCTTCTCGCTTTCTTTTTTAGCGATTTCTAGTTGCGCGGTTTGAATCGTACTAGCACCGAGGCCGCTACCTGTTCCAGCCTGTTGCGCGCCTCGAGCCACCAGCCCGCCTTCCCGCGCAGCCTGATCCTCGAGCTGCCTGGTGCGTTCGCGTTCATAATCCCCTCGGATGAGACTTTGATTTGCCTCCAACCTCTTATTCTCCGCGTCCTGGATGAACTGGATGCGATCCTGCGGCAAGGTGCTGGCTGCAAAATCTCCTTCAAGATTATCCTGGTAGAGCTGATCAAAAGCATTGCCCGCATCAAAACCGCTGGGTAAACCAAGATTAACCCCGGGATATTTAAAACCCTTGAGAGCCTGCTCTTCCGTCAAAAATGCATTCGTTCGATTATCCTGCAACGCTCCGCCCGGAGTCTGCGCGTATGTCGGGCCGCCGGCCAGAGCTATAATATCAGCAACCGATTCTTTCCCCGTCAGCGTATTGCCACGTTTGATTGCTTGCTCCGCTAGTTCTGAATAGTTAGCCATGTGTTTAGTATTTAATGATTGAGAATCCGTCTAGGCCAATCACATCCCCAGAGGCGACCTTGCCCACAAAATCAAGCGGCCAGGATTCTGACGAAAACTTAAAGGTAGTGGTGGCGTGAGAACCAGCTTTCAGTTCTGCTCCAATCGGGGTTGCATCCTGAGCGCCTCCGATGCAAGTGCCATAAATCGTAGCGTTATTACCAGAACCAAAAAGAATCTCTACCCAGCCGACAATATCGGTGCCAGCCGCAGTCGGTTCGGCTATGCAGCCGTCTGTTCCCCAGAGGCGGTGTCCGTTGATCCATATCCCAAATTCTGGTGAGCCGGTCGTGCCAGACTCCTTCTCTGCTGAAGCTGTAATCTTCAGAATGTCCCCCGTAGCGAATTGCCCCGCAGTAAAGGTGATGGTTTTCATTGAGGTCGCGGACGTGGCGGCGGTTGTCGCGGAGGAATCAACAGTCGAGGTAGCAACCCTGCTTAATTTGGTGGTGCAGTTCGTGCCTGAAATACAAAACTTTGCCGCAGAAATAGAACCAGTCGAGGTCGCGTTACCCGAAATCCACAAACCAGTGCCGGGCAGCGACGGCCAAGTAGGACCAGTCGTCCCTATCACCAAGCGTCCCGTAGTCGTCGCATGACCGCCAATGGTAAACGGGCCAGGGTGCGTGGTGCTGGCGTTCCAGCGGACATTCCAATAATCGTCGAGTCTTTTTCCTGATGCTGTGCCATTGCTAAGCGTAGAGGTCGCGATACCCAACAGGGTTGAATCGCGAAGCACAAAATCATAGGTTGACGTGGCTATTTTGAGTTCTCCTCCAATCAAAGAGAATGGAGTGATCGGAGTAAACGATGTGCCGTCTGAGTTGAATGCCAGCTCTCCAGAGGTCGCGGTTTTAAAGCCTAGCAAGCCCGATGTTCGGTTGTACCAGAGATAGGTAGTCCTGACTGTTGATGTCGGAGAAGGAAGAAAAAAGAACTGAACAATATCCTCGGATGAGGTGGCAATGGCGAACATCCCGGCAAAAGTATTGGTGCCGTCCAGAGCGGCGAATTGTCTCGTTAGGTAGTGGTCATCGTTGGAAATGATCACCACTTCGCCTGGGGCATGTTGCTTGATGTTATCCGCATCAGTAGTATCCTGATCAAAACGGTAACCAAAGGTGCAGCCCGTAAAAGTCTTGGTTGCGGTAGTCAGGCCGGTACAGATCACAATCTCTGCATTACTGCGGTTAGGATTAATATGCAGGACAATGGTGTCCCCAAGAGTATTGCCATCCAGGGTATTGTCGTCCTTGGTAGTGATGCTGGAAACTTTCAAAGTCGTGCCGGCATGTCCTTCCGTGAAAGCCTGATTCAGAGTGGTAGAAAATTCAGAGGGACGGAAGGCACTGTCTCCAAGCTGATCATTATCAATAATCTCAGCATCCAGCGCCATCCCCACCACATCGTTAATTCTAACGAGCTGAAGATATTCTTCTTCCAAGGGAGCTAGCGGATGAGGCACAGCAGAATCAGGAGGCTTAATAACCGCAAAGACAAAGATGAGCGTCCCTAAAACGACTGCCGCGACCAGGCTGAGAAGGAACATGCTTGAGATGTATTTTTTCATGGTTTTTTATTAATAAATTAAGGGAATGTCCTAAATTAAATAATCAAATCCGAACGAATATCTTCTTCCGCATCATCATAGATCGTCGCTTCTTTTAGAATTACCGCCTTCTGCCCTACCCCATCGGTATAGACCTCTCTTTGCCAAGTATAAGTTGCATATTCAACAGGAAGTTCAAAAAAACAAAGAAACGGCGATAAATCTTCCACATCATCTTTCGCAAACCCGCCCAAGGGATTAATCCCGTTTTCAAATGAACCGAGCATATTAAGCGCGCTTTGCACCACAAACGGCGCACCGTCAGAATAGGACAGGGATTTGGTTATGGAACCGAGTGACCCGTTTTCCCCGTAAAAAAATTCAAAGTTCAAAGTTGTCCCCGGACCAATGAGGCCAGCCACCCCGAAATATCGCACGGTCTTGGTTTCAAACGGACTGCCCATATTCATAATCTTGTCTCGCCTCACCCAGCGATAAGCCGCGCCGTTTTTGGCATAGCTGTCAAAGGATTTAAAATTCCGGCTTTCTGCGCCTGAGCCATGATACAAATCGTCGTTATACACGCACATATCGGAAATAAACCAATCCAGAATGCCGAAATTTACAGTCAACTCCCCGTCTTCCGTGTTAGAAATCTGCGCTACTACCACCCTATCATTTGCCGAAGAATTGCTGTCTGCCTTAGCTGATACAAGCAACATGTTGCGTTTCTCAAAATATTCCATCGCCGCATCATCCCATACATAATCTTCAATAGTCGGCCGGATGGCGCTCGATAAATCTTCCTGGTTAAACACCCCTTCCGCATCTGCGCGCAGAATGCGGAAAATGCGACCCCGCGACGACACCCCCCACCACTCATTGCCGGCCAGAGCCACTGCTTTCTGGTTCGAGACTCCGATACCGCCAATGCGCTTCACGACTTCTGATCTCGTTGTCGCGCTTTGATAAACGATCTGGTGAGCCCAAACGCCTTTCTTCTTGCCAACCAACAGCCACTGATCAATGGCCATCAGCGCCGTGTTCTCACCATCCTCGGGAAAATCTCGGGAAAAAGGATCGTCTGGGTTGACCGCTGGAGTAAAATCCGTAAAATCACTGACCTCGCTGCCGTCCACCACCGTCGGCTGTGCTGGGTTGCCGGTCCCCTTAACCCGGCCCTCATGGGTAATCAAAATATTGTTTTTTGGCAACCCTGAATAAGTGCTGGTATCAGCCGCGTGCATGATGCCGGCATTATCACCCACCGCAGTGGTATTGCCCGGCGTGGTCATGGTAAACTCTGTAGCTGTTTTAGAGGAATAAGCCAGAGATTTATAAACCCCCGCAGTATCCCGATAAATGATAGTACCGGAGCTGGGAAACCCGTCAGTGGGATTGGTCTTTGGATCCCCGCTGATTTTTTTTACTGTAATGGTACTGGCTCCGGCGGCCACATCTCCGTCTATCACGCACATCGCTCCCGACCAGCGCGAAAAATTTTCCACGCCATTGCAGAACAAGAAATTATCAACACCAGTATCATTAAATGGTGTAGCACCCATGATCTTGCCAGTCGTCAGACCCGAAACCAAGATCAACCACTCGCCATTTTCCGAATTGCGGATATCTCCCTCATGTAAAACCTCAAGATAAGAGTTCGTGCCGTCATCACGCACTTGGAGTTGCGATTCAAACCCGTTACCCCGCTCATAACGGAACTTTCGGGTAATATTATCATTGGGATTACTCTGATTACCAAACTCAGAATATGCCTTTTCGTTTCTAGCCATGCTGGAAGAACCGTGATCGCCATTGATCACTAACGTGGCAAAACCTTTGGCTATGGATTCTCCATAACGCCTGGTTAGCAGTCCGCGATATTCGGTTTGCGAATCTATTTCCATTAAATGATCACCACATTAAGTGTCCCTCGGTTCTGTTTGATGAATTTCCCTGTGTCTGCATTTCTTCCTCTTCTTTTCTCGGCAACATCGCGTGTCCGTTAGCCAAAATCTGATTCCAGCCATCTTCAAATTTCTGATAAAATTTGTCCCCAGTACGATCCGTATTTTTGGTTTTCTGCGGATAAAGAATAGAAAGAATGAGGTTTGCGACAGTATTGAGATACTGTCGCGGTAGCCTCAAACACTCGGCGGCTGTATAGGTGGCAGAAAATCTTTCCTGAAAAGTCGTCGAACTTGAGGTTGGAGCCACCATGTAGCCTGAGAAATACCAGAACTCCCAATAGTCAGGCAAAAATACTTTCAGCTCATCAACTCGCACATCCAACACGTCGGTCATTGACGAGGAATAATTCAGAAGGAGCGCCAAATAATCCACATTTTCGTAATCTGGACTGCCAGTTTCTGTGCCATCAATCCAGTCAAACGATACGCGATTCCAGTTATTGGTAAACGATCCCCCGTCCGCAGCTTCGTCAGTAGTAACAGCCAGATAAGCCGAAGAGCTCGAACCTACCCGCAACTCCGCCGAGGTCAAATACCCCAGTTGCGTATCAGTCCAACGCTCCAAATCAACCCAGTACCGGAAAATGCCAATATTCTGATAATCCGAGAGGTCAACCGCATCCGTCAGCGTCACCTCAACACCAGCCTTGTTGTCCGCATCATCCGACACGTCAATATCAAATTTCAGCGCGCCCGCGCCAGTCTTATACCTGGTGCTATCAAGCTCCAAACTCTCTGCATCATCCATTACCGCCCAGGTTCCATCGCTAGTTAGAGAGTCGAGTTCGCTGAGAGTCAGAGAGGCAGAGTTGTTAAACGGCGACTGCAAGCGAAAAATCTCACGGCCGCTAACCTCTTCCACGGTAAACTCATCATTCTGGATATTCTGCGATTTGCGAGCCGCGAACTTCCGCTCCTCTTTATATTCCAGCTCCCCTGAATATTCATCATCAATCGGTCGCACATCATAGACTTGCTTAAAATCGCTTATCCCAAAATTTTCAACTATTGCGTAATCAGCCTCTCCGTCAAGAAACGAAACAATCTTACGGCGCTTGAGCGACGAATAATTGCCCATTTCCAAAAGCACATCTATGGCACGGTTGGCCGCATCCACGAACTTCTCGCTGGTGATCGATGTTCCAACCGTGGTCTTGAGGCTATTATCTACAGAAGTTTTGAGATCTGAAAGAGGGATCATGTTATTTTTTCCCCGCGAGCGGTGTCACGCCCTGGCCTTGCAACCACAGCCTGATACCGTTGACCAGGAAGCCACCCAGAGCTGCCGCCAACTCATTAAATGGTCCAAAATCTATTTGCAATGCTGTTTGAACAGCCTTGACTGCGGCATATCCGCCAAGCGCAATGGCAAAACTTTTCCAAAGTTTCCACTGCTCATCCTTATTAAAAGAAAACCGTTTTGATTCCATAGAATCTCCTTTCATAATTTGTTTAATAATTTCCGGGTCGAGGTCTTGGAACATATATGCGCCAAATTTAAATTCGCGATTCACTACTTCACGGGGGATATAGAACAGTCCGTTATCTCCCACGTCTGTTCCGTAAGAATTTTGAATAACAAGGTACGGCTCAACTCCTGTCTCGCCGGGGATCATCTTTTGCCCGATAATGGCAATCGCGTGTCCGCCGCCTCCGGCTTCAGGCGTTTTAGGGATGATTCCGTTGGGAGCAGAGAGCCATGAGGGTCGCCACATCACTCCGGTGAGAACCGCCCGTTTTTCGTGGCGGAATTGCCAGAGCGCGGCGCGAATTTCGTCAAACATATCTGGGCCGGAAATCTTAAAATATGACTTCTTGCGGTGGGCCTTGGCTGTCTCGTCCAGATCGGGCCAGTTCGTCCAGTTCGCGATGAAATCCCGTTGACCGCCCATAAAAGGGGCTTGCTCCTGTTCAACCGAGCCGACTTTAACTACTGATTTACAAGCGTCTCTAAGGTTCGCGCCCCAGGAGTCAAACCGGCCTTCGATCTTTTTCGTTTGCGCGAATTGATATTCAGGGGAAAGTTCTACAGCCTCCTGCATCTCGCTTATTGACGTACTTGCGTACCCAGTGCAGAAATCCGTGCTCCCCTGATCTTTTATTTTTAGCGGTTCGGAAACTAGCCAGTCAGTGAGGGGAATATCTTTTACGTCAGGTGTCTTGAAGAATGAGCCAAAGGAAAAATCCCGTTTATCTTCGGGCGTAGGCCGGAGGCCAGGTACAAATTGTTTATTGAGGTTTGTCATCGAGCATGGATTTAATTTCCTCTTTGTTCTGGATGGTGGGGTTGGTCATGAGGTGCGCGGTAAAGATGATGTTATTGCGCTCCAGGGTCTTGGCTAGGGTGTGCAGGGCTTTTTCCAGCTTCGAGTTTCGGTCGCGCAAGTACCAAAAAAATATGAGAAGCATTGCTACAGGGAGAGGGAGCTGGGAGAGATCGGGCATTTAAGAGAGGTTAATTATTAATCTGGCGAACAAAGAAGCAATCCCTGCCCACAACCCCGCCAGAGGGCTTGTACTGCCGATGGCAGTCAAACTCTTCCCCTCCAGAACCTCCACCCGCGCTTCCAAATCTTGCTGTTTTGCATCCAGCTCCTGAATGGCTTTGACCATTTCCCAGATACTCGGCAGGGTTACAAATTTGGTGGTTTCGGTAGTAGTCGCGGTTGTTGTGGCTTCTCCGTCAAATATCTGCTCGGTGTAAGTGAAGGTAATATCCCTAACCAAATCCGGTCTTGTCAGTTCCAGTTCCTGGGCTACCACGCCTGTTTTACTTTCGCCTGTAGAGCGCAAATCATAATCCCGGATGTTAATTCCCCGCAGTTTCTCCACGGCCAAGAGTGATGTGTCGCGGATATTCTCTTTGTATTTTTCGTCAGATGAGCACGAAGTGGTTATCCCTCCGCTGTCAGGGTCTTGCAGACAGTTGCCGTCAGTGTCATAGAGCTGGAAAGTGTCTCCTTCCGAGGAATTTTCTACCGAAAGGATGAATTGCGGGGTAGTCGTCCCGATGCCGACGTTGCCGGAAACTATGTCCATTGTCCGAACGGCTGACCCTGCCGTGAGTGTGCTGAAGTAAATACCTCCATCTTCTGATGTACTCGTAACATCGCTAGCATAACCTACCATGAAAGCAAACCGGTCAGAGTTTGCTGCCGAGTCGTCGCCGTAGAAGTCAATTTTTCCCAGGTCGTCACTGGCGGCAGGAGATGCGGAATCTTTGATAAATGTAAGTCGAGCCGGCAAATTGTCCGCGTTTGTGTTCTGTAGTCTCAACAGTGTTTTATCTGAAGTAGATGAATCAACATGAACCAAATCTCCCGGCAACGTCGTCCCGATGCCGACGTTGCCGTCGAATCTTGCTGTCCCTCCGTCCACCCACAAAGCGTATTCGTTGGTGTTGCTGATGTTGGAGCCGCTTGGCGCGCCTTCGATGTATACGTTGGCAAGATTTGTAATGGATTCAGTGCCACCGGCCGCAACCCCGTTTACAGTTGGAGTCAAGAATTGATTAGCGCGCCAGTCAGTGATGGCGGTGCCGTCAGTCAAAGTTTGCGTGTTGGCTTGGGAGCGGAACGTGATTTGTTCGGCGGTGATAGATGAAGCATTGGCCCGGTCAATGTCCAATGTTGACCCCGGCCCCGTCGTCCCGATGCCGACGTTGCCTGCACTTGTGATCCGCATGGCATTTATTCTGGTCGTATGGTCGCTATTGGTATTGACTGTTCTAAATTGGAAGAAGTTATTGGCGGCAGTGGCCGAACCGGCAATATCAAAATATGCACCTACTCCGGCATCTGTGATGATCGATAATTCTTGAGTGACTCCAGTAGTATGAATGGCTAATCCAGATTGACCCGCAGCAGCAGCGGTAATATCTAAAACTTTAGCTCCAGTGGCATTGTTAGTAGTCGGTCCCGTCGTCCCGATGCCGACGTTGCCCGTTGCCGCAACAGTTAAAGCATCGTCAACCGCGCCGCTTGCTATCGTTACATATTTGTTCGCGGCCGTACTACCAACTATCAGCTTGTTGTTTGAATCTGTACGATCTAATGCGCCTTCTCCAGCAATGCGAAGCAAGTTGCCTGACGCAATATTGATTGTGCCGTTAACTTCCAGGGTATACCCCGGACTTGCTGTCCCAATCCCCACCCTCCCCTCGCTGGCATTGACCACGAGCGTCGAGGTATCCACGATGAGGCTGTGGGCAATGGTGGAGGTTGCGCTTGTAGATTTGATGGCTATGGCGACAGTGCTTGTCGGGGTGAGGTGCGTGCCGTCCCATTCCCAAGCCGCGCCGCCTCCTGAACCAGTGCCGCAGGCAGCCGAGGCGGAAAGAAGATGACCACCAGTGCCTGCCTCTACGCACCGCCCGGATGTCAAACCCGTAACGGCCAGATTCGTGGTGGTGGCGTTGCCAAAATCTGCCGACCCGATTACCTGAAGGGTTGAGGTTGTGGTGGTTGCGGTTTCTCCAGTTCGAGTGATAAGCGTTCCTTGGGAGGTAGTAAGCGATCTTGTAAGTTTTGAGCTGTTATCAAACACCCATTCTCTGGTCAATCCAGTGGTAGCGCCGAATATATTTGGGGAAAACTTGTAAACCAAAAACCCTGCCACTAGCGCAGTTAAAACCAATCCGCCAATTATTTTATATTTCAACTTCATTGATGAGATTTACTTTCTGAATCTGTCCCAATGCTTCTTTCATGTTCACACTCGAGAGGAAATCCATTTGCCTCAATGTCTCCACAAGCTTGCCGAACCGGGCTTTTTGGAGATCATCCATCTTAAACATCAAATCTTTATGCTCGGCAAGCATCTGTCCCAGCTTCAGCATCTCGCCGGCAATCTCGGTTTTGGCTTGTTCAGTATGACCAGGCATAGCTGTAAGATTTCTTAATATTCCCACTGACAGCGTTTCGATCCGATTCATACAGCCCTCCACATAATCCATATTCGGCTCTTTGATCTTTTCGCCCAAGGCAGTGATTGCACTGATTACCGGCGTATTATCATGCTCTGGTAGTGGCCGGGATTTGATTTCCTGCAAATCTTTTTTAATCGATGCAGTATCAATGCGGTCAATAGCTTGCTTCAACGGAACGATATTTATGGGCACAATCTTTTTCTCAATCCGCACCAAAGCTTCCTTAACTTGCCCATCATCATATTTTTCTGGCTGAGGTAAACTATTCAATGCTTCCATTATCGGACCCAAATCTACATCCCGTTCCTGAATCTTAATTTTTTCAATGGCTTTCAAAAGAGGGTCTTTCAACTTTTTCACCACACCATCAATAATGGCCTTGATGTCACTTTCCATAACCCCACCCTCACCGCCAAAGCTCGCTGCCGCCACATGCCGGTCGGCCCTGACCTCGAGATTCTCAATCGTCGCTCCTTCACTTTCATAGCGCGTGGTATAGGCGCTACTTGTATACGGAGTAATGACGATATGGTAGAGACCTTCGCTTGATGGTGCCGTATCGGTTACTTCATAAAGGCTTGTGTCATTCGCGTTCACCGAAAGATTCTTAGTAGCAACTACATCCCCCGAATCCATATCAAAAACTTTGGCTTGCGGAAAAACATCCGTGTTTCCAACCGGCGATTTGTAACGGTGATATATGGTTTGTGAGGGTTTGGCTAACATATATGTGCTTAGCTCTGCCCCCTTTAGGCAAGGGAGCAGAAAAAGCAAATACTTTAGCGCGAGTAACAATCAACATACACTTTACCAACCATGGCAGTGGTGCTGGCATGTTTGGACTTGTCGCCTTTATCGTCTGGCGCGTACTGGCCGAGGATATAATCGCCGCCTTTCCAAATCCATTTGGTTGAGGTAGCGGTAGTACCTGCGCCGCCTTCAAGGCCGCCAAAGAACGTGCCGGGCATACCCAGCGCATATCCAGCTTTACTGCCCAGAGGCGTAATAAATCTGGAGCTGGATGTCGGAACGGTCGTGGAGGCAATAAGTGAGCCGCCGTTATTTGTAGACCACGAGGTGGCATCCGTCGACGTGCCGCTGTTAAACACGAACGCTCCATCTGGGGCTGTTTCCAAATCAATCAGCGGAACATCGCAAATGCGATCCTCGCCTGTATTCTGGAGGGCAAACAATCCGCCAGGAGTAGTTGTGGATGTTCGTCCTGTGCTCAAAGCCTTGCTGAACCGAGTACCTAGCGCCACCTCTTGCAAGGTGCTAGTGGCCAGAAAACTCGCCTGGCCGCTAAACTCGGCATCACTGGTAAAGTGTGAAGTGCCGCCCAAGGCCGCTTCCGATTCTGCCGGAGCAAATTCCGAAGATGATCCAAAGACGGCGTTTTCAATGTTCTGGATTACATACCCTTGCTGGGCATACCCAAAACTGACCAAAGCCAGAACGAGAACCGAAATGGCTGTGGCAAACCCCAGATAGGGCTGCACGCGCTGTAGAAGATTTTTTTTCTTCATTTTTTAGGTCCCTTTCTTGTTCTAGGCTTGTTAACTTCTTCTTCTTGATGCTGCTCTTCCGCGGCAATTTGCGCTGTGAGGCTTTGCTGCGCGGCTGTTTCCACGGCTTGTTTCTCCGTGAGTACGCGCTTTTGCACCTCTACCGCTTTCTTTGCCGAATGAGCCGCATCTTCCTTGGCATACTTTTCTCTTGAGGCTTGCTGCTGCTTGATTAAGGCCAAATATTCACCATGCTGTTTGCCAATCGCTTTCGCTTCCTCATCCGTACACGGTCCCACCTCCAAATGAGCAAAGGTCTTATTAACGAGTTCCCCATAGTCTTCGACAATGCAAAAACCATGACCGGGAATGTTAATCTCGATCTGTTGCCCATTCGGAAGCAAAAAGCCGGTAACAAAGGGAGCTTTATCAGGATTGTAAACTTTGTAGTTCATAAATTAACCGGAGTAAGCGGTAGCGTCGCCTTTAGAGTGCCAAGTACCGCGCCAGTCGGAAAATCCGGCTGTGGCACGCATCTTCACAGAATACGTGCGGTTGCGGCTGTTGCCGTCAGTAAACTCGTCAAAGCTCGGCTCTTGCCGCACATACAGCTTGAGCTTGCTCATGTTCGAGACAAGATGCCATTTAGTGGCCGTCCCGCCCGAATCCGAGTTCAACCAACGAACCGTCATGACGTTGATGCGTCCGACGTAGAAGTTCATGTCATTGTCCTGGGTTGTAGCCCGTTTGGTGGACATGGTAAAAATCACAGCGGATTTTTCCAGGTCATCGGGAACAACGAGGGTGATACCGCCCATTGTCACCATCGGCAGACTGTTGTCTGTCAACTGCTTGACCAGCGCCAGTCTTCCGGTTTCCAAATTGGTTTCCGAAAGCACGAGCGAGGTGGCCGAGGCATTAGATTGGCTCGATCCGCCAGCCTTGGAAGGATGGACAGTCGAGGCCAATTCCTGGGCATCACCATAGCGATCGATGTGATACCCGTTGACCTTGGCTGTGGTCACAAAAGCGGTATTAAGAACATTGAATGAGAGTTTCCCTAACGTGTATTTGCTTGCACGGGCGTAAGATGCGAACTTATCCAGCTGGGGTCCGTACGTCCCGTCTTGGATAAGGTTGTCTGTAACTGTGACTTTCTTGGTGAGATCACGCGGTGTGTATTGCGTGGTATAGGTGAGTGCGTCGATATCCTCTGGGAAATCATCGCCCTCAGCTGTTTCTTCCAAAAAGCCATAGCCAACGATCCCGACATCACGAAAGCTTCCTTTATTCGTGGATTGTTTTTTGAGGACTTTTCCAACCAAATCCATGCCGTCAAAGGCATTGACATTCTGGTTGAAAACTTCCTCAAAATCCGCGGAAGCTCCCCGGGTGCCAAGATCGCCATAAGTAGCTCTTGTTTCCATATATTTAGGGGATGATTAAGATTAATCGACTACTTCAGCAGTGCTGTAGAAGGACGACTCATGAATCGAAACCAGCATATTGCCAGAATCGCTCGGGTCCACGCCCCAGCCAAACATTTGGCCGGCCGTAGCAATGGTTCTGGTCGCTGTGGTTTCGTCAACTGTTCTCTGATCAGCGAGGTCCACATACAGACCAGGCTTATTAGAGGAGACAGTCGTATTCATGGTTTCGGCCGTTTCAATGTCACCGGAATAGATTGACTCCATTGACAGGTCAACCTTCGCTGCAATCAGATCTACAGTCTCGTTGTCCGCGGCCACAGTCACCGCATACGGCGTTACCGTTTTGCTGATGGTGGCTGTGCCGAGATCGGAAAGCAGAGTGTCTTCCGGGGACAGCGGCAGGTCATTTTTGTCAACAATCGAAATGATGATGCCAAAAATCGCTTCCGCTGCTGCTGAGGCTTCCAGATCACCATTGCGAATATCCACCGCATCGAACGCGCGCAACGCATCCGAATTATCGATGATTACCGTTTTGATGATGGAAGAGCTGTTACCGCGCAATCCGCCATTGGGTTTTAACATAGGTTAAATTTCCTTGGTAGATTACGAATAAATACTATCTACCCTCGTTGATGCGCTTTTGAATGCGCTTAGCCATCTCCTCTTTGGTCATCAGCCCCCGCTCCACCAGGAGCGATCGGTCGGCTTCCGCCAGGGCTTCAGCGCTGATTTCCTCGACCTTCGTTTCCGTGGTCGACTGGGCTGTCGATCCAGCATCGCCCGCTTCCCGGTTCAACATTTCTGTCTGACCGGCAAGACGAGCTTTGCGAAGCTCTTCCTCATTGGTCACGCCTTTGACAAACCGCAAAGCGGTATCAAAAACTGATTCCAGCTCGGAAACGGGAGTAAACTCCCCAGCCTTTAGAGACTCTTGGTAGACAAGCGAGGATCGCAAGCGATACTCCTTGTCAAATTCCTTGCACTGCTTGGGCGTCAACTCAGATAAATCTGTCTTCCGCGCCAGCAGGTCTTTCGACTGTCTCTTAAAATCGCGCTCAATTCCCTTAGCCTCCTCTTCGGTCATATTTTCAGGCAGCTGCCCAAAAATTGGCGAAGAAGCGGTTTGTCGAGATAGCTCTTCAACTCGGGTTTTTTCTTCCGAAAGTTCATTTTCTAACCGTTGCACTGCTTCCTTATAGTTCTGACCATCAGCAGCCAATCGATTTAGCTCATCAAGATCAGTTTTCGAGATAGCCACGGTATCACCACCGTTGCCAGCACCGCCCTTATTATCGGAGTCAGGGGGTTTCTGGGAACCAGCTTGTGGGGTTGATTCAGTCCCGCCAGCAGGGTCAGTCTGGCCTGTAGACCCTTTTTGTTCGTCAGTTTGCATAGTTTTATAGCTCTGATTTATGAGTCCCTTGAAGCCAGGGACGCTATTCAAACAAAAAAGGCACGAACATTGTCGCGCCTTTTGCAGAACTAAAGACGGTGGAGAATTTAGCCCTGCAAAAGACGAAACAATCTTCTGCCCACCGTTTGATTATTTAGTTGTTAAGGTTATTTCTTTCGCAGGGCTTCGATGATATCCGAAACGAGATAGGCTTCTTCAACTTCTGGAGAATCCAAACCGTCTTTCTTCTTGCGCTTCACAATCACCGTGTCGTAGTGCAGAGTCTGAAACGATTTATTGACTTTCACATATTCCTTATATTCTTCTGGACTAAGCGCTTGGAGCGGCATGGCTTTCTTCCTTTGCCGGAGCCGGACTAAACTGCTCCTTGGCGGTTATTTGCGCACTGGCTACATCAATAGATTTTTTCGCCCGGTATCGGGGATAAAAATTGTTTTTATCCTCTAACCCGTCCGCATTAATTTCAATGACGGGCTGTACTATCTCATTGCCATACGAATCTTCCCCGTAGCCCCCAAACTGCTTATAGACATACTCGGCTTGCGAAACATTATATTTCTGCCCTTGGCCGAACTTCATGCTTTGTCCCGGCTCGATCACGATTTTTACGAGCGTGCTGAGCCGCTCGCGCATTTGCGGCTGAGCCTTCAGGCCGCGCTCAATCGCTTCTTTCTGCGTGTGCTGCTGCACCTCATTGGTTTCCATATCCTGCGGCACAGCCAGTCCCGCATCCTCGCGGATGGAAATCTGCGGCTCTCCAGCCATGGGATTTTCCGTCACCTCAAACGCAAACGGCACTGAACTGATATTTTTTAGAATAACTTCTTTCATGTATGTTCCTCAATGTTATTAATTGCTTCGTCTATCGCTTTTTCCTCGGACCGCTCTTTGGAGGTTTTGATGCCTTCAAAAAGCTCGCTCACTTCCAAATATCGACCTTTAATTTGAAGTCTTCCTTCTGGCGTTATCTCTTCTATATGGGCGGTAAGTAAATTGTATTTCCGATTTTCCAAATAATTCAAGAAAGGTTCTGCATCCAACAATGAACGAAGAGCGACCAATTCCTGCATTTCAGTCAAAGGTTTAGCCTCTGGAAATCTAAACGCTTTAATCTGCAGCTGTAAACGTTCTTGAGGAAGAAGATTTCGGATTTCGTGAACTAATCCTGCTACGGTTACAACTCGATCATGCGGACAAGGATCAGCAGGCCAATCATACCTGTCATATAATTTTTTTATAATATTTTTAAGCATTGGAATATTAACTATTAACTAATTCTCTGAGACTAGGTTCACTTTGCAGCTGGCTCATCATCTTGGCCCCATTAGCCTGCAGCTCCTCGGTAGATTCCGCGCCATTACCCATTGCCCCCATTCCACCCCTTGGTTCCTGCCGCTTCTGATTATACTTGCTCGGATCATTGCCAAAAGTTTTCAAAATATCCTGATAAAACGCCTCGCCATTTTCTTGGAATTTTTGAGGATGCAGAGCCGCAAGAACCTTTTGTTTATTAAATTCCATTGTTTGCAAAAGCTGATCAGTCTTCTTGCGCGAGCTACCCGGCACGAGTTCGAGATCAAAACTGAAATCTCGCAGAAAACTCGGCGATGCCTCATAAAACTCCGTATTGCCCGGGGTCAGCACATCCTTCATCATTACTCTCTCCTGCGACGGCTGCGGCGCAAACTCCACCACCTGCGTTCCTTGCTGGCCATTTTGCAAAACCTGATTTCGCAAAGTTACGCTCTTAAATTTCACTTCCTTATCTTTTTTATGTACTGGCATGGCATAGAACTGCTTGATATTTGCCAGGCGCAGCTCGGCCTTATCCCGAATGCCAAATTCCATAAAGCGCAGAAACAAAGCAACTGTCTCAAGCGCAGCATCCACCTCTTCCTGAATCTGCTTGGCTGTTTTTCTCGTAGAAGAGTTCAGGTCTGCGCTACTGGCATTGCGTTCCATGCGCGCCTGCAAAATCTTAAGCAGCTCCACGCTCCCCTGCGACAAATCCCCGACATCAATAGTTTTTGGCTCGCGCTGGCCGCTTTTGAGCCGGATAATCTTCCCGGGGTAAAGATACCCTTCTGACAAGCCCTTGGTATGCTCATCAGCGCCAATCGGCCGGTTAAGCGCGATAATCACCTGGTCAATAATCGCTTCCAAAACTTTGTCATAAGTATCCGAACCGGAAATCATCGCGTCTGGATGCGACTGGCCGGCAATGAAATCCACTTTCAGCTTCCTAAATGTCGAAACCCATACTGGCAATTTCTTGTGGTTATAAGGTATCGGACGCAATTCCGATTTACCAAGCGGGTTGACCCATATCCCGTTAGCCAGCATGAGAAATTCATCAGCCGCCTGATCATAGAGACGAACTTCATAAACCTGATTACCTGCCACAAAATCCGGGGTATAAAATATATTTGTACCCTCCATCATGGGTAAGGCTGATTTCGGCAGCACCAAATGTGCGTCTGGCAAATGTTGGTTTTCGGCAAACCACTGTTTCCAATCCACCACGCGCTCCAGGCCAATGTCGCGCATCTCCTGTACCCGCGAAACATTCCAATTTCCAAACAACACCCGCTCCAGAGGCCAGATGCAGCCAAAGACATCATTCCACTCAGTAATAGTTTCCTTCTTGTATGTCTGCTTTCCGGTTTCAGGATCTTCATTCATAACATTTCGCACTTCCCTCTTGTAGTGCTTCCAGCCCTCAAACCCCACCACTGTACCCTTGGTCATAGCCTCCAGCATTTCCATGATGAGCTGGTAGTCATCGACATTTTTTCGGCCGGCTGCGCGCAAGAGAATATTGCAAATCTTGGCCTTGAGGTAAGCCGGATAGCTCTGCTCGTCAGCAGAAAACACATTCACTTCCATAGCCCGCTGCGCCAGCTTCGCCAAAAACTCAAAGAGCTTATCCGTGATCATGGACCCGGCCAAATTCTGCTGCCAATTCTTTTTATAAGCCGGCTTCAATTTATACTGCGCCACGCGCTTCAAAGAGTCCTCGATCATGGTCAAAACTGAACGATTGCGCCAAATCGCTCTCGAAGCTGAACGCTCTATGTTCATCTCAAAAATCCGTTGCATACCTTTATCGGCCACGTCCCGGCGCTCTTTGCTTTGCAACATGTACTGTTGTTTTTCAGCTTTCTTCTCGGCCACTATAGATAAACTCTCAACCGGTATACTCATCCCAATTTCTCCTTAACTTTATCTATATCTTCATCGGGAATTACGATTCCGAGCGGCTGGCCTGCCACATAACTATTCAAAATCTGCACGTCATTCAGTGCCGAGAGCCGGGCCAGAAGCCTTTGCTTTTCCTGCTCATAAGCGAACATAATATCTCCCACCAGATCAGCTTCTTGTTTGGTCAAAGGCTTGTCAAACTCCAGCATCTGCACATTTGTTGCACGCGCAAACTCCAGCTTGATCTGGGATTTGGAGAGTTTGAAATTTTTGTTATGAGTAAGCTTCATACTGAATTTAGCTTGGCAAAATCTCCGTATAGTTTTTTGGCTTTGAGATTGTAGACGACAGCAGCTTCTTCTTCATTTTCAAAAGAACCTAAATATATTCCTCGGCAATAAGCTATCCATTTTTCCATAATTTTATTCCAAGAAACACCTTTATAAATTGAAGAACTATTTTTTTCTTTAAATCTATTCCATGTATTCTGCATTTGACTAGCTAAACGAAGATTCACTTTTCGATTATCTAAAGGATCTCCATTTATATGATCTATTTGCTGATCTTCTGAACAATTCATAATTACACGGTGCATTAAAATCTTTTTCTGTTTTCCATCTTTTTGAACTTTACGAGATAAATTTCTAACTGCACGACCATTCAAAAAATACCATTTGAATTGACTTAATGACTGAAAATCAACATCATCTACCGTTGTTACTCTATTTTTAGTTAATTCAATTATTTTCATATCTCAATAGCCTTGTTCACGGTTATATAAAACCTCTTCGTTTTCTGCATCTTCTTCATAATATTCAAATCGTGGATCCTGAATTAAGATTCGATATAATCCTTCCGGCACAAAATGATCGTCCTTGTCCACGGTCTTCGGGTTCGGGTCCTTCTGATCTGATCCCCGACCACGGTGCTCCTGCCAAATGAGCTGCTCAAACTCCCGGATTGTGTTCACACAGGTGTCAAACACATAGAGTTTCGGCTTCACAATCAACTGGCCGCTAATCTCCTGAAAATTTATCGCCTGTTCAATGAGCTTGATGCCTGTCGTGCGCTGCTTGCTGGCTGGCATAAACGTGATGTTCATGTCCTCCTCATAGACCTGGTTCAGCGCACGTTCGTTTTTTTCCCCTTTATTCGGGATAAACCCCTTGGGGTCCATTACTCGGGATACCACCCGGTAACGCCCTGATTCCTTGGCCAGCATCCAGCTGCCAATCTCTTCATAAGTGCCAGGCTCAAAGAGCTCGTCAATTACAAAGAAGTCGCCTGCTGCATTTACCGCCAACCACAATACCGCATCTGGAAGCCGATCATGCACATCATAGTGGTTGTACACGCAAAACCGCTGATAATCGATGTTAAACGGCTTAATCACATGAATCCGTCGCTCAAACTTCTTAAACACCCGGCCAATGAGGTGCTGAAACTTGCCTTTGATGCGAGCCTGCTTCTCATCATCCGAGTATTCCGAAATCATTTTTTCAATATGCGCGTGCTCGAGTATGCCCCTTATACCGTGTTGCCGGCAATTTGCTTCAATGTCCGCTTCAATATAACCACGCTGCCCTTCTTTGGCACCTGAGATAAAGTGGTCGTAAAGCCAGGCACTGCCCGCCAGAGGGGTCATGGTGATAAAAATGATTCCCCCGCGACGCATACGCGCGACTGTGGCATCAAAGATCGCTTTCGGGGGCGGTTCATCAAACCAAGCCCAGCCCAGAGTCTTCGATTCAAACTCCTTCGGGTCCTGCTCAAAGGTCATAACATCAAAGCTGAACCCCGTATCAGTCACCCAGTTGGCATCAAAATTCCTACCAGCCTTGGTGGTGACATAGCGGCCTTTTGGCATCCACAGCTCAAGCTCCTTCTGCCCCCCGGCAATGGTCTGCTCCACAGTCCGCGGATCACTGATTATTCTTCCCTGTTTAGGATAAGGGAACTTTTCAAAGAGCGGGTGTTTGAAATACTGACTTTGCGGACCGTAACAGATATTTGCGATGATATTTGATCCGGCTGTTGTTTTTCCCACGCCGTTTGCCGCCGAGATCAGGCATACAAACGTCTCATTCTTGCCAACTAGCTTTACAAATTCTTCAATCTTCCCGTTCGGAATGTACCGCTTCGCTGGATTCTCCTTCTGAAACTTCAGCTTGCGAAGCGACAACTTTTGTGCCCTGTCCCTCAGCACTGCTAATTCTTGCTTCCAAATTTCTAATTGCGGTTGTGAGTTCATTTTCTTCTGCCTGTAAAATTTCTTCTCTTGTTATCTCGGTCGGCTTGCCAGCCAGGAGCTGAATGTCGTGGGTGAGCTTGACCAGCGACTCCACTAAACGCTCGTAGCTAACTTTTTCAAGTGCCCTGGTTGCCAGCGTCGTAAGAATGCGCTTGCGCTCGTTTTCCAGCTGCTCAACTGTACCAAGCCCCCCAGTGACAATGCCGACTTGAGTTTCTTCCGCTACCGATTCCGAACTGGTAATCGCCGAAGCCAGTCTTTTCTGAATTTTTACGGGATCATTTTTTCTCATAAGCAGCTCCTAAATTCTGTAAAGACATGCCCGTGTTCGCGGTTGTGGCAGACACGCACCTCATCACAGTGCCGAAACCCTCTTTTGTGCGACTCTGCCTGACAAAATAATTCTTTAAGAATTTTCCACATGTTGGTCCGGGTTATTTACTGCCTGCATTACTCGCACAAATTTTTTCTGGCTCTGCTTATTTTCCTCGCTTTGTGCTTCCTTAATTTTATCGAGACCAATTTCGTTGATAATATCTTTGAATATCGGACTGCCAAACCTTATCTGTGCCACATTGATATCCCCAAACATCAAAACAATCTCATCTCCGGTATCGATGATCCTGCGAACCAAATTTTTCAGGTGCTTATAATTTGCATCACCAACTACAATCTTCATCGAATCGGCTCGACATTGACCGCTTGGATAAACGCCTGCACCCCGTCAGTCGGATCAGTCTGCACATCATCCGACCAGATAATAAACCGGGAATATTTCGCGCCATAGGTGTCAAACAGCAAGCTCAAGGTGGTGGTTACTGTCCCAGGATCAAACGATGCCCCTGCCCAAGACATCTGCAAAGGAGTGGAGGAGGCATTGTAGCCGGTAAACGGCTCTGTGGAAGAAGCGTGCATTCTAAAGAAATTCGTCTCATCATCCGAAACTTGCTGCCGGACAAACACAGTGGACGTGGACGTATCAGCCTTGAACATGAAATTCAACCGAATCTTGTTTTGCCCCCCTGTTGGGACCGTTTGAATAAGCGTAAATCCGCCGTCCAAAACCCTGTCATCCCCTGAAGGATCAGGATCAGTGGTGGTAGCGTTGGCATACACCCCGCTCTCCGGCAAAGAAACCAGATTGCTTGCAGACCCGATCAGGGTGGTGGCATTAGTTATATTGGCCCCGCCAAACGCATTGTACTCTTGAGGCGCCGCATTGTTCTCTTGAGGCGCCGCTTGGTACGCGCTATACCCTGACAAAGCCAGAATCAGCGCGATTGATAATCCTAAAATTTTCTTCATATTTGATTATTAATAATGTTTAGTCTTGCAAACTCTCCAAATAATTCTTGGGCTTTTAGGTTGTAGGCTAAAGCAGCTTCTTTTTCAGAATCAAAGCACCCAATGTGCAATACAACCTTATTCTTATGAATCCGAACCTGCCATTTTTGAGTAACTTTGTGCCAATTTACTCCTTTATATTTTGAAGATTTATTTCGTTTCTGAACTCTTTGGTTCATCTGATTTTCCTGCTTAGTCGCAAATCGTAAATTATTTCTTCGATTGTCCAAACCGTTGCCATTAATATGATCAGTTTCCATTCCTTTAGGAGTATTTATAATCAAACGGTGCATAGGAACTGTTTTCTTTTTTCCTCCAGAATAATCAGTTCTCCAAGCATAGCCTGGTAAATGATATTGCCACTTAAACTGATTCAGAAATTCAAAATCAGCGTCATCTACAATCGCTACCTTATTTTGAGTTAAAAAAATTGTCTTCATGCGATTTCGAGTGCTTCACAATCCAGTATTAAGCCTGATGTAGTAAGAAAAATAAAGGCAATATCGACACTATTTTTTAATGCCTTTTTTGCCACCTCAACCGGATCAATAATCCCGACAGCATAAAGGTCGTCCACAAATTTCTCATTCTTAAAATCATATCCCCGTCCTTCAGCCATAGCCTTTGCGATGTCTTCTGTGGCCCCAGAATTTAAAGCCAAAATCCTCATTAAATCCTGCACGATCTCTTCAAACAACGGATAGCCTGCACAGGCTTTTAGCAAACCTTGATATTCTCCACTTAAAATTCCCGATTTCACCGCACTTTCTGTGGCCCTAATTGCGTCATCGACTCGATAGTTTAAGTCTTCATAACCCATGTCCGTAATCTTGCCGAGCTTGAGAATGGAAATGCCGCCCGCGAGATTTGCCAGCCGCAAATCATCGTCATGGCCGAGCTCGTTTTTATCTTTCAGTTCCTGCAGGCGCGCAATCTCCGCGGCAATCACTTCTTCCTGGCCGTCTTTGCCGATCAGGGTTGTGTAATTATTATTGCACTCCACGCGCTTGGCTATGCCCACATAAGTTGCGGCCCGAAAATCTTTCAAATTCCGCGTTGATTTTTCCGAAATCGCTTCCGCCCCGGTAAGCAGCTCGATGTCCTGCCAATTCCCAGGCAGGCCAATCACCACCGGCTTGAGATTGCCTTGCTCTTTGTTGACCAATAAAAAGCGCATACAGTCGTCGGGCAGATGCTTGGCAAAAATCACCATGTCCTTGCGCTGATTGTTCTTGATGATTGATTCCACGGCCCGGATAAACTCCTGGACCACCACATACTCCTTGTCAATAATCAGCACCGAGGCGTTTTCCAAAATCGTCTTATTGCCCTTGCTGTTCACAAACATCGGGGTGATGTAGGTCTTGTCAATCTTCAAACCCTGGACATGCTCCACCTCGGTCTTGTCAGTCAGCGCGCGGTGCACGAGAATGCGCGCGGATTTTCCTTTATCCTTGTAAATCCCGGCAATCAACTCCCCAATTTCTTCATAGCCAGACGCAACCGTCGCGATGTGCTTAATCTCATCATTGGTATCAATACTGCGTTTAAGGGTGTCAATCTTTTTCAAAATTTCCTCTGACTCTTTACGTAGCCGCCGGGCCAGCAGCACGGGATTCTCGCCGGCCTTGATCAGCTCCAGGCCCTTGCGAATGAGGGCATGACCGATGAGCACGACTGTGGTCGTGCCGTCCCCGACCTGGAAATTCATGGCCATAGACATTTCCCGCAGCATGGCCATGCCGAGGTTTTCCTGGACGTCTTCGGTCACGGCAAATCTTGCCACTGTAAACCCGTCTTTGGTAGTCATGGCCTTAATCTTTTTCTGAATCAGCACATTCCGGCCATACGGCCCCAGGGTCACGGCCATAATCTTGGCCAGCTTGTCCATGCCGACAATGACCTTCTCGATGTCTTGGGGATCGGTGGAGGTCAGTTGGATTTTTTTAATGACTTTTTTGTCGTCTTTTTCGATCATGCCTTATGTTTAACTGCAACTATTTGCCCTTTTATTCCTGAATCACGCTCCACTTCAATAACCAAAAATTCTTCATTGGTTTCCAAATCAATAACCTTATCCTTGGCAAAGTGCATCAGCGCCACCTGATCACCAACCGCCAAACCATTTATAAACTCATTCAAGGAATGTTCCGGCAGCGCTACTATCTCCGCCCACGACATAAACTCCGCCTCAATACCCTCTGGCTTAGTCAGACCTGATTCAGTAGTTTCACTTTCCAGGATTTTAACGAGAATGCGATGACCGAAGGGAAGCATTTTCATAAGGCCAAGCAGGAATATGGACATTGTTGTTGAGACTTCTTGGCCTTTGACCTTATCCGAAGATAAAAGCCTTATTTCTGCTCAACCTCATGAAAACAAAAAAAGACAGTCAAAAAGACTGTCGATCAAAATTCGAGTATGGTGTCGGAGTGATTCAAGGGCATAGCTATAGGCACTCGAATCAATAAAAATTCCCCAGCAAACACTACTTTTGTGTCTGCTAGGGAGTAAAGGTCGGTATCAGCCCGACGCTTCTGCTGCTAGAGTAATTCCAGACTAGCTTATTTTCTGCCACTGGTCAACAAAATCTTCAAAGTTATGCACAACCAGGTAGATGCCTCCCATCAGCTCCAGATTGCGCTGGAAACCAATCTGCTCGGGGCGGAGGCGGTCCCGGCCGGTTTTGATTTCTATGCCGAAACCGCGGGCATGAGGCGGTAACCACCCAAAAATGTCTGCACCCCCTGTTATACCCGCATGCACATACCGTTGTTTTGTATTTCCATGCTTATCCGTATATTGGGCAGGACCAGACGAAACACCGTGCCGTTTAGCAAATATCCGGTGTTCAAACAGATAATTTAGGATCAGGCGTGTTGTTTCGTTGGTGGCGGACATGGCGGCAGACTTTATGTCCACCGCTATGTTTTAATATAGCATACTTGACAGAAATAATATTATAGAATATACTACAAATGTAATAAATTATTAACATATTATACAATGCTCGAAAAGTTTCTTAATTTACAGCCAAGCAAAAACACCCAAAAAACCTATCGCTATAAAATTAAAAGGTTTTTGGCGTGGAATAAAAATCCTGACGAATCCACCTTGCTCCGCGATTATATTGATTTTCTGAAAGAAAAAGGCTTGTCCAACAGAAGCATTAACCAGGAAATTATCATAATAAACAAATATTGGAAATACACCCATGACAAGGGGTTAGAATATTCCAGGCTTAAAGAAAGAGGGCGAAAGGTGGAATTTCTAACAGACGAAGAAATTAAGATATTAATGCTAGCCGCAGAACCGAAATTTGCCATCATTATCAGATTTATGCTGGATACAGGCATCAGAGTCGGTGAGTTGGCAGCAATCAGCAAACAGGCTTTTCAGGAAATACCAAAAGAAATAGTCATCACCGGCAAGGGAAACAGGCAAAGGCTGGTGGTGATTTCAGAGGATACGCAAAAATTATTACAGCCAGGATTGCTGTTCGGCAAGCCGTGGACCGCGCGCATGGTGCAATTCCGTCTGGCAAGATTAAAAATCGGCGACAAACGATTGCACCCACACATGCTTCGACACACCTTTGCCACGCAAATGCTGTCCCGGGGAGCAAATCTGCTGGAGGTCCAGCACATGCTCGGGCATAGCAACATTGCCACAACGCAAATTTATGCTCATTTGGCGCCAGACCGTTTGCGATCAGTATGGAAAGGTATTCTCAAACAAGTGAAGCGGTAAAAAATTTGCGGTGGGAAAAAAGGGACTCTATGGATCAGGAGTCCCTTTTTATATTTGGGGATGGCGGGGTGGGTGCGGCCTGAGGGGTGGCTTCTAAATAGGTGGGGGTTTATGGGTGGTCTAGTGCCGGGAAAGGCACATACAGGCAAAGAATGCTTATCGAACCCATTATTACTCTGACACGGGCGCGGCCTGGGGGGATGTACGGGGTGGCTTCCCTTGGCAAAATTTAAAAAATATGGCCTAACACTAACCACATCCCAGCTCATACCACGCCCCCTAAATCGTTGTCATATAATAAGCTATTATATGACAAATGGCTTATCATAGGCATTATTCCATTCAAAAACAAGGATTTGTAATATATTATTGTAATATATTATGTTATCCTAATTTCTGTCATGCAAAAGGGAGATGTGAGTGTCCTATACTACTTATTTTATTTTTTATTATTATCCCTAGGGTGTTAGTGCAGACCAAAAATCCAAAAATCGCTTATCTAAGCCATTTTAAAGTTATATATTATTATATTATATAACTTTTGTATAAAGATTAAACTTATCTGAACCAAAAACAAGACCCCCCACAAGACCCCCCACAGTGGCACCTACAAGGTACCCCACAAGACCCCCCACAAGACCCCCAAAATCTCATTTTATTTGACCATAAACTGCCAAATTCTCAAAACTTTTGTGGATAACTACAATATACTACACTTTTAACCTCATTATTATATTACATTTGTAATATAATAATGGATAACTAACACTAAAAACGCTTGACATTATTCCATTTGTCGTATATTATAATAATATAGTTCATTCATAAAAATAATATACGATATGAAAAAAGGCATCCTCTCATTTGCCGGAACTGCCAAAAGCTTAAGAGCGATCTGGGCAATGCAAGACAGCCGGAAAGTCTAGCGAGTTTCCTCTGATAGCGATTATCTCGCTGTCAGTAACAAGCTCACACCAGACCCGCAAGGAACGCGCCAGAACCTTAAAAACTGAATAACGATAACAAGCCCGACAACTACGGGCAAGCGCAAAAGGATAAAAAATCATGACTGAAAACACCGCGCCTAGCACACGATTTTGTTTTGATTGTCGCTCTTGCGAAAATCACTGGACGATAGTTTTATCTCCAATCTCGGCACTAACACCAAAAGACTTTACATGTCCTGAATGTGGTTATAATAAAACACATGGAGGGATAAGCCATAACTAAAAAACAACTCATTGATCTGCTAGTAAAAACTCATCACTATAATCGTGCCGGATTAAATACCTGCACAAATCTGCAAATTATAAAAATTGCAACCCGTGAAAAAATCACAGCAGTATTATATTTATAATTATTTTCCGCTTGCCCCTAGCTTCGAGCTTGTTATCGAAAATTGTCCACACCCTATTGTGTTAAAAGCAATATAGACAATTCATATACTTGCTTTTACCATATATTTTATGTGGGCAAGAAAATATCAACATTGTATTGATTGTAAAAAGACTGACCGCAATCATAAAGGCCGAGGGCTTTGTAACCGTTGTTTTGGCCGTATCAATGGCCATAAAGACTGGTTGCGAAGAAAAGAACTTATGGCCGCTAATCCTGAAATGAAAGCGCGCTACAATGCGCGTCAGTTAAAATGGGTCAAAGAACACCGGCCATATTACAATCAACTAAAAATACAGCAATATAAAAAATCAGCACAATTTCGTTTTACGCGTAAGGTTCATCACATGGTGGCGATTGCGATCAAAGACGGTATATTAAAACGCAGTATGCAATGCGAACAGTGTCCAAATATAAAACAGATTGAGGCACACCATGATGACTATACTAAACCTTTGGAGGTGAGATGGTTGTGTCGGCAATGTCATGCGAAAATTCACAAGACATAAACGCTAATCTGTCTATAACAAAATTAGCGAGGTTATAACCACGCTTTCTAGCTTAGCTTGTAGAGTATTTATACTTGAACGCGAGTAAAGTTTTGCGGAAATGGCATCGCCATTCGATCATGCCCGAACTGTCCTCTAAAAACTAGGGCGAAAAATAACTTTTACACCTTGCACCTTGTCCATGACTGAGCGTGAGCTTATTGTAGGCCGTTCATTCGCCCCTTTGCTATAAAGCGCGCCAGCACAAGGATGGAACCATGCGACTGGCGCGCTAACCAAAATCAATGCACGCTTCCCTTGATGGCAACAATATAATCTTAACTTTCCGCTTTGACCCAGCGGTTATTCAGTTTGTCCGCACGATTAACGGCAGGCGGTATATGCAAGGCACAAAGACTTGGATATTGCCGCTCACTGTGGGCGAGCACACTGTGCGGAACTTGGAGAAACTGGGCTTTAGTATTGACCCTCGAATATATGATATGATACACTTAGAACGAGAAAAAGAAAAAGAATTAGCAGATTTAGAAACACAGTCAAATACAGAAATTGTAATAAGTAATTTACCATTTTATCCATTTCAGAAAGTAGCTGTTGCATGGATGGTGAAAGCTGGCGGTGGAATTAATGCTATGCCCGTCGGAGTTGGAAAGACACTTATGGCTATTGGGACAGTTGAAATATTGAACTGTCAAAAAATTTTAGTGATAGCACCAAAAAGTTTATTATATCAATGGCAAAATGAAATTAAATTGTGGCAACCCACATGGAATACAATGGTTATTGAAGGAGACAAACAAAAACGTAAAGATTTATATTGGGAATATAAAATTATGACCACACCCTCAATTTTGATTGTAAGTTATGAAATTGCAAGAATTGATAAAGAACAATTATGCCTTTTGTAAAAGATCAAATCCCTTGGAATAAAGGTAAACCACGAACAAAAAAAGAACGAGAAAGAATAAGCGGTGGTTTAATTTGGTATTATTCAAAACCAGAAAATAAACCAGTAGCTTGGAATAAAGGGAAAAAAATATGGCCTAAAGGTCGGCCTGAGTTACAAAAATGGCGACATAAACTAGGTGCTCCAAAAGGCAGAGTTCCTTGGAATAAAGGAAAACATCATGCTGTCAAAGAAAATAATCCTGCTTGGAAAGGTGGAATTAGTACTCCACTTATGCTTTTACGAAGTACCCCTGAATATAAACAATGGAGAAAAGATGTTTTAAAAAGAGACGGCAATATATGCCAAATTTGTAAAAAAACTAAAGAGAAAATGGATGTAGATCATATAAAATCTTTTCGTTATTTTCCTAAATTACGTCATGATATAAATAATGGTCGCGTACTTTGTAAAGAATGTCATAGAGCTACACCAAATTATAAAAATAGAAAACATGCCATTTGACGCAATAATACTTGACGAGGCACATCGTATTGGTAATTTTACCAAAACACGCAGAGCTATTAAACAAATTTCTCAAGGATCAAAACATCGTTATGCTCTTTCAGCAACTCCGATGATGAACAGTAGAGCGCCTGAATTGTATGGAATAATTGACTGGTGTTTTCCTGGGGCTTTAGGCGCATATCGTCCCTACCTTGATAAATTTACCATCCGTAATGCTTGGGGCGGTGTGCTTCGCACCGTGAATGTAGATGATCTAAGGCAATACATTCGTAGATACATGTACTATAAACCCCTCTCCGAGCTAGAAGTGCAGCTTCCCCCCATAACCATAGAGGATATACCATTCGACCTGTCGCAAAAAGAACGCGATTTGTATACAAAAATAACTCAAGAGATTTTATTCGACATTGAACAGCAGCTGATAAACAAAGTGGAAAATCCGGTGATGATTCAGAACACCCTGGTGAAGATGATCCGGCTGTTGGAGTGCTGCGACAGCATGGAACTGCTGGGGAGCGATACTACATCAACAAAGCTCGAAGTGTTAAAAGACCGGCTAGAAGATGTGGCTATAAATGGCAACAAAGTAATAATTTTCAGTAGGTTTACCCGCATGATCGAGATACTGAAACGTGAACTCGCCGATTACTGTCCGGCGGTCATCACCGGGCAGATCACCGGCCAGCATCGCGCGGAAGCAGTCCGGGCATTTGGAAATGATCCGAAGCACCGTGTGTTGCTCTGTAGTGAAGCGGGAGGAGAAGGCTTGAATCTTGAGATGGCCAATGTGATTTTTCATTATGATCTCCCCTATTCCTACGGCAAATATGTGCAGCGCAACGGCCGGATAGCGCGGCTCACCCAAACCAAGCCGATGATGGTCTACAATCTCGTGGCGCGCCAGTCTATGGACGAACACATAGCCAAGATCATCGCCCGCAAGCAGGACTTGTCAGAGCAGCTGCTTATGAGCGACCTGCGGCGTTTGCTATAAATGGCTATTCTGGATCCTAGTGGCAATAATCCTCTACGGCGTGATTACTGGCGGCAAGAGTGTCGCGCCGTTTTATAAGGACGAGTTTACTATTGGCCAGCGGCTTGAGTTAGCAAACAAAATGACTGATTGGATAGCTTCTGGTAAAACCTGGGGCGAGGTTGAAGATAATTATGAAATGAAATGGGAGGGTAGTAATTATCGCTTGTCAACATCATCTTTGGAGTAAAATGCGAGCCAGAGATTAGCTACGGCTTCTTCAGGGGTAGAACCTTCAAACTTTTTAAAATTTGTGTTCAGATCAGCAATTGCCGCCGCTGCTGGGTTCACAGATTAAGGATTTTTTATAATTCTGGCTCGTCAGATGCCACTCATCCATGTTTTTGATCCCAACAATAACAGCAGGTCGGGACATCCGCGATTAGCTTGCAGTAGCAGTGCTCGTGGGTCATATCTCAATCGTCTCCACCTGAGCCTCGGGGGACTCTTCTTCATTCTCAATATCAATAATTTCTTCTGCTACGGTCCGCAAACTTTCATCAGTCTCGTCATTTTCTGCTTCTGTTCCCTCATCCAAAGTTCTGTTGGTGATTGCTATTCCCTCATATTTGGCCAGCAACTTTTTATAAAAGGGCTTCAGTTCCCATTCGTCCCGGTTGCTTTTTACCCGGATTCTGGTGGCTACTCCCAGGCTGGCCAAATCTTCCAAAGGCAGCCTCACCGTGTCCGTGGGCAGCTGCAAAGATTCCGCCAGCCCCGCGGTGGAGATGGTTCTATACTGCGTCAGTTTCCGCAAACAGATTCTGCGCATGACCGGAATGCAATCAAGCGCCAGCTTATAAATGAGCTTTTTGTCGCTCTCGGTTAGGGTGTTATCTCCATTGATGATTTTCAGGCCGTAGGCTATGGCGTTGATCTGCTTGGCAAAACGCATGGGCATTTCCAGGTCATGGACTTGGGTGGTGGACTTCTTGGGATCGCGCATGTTTCGCTCGACGACAGATCGGGCGCGCGTTACCAGTTCGGCGATGTCTACAATTTCGTCAATGAAGCTTTCTTCCACTGCCGGTAGCTCTTTGGGAATTTCTATGCCGTCCAGATACGATTTGAATACCTCGGCAATTTCGTCTTCCGCCACTTTATCGATCATGGAATCGGAGCTTAGAGATTTTTTGGTGGTCAATTTTCTGTCGGGCTGGGTAAAATTATACAGCAAATACCGCTCTCCAAGAGCCGAGAATTGATAAAGCACGGTATAAATTTTTGTAGTAGTCCCGGCCAAGAGGGACAATTTTTTTTTCACATTTATGGACAGGCTATTGCCGTAACTTTTCTGGAAAGTCCCGTCATAAATCTGGCGGAAAATTCCCAGTATTTCTCCCCGGACTTTTTCGTCCTTGCTCATTAAGAGCGACAAATCTTTTACCACCAAAATAGCGTTAGGCGGCATTTTTTCCAGCAGGCTGTTTGATGTTCCGTCCTGGTTTTTCATGCCGGAGACAAAGGTGTTTACGCTAAAATCATCCCTCGCCATAACCCCAGCGACATTTTCCAATGCCTGGAGAATGGTTGATTTGCCGCCGCTAGAGCCGGCAACAATAAATAACCACGGTGGTTTTACCTGAAGCCGCGCAGCCACCACGAAAGCACAGAGGAGTTTGATGATAAAATTATCTCCAAGCAGCAGGTGTTTGCGGACTACGGTTTCGAGTTCGGTTAGGGACATGGGCCGGGATTTTAATGAAATTCAGAAAAAAAATTATTCCTCTTCTTCCAACGGCATATCTTTCATGCTGGCCCAGACTTCATTGCGAGAGGCATAGTTTTTAACAAGATTGACAGGAATATCCACGGATACATCCAGATCATTTTTATGGCGCAGGACGCAGAACCCGGGTTTGGTTTGAATGTCTCCTTGTAAAATTTGCGCCACATACTGCTCCAGCGGCAGTTTCTTGAGTTCTTCACGGGCCTGCCAATCCTCATCCTTAGCTTCATCTTTCACCTTATAGTACGGAAACTGGCGCTTATGCAGCAGCAGCAGAGCATGACGCATGATGTCTGATTCGCTGGTAAAATTATGCGTGTTTTTCAGGTCTTCCAAGAGCTTGATTTGCCCTTCAGTAAAAGAGAATTTTTTTTTCTTCATTTTATTTCTCAGGAAACGAAACATTAATTATCTCTTGCATGGAAGCGCACCTCCCATCGGGAAACTTGATGCGTTCCACGGGGCAGATGAGCGCTTCTTCGATGAGGGACAGTCTGTAGGATATGCTGTTGATCTGGCTGAAGGCGATCAAACCTAAGACGAGCACAAACATGCCCGCGGCCAGCCAGACGAGCGCGGCCGCGAACTTGATGCGTTCGTGCCAGGAGTGGTGATCGCGCAGCGAAGGGTCGTGCTTGGTATTCATCTCGATAAAATTAATGATAATTCTTCCTCTCCATACCATTTGTCGCATACTCCCCACTCCTCATTCCATTCTTGGCAGATCATCCCATAAAGCTGCACCACGCGCTTGGCCTCGGCCCCGCAGTGCTTGGTATAGGTAGCGCACTGCGGAAGCAAGGGGATAAACTTCGGATTCTTGGCTGCCGAGGCTGAACCGAGATATATCCAGAACCAATAACTGATCGTCAGGATGCCAAAGATTAGCCAGAATAATTTATGGCGCATCGCATTTTCCGTCCATGTCCGTAATAGGGATGCGCTTGCAGCAGCGTTCGCAGTACAGGGTGTCGTTTAAAGCTATTTGTCCTGGGGTGAAAAGGTGGATCATTTGGATAGGTATTTATCGCGGATAAGATTCTGCGCTGCGGCAATGCCCGCTTTGTACTCTGAATTCTCGGCGGCATGATAGTGGTCTTCTAACATTTGCCATATCTCCTCGGCAAACTCTTTTAATATGTCTTCGGTCATTCGAGTAGCTTTAATGATCCTTTATTACAATACATACATGGCAACACTTCATATTGATTTCCTAGTATTTTTATTGTTCCCGCGGGGTTAAGCCAACTATGGAAACCCAAAAAGCAAAGTAATTTATTCATTCTTTTATCAGGTTAAGGATGTCTTCGGTCATTTGATTTTTGTTAATCGTAAATACTTCGGATTCAAATCATAGCGATGATGGCAAGAAGCACAGAGTTGATAAAAGTTCGCAATATTCTTTTCATAAGGCTTCCCTCGTTTATTCGCCCAATTAAATTTACCTCGTAAACGACAATCAAACCCTAATACGCCAGATTCTTTGTTTTCGCATTTGGCGGCGGGGCCATAGATTCTTCGTAGCCAGTTATGAATCATTTTCCAGTATTGGATTGAGGGAGCTTTTGTAAGGCGATTGTCCCAGCGTTCACTTAAATGTCGTCTATGGAGGGTTGAGAACGTCATTCCTCGGCGTCCTAAAGATATTTGTCGGCTATGTTCTGCGGTTCGGGGATAAACGCCCGATCTACCTTTTACTCCTGGCATAGCTGTTTCAATTTATCTTTTAGGTCGGAGAGGGCTTGCATTGTCATATCGTCTTCTTCGCTTGGGTTTCTCATTAGCTCACTCAACATTCCCTCTATCTCCCGTACCACTTCTGCGAACACCTGTTTACGCACTTCCTGGTCATGCTGATTGGCTTTTTGGTTTAGGAACTCCTGCTTCTGGTCTGCGAGGAGCTGGGAGATTCGTTCGACAAATAAATGCCTGTCTTCATCCAATCGCTCAATGCTTCGCGGCTTGTCTATTTTGACAAGGAAGCTGTTCATTGCTTTATAGATTTCCACTTCCCCCTCCCACCCCTGCTGATGAGGGGGTTGGGTTTTACAGGATTCGCATTGTAAGGCTTCGTATTCACTACAAAGAGCAAGGTGACATTTTTCCGGCCTATTCTCTTGTGGGGATTGGGTCATGGGTGTTCTCTAAATAAATGTATCCAGTAGGACATTTTTATAGGCTATTCCAGAAACCAACAACACCAAAAAGAAAAACTACTACCAGTAATATCAACACGATTTTCATAAATATGATTTCCATCTTCATTTCTTCTCCTTTCTTGGTGAGATTTTAATTTTTTCCAGTGGTACTTGGAGCAGCCCAAAATTTGGACATTCAGGATTTTCACAGTAGTAAAAATTTGGTATGTAATAGAACATTTCTTTACCACATTGATTGCAGGTGTTGGTCATTTAAGTGAGATTAATTTTTCAAAGAAACTCTCTGCGTCTTTACCTTCGGCGAGGTGGTCTATGAAGCGATGCTGGTGGTAGAGCGAACTTTGTCCATAGCTTAATTTCTTTTTAGGACAACAATCCTTCCAATATTCGGGGTCTGATTCTTTTTCTCTCACAGGGATTGCTTTTTGATTACATCTTTCACAGTACAGTATCCCCCACCCCATCGCCTTTCCTAGTGCTTGCCAGAAAGCGGGGTCGATGAAAATCTTTTCCTTGGGAACGTCAATAATACGTTCAAGAGGTTTTGTATGGCTACAAGCGAGGTCTTCGTATTGTTGAACCAAATCTTTTCGCCAACCGTTTGATATCGCCTTTTGGATTGCAGTTTCTATTGCGGTCAAGATTGTTTGGTTATTTGATTACAGCTTCGTAGCTTTTGCCGTCAATCTCGACTTTCACGGTCTTACCAGACAGACTTTTCGTGCCAACATCAATGCCGGTAATCTCTTTGAAAACTACAGGATCAAAATTCGGCAAAGCTAGAAACTTTTTGCGGTTGGATTCCGACGTATCACGCCAGAAATTCGCCCAGGCTTCTTTCCACTCGAACTTTTTTAAATACCCCTGCCTGACGTAGAACATCGGATCGGCTTTCTTTTCCTCGTCAGTCATATCATCTTCCAGTATCCACATCGTGAGATAAAACTCATTGAAATGCGGATGATCTATTTCGTCCCATTTCTTGCCGGAATCCTTGTTGAACAGCCGGACAGTTCCGCTTTCCGAATTGAAAATGCCTGATTCGCGGCCTGTTGAGTTCCCGTAGCCGGAGTTCCAGTTGCCGGAGTTCCCGTAGCCGGAGTTCCTGTTGCCGGAGTTCCTGTTGCCGGAGTTCCAGTTGCCGGAGTTCCAGTTGCCGGAGTTCCCGTAGCCGGAGTTCCAGTTGCCGGAGTTCCTGTTGCCGGAGTTCCCGTAGCCGGAGTTCCAGTTGCCGGAGTTCCAGTTGCCGGTATTTTCAATGCCTGTATTACTTTTATTGGACATAAGTTACATGGTTAGGCCATGAGCCGTTTAGTTGATTAGGGCGGCGGACGCACGACTCCTCCCATGTGCCGCCGCTACTTTCTAGGTAGAATAAACATCATCCTTGATATATCCATACCCTCCCTCTATCGCCTTTTGAATTGCAGTTTCTATTGCGGTCATGCCTGTTCCTCCTCAATCACATTCTGCACCGCGGCCCACCTGCCGTGATCTGATGTCTCGACCGCAATTTTCATGCCAGGATTGAGCTTAAAAAATCTGATTGATGCCCCCAGCACGCGATAGTTTTTTTCGCCGTCATTGATTTCGAGGCCGTACTGCGTATTGACTACCGTGCCAATAAATTTCTTGCGCGGCATTGGTCCGACCTGCTTGAAAATCTGCTCACCATTTTCCATGATCCGCAGCTTGAGCCTATCCCCTTCCACCAGCCGCGATTTCGAGGCATAATTTTCAATTACCGGATACATCTTGCCATCATCGTCCACTAGATTCTGGCCGTCGAATGTGCCGTCTATTTCTTGATATATCATTTTTGTATTAGATATTTTATGGCTTCTAAAAAATTACACTTGCGCGTCAACATAACGAAATCAACTACGGACCCGCCCTGGGAGCAGCCGTAGCACCACCACGAATTTTGCGCTTTGTAGATGGTGAAACTCGCGGACTTTTCGGAGTGGAATGGGCAGCATCCAGATAAGCGGCCAGCCATTGGTCGAAGTTTTCCTTCATAGAGATTTTCGATGGGAGTGGCCTTAGCCATCGAAATGTCTGCATCGGTGATTCGTCCGCCTGTAGCTTTTCGAGGGTGTTTAAGAGAACTAACAATCCATCCATAACGTTTTGCAACTGTTTGCAGGTTTGCAATAGCTGCGTCTGTGAACTCGTGGGTGAGTTCCAGCGCCCAGCGCTGCGACCAAGCTGTGATCGTTTGATTGGCTTTAATCCTGTCATGGTTGAGGGTGATGATATGGTCTTTGATTGTTTTGAGTTCTTGTTCATAGACTTGTTTAATTTCTGACTTTAAAGGGCGCTTTAACCACCGGAAATCCGGGCAGAGGGAGCGGATAAATTCAGCGGATTCAAGATTCACTTTAATGATTTAATTACTTTCATTATTTCTTCTGCGACTTGCGGGACAATCGCATTTCCAAGAGCTTTGAGTCGGGGATTTCTGTCCATCCTTCGGGGAAGCCCATCATCCACTCCACAAAGGCGGGTTGCAACTTCAAGCCAGTTTTGGTTCCAGTTCGATGTTTCAACGCGTCTGACAGGTTGACTTCGTGGCCTTTTGTCATTCCCTCGGCGCTCCTCGCTCCCCTTGCTCCTGCATTTGGTGTCGGAAGCATCTCTATCTGCTGTGGCAGTCCGACTTGAGCCAGTCGTCCTGTGTGCTTGTCGTATGCTCGCTCCCCTATCTTTGCTGGTTCGCCCTCTTTCGTCTGTAATCGTTCCGCACTCACTCCCGACTCCTGCGTCGAGGGCGTGTGCAACAATCCAGACCCTATCTCTCCTGTGCGGCGCATTGACGGCGACAGCTGGAACAATAAACGCTTGGACTTCGTAACCTTCACTTTCCAAATCAGCATGCACTTGTTCGAGAACCATGCCTTCGTTCCAAGTAACGAGGCCGCCAACATTTTCACCGATGATCCAGCGCGGATGAAACTCTCGTATAACTCGTAGCATTTCCGGCCAGAGGTAACGGTCGTCTGCCGTTCCTTTTCTTCGTCCGGCTTGGGAAAAAGGTTGGCAGGGGAATCCACCTGTGAGGATGTCGCAACTACTTCCGCCAATATCTTGCCACCCTTTTTGTTCGGGCGACTCCCCGGATTTCCCGCTCTCGGTGTCGGCAATAATTCCTGTATCACTTTCCCTAACCTCGGCCACTTCTTGCCTCCGCTGGTCTGATATCCCTCGCTGTTCAATGCTTCTGGTGTTGGTAAGAGTCCTGATGTCTCCATGTATTTTTGAATTAGGCCAATGCTTCTTTAATACTTCCACGCAAAATGGGTCTATCTCGCAAAAGGTGTGTTCACTTCCAGGCCAGACTGTATCTACTGCTAGGGCAAATCCTCCTATGCCGGAAAATAAATCGAGATGTTTCATTCATTCCTTCTTCTCCATTGCCCTAAAACTCGGATACTCAATGTAATTCACAATCGTTGCTGTCCCGTCCGCTTCTTCGGTCTTCTTATCTTCTTTCAGCTGGGCTTCAGTCGCGCGCAAGGCCGGGCTATATTCCCACTTCGGCTTTTTGATGATGCTAAATGTTCCCACACCTATTATCTCCAGGGCATACTTATCTTTGTCCTGGGACAGTTCCTTGATCCTGGCCATAACCAGGGGCTGGATCATTTCATATTCTTCTTCCAGGGCTTTGATTTTGAGTTTTATTTCCGCGGCTTGGCGGACTATTTCGTCGGGGTTAGTGGGGTTAGTCATACCTTGAGTTCTCCTAATTTCTTATAAAGAATTACCTTGTCCCCAACTTTCTCGATTTTGAAATTGCCGTCGTCTTTATACTCATGTTTCTCCAAGAAATTCTGATACTTCTTTTTTTTCTCCAGGGCTTCTTTCTCAGCTTTTTCCTGGGCAGCCCTGCGTTCCTCTGCTTCTTTGGCCTCGCGTTCTTTACGCTCCTGTTCCTCAATCATCCTGTGCTTTTCCGCTTCCGCTTTTTCGCGTTCAGCTTTTACCGCCGCATCCTTTTCCTGTTCAGCGCGAATTTTGGCCAGCTCCGCGTCCCGTAGCGCTTTTTCATGGGCTTCTTTTTCTGCGTGTTTTTTGGCTTCTTCCAGTTGTTTGGCTTGCTCTATAGCTAGTTTTTCAGCTTCGATTTTTTCCTGATCGGCTTTGATTTTTGCTTCTCTCATTGCCAGAAATTCTGAATTTTTGAGATTGAAATAATGATGAAAGGCCATATCATCCATTGCCAGCAATATCTCATCAGTTTCGGTAGCTTCAATTTCTTTCAGCTTAGCTTGACGTTCTGGCAGTAACGCTACTCGTTTAACCTTTTCTTTTTCCTCATCAATCGCATCCTGCTTGGCTTTTAGTTCTTTTTCTATTGGCTCAATAATCTCTATGAGGTCCTTTTCATAGGCGATCACTTTTCTTTGAAAAGCCAAAGCCTCTTCGCGTACTTCTTTGCCTGTTTTGGTTATTTGTGTCCGGGCTTTCTGGAGTTTCATGCGTTGTTGGTGTACAGCAAGATAGCCTTCTTTGTCATCAATACCATTAATGGTGAGTTTCCGGGCTTCATCAGCCAGCGCCAGAAGCTCATTCTTGGTGGGGTTAAATTTTTCTAGGTTTAGTTCATCGCTCATATTTTTGCTATCTCCGGTTTTTTTAATTCTTCTAATTCTTTTAAGTCGTCGTATAGTTTATAAACATTTTGAGCCATTTCGTAGTATCTTTCTGGATGCTTGATCGGAATCAGATCATACTCTCCAAATCTCTTTTTACTGGTATGCAGGATAAATAGCTTGTCGATTTTTATCCCATAGAGCTTTCTGAACATGGCCCAGTATGTGGCCACCTGCATGTAGTAGCTGTTTTTATTGCCAATGTTGCTCGTTTTGAGGTCTACCAGCCATATCTCCCACCGGCGCTTAAACTTAAACCCCCCGGACAGCGGATCCCCGTCTACATGAGGCTGTTTGATTTTCTCATCTATCGGCACAGCCCAGATGTCGTCGAGGGAGCCACCGAGCTTGAGCTTGTCGTCAGCCAGGCGCAGTTCACAGGCGAGAGGTTGGGCGTGGAGGGTTTGAAGGCAGTTAATAATGGCATTGCAAGATGCAATTACTTCAGATCTTTTTTCTTCTGCCAATCGCCGTAGTGGAGGTTCAACCATGAGAGAAGATTCATTCATTTCAAGCCACTGTTTGAACCATATTTCCCTCCACTTATGCACCGTGCTCCCAATATCCCCCGCTCCTTCAAATTCTTTGACCGGCGCGAGTTTGGCTTGTTCTAGTATTTGTTCCAATGGAGGTTGCTTAGCATTAAATAATGCTTTTTCCACATACTCTAGCGCCCGGTTCATCTTCCACGACATTAAAGCCTCATCCTTAATTAACGAAAGCTTTTTGGTAACACTTGGATATACTTGATCCTTATATCTGTACCAATGCCCTCTTTCATCATGCTGAGGAGTAATGCCCAGCTCCGCTGTTCTGGCCTGAATTTTTTTTCTTAGGTTTTGGATTCTATTGGATGACATAGTGCTTTTTTTATTGACCAATTTTTGATTCGATATTGTAGGGTAGCTTTATGGATTTTGAGTTCAATTGCCCAGTCAGCGACGCATTGAGTTTTGCCTTTGAATGTAATTAATTTGGTTCTGGAGGTGTTCCTATTCTGCTCTGCCCTTGTCGCCCATCGACAATTTTTCTTTGAGTAATGCCCTTTGTTATTTATTCTTTCAATAGTTGTTGTGAAGTTTTCTTTGGTGTGTTTCAAATAGCTCTGGTACATATCTTTTTTAAACTCTTCAAAATTTTTCCATAGGCATTTTATGTTTTTTGCCCCGTAATTGTGGTAGCTTTGATGTTTTGGACTTTTTATTCTATTTCTGATTGATTGCCAAATTTTATAGAATTTGGTTTGAGATAGTCCGTGAGTTGGGTGAGATAGATTTTTGTTCATAACTTTATTTCCTCTCCTGAGGGGAAAAATTCACCATAACATGCAGACTATGTTCCCTGACCACTTAGAACCAAGGATAAAGAATTTCCACCCTCGAGAGAGGATACTGGCAGCGGAGTGATACCATAGTGCGACTTCCGACACTCTCGGAATATATCTCTAGCTACGGTCGCTGCCAGCCACTTATTCCCCTTTTTCTACATCAATCGTTTCCACACTCCCGCTGTCCTCACCCATATAGCTTTCATCCATGCCAAAGGTCAGTGTGGTGTAGACCTTAAACGGTGCATTACCCTTGGTCTTGCTTTCCACCTCTTCCTTAAACTTGACTGCCACGACTTCCCCAAATCTCACGCGCGCAAACAGATCATCTATGGCTTGCTTGCCGCCCCAGATCACATAAAACGCTCCTGGCTGCACTGCCACTGCTGGCTCAATCGGATTTTTCTTGCCATCAACATTGTGAAACTGGCCGATGAGTCCCTTAAGTTCATAGAGATACACATCTCCCTCTTTATTAGGGTTTTTTACCATCTTTTTGCCGGTATACGTCCCCTTAATAAAATCTCCGACCTTGCCAAAGGTCACGGATTGCGTGGTCATTTCCTGCCCCCCCTCTAACGGATCTTTTTCTGTCATATTTTGTTTCCTTTCTTAGTTATTTATTGATAATAAATGGCACATTTTCACCAAGCATTGTTACTGGTAATTTTCCATCCCATTTTTCGATTTCTTTCAGCTTCACATATTCAACTCCACCTTGAGAGGTAATAGCTTGAGATTGTATTCTAATGGCCTCTGCCTCACCTTTTGCCTGGGCTATGCGCTGCTCTGCCTCGTACTTTGATTGTTCTAACTTATTTTTTGCGGCTAGGGCGTCTTGTTCGGCAGTTACCTTTGCTTCGATAGAAGCGTTAAAAGAATTGGAAAAGTCAAAGTTTACTATGTTCAGATCATCAACTAGGATTCCAGCAGGCATCAATCGCTCTGCTAGGTGGGTTTTAATGTCATCTCGAACCAGCTCTCGCTGGGTGATTAGCTGTTCTGCTGTGAACTTTGCAGTAGCGGATTTGACTGCCTCTTGTATCGCGGGATCAATGATTCGGACTTTGTAATCAATCCCCACGCCTTTGTACATGCCCACTACGCTTTCCGGCGATAAATGGAAGTTCAAAGCGACTACAGAGCTGACGGTTTGTAAATCTTTTGAAGCTGCTGAAGCGTTGACCTGTTCCTTTTGAACCTTCACGTCCATGATTCGGACTTTTTCTACCAGTGGCAGCTTGAAATATAGTCCCTCTTCTTTCATGCCAGAGGGGGCGCCGAATCGCAGCAATACGCCTCTCTCACCAGCTCCGACTGTTCCGAAACTACAAAAGAATAAAATCAATAACACTAAACCAATTACACTGTCTCTTACAATCTTTCCAATCTTGAATGCTTGAATTTCATTGTTGTAATATCTCGACATTTTATATTTCCTTAATTTTATTTATTAACCACTTAATAAACGAAAACCGATATTCCTCGACACTAAACGCTAATCCGAGCTTTTTCTGTTGGTAGGCCATTTTTGTCGAGATATCCTTCCTCTGTTAAGGCTTTGAGATGGTAATAAATAGTGTTCTTGTGGAGCTTCATTTCGCGGGCCAGCAGTTCCGTGCTCGGCCGTCTCAAATTTGCGTTAATGAGTGCCATGAGATGAATGTGCGTCGGCCGAAGTTCAAATGGTTTTTTCATTGGTTGTTCGTTATCCACAGGATGTTAATAAATAAAAACTCACCAGTATTACCTGGTGAGTAGTGTTAAACCCTTAATTTTATTGGGGTTTAACTATATAGGTCGTTGTCTATACCTTTTACGACTGATAATATAATCACAATCAAAAAGACCGCATACGGATACGGTCTTTGTTTTAAATATAATGCTATTTCAAGAAATCCAGCGGGTTGTAAGTATAGCCGTAAGGAATCTGGT
>Ga0209542_10001907_pt1 | contig 48076 bp, 44 predicted proteins | sample RifCSPhighO2_01_FD_184028 | JGI IMG/M metagenome (GOLD analysis project Ga0209542, IMG submission 184028) | Soil microbial communities from Rifle, Colorado - Rifle CSP2_plank highO2_0.1 (SPAdes) (version 2) | ecosystem: Environmental > Terrestrial > Deep subsurface > Rock core/Sediment ...
CTCGGATGAGTTCTACTCGACAGTGAAATAGCCATCTTTCTTGACATATTTTCTAACCTCCGCGGCAAAAACGCGAAGAGACAGTGCCTGGCGGGCAGTTTTAGTGGGGCGCTATCCTTGACTACGTCATATTCATTATGGTGTAGTCAAGCCATGGCGCCTCCTAGGTGGTTCACGCTAAAAACAAATAAATAAGGGGGTCCCGAGAGAAATCGAGGGAGGCAGTTGGGAATATGCTGGGAAAACCGGTGTATGGTATACTACTTATATTACAAGTAATAATGTATACCTGCGGTCAATCAGCAGGGAATAAAAATTATGGAAGGAGATCAATTTGTAAAATTTGAAAGTGACAAATTTCCTAATTTGGAAAGAAATTTAGGCGAACTAATACATCATATTAGCAGTCTTGAAAACTCTATTTCGAAATTAGATGGTGATAAGGCAGGGATACAATCAACACTAGAAGGTACTCTTGCCCTAATAGCATCATTGAAAAGTGATTTAGAAAGTCTAAAAAGAAAATATCAAAACTCAAATAAATAATTTTAATTCCCTCAGAGACTACAAACCAACCACTTGAAAAAGTGAATGTATAGTCCGAACTTCATGGCGACATGAAGCATGTGCGATCCTCCGATCGCACAGACCTAATTAAATCGAATGAGATTAAAAGAGATTGAAGATTATAAAAAGAATCTAAAACTCTCCTCATTTCAAAGAGAGATCGTTGTTGGACTTGCTCTTGGAGATGGGCATCTAGAAACCAATAATGGAAAAACTTATAGACTAATGGTCGAACATGGTATTCAACAAAAAGAATACCTCGACTGGATCTATAAACAATTCCAAGAATGGACTGGAACACCTCCAAAGCTAAAGTTAAAAAACGGCAAACCATTTAGCTATCATTTCTCAACTTACTCTCATGAGTTGTTGGGATTTTATGGAGAAAAATTCTACTTCAATAAAAAGAAGATAATGCCCGAGATTATTGAAGAATTAATAACTCCATTGAGTTTAGCGATTTGGTTTATGGATGATGGTTCATTGAAGTCAAAGAGACACAATACATACATCATTCACACTCTCGGATTTCAAAAGGCAGAACTTGAAAGAATACAGGAAGTCTTGAAAAGAAAGTTCGAAATTGAAACAAGACTTCACAAGCAAAAAGAGAAATACTTGAGATTGTATATTCTTTCAAAATCTGCCGGAAAGTTTAGGAAAATTGTATCACCATACATTCTTCCTTCACTAAAATATAAATTAGGGAACAAAATGCCCAAAGAGTAACGGAGGAGCCTATCAAGGTCAGCTAGCCGTGAATGGAAACCATGGCGATAGTGTATAGGCACAAGCTGGCTTAACTGCAAGACGTACATGTCAAGCAGATGCGAAAGCAGAGCTAAGTGAACCGATCGTTCGCGTTAGACGCGGCGAAAGATTATCGGACAAAAGCTACTCCGGGGATAACAGGCTGGTTCCGCCTAAGCGTCCAGAGCGACGGCGGAGTTCGGCACCTCGATGTCGGCTCATCTTATCCCGGGGGTGGAGAAAACATAACTTCTCTCTCCTAGGGAAACCTATGAGTAATTAAACAAGCTCAAAACGGTAGAGGCTAATCATGCGACCTGTTGTTTCGCAGGTCCCAGGTGTTATAATTACACATATGAATGCTAGTGCCGTGGGAAAGACGAATATTGAAGTCAATAAAGCATATGTAGCTGGATTGATTGATGGTGATGGGGCAATTGCCGCAACCATTGAGAAAAATTCAGAAAATAAATTTGGTTTTCGTGTCAGAGTAGAAATTAAAATAACTCAGAAAGATAACCACTTATTGTTAAATCTTGCTAAAGAATTTAAAGCTGGTCGGGTCAGTCGTAATGCTAGACGGGATGCGTCTTATACGACTCACGACTGGATTGTGCGTGATAAGAAAGATTGTATTAGAATTCTTGAATACATTCGACCATACACGCGACTTAAATCAAAACAGATTTCTATAGCATTGAAAATTTTGCGAATAGAGATCATAAAACAGAAAGATTTGATAAAAAGTGCTAAATTGGCAGATGCATTGTCGCAGTTTAATGTCCGATCCAAGAATCGGCGTAAAAACTTTGCAACACTGATCAAAGTATCCGTCTCCCCTAACGACTGATTGCAACAATTTTGGTTGTTGCATGAGATATGTCCGCTTCGGCGGAGTATCACACGGCTTGCACCTAATGTTTGCATGGTGACATGTAAAATATGGTGATGGAATAGTCTGATACTCGTATAAATACGAGATAACAAATAAGAGCTCCCAAGGGTATGGCTGTTCGCCATTTAAAAAGATACGCGAGCTGGGTTCAGACCGTGAAGAAGTTTTGTTTTTTGTTAGCTTGCTAACAAAATTCGGACTTCTTCACAATCTGAATCCTCAGAGGAATTGTTATAAGTTTTTTCGTTTAGAAAATATTGAAGTATCAAGACTTCAATAAGATAAAAGATAGTAGAAAGAAATCAATCAAATCACGGCGGTCCCGCATAGCTCATTAGAGCGACGTGGGATTAAGTCAATTTATATCGGAGGAATCCTGAACGTAAATGAAGGATAATTCCGAGGGAAGTAGAAATACACCCGTAGAGACTAAACATTGACGTTCTTGAAAAAGAATAAGCTATAGTCCATTGCACTGAGTAATCAGTGGTATCAAGCGTGAGACAGGTTGGTCTCCTATCTACTGCAGGCGTTGATTCTTGAGGGGATTTGACTCTAGTACGAGAGGACCGAGTTGAACTGACCTCTGGTGTGCCTGCTGTTCTGCCAAGAGCAGCGCAGGGTAGCTAAGTCGGGTTTGGATAATCTCTGAAAGCATCTAAGAGAGAAGCCAGCCCCAAGATTAGGAATCGTTAAGGATCGTAAGAGATGATTACGTTGATAGGCGCTAGGTGTAAGCATAGTAATGTGTTGAGCCGAGGCGTACTAATTTTCCGATTCTATTAGGAAATTCGAAAACCAAATTTTATCCTGCCTCATGAGACTACTTCAAATAAGTGGTTTGTGTTTTGATAATTAAGTCGTCTGTTTTGGTGCCTTAACGCCGAGGTCACACCCGTTCTCATTCCGAACACGGAAGTTAAGCTTGGTAGTGCCGATGGTACTCGTAAGGGGAGAGTAGGTAGGCGCCAGAACAGAACACTTAATCATTTTGTCCCGAAACGTCCGTTCTCCCCGCACGTCTGTTAGCGTGCGGGACTGCGTTTTATAATCAATCGCTTCGCTCTTGAACAAAACGGGAGCATTCCGACACAGAAGCATGCCCCGTAGTCAGCTTTGCTGTACTTCGGGGTTAAGCTCTGTTGAGGCGATGGTACTCGTAAGGGGTGAGCTTGGGGTAGGGACCCCAAGCGCAAGACTCGTTGAGAATTTTCGTGAGCTTTGCGAAACGAAAAGTCCAATGAGTGGACAGTCCCTGTAAGGGAAGTAGCTAGCCGCCAGCACATAGTTCTCAACTTAAGGTATAATATTACCCATGGACTCATGGGCATCTCGCAGGAAAAGTATTTATTTGGGCGTGATAGTATTTTTGCTATCAGCTATTTCTTTCGCTATATTTTGGAAATTTTGGTACAAAGCACCAACTTGTTTTGATGGTTTTAGGAATGGAGATGAGGCAGGAGTTGATTGTGGTGGCTCGTGTAGCCTTGTGTGTAGCGACAGTACTCTAAAGCCGATCGTGAGATGGGATCCAAGACTTTTCAAAGTGAGTGAGGGAGTTTGGAGCGCTATAGTCTATATCGAAAATCCAAATGTTAGTGTCGATGCTACCTACCTACCTTATACTTTGACTATATACGACAAAGACAGCAATGTTTTAGAAGAAAGAAAAGGTGTGACTATATTACCAAAAAATAAGACAGTCGGAGTTTTTGAAGGAAACATTCTTATCAGAGAAGGAACGGATCCAAGAAGAGCAATCTTTGAGTTGGGTAATGATATCGTCTGGCAAAGGAATGAAAAAGAAAATGATGATCTCCAAATTGGCCATGGTCCACTTCTAAAGTTGGATAGTCAGCCTAGAGTGGAAGCTAATATAAAAAATTTAGGTATAACAGATACGAAAAATATTGAGCTCATCATAACTATTTTTGATGGCAAGGATAATGCTATTGCTGCTTCTAGAACTTTTGTAGAGAATCTCAAGAAAAATGAAAGTTCAGATGTATTTTTCACATGGCCAAAGCCGTTTCTGCTTGGTTTAAAAGCTTGTGAAAAACCATCAGATATTATAATGGTGTTAGACCGTTCTGGATCAATGGCTTCTGTTAGTAAATCTCCACCAGAACCTCTCACCAGTGTTAAAAATGCTGCCTCTTACTTTATCTCAAAATTACAAAAATCTGATACGGTAGGTTTGGTCTCTTTTGCTACAGAGGCTTCTTCGGAGAGTGGTCTTACCAATGACTTTGATGCAGTAGCCAGTTCTGTTTCAGAGATGAAGATAAGCGAAGACGGTGTACAATACACCAATATAGCAGATGCTATCTACAAATCTCTCAATCTTTTCGCACTCAAGGATGATACAGATTATAATACTCAAAAGATAATTGTTCTTCTGACAGATGGAGTGGCTACCAAGCCGGAAGATCCGAAGGGGTCCAAAACTGAAGTAGAAGCGATATCTTATGCCGAATCAAGAGCTAGGGAAGCAGCCAATTCAGCCAAACAAGGCAATGTATCTATCTATGCCATAGGTTTGGGCAAAGCTATAAACGAGGAATTTTTGAAAGGTCTAGCCTCTTCTCCTCAAAGCTACTTTTTTGCTCCAGCCACCAGTACTCTACTCGGGATATATGAAAGTATTTCTTCCTCTATATGCAAAGAAGTACCAGCTCGCATAGAGATCACTTACAGAATATTTGGCGATTTGATATAAGACAAAATGATCGCCAATTTTTTTAAAAGGATAAAGTATTCTATAGATTGGCTACTCTTTGGGTCCATGTTTTTTATATCTATTGCTGGTATATTAACTATGAATTCTTTTGTCGACGAAAGTATTTTGTTCGTTAGACAGATAATTTGGCTCATGATTTCTATAGTAGTTTTATTTGGAGCAAGCCTTGTTGATTGGAGATTTTTGCGGCGCACTGAATCAATAGTTTTTATATTCATATCATCGTCTTTGATTTTAGTTTTTTTGTTTATAGCTGGCTCTGTCTTTAAGGGGGCCAAGAGTTGGTTTGACCTTGGTGCTTTCGCGTTTCAACCCGTTGACTTCGCAAAGATCGGAGTGGTACTCCTGCTTTCTAAATATTTTTCTAGAAGGCATATTGAAATCGCTAATATTCGGCATATTCTGACTTCTGGTTTCTACACTTTTATAATTTTTGTTTTGGTTTTTCTACAGCCAGACTTTGGTTCGGCTATAATAATTTTTTTCATTTGGCTTTTAATGGTGTTGTTTTCGGGCATATCCAAAAAACATCTCTTAGCTGTATTTTTGATAGGGATCATATCTTTCGGCGGTCTATGGTCTTTTGTCTTCAAAGATTATCAAAAGGCTAGGATAGTTTCCTTCATCCATCCGCTTACTGATCTGCATGGGGCTGGCTACAACGCTAACCAATCTACCATCGCAGTGGGGTCTGGACAGATTTTGGGCAAAGGGGTGGGACTAGGTAGTCAATCAAAGCTCAAATTTTTGCCCGAATATGAGACTGATTTTATCTTCGCTGCTTTTAGCGAAGAATGGGGCTTTGTAGGAGTAGTTGTGATATTTATTCTTTACGGAATAATTTTCTGGAGGATTTTGGATATTTCAAAAAGAGGCTCGACTAACTTTGAGACTTTCTACGGGCTTGGTCTTTCTGGAATCTTTTTGTCTCATATCATAGTGCATGTTGGTATGAACATAGGGCTTTTGCCAGTAACTGGTATCACTATGCCTTTTATGAGCTATGGTGGTTCTCACATGCTGGCAGAGTTTTTGGGAGTAGGTATCCTTATGGGTCAACGCAATTTTGCTCGAGCTGTAGACAAAGAGGGGACTAAGAATGAAATCATTGGTATAGCGTAAAAATTTTCAATTTTCAATTTAGAATTTTCAATGTCTCAGAAACCATTTTTTCTAACGAGAAATTTTCAGAAACTATTTTTTTGATTTCAAGACCAAATTCTTTTTGTTTTTCAGGATGATCCAAAAAGTATAAAATAGCTTCTGTGATTTCTTTTGGATTGTTTGGATGTACCAAAATTCCACTTTGCATGTCAGTTATTATCTCTGGTATACCACCGACTGAAGTGGCTATTATCGGCAAACCTTTTAGACCAGCTTCTAAAATAGCAAATGGAAGGTTTTCGTTCCTAGAAGGGAACAAGAATATATCAGCTCCGGAAAGTAACTTTTTGGCGTTTTCTACAAATCCCAAAAAATTAACCATTTCTTGAATTCCTAATTCTTTAGATAAATTTTCTAAATTTTCTTTTTCATCTCCACTGCCAGCAATAGTGTAAACTATTCTTTCTTTGATCTCTTTTGGTAATTTGGCCAATCCTCTTAAAGCTACATCTAAACCTTTGCTGGGGTGTAATTCTGACAGAGAAAACAGTATTGTTTTGGCTGTATCATTAGGGGAGAGTATTCTTCTAGATTCTTCAGTTGGTAGTGTGTCAAAATCTTCTATACCGTTGTGTACCGCTTTTATTTTATTTTTGATGAATGGCATAGAAGATAAATCTCGTTTTGTTTTTTCTGACACAGCTAAGGTAGTGTGAGCCAATAAGACAGTGAACCAATGTAGGGAGAGGATAATCGCTTTTGATATAAGTCCACGATTTTCGTTGAAAGCCCAACCATGAGCAGTAAATATAATCTTCGGTGTCTCTGCTATTCTACCAGCCAAGCTACCGAGACCACCTACCTTAGAACTGTTAAGGTTTAGTATGTTTGGTTTTTCCTCTTTTATTATTTTTAATATTTCAAAAAAACTCTTTATGTCTTTAAATATATTTATATCTCTCTGGGACGATCTGAGGCTTATTACACGGATGCCTTTTTCTTGTAGCATACTGATCAATCCTTCCTTGCCCAGCGGAGCCTTGGCGGAGTTGGGTCCACAGGCCACTACTACCTCAAACTGGTCTTTAGGTAAATTGGTTGCCAAATCGTACACATACCTTTGGGCACCCCCAAAATTGCCTTTAGTTATAACGTATAATACCTTTTTTTTATTATTCAAATCCTCCTGCATACAACCTCAAATTTTATCCTAATTTGACCATACTTTCAAGCTATGATTAAATATAAGAAGAGGTATTTAAAATGGACTGGAGAAAGAAGTATTTGTGGGTATCTGCTGGCCTCACACTGTTTTGTGTTTCAGCCTTATTTTATTTCACATGGGTGGAATATAAAGGGATACAAGTAGAATACAAGAAGCGCCAGCAGGAAATTACTTTGCTTGAGAAACGATTTAACAAAGAGGTAGCAATGGTGAAAGAGATAACATCATCTACTTGTTCCTCTTCATTTATCGAACTCGTTTCCCCTCAGAAGGGTTTAGAAAGAGAGCCAAGACTCATTATTATGGGCTTAGTGATAGGGGTAGATATCCCTGTCAATAGGCTTACTTCGCTCGAGATAAAATCCAACGGAGAAAAAGTTGAACTTTGGGGTCCAAATAAGATAACCCACATTTCACTAGAGAAACTAGCTGAAAAGCATGATGTTGTTAGTAAGTTTTGTAGGGAGTGGTTAGAAAAGAAATATCCAGGAAATAAGGGAGAGTAGATGTCTGAAAAGCTTCCAAACGAAAATAATGATCCTGATCTGTCTCTGACAATAGGTATCTTTGTTGCCACGATCACTTTGATCTTTTTCTTTCCTGTTTAGTGTTAGTAGTATGGGAGTCTCGGCTCCCTTTTCTATTTTCAGTCAATGAATTACAGTTAAGTATACGATCGTAATATTTACTGTAATTATAATTTGGTGTAAGATTGATGCATAAACAAAATATAAATATGAGTCTGGAAAAAGAAGCAAAAAATGAAAGACGAAGATACATGTTTGAACAAGCGATCCTGACGACTTTAAAGTTGGGGACCATAATTGGTTTGGCTGTTTTGGCGCCTAATGCTATGCGAATTATCAAACTTTTTGGTTGGGTGCCGACAAAAAGAAATCCAATATATAGTTTTGATGATGCTATCACGAGATTAAAACGAAAAGGTTTTATAAGATTTGAGAGTGGTGATAAAGATAATAAAAATAAATTTTTAAAAATTACTGATAAAGGCAAATTATTTCTATGGAAACTAGAATCAAAGTACATTACTCTTCCAAGACCAAACAAATGGGATAGAAGATGGAGACTGATCATTTTTGATATAAAAGAGCAAGAAAGATTTCATAGAGACACAGTGCGAGTAATGCTTCAAAACATCGGTTGTGTCAGATTGCAAAATAGTGTTTGGGTTTATCCATATGATTGCGAAGAAGCTATCACTCTACTCAAGGCTAACTATAAGATAGGGGAGGAAGTTCTGTATATAATTGCAGAAAAGATTGAAGAGGATACTTGGCTCAAAAAATATTTTAAACTCGACTAGCATTGATAGTCATAAAAATATATTACAGTTAATGCTACGATCGTACAAATAACTGTAATTTGGTTTATTAAGATTTTGAGGTTGGGTATCGTTGGGCTATCTTTTTTGTCAAAATAGTGTATTATATTTGATAAATATGACTATATCAGGCAAAAAGGAGACTACGGCGCTGTTTTTGGGCGATGTGGTGCTTTTATATTTCTCTTTATGGCTCTCTCTCGCACTTCGGTATTGGCAGATCCCGCGAGGAGAGATCTTAGGGCTCCATATTTGGCCGCTCACTCTCATAATAGCAGTTTGGATTTTAGTATTTTTTATTTCTGGGCTTTATGAGAAGCATACTTTGATTTTGAAAAGCCGCTTACCATCCACCGTCTTCAATGCCCAAGTGGCCAATAGTTTTATCGCAGTACTCTTCTTTTATTTCATCCCATACTTCGGTATTGCTCCAAAGACAAATCTTTTTATATATTTAGTCGTTTCCTTCGGATTTATTTTACTCTGGCGGATATATGGTGACAGGTTTTTGCATCAAACTATAAAACAAAAGGGTATCATAGTAGGTAGTGGTGAAGAGATGAAAGAGCTTTTAGAAGAAGTGAATAATAACCCAAAGTATGGGCTCCAATTTATTTCTTCTATCGATCTCAATCGGATTGAAGGTTTGGACTTTCAACAAGAGATACTCTCCCGAGTCTATTCTGAAGAAGTCCAAATCATAGCTATTGATTTGAAAAATGAAAAAGTAGAGCCGATACTACCGCATCTCTACAATCTTATTTTCTCTCGAGTGAAGTTTATAGATATGTATAAAATTTACGAAGATATTTTTGATCGAGTGCCACTCTCACTCGTTAGGTATAATTGGTTCCTAGAAAATATTTCTACTGAATCACGAACTACTCATGATGTATTCAAACGGATCATGGATGTAGTTTTATCTTTTTCTATAGGTGTTGTTTCATTTGTAGTTTATCCTTTTGTGGCGGTTTTAATAAAATTGGATGATCGAGGAGAAGTATTTTTTACTCAAGAAAGGATTGGTAAGAATAATAAAATAATAAAAGTTAAAAAATTTCGTACCATGAAGCAGAATGGTAATAATGAAATAACCAAAATAGGCAAATGGCTAAGGATGTTGAGGATAGACGAATTACCCCAGCTTTGGAGTGTTTTGAACGGCAACATGTCTATGATAGGACCTCGACCCGAGATACCTTCACTTGTTAAACATTATGAATCTGAAATTCCTTACTACAACGTGAGGCATCTTATAAAACCTGGACTTTCTGGCTGGGCACAACTTTATCACAGTGACCCACCTAAAGTGGTTGCTGATGCCGAAAAGACTCGTCGCAAACTCTCCTATGACCTCTACTACATCAAAAACCGTTCCTTCATGCTCGATTTGAAGATTGCCCTAAAGACAGTGAAAGCCCTTTTATCTCGAAGCGGAGTATGATAACTTGGTGTCATGCACAAATACAGATTCTGGGCGGTTATTATGATAGTGGCAGGCCTATGGGCTGGGTTTTATATATGGAATAGTGAAAAGCCTGATTCAGAAAATCGTAAATTCAAGCTTGGGCTTGATCTCTCTGGAGGCTCTCATTTGGTCTATAAAGCAGACACCTCTCTTATACCGAGTGGAGAAGTTTCTTCTGCTATGCAATCTTTGCGCGATACGATCGAGAGACGCATAAATCTTTTCGGAGTTTCAGAGCCGATTATTCAGGTGGAAGAAGGAGGTATATTTGGGGGTAATCGCGAACAGAGGCTTATAGTAGAATTGCCAGGGGTGACCGACATAAATGAAGCCATAAAAAAAATAGGTGAGACTCCAGTTTTGGAATTCAAACTCTTGTCCAAAGAAGCTGAAAATAAAATAAAATTAGGAGGGGAAAATGCTACTCTGGCCCCAGATATGTTTTTGGAAACTGGTCTATCCGGTAGAATGCTTCAAAAGGCTAGTATCCAGTTTGATCAAAATTTTGGTAACAAGACGACCATAGGTTTGAAGTTTAATGAAGAAGGCAAAAATTTATTTGCAAAAATTACTAGAGAAAATGTAGGCAGTGTGCTCGGTATTTTCCTTGATAGTAATTTGATAGAAGCTCCATATATAAGAGAGGAGATATCAGGTGGGGAAGCTGTCATCACTGGAGACTTCACGCCCGATCAAGCCAAGCAAATTGTTCGTGACTTGAATTATGGAGCTCTGCCTATGCCTATATCACTCCTTAGTACCGAGACCATTGGTGCTTCGCTAGGCGGCAGGGCAGTAAACGAGAGTGTTAAGGCAGGGTTTTATGCGTTTATTATAGTGGCTTTGTTTCTCATTGGTTGGTATCGATTCCCAGGGTTGGTAGCAGTGCTTGCTCTCGCTATATACACCATCATTAATCTTTTGATATTCAAATTTTTGCCGGTCACTTTGACTGCCGCAGGTATTGCCGGATTCATACTCTCTATCGGTATGGCAGTGGATGCCAACATTCTTATATTTGAAAGGACTAAGGAAGAGTTAAGGAAAGGTAAAAGTAAGGCTGATGCTTTGAAAGAGGGATTTCACCGTGCTTGGAGCTCCATAAGAGATTCCAACCTTTCAAGTATTATTACTGCCATAATTCTCTACTATCTCGCTTCCACTCCAGTCATAAAAGGTTTTGCATTAGTATTCTTTATTGGCGTCTTGGTCTCCATGTTTTCTGCTGTCACTGCTTCTCGTACTATACTATTCGCTATTAATAATGAAAATGATTCGTAGCAATTCGTAAATTTATTCGTTACTTCGTATTATGCAAATCATCAAATACAGAAAAATATTTTATTTATTTTCCGCTCTGCTTTTGGTTGTTTCCATTTTAGCTATTTCTGTTTGGGGTTTGCGTCAAGGGGTGGACTTTTCTGGGGGCAGTTTACTCAGCGTCTCTTTCAATGGGCAAAATCCAACAATAGAAGAAGTGAAAAATGTTTTGGCAGAGCTCGATTTCAAAGATGCGTCAGTCAGATCTTCTGAGTCTGGTTTTATAATAAGATTACAAGAAATATCTCAAGTTCAAAAAGATTCGATCATTCAAAGTCTCTCTATGGAAGGTAAATATGCACCGGTAGAAAAAACTTTTAGCAATGTGGGGCCAGTGTTGGGCAAAGAAGCGATACGCAAGTCTTGGATATCTATAGTGCTAGTACTCTTGGCAATCGTTCTCTTCATTGCCTTCGCTTTTCGTAAAGTCTCAAAGCCAATATCTTCTTGGACCTACGGCATCGTAGCTATACTTGCTCTACTTCATGATGTCATTGTACCGACAGGAGTCTTCGCCCTCCTTGGTCATTTTTATGGATTTGAAATAGATACACTTTTTGTGACCGCACTACTCGTTATTCTCGGATTTTCAGTGCATGACACTATAGTGGTTTTTGATCGAGTTAGAGAAAATCTACACAAGAACGAAGATGGTGGTAATAAGAAAAATTTTGAGCAAGTAGTAGGGGAGAGTGTTAGCGAAACATTTATACGCTCTCTGAATACCTCTCTCACTACCATCCTCGCCATCCTCGCTCTATATATCTGGGGGCCAGAGACTGTTCGTCACTTCTCTCTGACCCTACTTATCGGTATCGCTGTCGGTACCTACTCCTCTATTTTCATCGGCTCGCCCCTTTTGGTGACTATCAATAACTGGCGGAGATAACACCCCACCCCGCACTTCGTGTCGCCCTCCCCTTGATTAAGGTGAGGGAAGACCCAAACAAACCGTTTGACTTAAAAGGCTCTTTTTGTTATGGTATTGCAAGTCAAATGTTCTATCATAATTCTTGTTAGAGACTGGAAGGGAGGGTGAGCGTGTGCTTACCAAACATCATGGGTATAAAGTTGATGCTCGTAGTACATGGTATTTTGAAGACGAGACTTTAGGGGAGCAAAAAGGGTATAGAGGAATCATAAAGTTTGATAGACGATTTACTTTCACTGAAGCCATAAGAGAAGCGATTGCTCAAAGTAATGGTAATCAACCAGATACTTGGGTCGCAAGAAATCTCTTTGAGATGGTCAGTAGAAGATTAAAAACTTCTCGCATTGAAGGTGAACTGTACTTCTTCAGAGCTGTTGGAACACCAGCAGATTCTTTATATGAGACAGATGCATTCTTTTGTCTCGATCACGAAGATGGAATCTTTTTGGTTACCATCGATGCGTTTTATACACCCAATGAGACAACCATTGATATCATTGAAGGATATGCTGAATCTTTGAATGATTTCCGATTTGAAAGTTTGGACAATCACATGCCCAGCCTTATGAGCATGGCTCGTCACTTTTTGATCGGAAGGTATTCTGATTTTCAGTCTGTTCTTTATGAATTTAAGAAGAAGCTGAAGAAGGAGTGGAATGAGGAAGCGAAGAAAAAAAGTGAAGTAGTGGATGCAGAGGCTCCAAAAAAAGAAGAAAAGGAGATTCTCCGTCCGAGCAATCATTTCATTTTGACCCCTTTTGATGTGGAGAGAGGTCGGGGACTACGAGCTTTGGCTCGGGAGATCACTGATTCTCTTATAGCTCAGATAAATTCCAAGAAACAATGTACCTAGCCCGTTTGTTTGCAAAATTGCGAGCAGACGGGCTTTTTCGTTGCAAAATAAGGCTAAAATCTGATCTCCACTTTGAACACACTTTTCCGCTTGACAAAAGACCCCCTTGGGTGTATAATGGTTGGTAGAGGTTTAGGGGGCTTAGTGCTCCCGAAGCCAACATTCACAATTTAGATAGAAAAAGGAGATTCAGATGAATACCGACACCAACGAGATTTTCGCTGGGTGGGAGGAGACTGTTATGGCATTCAATGCCGTACAGGATCATCAAATGAAGGAGATCGAAGCAGCGGCGCAGATGAGCGAAGCGGAGCAGAAGCTCAACAACGCCATCGTCGCCTTGCCGGAATTTCCGTTCTCGAACGATTTTCAAGAAGAGACGGATCCAGAGGATCGAGCGTTCTCGATCGGTAAAAAGCGGTCGTGGCTCATTCTGACGCTCGTCGGCAATGGCAAGCTCGCTGAGCTTCTGTTGCACCCGGCGATTCAGGAAAATCCGGAGCTGATCCCTGCCTGCGATGCCAAGGCTGTCTATCAGGCGGCCAAGGATACTGGACATGCGTTTCTCCGCACGGAGAGCGCTCGGCTTCAGGGTGTGCTGAAGGAGCTTCAGAGTCTTCTCTTCGCGCCGGATTCGCTGGTCAAAGCATGGGGGGACATCCCCGAAGAGATGCGGACCAGCATGCGACGATTGTTCATCCTTTTCGATGTTGTTGATCTGCCTTCCACTCATGCGCTCGCTGTGTCCATCGCCGCATCTCTCTACCGACACTTCAACGTGTTCGGGGAGAGAATCCCCGAGCAACTGTGGTGGAAGTACAGCAAGGACATCCTGGCCAAGGAGCGGACTCTCGGTAGACCAGAGCCGTTCCCGGCACCGGCGGAAAACAAAGGTAACGGTGGCGGCAAAGTCGTTGCTCCTCGTGTCGAAGGATACGAGGGCAAGGGCACGAAGGAGGCCAGGCCGAGTGGTCGCAAGCAGCAGCTTGGCCAGGGTGCAGCAGCGGCCAGCAATGGTCGCAGGTCCAACCGGACCCGAGCGCCTCGCCAGTTCGTCCAAGAAGGAAAAGCACCGCAGGCTGGTGGTCTCCGCATCAAAGGCGACCTGACTGCTCTGCTGCCGACCAACGGCACGCCGGTGCCACCGATGGCGATATCGGAGCAGACCGAGGCTGCTTCCGCCAACTAATCGCTCTTTGGGCCTCGCGCCCACGCCCCCGACTTGAAATACAGTCGGGGGTTTTACCATCCAAAAAAATTATTAACATCTTAAATTGAATACACTATGATACACTGATGTCATGAAAAATAATTTCTATATTTCATTTGGCATCTGGATCGCTATACTTCCATTCCTCGGCATCCCAAGTGCATGGCGCTATGGACTCATCTCACTCTCCGGACTTTTTTTGGTGCTTGTGGCACTCGGCCCTACTATACTCAAAAAACTTCAGCCAAAAGTTAAGGCAAAAAAGAAGCTAGACAAAGAACTAAGGTTTTCTAATAATGAAGAAGTTTAGGAGAATTTTAGGTGTCGGTGTTTTAGGAATTGCTGGGTTATTTTTTATTTCTTCTTTTGTATTTTCTTCTAGAGAGACTTATAAGCCTCTTTCTAAGGGACTGGTGGCAGGTGAAGTAAAGAAAAAAGAAGTAAGTCATTTAAAAACTCCAGAGCCGCTAAAAGGTGTATATATGACTGCCTGTTATGCCGGCACTCCATCTTTGCGTAGCAAGGTGGTCAAGCTCATTGATGAGACAGAGCTAAATGCGGTAGTGATAGATATAAAAGATTATTCTGGTACTGTCTCTTTTGCAACCGGTGACCCCAGTATTGATGCTTTGGGCGGCTCTGGCAAGGGTTGCAAAGTCTCTGACATGAGAGAGTTTTTGGAAGAATTGCATGATAAAAAAATATATGTGATCGGTCGAGTGACTGTTTTCCAAGATCAGATTTATACCAAAGTTCATCCGAGCTCTGCGGTCAAAAAAGCAAATGGCGTAGATATATGGAAAGACAGGAAAGGACTTTCGTTTGTAGATGTAGGGGCAAAAGATTTTTGGGATTATACAGTTTCTATCGCTACATCTTCTTATGCCGCTGGCTTTGATGAAATAAATTTTGACTACATCCGTTTTCCATCTGATGGAGATATGAAAGATATTTCTTTTACGCATAGTTTAGGTAAAACAAAAAAGCAAGCTCTAAAAGAATTTTTTGAATATTTGGATCAAAAATTGAGAAGTACGAAGGTAGTCACATCTGCCGATGTTTTTGGTATGACCACTACCAACACTGATGATTTAAATATCGGCCAAGTTTTAGAATACGCACTTTTGAATTTTGATTATGTCGCTCCGATGGTTTACCCGTCTCACTATCCGCCCAAGTTTAATGGCTGGCCTGATCCGAACAAAGTGCCTTATGAGATTGTGAAGTTTAGTATGGATGCGGCGGTCGCTCGGACTAATTTTTTGCATACTGAAATCTCTACTACTACTGCAAGCTCAACACCTGATAAAAGACTTATGAAGAGAATCAATCCTCTCCAGCTACGCCCATGGCTTCAAGATAATGATTATCCGGTGCACTACACGGTAGACATGATACGCAAACAAATTCAAGCCACCTATGATTCAGGTCTGACCTCTTGGATGCTCTGGGATCCGGCAAATACTTATACGAGAGCTGCGCTTTTAGATCAATAACTCATCCCCTCTCGCCGGAGGCGAGTAGACCCTTCTCTTATTCCAAGAGAAGGGTTCCTCCGTTCGAGTTTTTGCTTTTCTTTCTCCTCTCTTGCTAATAAGAGAGGGACTACACGATAGTGAGGGGGTGAGTTATAATGAATGAAATGGATAGCGACAATGCCGTCACATATTTTGCCGAAACTGATGCGCGCAACAAGCGAGTACGCTTCGGTATCAAAGCCGAAGATCGGCTTCGACATGTTTATTCTATCGGCAAGACTGGTATGGGTAAATCAACTATGCTTGAAAACATGGCTATTCAAGATATTCAAAACGGCAATGGTATGGCCTTTCTTGACCCACACGGCAAGACGGCGGATCTTTTCCTCGACTACATCCCAGAACATAGGATGAAGGATGTTATCTACTTTGCACCATTTGATACAGATTTCCCCATCGCTTTCAATGTGATGGAAGATGTGGGACCAGACAAAAGACACTTGGTAGTCTCGGGGCTGATGAGTGCTTTTGAAAAGTTTTTTGGAGAAGAGAGTTTCTCTGACCGTATGCAATATATTTTGCAAAATACCATCCTTGCTCTTTTGGAATATCCAGACGCTACTATGCTTGGTATCAACAAGATGCTTACGGACAAAACATATCGGAATGCGGTTGTTGCAAATGTTACTGATCCATCAGTTAAGAATTATTGGGTCAAAGAGTATGCCGGTTATACAGAAAGGTTTGCTGCTGAAGCTATACCTGCCATACAAAATAAAATTGGTCAGTTTACATCAAATCCTCTTATTAGAAATATCATAGGTCAAGCTAAGTCTACTTTTGACATTCGCTCTGTCATGGACGAAAAGAAAATTCTGATAGTTAACCTTTCAAAGGGTCTTGTGGGAGAAGGTAATGCAAGCCTGCTTGGCTCAATGTTGGTGACCAAAATATATTTGGCAGCTATGAGTCGAGCTGACAAAGATCCGAAGGAACTCAAGAAGCTTCCAAACTTTTATCTTTATGTAGACGAGTTTCAGTCTTTTGCCAACAAAAGTTTTACCGATATTCTCTCTGAAGCTCGCAAGTATAAACTTTCTTTGAATATTACACATCAATATATAGAGCAGATGGCGGAGGAAGTAAGGGCGGCAGTGTTTGGTAACGTCGGCACTATGATTGCTTTTCGAGTCGGCTCGTTTGATGCAGAAATACTTGAGAAAGAATTTGCTCCGGTGTTTACCATGGAAGATCTAGTGAATCTAGGCTTCGTCCAGATTTATTTGAAACTTATGATCGATGGAGTAGCTTCTCAACCGTTTTCGGCCACCACTTTGCCACCGATCCCAAAACCTGATGTTTCTTTTAGAGACAAAGTAATGGAGATGTCGCGCAAGACCTATGCTCACCCGAAAGAGGATGTGGAAAGAGTCATCAAGGAATGGCACGCACCAGAGCAGGGCCCAGAAATCCGAAATCTGAAATCCGATATGTCCAGTGAAGCTTTAGCGAAGTCGGGAATACGAAATGAGAGGTCAGAATATAGAAATGATAGACCAGAACCAAGGAGGGAACAGAAATTTGAAGAAAGAAAGCCCCGAGAATATTCACAGATTCAACCTATTCAAAGACCAGTTGAGACCAAAAGAGAAGAACCCAAAAAAAGTTTGGCAGATGCGATAGCGGAAGCGGTGAAGGAAAAAGTAGAAGAGCCAAAGAAAGAAGTCATTTCTTTGAATGTTTTGAAACATGGAGATACAAACAAAAATAAAGGGCCATCTCCGGAAAACCAGAATGCACTGAAAGAAGCACTAGAGAAAGTAGCTAGGGAAGAAAAAAGAGAAGAGAAAAAAGTAGAAGAGCCAAAAAAAGAAAAGAATGAAGTACCAGAAGATGTCTTGCGTAGTATATTGAAAGGTGAGTAAAATGTGTTATAATACTGACTTATGCCTAAAAAAGCTCTCATATTTTCGACTTCTTATTACCCATTTGTCGCTGGGGCTGAAGTGGCTGTAAAAGAAATTACGGATAGGATTCCCGATATTCAGTTTGACTTAATAACAGCAAAAATGAAGAAAGGTTTACCTTTCAGAGAAAAAATCGGTAATGTGATGGTCTATAGGCTAGGTGTGGGAGTTCCGATCATAGACAAACTCATTTTGCCTTTTGAAGGAGCTTTGTTTGCAAGGCATTTGAGCAAGAAAAATAACTATGATTTGTTTTGGTGCATTATGGCTTCATTTGGGAGCGGTGCTGGCTATATAAAAAATATTTTTTCTTATAAAAAAATCCCGATCGTCCTTACTCTTCAAGAAGGAGATTCAGAAGAACATTTTAGGAATCGTTGGTTTGGTCTCATAAACTTATCTTGGAAGCTTGCATTAAAGAGGACTAAGATCCTTACTGTTCTCAGTCAATATCTGAAAGATAGAGCTATAAGGCTTGGATACAGGAGAGAAGTCTCTGTTGTTCCAAATGGAGTCAATGTAGATAAGTTTAGTATGGAAATAAATAAAGAAGAAAAGATTAAAATAAGAAAAGAACTAGGTTTGGTTGAGGAAAATGTTGTTCTTGTCACCACTTCTCGACTTACAAAGAAGAATGGAATAGAGGATGTAATAAAAGCTCTACCAAAATTAAGTACTAATATTAAATTTGTAATATTTGGAGAAGGGGAACTAGAAGAAGAATTAAAAAATCTTGCAAAAAGTTTGGATGTTTCAGATAGAGTAATCTGGCGAGGCTATGTTTCGCACGATGAGATGCCAAAATATTTGAAGGCTTGCGATATCTTTATCCGCCCATCGCTCTCCGAAGGCTTCGGTAATTCTTTCATCGAGGCCATGGCGTGTCGCTTACCTGTTATTGCTACGCCAGTTGGGGGGATTGTTGATTTCCTGTTTGATCCTACTTCGCATCTCCTTCCAGTCGAGCTTCGCGGGACTGGTGTGCAGACTGGTTATTTCTGCCAACCAGAAAACCCAGAAAGCATTGTTTCTACTGTAAATAAAATCCTCTCTGATCCTAACAAAAATCAAATTGTAGAAAATGCTTACCAGATGGTAGTAAAAAAATATGATTGGAATTTGGTAGCCAAGCAGATGAAAGAAGTTTTTGAGAGAATATAACTCACCCCCTCACTATCGTGTGGCCCCTCTCTTACTACAAGAGAGGGGAAGGCAAAAGCAAAAACAAAAGGCTCGTCCCGCCGCTCGACAACGTCAAGCGGTTTAGAACGAGCCCTTCAAGAATGAACAGTACTTTACTTCGGATACCCGGGCATGACGCCTGATTTTACGAACTCCAGCGTGACTCCCATCATGGCGGCTGCCGCATCATGGCGCGCTTTCTTCGACGCCATCTTTTCAACTTCGCGTAGATACCCATCTTGGTCTATCTCAGGATTGGGATGTTCCCACACTCCTTCTTCTACCGGCAATACTGGTGCAATACAGGGTCCACAAAGGTCGATGAGGTTTACCAAGGTTGGGACCTCGACTCCTGTGATGGGATAAATCTTACTTCCTCCTAATCCAGCGCGAACATAAGTGTTGCGGCGCTGATCTTTGTAAGGGTTTCCAACCCTCAAGTCAAACATCCCTGCTCGGATCAGCATTTCTATATCCCACATGGCGAAAGTGTTGGTCAGGTTCCCAGCGGAGATGAGGTCCTTCAAGTCGGGGAGAACCAAACCTGTCGCTCTGGCACCCTCATCAAAAGGTGCAACTAACCTAGAGATATTCTCGGCGGTCATATATGACGCGCAAGTTAAGGAGGCTACCAGAAGATGTGTACACTCCTTTTTCACCCGTCCCAACACTAGTTCGTTTAGGATACCAGAGAACGGATCCTCCGCGCTCTCGGTTATCTTGAGGGAGAAAGGGACGAAACCGATTGTTTCCCTTAGAGACGCCTTTGTTGCTCCACAATCCACGTCTTTGAAAGCCGGGTTTACAGGGATTAGTATATCTACGAATTTTAAGCCCCATAAAGTTGTTTTGACCTGTTGGAGTTTATCCAACATATTCTTGACTTGCTGAAACGTCTTGCTCAATAAGTCAACGCTCGGAGTAAATACTCGCAAAGCGACACTAATGTTCATTTCAAGGTACTCCTTCGACAAGGATTATCCATATATTACCTAAAAAGTCAATATGCCATAAATGGGTAGTTTGTTGTATTATTTTCTCATGAAAATTGGAGTTATTGGAGCAGGGATATTTGGAAGTACTATTGCCATCAAATTAGCGGACAATGGGTTTGAGGTAGATATTTTTGAGAGGGAGAAAGATATTTTGCAAGCCGCTTCGGGGGTTAATCAATACAGACTGCATCGTGGCTACCACTACCCAAGGAGCAAAGAGACGGGCCAGTCCTCTCGCGAAGCTCATCCGCTTTTCAACGAGCATTATGGCGAGGCGGTGATAGCTCATCACAATCATTATTACTGCGTACCCAAAAAAGATAGCAAGGTATCTGGCAAAGATTTTTTGAAATTTTGTTATGAAAGCGACCTAGAACATAAGGAGGTGGTATTGGAACATTTGAATCAGGATGTTTTTGATGTGGTTATTGAAGGCAAAGAGACTTTAGTTGATCCACATAAATTGCGAGAAATAATAAGGGAGAAAATAAACAAGAGGAAAATAAATTTGATGCTTGGTAAGACTGCTGTGGCCAAAGATATAGAAGGTTACGATGTCGTGGTCAATTGTACTTATGCAAACCTAAACTATATTTTAGAAGCTTACCCAGAAGCTCTGCAAGAATATCAGTTTGAACTATGTGAGAAGCCAGTCCTCCGATTGCCAGAGCATTTCAAAAATGTCAGTGCGGTAGTGATGGACGGCCCTTTCTTTTGTATTGACCCGTACTCCGATACTGATCTGCATGTGATGGGTAATGTGGTGCATGCCATACACGCTACCAACGTCGGTCTCTTTCCCAATATTCCAGAAGAATTCAGACCTCTTTTAAATAAGGGGATTATAAAGAACCCGCCTCACTCTCGCATAGAAAAGTTTTTAGAATCAGCCAGTTACTTCATGCCGAGTCTGGCCAAAGCAGAGCATGTGGGCTCGATGTATACTATTCGTACAGTCCTACCCAACGTGCATCATAGCGATGAGCGGCCAACGGTAGTACACAGAGTAAACGGCAAAATCATAAATGTTTTTTCCGGTAAACTTGGCAATTGTGTCCAAGCGGCTAATGAAGTGTTGAGATTGGTACAAGAAAAAAGTCCCGAGCTAATATTTACTCGGGACTCTCTAGGTGCTAGGACCTAATAAAGTCGATTACTTTCCATACATCCAAACCAAACTGGCCGTCTGTTTTTGGTTTGCGATCCTCTTGGATTGCACCCAAGAAATCTCGAACTTCTTCTTCAAGAGCGGTGGTTTTAGGAAGTTGTATCGGAAAAAGAGTCTCTGTGTCCCAATACAATAATTCATCATTCTCCCAGACATAAAGTCTACCGTCATTTAGCTGTATAGTTACTGCTTTTCGCTTAGTTTTGCTCACTCTGTTGAAATGAATATGGACGTCTAGGTCGCCCCAAAACATTTCGTAAACGAGGATATCTTTACCGCTTATGGACACATTGATTTGCTGTTCCAGATCAATTTGTGGGTTGCCACTGATACCAAGAGCATTGGCTATAGCTATCTCGTGGCATAAAAAGTGTAGGATGGGATCGTCGGTAAATGTACCCAGTTTGTTCCACTCGAAGATGACATGGCCAACATCACTAGAACCAATCAGTTCTAGAATTTTTTTGAGAACAGGATGGTGGACGAAAACATAACCAATTGCTAGTTTGACCTCCTGTTCCTTTGCCACAATAGTCAATTTTTCTAAGTCTTCGTAACTTTCTGTCCCTGGTTTTTCGATGAAAACATGCTTCTTTGCTTGAAGTGCTTTCATCGCTAATTCGAAATGAGTAGCTGTCGGTGTGGCGATAAATACTGCGTCGACTGCCTCATCAGCAAGGATTTTATGATAATCAACCGTAGATACAGTCTCGGGGTACAATGTTACTGCTTCAGCAGATTTTGTCGAGCCATTGTGGCAGATATATAATAGGTCGGCCTGTGAGTCGAGCACTTTAGCAAGTTTTTGCCCCCATCGCCCGACCCCAACCAATGCAACGTTTAATTTGTTTTCCATACTTTTAATTAGCCTCCGAACATGATAATATAATACAATTCAATTATATTCAATACAATGAAAATCCTTTTATCTACAGGCATTTATCCCCCCAAAGTGGGCGGACCGGCCCAATATGCCAAAAATTTGAAAGACAATTTTGAGAAAATAGGTCACCATGTTTCAGTCAAGACTTTTGGTATAGAAGGTCGTCTCCCGAGTGGGCTAAGGCATTTGTTTTTCTTTTTCAAAATTATTCCGAAATTACTCATCTCTGACCTCGTAATAATTCTGGATACTTATAGTGTCGGGTTCCCTACAGTTTTCGCCTCCAAAATTTTAAGCAAAAAATCGATTATCCGCACCGGTGGCGATTTTCTCTGGGAGCATTATATTGAGAAGACGAAGAAAAAGGTTTTATTGAAAAAATTTTATACAGAAGAAAGAGGAAATTTTTCGTTGAAAGAGAGAATCATCTTCCGTGTTACCAGGTGGACTCTCAAAAACGCTTCTAGAGTAGTATTTAGCACCAACTGGCAAAGAGATATTTCTGTGCAAGCTTACAACCTCAAGTCGGAAAAAACAGATATCATTGAAAATTATTATGGTACGAAAGAGTCCGACATTGCACCGGTAGATAAGGTTTTGGTAGGCTCTGCTCGCAATATTATTTTGAAAAATCTAGATATTCTAAAAAAGTTCGGAGTGTTCACGGACAACCTACCTTTTGAAAAATTTATGCAAAAAATCAAAAGCTGTTTTGGGGTCATCGTCTTATCTGTGAGTGAAGTGAGCCCAAATCTAATACTGGATGCCATAAGATATAATCGCCCATTTATATGCACTAGAGAAGTAGGCATATATGATAGGATTAAAAATGCTGGTACTTTCGTCGATCCTTTGGATAAAAAACAAATTGAAGAAGCAATTTTGAATTTATCTACCGAAGAAGGTTATAGTATAGCCAAAGAAAAAGTAAAAAATTTTAACTTCGTGCACACTTGGGAGGAAATCACCTGTGAATTTATAGATATTTTCAAAAAAATATGAAAGTCATCTCTCTTGGAATGGGTCAGAAAATATTTGAAGACCAATCTCTTGTAAGTCAGAGGCAGGTTGAATATGGGAGACTATTCGATGAATTACACATAGTTGTCTTTAGTCCAGACGGTAGCTTAAAAGAAAAAAAACTGGCTGAAAATGTTTTTTTATACCCGACTAATACTAGGGCAAGGGCACTATATTTTGTAGACTTTTTAAGAATTGTAAAGAGAATAATAAAAAAAATAGGCAAAGATAATGTAGTAATTACAGTTCAAGATCCGTTCGAAATTGGTATAATAGGGCTAATATTAAAGCTTTTTTACAAATTGCCTCTTCAAGTACAAGTACACACTGACTTTGCCAATAGATATTTTATTACTCACTCTGCATTAAATTTTTTACGTTTTCCTATAGCTCTTGTTGTGTTAAGCTTCGCTGACTCAGTGAGGGTGGTTTCCGAAAGAATTGCTAAGTCTATATATTCTCTTTCTAAAAATATTACGGTCCTTCCAATCTCCCAAGGCCTCCCCTTAGGAAATGTGGACCCAAAGGGGAGGTCTTGGGAAAGGAAGAGACCATTGAATATTTTGACAGTGTGTCGATTAGAGAAAGAGAAAAATATAGAGACTGCAATAATGGCTTTCAAAAAAGTTTTAGACGAAGGTATTCAAGCACAGTTTGTAATAGTGGGGGATGGAAGTCAAAAGAAAAATCTTCTGAAATTATGTGAAGATCTGAATATTTCGGATAAAGTTGTCTTTGCCGGATGGCAAAATAATCTAGAGAATTATTATAAAGATGCCGATATTTATATTTCCACCTCGCTATACGAAGGTTACGGTATATCGGTAGTAGAAGCAGCACATTTCGGTCTACCCCTTGTCCTGTCTGACGTCGGTGTGGCAAATGAATTCTTTTTCGATGGTGAGGAGGCATTTATATTAAAACCAAAAGATACAGATGCATTTGCAAGAGCCATGATAAAACTTTCAAAAAACCCTGAACTTATAAAAACAATGGGAGAAAAAGCCAGAGATTCTGTAAAATCGAGGCGGATTTCTAGAGAAGAGTATTTACAAAAATATAAAATTAATACAGAAGAAGCGATAACTCATTTCAAAAATAACAAGAGCATATTTGGAAATATTTTGGTCAGATACTTGATCGCTGGATTTAGTGCCGCTGGCACAAATATCGGGTTGCTCTACATTTTCACTGATATTTTAAATATTTGGTACCTATACTCTTCTATTTTATCTTTTCTCATCGCTATATGGGTAAGCTTTTTCTTGCAAAAACTTTGGACATTTGGAGATAAAAAAGTAGAAGGAGTACGTGGTCAGTTTTTAAAGTATATGGCAGTGGCTATCGCAGGAATATTGATCAACACTCTTTCAATGCTTTTGCTCGTGGATGCCTTACATCTTTGGTATATACTGGCTCAAATTATTACCGGCGGTATCATCGCTGCAATAAACTTCCTTATGTACAAGTTTTTCATCTTTAATCGTTCATAAAATGAATCTACTTATAATTACTCAAAAGGTTGATAAAGAAGATTCTAACCTTGGATTTTTTCACGATTGGATAAATGGTCTTGCTAGTAGATTTACTAAAGTGTCAGTTGTTTGTCTCGAGAAAGGTACTTATGATCTACCCGAAAATGTGAAAGTTTATTCTCTGGGAAAGGAAAATGGTATAAACAATATAAAATACTTATCCAAATTTTTTGGCTATGTTTTCGGTTTGGCCAGAGAATATGACACAGTCTTTGTGCATATGAATCAAGAATACATATTGTTGGCTGGCTGGTTTTGGCGACTGACTCGCAAACGAATTATCTTCTGGCGGAACCATGCATATGGAAATATCTTTACTCGGATTGCAGTTACTTTGTCTCATAAAGTTTTATGTACCTCCAAATACTCATACACTGCAAAATTTAGAAAGACAGAAATAATGCCAGTGGGAATTGATACACAAAAATTTTCGATTTCAAATAAAGAAGTAAAAAATAATATACTTTTTTTGGGTAGGATAGCACCGATCAAGAGGCCAGATTTATTGATGGAAGCTTTGAAGATATTAAAAGATAGAAATATAGAATTTTCTTGTGACTTTTATGGAGATGCATTACCGAAAGATATCCAGTATTTAGATTTGTTAAAAGATGATGTGAAAGAATATAACATGGGAGAAAAAGTGAAATTCTACACAGGGGTGCCAAATCATAAAACGCCAGAAATTTATAATAAACATGGTATTTTTATAAACCTGACCGAATCTGGTAGTTTCGATAAAACTATCCTAGAAGCGGCAGCATGTGGCCTTTTGTTGGTAGTTAGGAATATGTCTCTTTCTGAAGAGATTGATGAAAGAATGATATTGAAAACAGAATCACCGATAGATTTAGCAGAAAAAATAATTTTGCTGTTGAATATGAAAAATGAAGAGAAAGTAGAGCTGGGAGAAAATTTACAAAAATATGTTTTGAAAAATCACAGTCTGGATGCTTTAATAGATAAACTCACATGGTCAATAACAAGAAAATAGTAGTAGTCTTGCCGGCCTATAATGCAGCGAAGACTCTCAAAATAACCCTTGAAGCTATCCCGCCAAATATAGTAGATGATATTATACTCGTAGATGATGCAAGTAAGGATAATACCGTGGAGATTGCTAAAAACCTAGGTTTGAAGGTATTTGTGCATTCCAAAAATCTTGGCTATGGGGGCAACCAAAAAACCTGTTATAAAGAAGCCTTAAAGCTCGGTGCAGACATCGCTGTTATGGTTCATCCTGATTTTCAGTATGACCCAGTCTTTATCCCAGACATGATACGGCCTATTGCAAATGGTGAGTGCGATGCCGTGTTTGGTTCTAGAATGAAAATTCGACAAAATGCTTTGAAAGGTGGCATGCCTTACTGGAAGTTTGTAGCTAATATATTTTTGACTAAATTGGAGAATTTTATATTGGGTAATAATCTCACTGAGTATCATTCAGGGTTTAGAGCCTATAATAAGAAAGTGATGCAATTACCTTTGGAATCAAACTCGGATGATTTCGTCTTTGATACTGAAATCATTGTGCAAATGAAAATTGTTGGTCTAAAAATAAAAGAGATTCCGATTTCAACTAAGTATTTTCCGGAGGCTTCCCAAATAAACTTCAAGAGGAGTGTAGAGTATGGCTTGGCAATATTAAACGTACTTAGGAAGTACTTGTTTTTCAGGTACAAAGTAGCTTCTTATAAGCAGTTTGAAATCTTATGATACAAAATATCCATCCATTTTTGATTAGACATAAATTTATTGTTGTTTTGCTCATGTTTGCTGTTGTCGGTATTTTAGTTTCTTGTTTTTATATTGGTTATCGGCCGAATCTCAAAAAAGATGCCTTGGAGTATTTTGAAGCTGCTAGATTTCTGCAAGGTACACCTGTAAACGATCAAATACAACTTGGTCGAGTTATTTCTGCCCCTCTTTTTCTTTACACTTCTATTTTTATAAACTATTTTGTTAATGATTTTAGTACAAGCTTCGCTGTGTTAAATGTTTTGTTCTATTTTGTTTGTATAGTCGCTTTCTATTTTTTGGCGCTGGAGATATATAAAGAAAAGAAAATAGCATTCCTCTCTACTGTATTAGTGGTTTTCAATTATTACATGATAGATCCCAGCAACGCTCACCTAGCTGATATGAGTAGCTGGTTTTTCTATACACTGGCTACTTTTTTGGCTGTTAGGTATGTAAATACTTTTAACAAAAAATTTTATTATTTATCAATACTGTTTACCGCTATCGGGGTCTTGTTCAAGGAGTACGGAGGCTTAGCTCTACTCAACCTAAGCCTACTAGTATGCGTTTCAAATATGTCTTGGAAGCAAAAGTTGAAGGATATTTTGATTGCCGGCGTACTTGTCCTAGCACCACTCCTATCTTTCCACGCCTTTATTTACTTAAAATATCATTATTTGTATTTCGAAAGATTTGTGAAAGTAGCTGTTGACTCTGTTGTACCTGGGTTTGAACAAAAGGGTTTGAAGTTACTCATCAAGGTTTTGGGTTGGCTCTTCTCCTTTGGCTGGCTAGCTTTCTGTTTTGGTCTCAAGAAAGAATTTGAAGCTAGAGACAAAAATCGTATCAAAATTTTAGCAGCTATTTTGCCCGCCACTTTGACCTTCTACATCTGGCCAGCTATTGACCAGAGACTAGCTGTCTTGTTCATGATGTGGCTCGCACTCATTGCCGGCTTCGGACTTTCTAAAGTGAAGTGGTATTGGCTCTACGCCTTTTTGGTAGTTTATATTTTATTCAATTTTAATATCAAATATCTCCTAGATATAATCAATTTGCCTTTTTGATTATTTTTTACCAACTGCCAACTGGTTGAAACCAAGTTGAAATTTATTAACTTTGATATCTGAAAAACCTGAATTTTCTAAAAGTTCGGTTAGTTGTTCGGTATCGAAATATCTTTTATGATCATGAGCTTCCTCATTATCGATTAATCCCAAGAATCCGAGAGTCTTAATAACCGGATCTACTAATCGTGTGGGCGTGCTTAAGACGAGGGTACCTTCTTTCTTTAAGATTCGATAAATTTCCCTAATAAATGTTTGATAGTCGTTTAAATGTTCCAAAACGGCCATTGCTGTGACCATGTCAACCGAAGAGTCTGGAAGTGGTATCTTAGAGTTTAAGTCTAAGGGCTGCAATTTGATTTTATCGCTATCAAATTGGTTATTAACGAAAAGATCAAAACCAAACCCTTTGCTGATCGTTCCTTCAATCTTCTTTAAGAAACTCCCTTTTAAGCCGCATCCAAGATCGCAAACGATTGAGCCTGGTTTTACATACTGTAGAGCTTTATCAGAGCGGAATTTATGAAGCAACTTATCTACTGGTTTCTCTGGTACAAATGATATGCTAAGCATTTTTTAAATATTATTGTAATTTTAACGATCTCATTTATATCAAATCCTGTCAATCTAGCACTCTATAATTTCATAAAGTATACTTGGCTGTAGAGAATGTTTTTTGTTATTAAAAAATGAAAGGAATTCTGGGCAATGGGACTGACACAAATTGCTTTGCCTCCTCGAGTCAATCATGGAGGGGTAGTGGGACCAGTTTGTCTCATTATCCCACCTTCTGTTTTTTTGCTAGACGAAAGAGTCTTCATGACTTTAGGTATTCTCCGGATTGCCGCAGTGCTTGAGCAGGCAGGAGTCAAAGTAGAAGTGCTTGATCTTTCGGGCATTGGTAATTTTACTGAAGCCGTTCGGGACCATGCTCTAGTTTCAAAGGCTAAACACTTTGGGATTACAGCCACTACTCCGCAACTGCCAGCGGCATCGATAATTGCACGCTCAATTCGTGCAGTTCGCTCGAACTCTCGCATAATTCTCGGTGGACCTCATGTGACTCTTGTGAATGCGGCCTACAAACATGAACGACGTGATAGTAGGAATGGCCGTGCTACAAAAGCCATGAGTCAGCTTGAAGATATGGCGGACGTATTGGTCGCTGGAGATGGCGAAGAAGCTATTTTTCTCGCCTGCAGTCCAAATGCTCCTCGACTGGTTGATGCAGATGAGCCTAAATCGAGACTATTCTTGACCAATGAGCTTTTGACCGCGCTACCGTTTCCTGCTCGTCACCTCGTCGACTGGAGTAGCTACCATTATTCTATCGATGGTGAAGTAGCTTACTCTTTGATTGCTCAATTGGGCTGCCCCTTTGCTTGTGGTTTTTGCGGGGGCAGAGAGTCAGCAATGTTACGGCGAGTTCGAACTCGTACCTCGGAGAGTATTGTGGCCGAAATGGTTTCTATGTATGAGACCATGGGTTGCAAGGGCTTCATGTTCTATGACGACGAACTCAATGTGAACAAGAACATGATCGAACTCATGTCGCTCATTGCGTCGACTCAACGGAAGTTGAGAACGGAGTGGCGGCTCCGGGGCTTCATCAAAGCTGAGCTCTTTACCGAGAGTCAGGCAGAGGCGATGTATCAAGCTGGTTTTCGTTGGATCCTAACTGGTTTTGAATCTGGTTCGCCAATAATTCTCCAGAACATCAATAAAAAGGCAACCAGAGAAGAGAACACTCGGTGCGTAGAGATTGCTAGGAAGTATGGTCTAAAAGTGAAAGCTCTGATGTCGATCGGACATCCTGGAGAAACTCTCTCAACTATCCGAGAGACAGAAGAGTGGCTACTTGAAGCCAGACCAGACGACTTCGATCTCTCCATCATCACTTGCTATCCGGGCACACCTTACTACGACGAAGCAGTTCCTCACCGAGGGTTGCCAGGCGTGTGGGTGTATACCTACGTTAGGACAGGGGACAAGTTGTACCAGACCGAAGTAGACTTTGCCCAAGTCGCTGAGTATTACAAAGGCGATCCAGAAGGTGGGTACAAAGCCTATGTCTTTACTGATGAACTTACTTCCAACAACATTGTCGCACTCCGCGGAGAAATCGAGAAGAATGTTCGTGGTAGGCTTGGTATCCCGTTTAACCACAGTGCTCCGGCGCTCCGCTATGAGCACTCGATGGGTCAGATGGGTCCGCTCCCTTCAAATATTTTGCGCGTAAGCACTTCGCACCCCTTACTCAAAACGTAAGGGGTGTTTTTATTGACAGATATGTATTCATATACTATACTAAAAGCAGACAGTCCAATGTAAATTCTGGGCTGAAATGCAACTGGAGTTGCTAATTGCCCAGAATTTACATTTGGACCTCCTTCGATACAATATCACAGCATTATACTTTAGTCAACAAAACGGAGGCGGAAGATGGTCCAGAGGATTTTGAAGCCGTGGCGCCAGTTTATCTTTTTGCCTTCCAAGTAACCGCGAGGGTAGTAGTGGATAGGCACGTCAATCGGTGTGAGGCCACGTTTTAATATTTTACAAATAAGTTCATTATCAAAATCAAAATCATTAGTTTTCACTTCTATGGAGTCTGTAAGTTTCTTGGTGAAGGCTTTGTAGCATCCTTCGTATTCTCCGGCATTGTGCCAATATAAAATATTAGTAAGCCAGGTGATGGCGTGATTTCCGAGCCAGCCCAAAAAATAAATTTGCCAATCTTTCCTATGACGATCATCTATCCTTATACCATTAGTCACTTCTGTCTTTCCTTCAAGTATTGGCTTTATAACTGCCTCATAATCGTTTGGATCGTACTCGAGATCTGCATCTTGTATGAGTAAAATATCGCCTGTAGCTTCTTTAAATCCTCTTTTGACCGCCGCACCCTTGCCTTTGGCTGTTTCTTTAAAAACTTTTACATCTGGTATTGAGTTTGCGATTTCAAATGTCCTGTCTTTTGAGTCGTTGTCTACTATTATGATTTCTTTCTCCAAACCACTTATACTTGCAACCCGCGCTCTCTTTATAATTTCCCCCAATGTCTTTTCTTCATTGTAGGCGGGGATTATTATAGAAATTTTTGTATATTTTTTTGGAGGCATTGTAATTTAATATAACACAATTTTTTATGATTTTAAAATTGGTTGGTAGAGGCCAAGCTTTCTAAGCAATTTGAGGCCGAGTAGCTCAACTAGCAGGAAGCCTATAACATTTGAAAGAAGCCAAACCCACTTATTTCTAAGGAATATGTGAGGTATATCATGATCGGCCTCTTCGTTTGTCGGCACAGCTTCAATATATATTTTTGAATTTGGAAATACTTTCTTCCAGACAGCGAAGGCTCTTCTAGAGTGGCACGTGTCGGCCACGACTACGATTGATTTTGGAGTAAAGCCCAGTTTATTTCTTAATTCCAGAGCTTCTTCTATAGTGTCTAACACATTGCCAGAAAATATTATTTTTGAGACTGATACCAATCTTTCTTTCTTTATCTTTTCTTCCAATCCTTTTTGGCCAGACAAAATAGCTACTCCAAAACCAAATATTTTATTTGGATATTTTCTGATTACTTCTAAAGCTCTTCTAAGAGCATCTTCTGACTTTTGAGTTAGGCCTGTTTTGGAAGCACTATAAGATAGCAAAACCACTAAGTCTGTCTCTTCCGGCAGTGGGTGAGAAACCTTCCATTTGTCTACGATTTTCTTGAAAAAAGACATAAATTTATAGAATTGATCGACATATACTAACATGATAATATGTCCTTATGAAAGGCTTTAATAAGTGGCTGTTCTCCGTTTTGTTCCTTAGTTTTGTCTTTAGCATAGGTTATTCTTTTTATTTCAAAATCAAGCCTCAAGTGGATGCTCGAGCTTATGATGTGATCGCTCAAAACATTGTAGCAGGGAATGGATATAGGGAAGACTTGAATCTGCCAGTAGAAATGGACGGAGTAGTGGTTAGAGCAGGGCCAGTTTACGAATATTTCTTGGCCAGTATTTATCAAGTTTTTGGTCATAGCTATCCGATAGTCTGGATCCTACAAGCTATTTTGCACGCTGCTTCGGCTTATCTCATTTATTTAATATGTCTACTAATTTTTGCTAATTCAGAAAATAAGGAAAGAATAGCGCTTTGGGCTGCAGCCATTTTTGGATTTTACCCAGACTTGATAGAAATTTCGGCTATGCTCATGACCGAGACTTTGTATTTATTTTTGATATGTCTGTCTCTGTATTTATTTTTCCTGTATGTCGAAGATAATAAGATCCAAACATTGGCTATTTTCGCTATTGTCTTCGGCTTGACCTCGCTCACTCGCCCTCCTGTCTTCTTTTTGCTTCCGGTCTTACTTTTTTATCTTCTCAAAAAAAGGCAATTCGCTCGGACTTTGATTTTTGGGATTTTGTTAGTTGCCGTCCTCACTCCTTGGACTGTCAGGACTTATCAGGTCTATGGCAAGGCTATGCCTTTTGGTGCAGGCGGAGCTTATAACTTTTGGATTGGCAATCACTTAGGTGGTAGTGGGGAACAAGAGCCGGGACCAGAGCTTATGAACTATTTCAATAATCATAGCGTCTTAGATTCTTACAACAAATCAAATGCGGAATTCAAAAGTTTTATTGTGAATCATCCCCAAGACTTCGTCCAAACCACTTTCTCTAGAATAAATAAATATTTCAGCATCTTAAGACCGATGGGCTTTTGGTTCTACAGCTCTGGTTGGCGACAGCTTTTGTTTGTCATGAGTTCTGCTGTTTTTTCGTTATTTGTTTTGATTGCGAGTTTTGGGGGTATTCTTCAGACTGTTAAACTCAAAGAAAAATCTTTGCATTATTTACTAGCTTTTACTATTATCACACCACTCATTATTTTTATAACAGTGGTAGAAACACGCTATCGTTTTCAGATTTATCCATTTTTGGCTATTTTTGCCGCTTACTTTATTAGTTCTTTTATGCAAAATAAAAAAGTCTGGTGGAGCGCTCTGTGGGTTGCTTTAGTACTCATCTTGGCAAACGGGCTATTAGATGGTTTACTAAACCTCGCCCATTTCAAAGAAAAGCTCGCCCCTTACCTTTAGTATCTAAAATGAAAAAGATTAGAATACTGTTTACAATAGGGAACTTGGATGTGGGGGGAGCAGAGAAGCTCATCATCAATCAGGTCAAAAATATTGATAAAAATAAGTTTGAACCGTATTTGTGTACACTCTTTCCTTATGGAGAGAATAATTACGCCAAAGTTTTTGCTGAATTAGAGGGTATTCCTTATAAACGGTTTAATTTCAGCGGTCCATGGGATTTGATGAGTTGGCTGAAAGTCTACTCTCTTTTGAAAAAAGAAAAATTTGATATTTTGTGCTGTCACTTGTTTGAATCAAACTTCATCATCCGCTTACTAAATATTTTGGTAGGCAAGAAACCGGTCTTTATTTTTGAACATAATGTCTATTTCAAAAAGCAGTGGTGGAAGATCTGGGCTGACAAAATATTTGCCAAAAAAACAAACAAAATATTCGTGGACTCTCACGCTATTTTGAATTTTACTTCAGAACAGGAAAAGATAGACAAGAGTAAGTTTGCCATCTTACCTTACCCGATTGAATTGGTTGAACAAAAGACATTTGATTTATCTAAGATTAAAGAAGATCTAGGTCTACCACCAAACAGCTTTGTAGTCAGCTCAGTTGGCCGGTTTGTAGAGCAAAAGGGCCAGACTTATTTGATCCAAGCGGCGGCTAAGGTTTTGGAAAAAATAAATAGACAAGACGTTTATTTCTTGCTGGTGGGCTATGGCAATATGGAGCTCGATCTTCGAATGTTGGCAGATGATTTGAAGTTGAATGATAGGCTCTTTATAAAGCCAGCCAGAGACATCAAAGAAATCCTGCCAATCTCTGATATATTTGTTATTTCCTCTCTCTGGGAAGGTCAGCCGATTGCCATGCTAGAAGCTATGGCGGCCGGGGTGCCAGTGGTTGCAACTTCTGTGGGTGGGATTCCAGAAATATTGGTTGATGGCGAGAATGGGGTATTGGCAGAACCAAAAAATCCTCAATCTCTAGCCAATGGAATCGCCAAACTTTTGGAAGATGAAGTACTGAGAAAAAGTGTTAGTCTTAGTGCTAAAGACAAAGTTGAAGATTATAGCTTACCGGTCTATATCAATAAACTAGAAAAATATTTTACCGATGCCTATGCAAAAAGAAATAAATAAAGCAGCACACATTAAAGAAGAAGCCCTAGCCTATTTTACTAAGCACTATCCAAGGGCTAGCAAAAATGAGATTGATAAGCAGGTAGAAGATTGGCAAAACAAAATTAATTCTGGCCAAGCTTTGGTTGAGTTCTTTGAAAATAGAGTAGGTAAGGTACAAGCCAAAAGAGTCTTAGATGTTGGTTTCGGTAGTGGAGGCATCGTGGTCGCTTTTAATCAAGCAGGAGCGCTCGTCTCTGGTGTAGATATTAATCCAGAACTAAAAATAATTGCAGAGCGAGTTCTTGTCGAAAATGGTGCCAAAGCTGACCTGCAAATATATAATGGCACCGACTTGCCTTATGGTGATAATTATTTTGACTATATTGTTTCTTCTAGCGTATTGGAGCATGTCAGTACCCCAGAAAAACTCTTGAATGAAATGTTGCGAGTTCTAAAAGTAGGAGGTAGGATATTCTTGTCTCTGCCAAACAAGTATTACCCCTTCGAGACTCACACTCTGGCCTATTTTGTAAGCTATATGCCTCATAGCTTGGCTAATTGGTATTTGAAACTTTTGAAGCGTAGTTCGCTTGAAGACGACAACCTACATTTTTACAGTTATTTTGATATTATCAAAATGCTCAAAAAATCAAATTTTAAATATGATCTGGTATATAAAGATTTGAGTCAGATATCTGCCATAAAAAAGATTATAATAAATACTCTAAAAAAACTTGGCGTCCACTACACTATATTCCTAAAGCAGCTCATATTTATAATCGAGAAAAAATAAAATGACAGACAAGAAAGAAAAAGAAGCATACATTGTTTTTGGCTCACCTATGATCGAGGAGCCAGAAATCGAAGAGATGGTAAAGACTCTGCGTTCTGGTTGGCTTGGTACTGGCCCAAAGACTGCCCAATTTGAAGAGATGATGAAAGAGCTCACAGGGGCTAAATATGCCATGGCGGTCAACTCTTGCACTGCTGCCCTTCATTTGTCCCTAGTTGCCTCTAGTATTGGGGAAGGGGATGAGGTCATTACCACTCCACTTACTTTTTGTGCTACCGCAAATGCTATTATCCATAGCGGAGCTAAGCCGGTATTTGTAGATGTAAATTTGGAGACTATGAATATTGACGCGGAAAGAATTGAGGCGGCTATTACAGAAAAGACCAAAGCCATCATGCCGGTCCACTTCGCTGGTCGACCGTGTGAGATGAATAAAATTATGGAGATTGCCAAAAAACATAATTTATTGGTGATTGAGGATGCCGCTCACGCCATCGGGGCTGAATATAAAGATAAAAAGATTGGGAATGTGGCCGACCTATCGTGCTTTAGCTTTTATGTCACCAAAAATATTACTACTGGTGAGGGGGGTATGGTTTTGACCAACAACAAAATATTTGCCGATAAAATAAAGATATTGGCTTTGCATGGTATGTCCAAAGATGCCTGGAAGAGATTTTCTGATGATGGCTACAAACATTACGAAGTGATTTACCCAGGCTTCAAATACAACATGATGGACATCCAAGCTTCTCTCGGTATCCACCAACTAAAAAGAATTGAAAAGTACGATCAAATAAGAAAGCAAATTTGGAATTTTTATAACCAAGAGCTGAAAGAGCTACCCATCACCTTGCCAAGTGATGATGTTCCTCTTACAAAGTCTTCACTTCATTTATATACAATATTGGTCGATAGGGAAAAATGTGGTATCGGCAGAGACCAGTTCTTGCAAGAGATGCACGAAAGGGGAATCGGCACTGGTGTACACTACAATCCGGTCCACCTGCATAAGTATTATCGCGATACTTATGGCTACAAACCAGGTGACTACCCAAACGCTGAATACATTGGCGAAAGGACAGTATCCCTACCCTTGAGCGCTAAGCTCTCTATGAATGATGCTCGGAGAGTGGTAGAAGCAGTAAAAGAGATTTTGGTAAAAAATAATAATAAAATTAGTTAAAATAAAAATATATGGTAAAAAAAGCTTTAATAACTGGTATAACGGGTCAAGATGGGGCTTATTTAGCTAAGTTTTTATTAAATAAAGGATATGAGGTCTTTGGTTTAGTTAGAAGGATCGCCAGCAGAGATTTTGAAAATTTAGAGTACTTGGGAATAAGTGGTAAATTAAACTTGATTGATGGAGATTTGACTGATGAGGCGTCACTAATTAAAGCAGTTAAAGGAATCCAGCCAAATGAAATTTATAATTTAGCTGCGCAATCGTTCGTAGGTACTTCTTGGGATCAACCGATGGTGACTTGTGAAATAAATAGTATGGGTGTACTAAAACTACTGAGTGCTATAAAAGTTTTTTGTCCCACAGCAAAGTTTTACCAAGCTTCAACTAGTGAAATGTTTGGCAACTCTTACAGGAATAGTATTCAAGATGAAAAAACCCCATTTCATCCCAGAAGTCCTTATGCCGTTTCAAAATTGTTCTCCCATTGGATGGCTGTGAACTATCGAGAAAGTTACGGTATGTTTTGTAGTAACGGTATACTTTTTAATCATGAATCACCGATTAGAGGTAAGGAGTTTGTCTCGCGCAAAATTACCGATGGAGTCGCTCGTATTAAACTCGGTCTATCCAAAGAAATCAGGTTGGGTAATTTAGACAGTAAACGAGACTGGGGCTTTGCCGGAGATTACGTTGAGGCTATGTGGTTAATGCTGCAACAAAAAGAGCCAGACGATTTCATCATCTCCACGGGGGAAACCCACAGTATCAGAGATTTTTTGGATTTAGCCTTTAAACAGATTGGTATAGATAATTGGAAATCCTATATTAAAATAGATCCACGGTTCAAGAGACCGGCAGAGCTTCTTTCTTTGCAAGGTAGAAATAACAAGGCTAGAAAAATTTTAGGTTGGAGACCAAAAGTCTCATTTAAAGAGTTAGTAAAAATGATGGTTCTGGCTGATCTAAAAAGGTTAGAGAAAAATTAAATTATGACAGACAAAAAGATTAAAGTGGCGTTGATGAGCTATGCAATGGATAATCGGAAAGCTAAAGGTACAGCTCTATACACCAGGAAGTTGATTGAAAATCTGCTCGATGATGAGCGCTTTGAATTTTACTTAGTGCATTACGAAAAAGTAGATGATCCACTTTATAAAAGGGCTAAAGAAATTTTATTGCCCGAAGTCAGATTGCCTTATGGTTCTCATTTTATTTCTCAACTTTTATTTTTTTGGAAATACAGAAATAATAAGTTTGACCTAATCCATTGGTTTCAAGGGAGACTTTATCCATTCTTTTGGTTGGCTCCAGCCAAAAAAATCATGGTTACTACGCATGGGGCAGGGGATATCACCGCCCCGGGCAAGTGGGTATTCTCAAGGGAAGTTTTTAATTTTATTTTGACAAAATTCAATAAAAAAGTTGATGCTTTTGTGGCCTTATCAAAATATGGAGTCAAAGAAATCGAACAATATTATCACGCGCGCCTAGATAAAATTTACTTTACTTACATCGCTAGTGGGGGAGATTTTGAAAATATCAATAAAAACGAAGCTTACGAATTTGTTTCGAAAAAATATAAAATAACTGGACGTTTTATTTTGGACGTGGCTCGGATTTTACCTCATAAAAATGTAACTGGTCTCATCAAGGCCTATAAGATTTTTAAAGATATATACAAAAGAGAGGAAAAGTTGGTTATTGTCGGTACCCATGATAGTGATACCAAGTTAGCTTTAAAATTAGCAAAAGAATCTGGGCATAATGATGACATAATATTTATAGATTATATTGAGCCCAAAGATTTAAACCTCATGTATTCTGCCGCAGATTTATTTGTCTTCCCATCAATTCAAGAAGGGTTTGGCATGCCAATCGTCGAAGCCTTTAGTTCTGGCACTCCGGTCATAACCTCAAATGTGACTTCGATGCCTGAAATTGCAGGTGACGCTGCTCTTTTAGTCGACCCCACTGATTATGAAAACATGGCTCAGAAGATGAATGATATTTTAGGAGACGAAGTGTTGAAGAATGACCTAATCAATAAAGGTCTAGAGAGAGTCAAGTTTTTTAGTTGGCAAAACACAGCCGAAAAAACAAAGGAAATTTATTTAACTCTGGTAAACCAGCATGGAACAAAATAATTCAGCTTGCTATTTTTGTGGATCTTTGAAAAATCAAATTGATCTAGAGACTCATACCAATAGTGGGGTCATGTACACTCTGCATGAATGCTTAGATTGTAAAGCACAACATTGGACTCCATTCAAAAACCCAGGAGCCGAGTGGTATGAGAGAGACTCTCGTTATGCAAGTAGTAATATTGATCCTGATCTTCTGCCAAACTGGCACCAAAAGAAAACTGTTGATTTTTTAAACTTGCGCGGAGCTAAGATTTTGGATGTTGGGTGTGGTACGGCCACCTTTATTCACTGGGCCCAAAAATTTGATAATGATGTTTTTGGAATTGATTTTAGTCATGACGCCATTCAAACTGCTAAAAATGTTTTTAAACTCAAAAATGTCTATAGTACGGATTTGAAGAATTTTAGAGCAAATTTTCCTGATCTTAAATTTAATTTAATTTCTTTTTTTGATGTTTTTGAGCATATAGATAATCATAAAGAATTTTTAAATGAAATAAAAAGTTCTCTAGTTCTCGGTGGCCATATTGCCATGAGTATGCCTTATCGCCTTGGAGCCAGATGGCTTATGGGGGATGATTTTCCACCAAGGCATCTTACCCGTTGGGATAGAAAATCGTTGACACGTTACTTGAACCAAGAAGGTTTTGAAGTTCTTTATATCAGAAGATTGTCAGAAGGTGTGGGGTACCTAGTGACCAAGTTGAGGCGTAAATATGGCAAGTATTTTTCTCTGGGTCTTATTGGAAAAATGAAAAAAAAGGCCAGAAAAGATGGAAAAATTGATTTGGAGAGTAAAGAAGAAAAAGATATTTCTCGAGTGCATAAACTGGCTCGATTGAAAGATTGGGTTGTCTTTGGTTTGCCAGCTCTTGTTATCTATATTGCAATGCTTCTCACCCCAAAACGTTACATTACACTTTTTGTAATAGCCAAGAAAAAAGATGCTTGAATTTGCCAAAAAACACCTTTTTATTTTATTACCCGCTTTGGTGATTGGTATTTTAATATTTGTACCGACATTTCTTTCTGTAAAAAACGCAGGAGAAAATTTTGAAGGTATTTATCCTATGTTTAATGACGACGAGGCTTATTACTTGGCTACCGCAGAAGAAGTTTTTGATGGGCGCCACAATCAAGACTTGTCATTGCAGCAATCGTTACTAGAAATAATCATAGCGAGCGAAGCAAGGTTGTTGGGTAGCTCTATACCGACAGTTGCTGTCATAAATGATTTTCTTCTTCCATTTCTAGGTGTGATTTTACTCTATGCACTCATTTTTGATCTAACCAAGTCTAGGAAAATTTCCTACATTTTTTCTTTTTTATTTTATTTCATATTTTTATCTTACTTCAACCGACCAACCAATCCACAGTTTAGCTTCTTGCCATTTTTGCTGGCTCTCTTGTTGGTCTATAAAATAGTGTCTCAAAAATATGATTCCAAAAAAATAATTATTCTAAATATTTCTTTGGGTTTGGTCTTTGGGTCTTTGTTTTATATTTACCCATTTTATTGGACTACCACATTGGTTTTGTACGCCGTAGGTACTATTACTCTCGCTCTCTCCCAAAAAGAATTTCAATATTGGATCAAAAATTGGTTTGTTTTTGGCCTCACTTCTGCATTAGTTGCTTTACCTTACTTGTTTAATTTATTGAGATCTATCAAAAACTCTTCTTTCTTAGAAACCTCCATTCGCCAAGGTATGGTATTCAACCACTACCCAGCTGCCTTTTTCAATGTTGCTTTGATGTTTGGTTGTATTTTGCTCATTTACATTATTCGTAAAAATATTACAGATAAAAGGCTTCTAGTTTTTATGTATTCTCTGCCTATAAGTGGCATTGTTCTAAATTGGCAAAATGTAATAACCGGCAAATATCTACAGTTTTCTTCGCACTACTATCAGCCGATAATACTATTTGCGTTTCTGATTATTGCTATTCTCCTTAAGACTAATCCCAAAAAGTTTGGAGCCACTTGTCTGGTCGTTATGATGATGGCAATCATAATTTATAAACAAAAAGATGACATAAGAGGCGCATATCTAAATATTATTTCTCCGGCAGATATTTCAAGTCTGCAAAATTTGGCATCTGTTGCCAATTGGCTCAACACAAATACACCTAAAGATTCTGCTGTCTATACTCTAGGAGAAGAATTAAATGAGTTTTTACCCGTCTATACCCATGACAATGTTTACTGGCATTACTATGAGAATATGCAGCTCATTTCTGATGAAGAATCAGAAAACAGATGGGTCTTACAAAATATATTTGAAAATATAGATGCAGATTTTATTCGATCCCATCAAGCTGAAATTTGGCTTACCAAATTTACTGCTAGCTATCAAAATCAAGCGGTCAGACAGAAGATCTTGGGATTTATGACAGGTGAAGAATATTCAGAACCTGATTTAGTTGATCAAAAATATATAGATCGTGTGCTAGAAAAATATCAGTATTTTAAAAAAATAGGTTTTGAAAAGAGCCTAAGGACTTATGCGGCTGACTACATTGTTTTGGATATCGACGATGAGAGATACAAGAAATTAGTAGTTGAGCTCGAGAAATCCAACTCATTCAAATTGAAGGCGGAGCTGGGCAAGATCCTCGTTTTTGAGTTAGAATAGCTCCTATGGGTATGAATATGGGAAATCAATCTAGACCAGAGCTGTCAGTCGTCATCCTTTGCTATAAGGCGGGAGATTTTGTTCGCTCCTTCGTCTCTCTAATGAAAAAAACATTGGAGGAAAATGCTATAGATTCCTACGAACTCGTATTGGTTGCCAACTATAACAAACACGAACATGATTCAGACATCACTCATTTAGTAGTCAAAAAAATAGCCGAAGGAGATCCAAAAGTAAGACCAGTGATCAAAGTGAAGGAGGGGATGATGGGCTGGGATATGCGTAGTGGTTTGGATGCAGCTACCGGAGAGCACATCGCTATCATAGATGGTGATGGCCAGATGCCACCCCAAGATATAGTTAGGATTTACAGAGCTCTTCAAACAGGCAATCATGATATGGCCAAGACTTACCGTGAACAAAGACACGATGGTCCTTGGCGAGTCCTCATTTCTAGAGTCTATAACTTTTTGCTCAAAACTCTTTTCCCAAGAGTAAAAGTTCGCGATGCTAATTCCAAACCCAAAATATTTAAGAGAGAAGCGTTGGACAAACTTAAACTCACTTCTGACGATTGGTTTATAGATGCTGAAATAATCATCCAGTCTAGCCACCTCGGTTTCTCAATCAAAGAGATTGATACGGTTTTCTTCGTCAACGATCAACGACCATCCTTCATCAAAATCAAAGCCATCCTAGAATTCATAAAAAACTTGATTTCCTACAGGTTTAAAGATTTGAGTCATTTAGGCAAATAGCCTCCTTATTTTTTAGCTACAGCAAAGACGCTGACGCCGAGGGGGATATTTACATTTTTTATGACAGCGTTTTCGAGTTTTAACATCTTGAATACTAGACTATCAAGTGGGGGATTCAAGGTACGGAGTTGATCGTCCTTTTCTTTTTTATGGGTAAGTCGATCAGTCATCTTTTTGAGCATCCTAATAACAAAGGTAGGGAAGAAGAGGAAGAAATTCCAATAAGAAGATCTCTCTATCATAAATCCTGCTTTTCTTAAAGCTGTTGTGAGCATGTGGCTTGTGTATCGTCTGAAATGGTTGTTGATCTCATCGTGTGAACTCCACAAGAAGTTGAAAGCAGGTACAAAAACGATCAGAGTACCGCCATTTTTCAAAAGTCTTCGCCATTCTGTCAGTGCAACGCCTTCGTCTTTGATGTGTTCCAAAATATCAGAGGCTATGACTATATCAAACTCTCCATCTCTCTGATCAATTTTTTCAGCGCGTGAAAGCGAAATATTTTGGAGTCCGCGATCTCTACAAAGCCTCACAGCTTCCTCACTTATGTCTATGCCATAAATATCATTGAAACCGATTTGGTTGAGATCAACGATAAGTGGCCCACCGGAACAACCAACATCCAAAATTTTTGAGTTTTTCGGATATTTTTGGAGCAGCTTCAATAAAATATCTCTCCTAGCTCGATACCAACAATGGTTCTCTTCGGCCGTATGATGTTTGGCTTCGTAATCTTTTCTCATCTTAGTTTCTGTTTAGATATGTGGCTAAACCTAGAACAAAAAATCTGGTGACAATTCTCGCGATGACCACACCCATGAGGCCGTAGAGTGGGGTAAGGATAAGGAGAGAGAGAATCTGCATCAGAGAGGTCCAGGTGTTGTAGTGGTAGAGCTTTTTGGTAGAGGCAGTGGCTTCCAAAGATGCGTAAGGTAGAAGGAAGGCGGTAGCAATGAGAGAGATAGAGTAAAACTGGGAAAAGATTATAGAAGCGCCGTATTTGGGAAAGAATAGTTTTAATAAAAATGGTATAAATATTATATAAAGGACAGTAATTATAACTAAAGATAAAATAAATTTTGGCATCTTTTCTTTGATACTCTGCTTTATTTCCTCTTTACTTTTTTGGGAAAATTTTGGCAAGATCAAAGTGTATATGCTTTTAAGAGTTCCCTTCAGTTGGTCCACTGGAGCCGTAGCGATGGAGTAAATAGCTACTTCCGCCGCACCCATAAAATGAAAAATAAGCAGTTTGTCTAGGTAGCTTGCTATGGACGGCAAGACTTTCATAAGGCTCAAGTGCTTGCCATAACCTATGGCCCCAGGATCTACAACATTATTTGGCGGGTATATTTTTAGAGTTATTTTGAGAAAGACAAAACGGACCAGAGTCCAAGAAAGGAAGTAAGCAAAGATGAGAATATATAAATTCTTTGTTAAAAATATAGTAGTGAGAAGACAGATGGTGGTAAGGACTTGGGAAGCAACAAAGAATTTAGTGAATCTCTTGAAATCACTTTTTCCTTGTAGTACTTCAGAATATAGACTCAAAGAATCCATTATAGGTAGGAAAACAGCTCCTATAAAGAGCGGTATTGCTAGTAGGTGGTTGCCGAAGTATGTGTAATATAAACCCGCAAGGAAGCTTATAAACCCGCCAACCAATCCCCAAGTGACACTTATTTTAAATGCTTTGTAGAAAGAGCCTTCTTTGCCTTGGGCTGTGGCTTTGACTATTGCCGTGCCGAGTCCTGGCAGATTGAATATGGCTAGAGTGCCACAGATAGCTAGGATATATTTATAAGTACCGTAAATTTCTGGAGTCAAAAAATAGGCAAAAGCAATGGATAGAATCAAAGCGGAACCGGCGGAAAATGCTTGTCCCAGAGTAAGCCAAAAGCCATTTTTGACCAAATAAGTCATGTCAGTTTTGAACCATTTTTCAGTCCAGTGCAAAAAAGTATGTATTAGGCTTGCTGATTTTTCCATTGTTAAATGATGATTATTTTTAGTATACTACAAATATGGTCATAAAATACATAACCAATGTCCGTCTGCCGACCCCTCGGGCCCAAGGCTACGCCATCATGAAAATGTGCTCTGAATTCGCCAACCTTGGGGCGACGGTAGAGCTTTTTGTTCCCAGTCGAGAGAATACGGGGATAGCGAAGGACCCGTTCGATTTTTATAGCATTCAAAAAAATTTTGAAATCAAAAGAGTCTCGAGCTCTGACTTTTTGGGTCAAACCACCAAGTTGAGCCGAGTTTTGTATTGGGTAGACATCGTAGTGTTCTTTTTGTGTGCTAGATTTAAAATAAAATTTAATAAAGGAGATGTTTTGTTTACTAGAGATCCGGCAGCTATGCTATTTTTCCCCAAAAAAATATTCTCATGCCTACATATCATCAGTATACCGGAATCAAGAACCATACTTAAATATATTTTACATAAACCCAATCTCTTTTTTGCTTTGAACGATGGTATAAAAAAGGAGCTGATGAAGATGGGGGTGCCTGAATCCAAAGTTTTTATTTCTGGCAGTGGGGTAGAGCCCAAAGACTTTGATATCGACTTCAGTACGGATGAAGCTAGGGATAAACTCGATTTACCGAAAGACAAGAAGATAGTTCTTTATAGTGGTCAGTTTTATCGCTGGAAAGGGGTAGACACTTTGGCTCAAGTGGCCAAACTCTTGCCCGAAATAAACTTCGTCTTTGTTGGCGGGACCGATTCGGATCTAGAGCAGTTCAAAGAAAAATATGCCAATCTAGCCAATATTATCATCCGTCCTTTTCAGGAAAGAGCCATTATACCGGTTTATTTGAGGTCTGCAGATATCTTGGCTATTCCTAATTCAGCCAATACTAATGAGTCTGTATATTACACTTCGCCTATCAAACTTTTTGAATTTATGGCCGCTAAAAAACCTATTCTGGTTTCCAATCTGCCTTCTATGAGAGAAACATTGGACGAAACTTCGGCTGTTTTCGCCGAACCAGATCAACCAGAATCCTTCGCCGCCGCTATCCGTAAGATTTTGGCCGATGAAGGGTTAGCAAATAGAATTGTTATAAATGCTTACCAAAAATCGCTAGAGTCCTCTTGGACCAAACGAGCCGAAGGAGTTTTGAATGCAATCAAAAACAATTATGTTAATGGCTAGACTAAAAATTGTTGTAATTGTAGTGTTTTCACTAATCGCAGGCGGGTTTCTACATTACTATTATTACTCACATATTGTTGATCGAAGCAAAGAAATCATCCAAATTAGAGAAAATTCTGATGCTTATCGTTTTATAAATCCGGTTATATTGACGGTAGATAATAGGGATGTGGAGTTTGACCAATATAGAGATTTGAAGAACAAAATCCAATCCCTTATCAACTCTCGTTCTGTGAAGGAGATAGAGGGGGTATCTTTTTATTTTAGAGATTTGAATGCTGGAGAATGGGTTGGGGTGAATGAAGACGATTTGTACTCTCCTTCTAGTATGCTCAAGGTGGCTACTTTGATGGCTTACTCCAAATTGGCGGATGATGATCCCAAAACTCTTTTAGAAAAAGTGTATTACGAACCAAGCGATATTTCAGGGCAAAATTATAAACCCAAACAACTGGCGAAAGGTTACCATGTCGTTAGAGAACTTTTGCAGCAGATGATAGTAGAATCGGACAATGACGCGATGCATTCTCTGAATGATTTACATACAGATAAGATTCTAGAAATTTATAAAGATTTGGAATTGCCAGATATTCTTTCAGACAAGCAGGATTTCATGTCTCCAAGATCTTACTCGAGACTTTTCAGGTCCCTGTATAACGGCTCCTACATATCACATTTTTATTCCGATGAAGCTTTGGAGCTTTTGACTTATAGCAAATTTGATCAGGGTATAAAAAGTGGTGTCGGTGATACAGTAGTGACTCATAAATTTGGCGAGTTTACAGATATTCTAGATGGTACTATCACTAAGAGGGAACTTCATGATTGTGGCATCGTCTACTATCCTTCAAAACCCTATTTTATTTGTGTCATGACTAAAGGTCAAGAATTTTCAAATCTAGAGAAGATTATCGCTGATATCTCTAAAATCACCTTTGACTATATAAAAAATAAGAAATAAAGTATAATAATTTTTATGAGTAATAATCAGTTAAAAGGCATTATATTTGTAGGCTTATTTGCGATACCCTTCGTACCTCTTATCGTGGCCAAGTCCCTCTTCTTTCCATTCATTACTGGCAAAGCCTTTATCTTTAGGTTTTTAGTTGAAATCATATTTGTCGCTTACTTCTCACTTGCCGTGAGAGACCAGTCCTATAGACCGAAATTTTCTTGGATACTGTTTTCTATAATAACCTTTTTAGTTGCTATTGGTTTGGCTGATATGTTTGGTGCCAACCCATTCAAAAGTTTTTGGAGCAATTTTGAACGTATGGAAGGTTACATTACTCTCTTGCATCTCGGGGCTTTATTTTTGGTAGCTGGCTCTGTTTTGAAGACTCAAGAAGTTTGGAACAAGCTCTTGGCTACTAGCTTGGCTGCATCCTTCATAATGGCTGTCTACTCCCTTTTGCAACTAACAGGTAAGATCGTGATTAATCAGGGCGGGGTCAGAGTGGATGGTACTTTTGGTAACGCAGCTTATTTGGGTATTTATATGGTTTTTCATATTTTCTTTGCTGGACTTCTTTTTGTAAGATCTAGGGTAGGGTGGCAAAAGATATTTCTCGGTATAGTAGCCATTCTGGACGCTATAATCCTCTACTATACAGCTACTAGAGGAGCCATACTCGGATTTTTGGGTGGAGCAGTGATCACTCTCTTGTTTTTGGCTTGGAAATCGGAAAAAGGTGAAAAGACAAGAAAATTTGTTGCAGGCATTCTACTGGGACTGGTTATTTTGTGTGGTCTATTTTGGTCGGTTAGAAATACTCAATTTGTCAGAGAAAATTATGTATTGAGCCGGTTTGCCACACTCTCATCTTCTGAAATAGAAAAGCAAGGTCGGTATTATGTATGGCCGATTGCCGTCAAAGGCTTTTTGGAAAATCCGGTTTTGGGTTGGGGACAAGAAAGTTTCAACTTTGTATTCAATAAATATTATGATCCGAAGATGTATACTCAAGAGCCGTGGTTTGACCGAGCCCACAGTACTCCACTGGACTGGCTTGTGGTCGGTGGACTCTTAGGTTTGTTATCGTATCTCTCTATTTTTGTATCTCTTTTGTTTTATATATTCAAAGCCAAGGAAGAGTTTTTGTCCAAAGAAGATAAAGCTATTACTCTTGGTCTCCTGTCAGCTTATTTTTTCAATAATATTTTTGTATTTGATCAGATAGGCAGTTATATTTTGTTTTTCACTATTGTTGCCTATATTCACGCTCATACTCCGGAGACACATTTCTCTTATTGGGATAAGTTGTCTCTTAAAGCAAGACTTTTGGTTGATTCCATCAAGTGGCGACCAGTTTTTGAGTCTTCGGTATTGATCATTCTCGTTTTCGTAATGTATTTTGGGAATTTCCTACCTTGGCGGCAAAACAAGGATTTGCTTGGGGTGTTGAAACTTGCGAGTGGAGGTACAGTAGGTGCGGCAAGTGATTATGCGAAGCCACTTCTAGGATATGGTATGGGATTTGCAGAAAGTCTGGAGCATGTATCTCAAGCTGTCATCAACTTGGGGGCAAATCCAAATGTAGATCAAAAATTGAAGCAAAAACTTTTTGATACGATAGACAAAGCTTTTGTAAAACATATAGAGAGAGTGCCAGATGATGCCCGCTACCGACTTTTCTATGGCATATTTCTTTCAAGATTTGGCTGGTATGGTAGGGCTATTCCAGAGTTGGAAGAAGCCAAAAAGCTTTCTCCAAATAAACAAAGTGTATACTTTGAGCTTATAAGCAACCAGATCCTTGATGGTAAAACTAAAGAAGCTTTGGAGAATGCTAAGCATGTTTATCTGCTTGAACCAAGTTTTACGGAGGCGAAAATAATTTATGCTCTGACCGCGCTTGCTGCAGGAGACAGTGTGACGTCTGGGAAGCTGCTAGGGGAGATAGACCAAAAGATTCTCGTATTTGATGATCGTTACATAACAGTGCTCCTAACTCTCCAGCGGTTTGACGATATAATAGGGGTGGTCAAAGAAAGGATCAGATTGGATCCAAGCAATTTGCAACATCGGATCACTCTGACTGCAGCATATTTGCAGGCTGGTAGGCGAGCTCTTGCCGTGGCTACTCTCCAAGAAATCATACGGCTGGACCCTTCTTTTAAAGAGAAAGGAGAATATTATATAAAAGAAATAGAAGCTGGTAGGAACCCGTAAAGAGCCAAGGGGCACCCTTAAAGAAATGCCCCAAAGGGTGCCCCTTGGCTACCCTTATCCACAAGGGGGTTGCATAAAAATACTGTGTATGCTATACTAGGTAGGTGAGTGTGGATAATAGTTATTTTCCATACAAATGAATGTCTACGAAAAGGCCCCAGAAATGGGGGTTTTTCGTACCCTATTGTCTCTTTTTTATAACTGCCATATACTAAATATGTGTTGCGACGCGGACGGCGGTTCGCACTCATATAGACATTTGTTTTGGAGCTAGCTTCCGCCGTCCACGTCGCAACGTGAAAAACAAAAAATTTCTGGAAAACTTTTCCAGAAATTTTTTGTTTTTGAAAATTATTTTCATAAAAAACACATTCACTTCGTTCAGTGTCAAAATATTTTTGTAAAAAATATTTTGAGTTATCCACACATTTGTAAAAAAATCATTTACTTAAAATCTTTTTAGAGCGATAATTAATACAGGTCGATTCGCTTCAAAAAAATAAAAATATTTTTTTGATAAAGCGCGCGCTTAAGAACTAATCTATTTCATAAAATTTTGCA
>Ga0209542_10001908_pt1 | contig 48048 bp, 59 predicted proteins | sample RifCSPhighO2_01_FD_184028 | JGI IMG/M metagenome (GOLD analysis project Ga0209542, IMG submission 184028) | Soil microbial communities from Rifle, Colorado - Rifle CSP2_plank highO2_0.1 (SPAdes) (version 2) | ecosystem: Environmental > Terrestrial > Deep subsurface > Rock core/Sediment ...
ATAATTGCTTTCCAAACATATTTTCTAATAAATTTCATAGAAAGTGAAAAAATTGTACTAAATTTATGACAGATTTAATTTAGATTTATGATTTTAACACGTTTATGAAAAAATGATAAAAGTTAGATAATTACAGTCAGTTATAAGCATCTTTGAATTTACGATAATTAATTGGCAACAAAAAAAGGGATTGCAGTTACTGTAGTAATATTAGCAGCTATAACTGCTGCAAGTTTTCTTGTGTGGTTAATTCCACAAAATATTGAAAATAAAATTATAGTTTCAGATTTTGAAGCTCATTTAGACAATATAAAAGAAATTCGTTTTACGCTTCAAACAGAAGTTGAACAAGAATTCCAAAATATGCTAAATGAAAAAATTACCCCAAAGGAATATATCGAAATTGCCGAGATTTCATTCTCTCAAGTAAATTCCCAAATCATACAACTTGTTGAAAGTAAAGCGCCAGAAGAATGGCATGAAAGTTACCTGAATTATATCGAGTCTCTTAAAAAATTTAATTCACAGATTAGAGAGACCGTTGTGGTAGCAACAATAATGAGTGAAAATAATGAATCAGGGGAAATCCAAGATATTCTCGAAAAAATTGATTCATTAAGAAAAGATTCAGAATCACTATCTATTGCTTCAGATAACACAAGACCTTAGGATTTTACCTAGGACTTCGGAAACAGAACTCTAATAATTAGAAAAGTAGGAAATCATTAAAAAGTTACTTTGTAATAGTGATAGTGTTGTCTCAAAAACCTGATAAACTCGAAAAAGACATTCATGCGTCTATAGCGAATAAACTCCTAGTCATATGTGTTGATAGAGATAATGATGTAGGTGAAAAAGCAGGAATTGTTACCCCTGTAGTTGGAAGAGACGCGTGTATTGAAGCAGCTCAAAGACTTGCGCTTGAGGATCCAGAAAATGCAGATTCTAATTCAATTTTCTATGCCATTAAAACCTACGAAGATTTGACAAGTAAAGGCTATCAAACTGAAATTATTACGGTGGCAGGAACTGAGGATCGAGGAGTTCAGGCGGATGAGAAAATTGTACGGGAGATAAAACAGGTTTTAGAAAAATTTTCAGCAAATGGAGCTGTAATTGTTTCAGACGGTGAAGATGATGAAAGTGTAATTCCAATTATACAGAATGTACTACCAATAGTCTCAGTGCAAAGAGTTGTGATGAGAGTTAGTAGAAGTGTAGAATATTCCTACGCAGTGTTTGGAAAATATTTGAAAATGATTGCTTATGATTCAAAGTATTCAAAATTCTTTCTTGGTCTTCCAGGAATTTTACTATTGATTGGTGGAATTGCTACCATTTTTGGTTATACTGCAGAGATTTTTGCTGTTTTGATTAGCATTCTTGGAGCAGCATTTCTTATCAGAGCATTTGACGTTGATAGGACTTTGAAAAAATGGTCAAAACCTACGCCTGCAGGATTCATTAGAGTTTTTACAATGGTTACAGGAATAATTTTGATACTTGCATCTATTCCTGCTGGAATAGCACTTGTTGAAGAACAAATTGTTAATACAAATATGCAATTGTTTGATGTAATCACAAATAAGATCATTGTTGGACAATTTATTTCAGGAGTGCTGCCAATTTTGTGGATAGGATTTGGTTCCATTTTTGGCGGAATTTTACTAAGTAATTGGTTAGGAGGAAGTTTGAAAAAGATTAGCGATGTGCTTAGGTTAATTGTTCTTGGTGCAATCTATCCAACAGTAGCACAATTTACAAATATTCTAATCTACGATGAAAGTCCATTTACTCTAATACCTATGTTATTGGTGGGATTAGTAATAACACTGATATCTGCCACCTTATTGTTTCGAAGATATAGGAAACATAAAGGTGGAGAGATATTAACGGAATAAAAAAACTAGTACTTCATTTATCTGGATTATACAGTATCTACTCTAAAAAATTAGAAAAAGAAATCCGAGATGGAGACATCCCTAATCATGTAGCAATTATACTTGATGGGAATAGAAGATGGGCTAAAAAAAATTTGATGGTTTCTAAAAATGGTCACTGGCAAGGAGCTGATGCTGTAGAAAATCTTTTGGACTGGTGTGAGGAGTTTGATATTAAAATTATAACGCTTTATGTTCTTTCAGTAGAGAATTTGGATAGAGGAGACCAGGAATTAGAATTTCTATATGGTTTGATAAAAAATCGACTCGAAAAACTTTACAATGATCCTAGAATTCATCGAAATCAAATGAGAGTAAAAGCTATTGGAAAAATTGAGATTCTCCCAGAACCAATCAAAGATGTATTACGTAGATTAGATGATGCAACAAAATATTATAAAAATCACTTTTTAAATATTGCAATCGCATACGGTGGACAAAATGAACTAGTGGATGCTGTCAAAAAGATAGGTGAGAAAATAAAGGATGGTTCCCTTAATGTTGATGAAATAGATAAGAAGGAAATTGAATCAAATCTTTACACATCACATTTACCACAATCCTCACCTGACATGATTTTACGTACTTCTGGGGAAAAGCGATTAAGTGGTTTTCTTATGTGGCAGAGTGCTTACAGCGAATTGGTTTTTATGGATATTTATTGGCCAGAATTTCGAAAGATTGACTTGATGCGAGCTATAAGAACATTTCAAAAAAGAAAACGAAGAATGGGAAAATAACAATAATAACATCCAATCATAGAAGTCTGACTTTGAAAAAAGAAAAATCTGCAGGGGTAGTAGTGTGTATGGAAAAGCCTGATGGCAATCGTTTTCTGCTATTGAATTATCCTACAGGTCATTGGGATTTTGTTAAAGGAAAAATAGAACAAGGAGAAACTCTACATCAAACAGCTGTAAGGGAAACAAAAGAAGAAACTGGAATTTCTGATTTAGAATTTGTTGAAGGTTTTGAAGAAAAAATTAATTATAATTTTCAATTTGAAGGTGAATTAATTCAAAAGGAGGTTGTATTTTTTTTAGCAAAAACAAAAACACCTACAGTTAATGTTTCTCACGAGCATTTAGATTATGCATGGCTAGACTACAAGAATGCATTAGAAAAGGTGACTTATCAGAATGCCAAGAATATTCTCTCAAAAGCAAATAAATTATTTAGAAATACTTAATTTTTGAAACTCTTCTGCTATACTAACAGGATTTTTAGCATTAAGAATAGTTCTACCAACTATTAGAAAATTAGTTCCAGCATGAAGAACTTCTCTAATTTTTCCACCCTGAGTTCCAATGCCAGGTGAGTAAATATTCAAATCGCCTTTGGATTTTTTATTACAATATTTTATAATTTTAGGGTATGTTGCTCCAACAATAATTCCATCGACTTTGTTTGAAAGGGATGATTTTAAAAATAATTGATAAAGTGGAATTGATGTTTTGGAATTACCTAATTTTACTTTCATATCGTAGGATGGTTTTGCGTCTGGTGCACTCATATGACAAAGCGTAATAATTCCTTTATTTTTTTCATGTGCTAAAGCTACAAGTTTTTTTAAAGCATTGGATCCCATAATTGGATTAACTATAACAGCATCAAAACCTGCCTTCCAAAGATTTTCGAGGGTTATTCTATTTGTATTACCAATGTCATTTAATTTAATGTCTGCAATTGTTTGAAGATCATATTGGTGTGCAAGTTTGTTAATCTTACTTATCTGGTCAAATCCTAATGGCAACAATAAATGAAAATTGAATTTTATTCCACAAAGGAATTTGTTTAATGTTTTAATGTTTTTGATTGTTTTTGCCTCTAAATTTCTTGTAGAATTAGAATAATCATTTGCAAGAATAACTTTGCCTTTATTATTAGCTATTTTATTTATTCTAGTTTTGAAGGTCGCCATAGTTGACCAAAGGATGGGTCTCTTTTAATTTTATTATTTTGATGTACGAATACCCGTGTTCCTGTGGACTTTCAACAAATGATGGCTCTGTTCCATTATTTGTAGAGTATTTTAGGAATGGTTTTTCTGGATTTTTGTTCAAAACTACGTGGCAAAAATAAGATGCCCCCTCTTCATTAAAATTCATGAAAACCCCCATTAACCATTTTCCATTACATGGGAATGTAAATAGTGGAAATGGAGAATCTTCAAAACCATAACTCAATTTTGCAAGACTGGCAAGATCTTCGAGTTCAATTGGGTGATATTTCTCCTCAGAGCCATTTCCTCCTTTTAGATTATTAGGAAGAGTTTTTATTTTCACTATGGGAGAATATAGTCGGGCAGCGTCTGATGTTGAATTTACGACTGAGGAATGTTCCTTTCCTGATTTGAATTCATAGCAAAGATAGTGACCTCTGTTATCTACAGGCGTATAGTAGATGATTGGTTTTTCTTTGAGTAAATCCATTTGAACAGAAAGAACTTCTTTACCTTCGTGTTCATGAAGGAATGATACACGTGGAACTCGCTCAAGAGCACAAACTAGTCGTGAAAATTCTAATGGTGAATCAACTTGAATGTAGGTAGGTAGTTTGTCCATAACTCTTTGTAAAGTTTAACTAAATTAAACTTAACCAAAAAAATTGAGGCTGATTTATTTTCGAATGTCAATTATATCATTTACATCAGGGCCTGTACCGATGAGTGTAACAGGAACGTTTAGACTCTCTTCTATTTTTTTTATGAATGATTTTGCGTCATTGTTAAGTGCATCAAATGAAGTTTTATTCGCACAGTCAGGGAATAAAACATCTAATTTAGTAATGGCGACCTGCGTTGCGCTGTTAAGCATTATGGATCTCCTAGCCAACTCAAAGTCAAACTCTGCAGCACGCCTCTGACGACCAGTCACTGTGCCTACTTCAGCCCAACCTTTTTTTGATGTCTCTTCAGGCGTGAGTTCATTATCCATTGTTCCCATGCCTACTCTTGTCACGTACGACTTGAAGATTACCAGAACCTCATCAACCTTCTTTGGGCCCAATCCAATATCAGAACAAATTGCTGAAGCAGTAACGTCTTTTGAGGTAACATATGGATAAGTACCATGCCATAAAGAGAGATGAGTTCCTTGTGTGCCTTCTACTAGAACATTCTCATTAGAATCAAGAGCAGAGTTAACTGCAGTTGGAATATCTTCCAAGTAGGAAAAAAGCGATTTAATGTCTTTTGCTAGCTTTAAAGTTCGCATAGCTCTCTCAGCATTAGCAGGTCCTGTGCCTGAACCTGTAGTACCAATTGTTTCCTTTAACCTTCCTTTAGAATCCTCATCAATATGGTTTTGTTCGATAATTCCACAGTTTTTGTCAATAAAGGCTCTATTTGAAACGTCAAAATCTTTTATTTCCTTTAGTAAAACATCTGGATTAATTACGACTCCTGGCCCGATCATTACTTTAGATTTTTTATTTAAAAATCCACTTGGCAACATGCGAATTTTGTATGTTCTATTACCATCTTTGACAGTATGACCTGCATTAGGTCCTGCACCTCCTCGTACAACAATAGAAGGGTTGTCTTTCAAAGCAAGGTAGGAAATTATTTTTCCCTTTCCTTCGTCTCCAAAGAAACCACCAACTGCAATTGTTGAAGGCATACATGTCAGAGCGTGGAGATGGTGTATTTAAGCTAAATTATTACTCTATCATTTTAATATCCAGTTTTTACGAGTTATAATATTGTCTGAACCAAACTATGCAGGAAACATAATTGTAATTTTAGCTAATTTACCAGAGTTTCTTCGAAAACCGATCTTGAAAAAAAGGATGTTAGAATTTTTCTCAATGTCAGAATCAGATAGACGAGAAATAATTAACAATGCACTTGAAGCAGGTCCAACGATTCCTTTCCCAAATTTTTCCAAGTTATTTAAAACGTGGCTTGAGGTTTTAACAACAGTTACTGAAGAACAAAGAGGCCTAATGTTTTCTAAATATATTGATGAAATAGATGCTGCTCCACAAAAATTAATTAATTTTAATCTGGATGGAATTTTTGAGATCTTCTTATCACTAGATAGTTCAAAAAAAGAGATCCTTACAAATTCTATTAATAGGATAATTTCTAACTTTGATGAAAATAGAAAAAAGAAAATATTCTTGATAATTCCTGAAAATGCTAAAAAGTATCTAGGGTTCTAAGGTTCTTCGGGATTACGGTTTTTTTCATCAGAAAAATCTATAACATCGCCTTCAGGCGTTCGAACTCCGACAAAAATCTGCTCATTTTTTTTAAGAAGCTTTCTATGATCAGGAAGGGACATATCTAATCTCATCTCATTCATGACCATTATCCGATATTCTTTCCATCCAGCCCAACACTGGTTACAGCATGGATATGTTGCTGCTTTTGGGTCTAAATCCTCGTCTTCTGGGATTGGATTTTTGCATTTAGTGCAGATTTTACCCATATTCTAGCAGCATATCTAAACTCCTTTTATCTTTTATTGAATCTAAACCAATAATAATTAATTCGTACTAAGTTAGATGTGAAGATTAAGTGCCCAAAATGTGGTGAGGGAGCTGAACTTGCATCAGATTTTTCCGTGGTAAGATGTGAACATTGTAGTTTAGACATGAGTTATGGTGAATATGTAAAATTTGTTGCACATAATGTTGCAAAATACTCTGACATTTTAGGAGATTATTCAGGTAGTACAGAAGGGGAATCTGCTGGAACTCTAGATGAATGGGATTAACCATCTAGTTAAATGATTCATCAAGTTAAAATAATTAATTTTAATGGATAATATGCGTAATTGGAATTCTTACTTGAAAATATTCTAAATTTAATTGGTTTTGTTGTAGGTCTTACAATTGGTGTTATCGCATACATAGGTTACAAAAATACTGGAAGTGCTACTCTCTTTAGATTATCAATTGCATTTTTGTCCATCAGTGTTGGTTTTTTTGTTGTATGGACAGGATACATGGTTGAGGACTTTGTTTTACAAAAAGGTCAGATTGAACGTTGGATACAAACTTTAGGAATTGGAATTCAAACAGTAGGATATTTTTTTATAGCATTCTCACATAGTATTAAATCATTTTTCCCCAAGTCAAGATATTTAAGATCAATTGGGATTATTCCTCTGTTCTTAGTATCTGCTGTTCACATTGAACATATTTTTCGATCGATATCATTCATTTTGTTAGTTTATGGTGCAATTGAAACTATTCTTTCTTATTTCGAAGGAAAAAAGAAAGGAACTATTTTCGTTGCAATGGGATTATCATTTCTTGCGTTAGGAGAATTTCTAGGATGGTATTCTTTTGTTTTCCCGGAATCTATATTGTACTACGTTTCTATTTCTATCAAAATTGGGGGATTAATTTCTCTCTTTATTCCAGTAAGCAAGATTCCATTAACAAAAATAAAATTTGACCCCGAGATTTAATCTAAGGCTAAATACACTGAATTATACTAATTCAGAAGAGGGAAAAATTGGACAAATTACATTGTCAATTTCTTTTATCTTCTTAGTATATTGAACAATATCGTATTACTATCATATTCCATGGCTAAAACAAATTTGGAGGCAAAATTGGTGAGTGTGTATAGACCTCATATGAAAATTATTGGGGATATTTTATCCACCGCTAGAGATGATTTGGATTCAGAGGAAGGAGCAACTGTTACCTATCTTATTAGAAAGGCAAATGTTTCTCATGTAAGAATTTCAAAAATTCTTAACAATTTAGTTTCTCAGGGATTATTAGAACAAGTAGATTCTCAAGGTGCTTTCAGATACAAAATTAGTTCAAATGGAAGAGAGTTTCTAGTTGCATATCAAACCTTTAGTAGATTTGCAGAAAATTTTGGTTTACTAATTTAATCATCATCTTCAGAATTATCTAAATCGTCATCAAAATCATCTTCAAACTCATTATCTTCAAATTCAGATGATTTACTTGTCATATAGTTTCTAAATGCTTTGAAAATCAAATTATTAATAAGGATATTTGAGTGGCATCTTATACAACCACCAATGTTTTCCAGCTTGTTGATGATAAATTAAGGTATGTATGTTTCTAAATCTCATAGAAAATTGATAATAATATTACTAATTTGTACTTAACATATTACTAACCTACCAACATTCTAACATTAATGAAAACAATGAGAGTGTCTTGTGATTCTAAAGGTGTCAATATAGCCATCAGAACTTTTAGGAACGGGGGCATAGTGGTTTTTCCTACAGATACAGTATACGGAATTGGTTGTGATCCATATAATAAAAATGCAATAAAATCGCTCTATCAAATAAAAAACAGAGACCCTTCAAAATTATTTCCCATTTTAGGTTTCTCTAAAAGAGAACTCTCTGAAATAGCTGTTTTTGATGAAATGGCAGATAAGATTTCTGAAAAATTTTGGCCAGGACAAGTTACCTTAGTATTAAAACTTAAAGATAAAAAATTAAAACAATCTCTTAATCTTGATGAGAAAATAGCTGTAAGAGTTCCTAAGAATCCATGTGCCTTGTCAATTCTCAAAGAATGCAAATTAATTGTTGGAACTAGTGCAAATATTTCTGGTTCTCAATCATTTAGAGATCCTGAAGAATGTATTAGAAACATCTCAGGATATGACTTGTTTGTAGATGGAGGAATAATTTCAAGTAAAGGAGAATCAACTGTAGTAGAAATTAATAATGATCTGAAGATCTTAAGACCTGGAATTATATCAAAAGAGGAGATTATGAACCTGTTTTGAATTTAATTATTACATGCCCACGTCATTTTGAAGAAGAGGCTAGTGAGGAAGTAAAGAGAATTCTTATTGAGTTAGGAGACCAAGAACCTAAAATTATCATTTCAAGCATGCCTGGAATTCTTACTGGTATTACTAGTCTAAATCCAATTGAATCTATAGAAAAGATTAGAGAAAAAATTCTCGATGAACCTTGGTCTGTTAGATACTGTCTAAGAATAATTCCAATTCAAGGAGTTTGCAAAACTAATATCAAAGAAATAGAAGATGAGATTCTAAAGAAAATAGGAGTTATCAAGTCAGAAGATAGCTATAGAATCACTATAGAAAAAAGAAATTCAAAAGTTTCCTCTAATGAAATTATATCAAAAATAGCAAAAAATATTTCAAATAAGGTTTCTCTGGATAGCCCAGATTGGGTTATTTTGATTGAAATAATCGGAGATGAGGCAGGAGTTTCGGTTATACGAAATAACAATATTCTAAGTGTAGAAAAAACAAAACGTTCTTTATCAGATTAAAATTGCTGCTTTTTCTGCAAGCAAGTCTTCTAATTGGGATTTTGAAATTATTGCATCCATCTGTTTTTTTGTGATGTTAAATTTTTTTTTCAAAAAATTTTGGTTATTTTTGGATAGAGGGGTTGTGTTCAGTAATGATTCGATATCTCTGAATAATCTGTCAAGTTGTATTTTTTTACCAATTGCAATAATCACAAAATCACCTTCATTCTTTATTCCCACTCGTTTTATCGCATCATTAATTTGAGTAGTCCCAGCAAATCTCAATAAAATATCTGTCTCAATCTTTTTTGAAAGGATAGTGTTATTTTGTTTGGCCATTAGTGATATCGCAATAATTTTTTGTGCGTGTGATTTACCAAGTATGTAGTTTGATGATATAGCTTGAATTATTAGATTTGGAAATTTTAGTCTAATGTCGTCTAAAAAATCGATGTTTAGTTTTTGATTTGCTTTGACATCAAATAATTCAATGTATGAATTAGAAATTTTGAATTGAATCCTTTTAGAAGAGCCCCCGTGTATTATGGGAATTATGCTAATGACATCCCCATTTTTTAAATTAGTTAATGGTCCATCTATTGCTGAAGAATCAATTCCGTTTATAGCGATTAATAGATTATTTACATCGAGTTTGTTGTCGTTTTTAGGTTTATTCTTGATTAAAAAATCAAGTAGCTGCTGTAAGGTAAGATCATTTTTTTCAATATCAATATGGTCAGTGGAAAATGATTTTTTTGCTCCACCCAAAAATTTTACTGTGATCATCTTGTAAATTCCATTATTTGGATAAAATTAATCTTACACTATAGGCTAAGAAAATTCTTCAGTTTCATCCTGTGATGTTATTTCTAACTCTGGAAGTGTTTCCTCATTAGTGGCGATAGGTTTATCATCAGTAGTTGTTTCTTCCTTTTCCATTTGATTTTCTTTTAATAATTGTTCTTCTTTTTCTCGAATTTCACGCTTTATGAATTTGGTAATATATCCTGCTAATTCATTTTTTAATCCTTTTGAGCGAACTATGGAAATTTCATTTAAAATTTTTTTATTTTCAAGAAAATCAATACCAAATTTTTCTTTGTTATCTTCTAGTATTTCCATTGTAATTTTTTTTATTCTATTCACTCATTCGGTTATCAATTGGGGTTTTTTATACCTATATACCTAGAAAATCGTTTGAATTTTTTTCTAAGATGGCAGAGAATTCATCATATGACTTTCTCAATACTTTTGAGGCACAAAATATTATGCTTGGGATAAAACTCACTTGTGCAGGCTTTAATGCGAAACATCTTGAAAATTTTACTGGTCCGTCGGTCTCTACGAGGATTCTATTAATTTCTGTTTTTGATAACAAAACTTGTTTATCTTTTGCATAAACCAATAGAGGTCCAAATGAGACAAAAAATCCCAAATCCATGGCTTTTGTGAGTTGTTGCTTGCTTCCATCAAACCAATGTAAAGCCATTCCTCTAAGAGAGTATGAGGGAATAATTTCATAAATTTTGTCAAGAGTTTTTCTAGAATGAATAGAAATTGGTTTTTGTATCTTTTCAGCAATTGCTAGTTGAGCTCTAAAGAGCTGTTCTTGTCTTTGAAATTCTGATTCTGACGAAACATAGGTAGAATCGAGTCCTATTTCACCAATGCCTGCAATACTATCAATATTCTGATTAATTAATTCCAGCATAGGTTCTAGTTTTTCATCAGCTTTACCTGGATGGATTCCTACAAAAGGGAAAATTAGTTCAGTTTTCTTTGAAAGATCTATTGTTTTTTTAGAGGATAGAAGATCTTCGGAAACACAACATACCTTGATATGCATTTTTTCCATACATTTTATGATATATGGAATATCAGAATCATATTCAGGATCAGATAGATGTATGTGTGAATCTAATAACCAGTTCATAATTACACCAAATGAAAGCTACCTAAAATAGTCTGTATAAATCGATTCCTTAGTAGGATTTTTTCACACAAAGTCTTTAATCGATTACGTGAAAAATGCATGTAATGAAATCATCTGAGCTTGGATTGTCGGCCATGTATAGAATTTTAAAAAAATCAGGAGCGCATAGAGTGAGTGATGAATCAGCGGATGAATTAAGGAGAATAATAGAAGAGGTAGCTCTTGCTATTGCTAAAAGTGCTGTCGATATGTCATCTCATGCTGGAAGAAAAACTGTCAGAGGCGAGGATATCAAACTTGCAGCCAAACCTTTTACCAAATTCTGATCTAAAGAGTTTAATTGTGAATAACTCGTTTCTGTGAATACGGTGAGGTGGCAGAGTGGTTATGCGTGGGCCTGCAAAGCCTATCGATAGGGGTTCGAATCCCTTCCTCACCTCCAAAGTTTTGAGTTATTATGTAATTACCTGCTTTTCTAAATAGAGAGTATTTTAGAAGAAATAAGTTGGCACAAATAAACAACAGGGGATTACTAAGATACATTCCTGGTTCAAGTTCTATTCTAGTTCAAGAAAATAGTAACCAACCACTAGAGGGATTTTCAAAAAACATTCGAGATAGTATAAAAGAGAACGCAGAGTGTGCTAAAAATGAAGTTGAAAAAGGTCATAATTTTCTTCATTGGGTTCTAACAAGAGTTTATGAAGCAACAGAAGACGATGCTGCTGATGCTATAGTTGACGGGGCTAACGACCTAGGCATTGATGCATACCTTCCAGTTGATTTTTCAGATAACAAGATAAGACTATTCCAGTCAAAATATGGAACATCGCACTCTATGGAGGCTATTACAAAATTCAAAGAAGATGTTAAACGACTACTCAAAAGTGATGTTACTAAGATGCGTCCTGAATTAGCACATCTAGTTACCAAGATACGTGATAAAAATTTGAAGGTGGAATGTTGCTATGTAACGGATCAGGAAGTAGAATATGAGAATGAAGAATATTTTGAGATTATCGATATAGAAGAAATCATCCAAAGATTATGGAGTAGAATAAAAAAACCAGCAGCTGGCAAAAAATCTACGATAAAATTGGAAAAGATGCTAGGACATGAAAATACTATTTTAGGCATATTGAAACTAAGGGAATTAACTGAATTTATCTCTAAAAATCGGGACTATGTCTTTGAGTCTAACATTAGACAGTGGATGCAGTTTAAAACTACTGTAAACAAAGGCATTAGAGAAACCCTGCAGAATGTACCTGATAAGTTCTTCTATTACAATAACGGAATTACAATTGTAGTAAGTAACTTTGAAGAAATTGGAAATAATTCCATATTATTACATGCTCCACAAATAGTAAATGGGGCTCAAACATCAAATTCAATTGTTGATCGTGCTAAACGCACACATAATTTGGATGGCAGTATAACAGTTACAATCATTCGAGCTGATGATGAAGAAGACCAAAATAATATTACAAAATACAGAAATTCACAGAATTCTGTTAGGGGCAAAGACCTTGTATCATTAATGGATTTCCATAAATCAATAAAATCCCAATTACAAAATTCTGGTTACTTTTATGAAATTCAAGCGGGATCTTTTGATTCAAAAACTAAATCACAACAATCGGAATTAAAAGGGGATGTAATTTATAATAAATATTTACCAGATAATCACAAAAAGGTAATTGTTGCAAAAGATGCTATTCAAGCTTTAGTTGCTGGAATAGAACAAAGACCTACGGAATCTTATAGCTCACCAGCACAATTTTTACCGCGGGGAAGTAAGTATGATGATGTTTTCAATGAAAAACTTGAAGATGAGTACAGACTATTGTTTTACCCATATCTTGTAAAAGAATTTGCCAAAAATACCTTAAAGTATGGTAAGAGGGGAGGGCATAAAACAAAACGATATGCTACCTTATTCTTTGTAGCAGTATATTTTCGGATCTTACATAAAAATATCCTAGAAACAAAGGGTGATTTTAAGAGTGACATTACAAAATTGGAACCAATTTTTAGAAGCTTTAAGCTAAACAGTAGAATTTTAAAACTGGCTGATACAGTAGTCACAAAATTCCTTGAAGATACGGTAGTAGATGATGAAATGGAAATAGCAAATACCAAGCATAATTTCTTCTCACATCACGTCTGGAATGATGCAATGCTTCGAGTGGTAGATAAAAAAATAATACAGGAAGAAGATGAAATCGAGAGTATTAAAAAATTGATTAGTAATCTAGCATAATCAATTATTTTTGCTTAAACGGTAGAGGTCTAACCAAGTAAAAATTTGCAGGAGGTTTACATTGGCCAGACATTCTACCGTATGTTTTCTACAAGATAGTAATATTTAACATGATTTCTTCAATTGAAATTATTAGTAAAACATCTAAAATGATTTTTATATAGAACAAGAAAACAAGGATGGTTTGAAAAAAGAAGAAAAATGCATTTTATGCAATAATTCATTGGAAACTAAGTATATTCCCATGGAGGAATGGAAAATTGATGGGACGTTATGTGGGAAATGTTATTCTAAAAAAATTTCTGAATTCTACCCCGGGGAACATGTAAGGGTAAATTTATCAGATGAATAGCTAAACAATTTTATTTTATAGAATCAATTCATTTTTCTATATTTGTTGATATAAAGACAATTCCATGTGAGGGGATCATCTTTCACCTCATCTTCTTGTAGAAATTGAATGTCTGTAATTGTTTTTTTCTTTTTTAATAGATTTACTTGAAAAGTTTCAAATTTTTTACATTGACATTCTTCGACTAGACAAGCATCTTTATCGCGTTCTAATTCATGATCTTCTTTAATGTGACTACAATTACAAACGGCGTCGTCTTTTACATCGTTTTTGAATTTTTTTGTATAAGTTCCTAATCTTAGATAAGCTTCTCCATCATGTCCTTTTTTGAAACGTTCATAATTTGGGGATTTATCTAAAACTTTAAAAAAGGATTTGTTGGTTTGAGGCTTAGTTGAATCTCCACCCATGACAAACCAATACTGGTCATCAGTTTCAACAAAACGAATCTTAATTGAATGATCATTCCACCAATGTATTGTGTCATGCCATAGATTTACTGCTTGTTTTCGTTCTGAAAATAGTGGGACCACATTCATTCTCAAATCGTAATATCGATATGCCACTCCCAAAAAATCACTAATCCATGGGATCGATGCTTCTTTTGACATATCCCTAAGGAGAGGCAATTCTATTTAATATGTGCAAAATTATGGGTAATACTCTTATATCACTGATTAATGATGCCTAGCATATGGTAGGATATAGGACTAGTATGCAGATCGTAGCAGATTTACTAATTGCAACTGATCAATCTGGCCAAGAAGGAATTAAGACCACCTCACTTCTTACCAAAGCAAATCTATCACATTCCAGACTTTCCAAATTCCTTGAAAATTTAACCGGTGCAGAATTAATTAACAAAATAGAATATGATGGAAAGCATGCTTTTGTCATTACACCAAAAGGAAGACAGTATCTCGAATCATACAAAACGTTTTCAGATATTGCAGGTTCTTTTGGATTAGATCTTTAAGTTTATTTTTTAGATCTTCGATTTTCACGTTTCTTCTCATTGTGCTCTCTTCTGTTTTTCATAGATCCGTAAATGATTATAATTATAGCGCCACCAAGCATGGCATAAAAGAGTCCAGGAATGAAAGGCTCTCTAGTTATGGCAATTATCATTCCGGCAATCATGAACATCAAAATAATGAGAAGATATTTGTCCATCCCTCACCTGAATCACAAAATAATATATCTTTTTGAATAAACCACATAATAGTTAGGCGTAATGACAAAAATACTAGAAATAATAGGTTTTGCACTGATAGGCGGAACAATTTATTCATATCTTGGAATGATTGGAAATGATTTGAGATGGCCGGTTTTTTGGAGCTGTGCTTCAGGGGCTTTAGCTATAATTATTTACAGAAAATGGATGAAAAAAAAATTGGGATCTAGTAATTCTTGAACTAGTATGTCTACTGAACAATTTTATGAAAATTGTTGACATTGTTGATCAAAAATTAAACAATCGGCAGATCTATAAAGGATGATTATTCGGGTAATATCGAGGGGAGTATGACAAGCGAGGTAGCAAAATGGTGGAAAGGACTAGCAAGGGAACTAGAAGATGATATTGAATCCCTTGAAGAATAATTAAACAAATTCTAAAATTCTGGTTAACTATTGTAAATTAAAATTGAAAGCCTCGAGTGGGATTCGATCCCACGGCCTAACGCTTACGAGACGTTCGCTCTACCAGGCTGAGCTATCGAGGCACACAACGTTTCCTGTCAGAGTTTATAAAAAGCCTTTTTGGTTTGGATTCAGTGAAAATATCTGTCTCCGGAATAAGGGGCATTTTTGGAAATGATTTAACATTGAAGGATGTTTTAAGATTTTGTAACAATTTCTCGTCTCTGATTAAATCAAAAAAATGTGTAATTGCTCAGGATACAAGGCCTTCAGGCTCTATGATAATAGAAACGGCAAGTGCCGCATTGTTGCAATGTGGAATTGATGTTTGTAATCTAGGGATGGTTCCCACTCCTGTAATATTTAGAGAATCTAGAAAATACGGTGCAGGAATCATTGTTACGTCCTCTCATAATCCTCTTGAATGGAATGGTCTAAAATTCATTCTAAATGGAAGAGGCATTAACGAAGAAGAGTTGAATTTTCTTACTAATGATCAGGACACTTCAAAATCAATTATTGGGTTAGAAACTAAAATTGAATCCAATTACATTGATGAAGCTGCTAATTTAATCGGAAAAGTTGCAGATTCACCCAAAGTTGTTGTAGACGTAGGGGGCGGTGCTGCTAGACATGTTGCACCAGCTTTATTAAAAAAAATTGGATGTCAAGTTAAAACCATTAATGAAAATTTGGAACAGTGTTCTCGTGGACCTGATCCAACTTCAGATGATTTGAAAGATCTGATATCTAACAGTAAAGGAGCTATCGGTTTTGCCTTTGATCTAGATGGAGATCGTCTAGTTGTTGTTAAAGATGGAAAAAAACTATCTCCAGATATCACATTAGGGTTAGGAGTAGCAAAAGCTCTTGAGCTTGGTTATAAAAAATTTGTTCTAAGCATAGATTCTAGTGTTTCAGTTGAGAAATTTATTATAAAAAAAGGAGGCGAGGTTCAACGTTCTAAAGTTGGCGAGGCAAATGTCATTGATCTTATGCTAAAAACAAAATCTCAAGCTGGCGGAGAAGGCAGTAGTGGAGGATTCATTCTTCCTGAATTCAATTTTTGTCGTGATGGTATTCTAACAAGTGGTTTAATTGCCTCAATGCTTGAAACAAACATCTTTGAAGATGTACTCAAATTTATGGAAAGATATCATCAAGTAAGAGATAAGATAAAAATCGAGTCAAATCTGCATGATAAAACGTTAGAGAAATTACAAGAAAAAATGTCAAAAAAGTTTGGAGAAATAATTACAATGGATGGAATTAAGGCAATAATTGATGAGAATAGTTGGGCATTAGTACGTAAATCAAATACAGAAGATATCATTAGAATCTCAGCTGAGTCAGACAATATTGAAAAAGCAAAAACTATTGCACAACAAGTAAGAGACCTAGTGAAACAGAGTTATGACCAAGTTAAATGAAAAAGAAATTATTTCAATTTTTCAGAAAAATCTAGAAAATCATAGATTTGTTTCAGAAGATGTTGAGGTTTTCAGAATAGGAAAAACGAACTGTGTAACAAAAGTGGATACTCTAGTGGAAAGTACAGATATCCCACCAGGAATGAAATTAAAGGATGCGGCAAGAAAAAGTGTGGTAGCGTGTGTTAGTGACTTTGCATCGAAGGGAGTAAAGCCCCTCTATGGCATGATATCTATAACATTACCAAAAAAATTTTCTAAATTAAAGATCACTGATTTAGCTATTGGATTAGGAAAAGCAGCTAAAGAGTTTGATCTTAGATTTATTGGAGGTGATACTAATGAGGGAAAAGAATTAGTACTTCAGGTTTCTCTTTTTGGTTCTGCTAAAAAAATTGTTGCAAGAAAAGGAGCAAAAACAAATGACGTTATAGTTACCACGGGTCCCTTTGGATATTCATCAGCAGGTCTAAAAATATTATTGAGCAAGAAAAAAGCTACTCGAGAATTTTCAAAAAAAGCAAAAAGAACGGTCTTTAGACCGGTATCTAGGTTGAAATTTGGCATAACAAATCGCAAATTTTTTTCATCTTCAATGGATTCTAGCGATGGTTTATCTACAACTCTTCATGAAATGGCAAAGCAGAGTAAAAAAAAATTCATTTTAACAAAACTTCCCACAAATCAAGACATTTTCGAATTCGCAAAGACCAATAAGATAGATCCATTAGATTTGATTTTCAATGGGGGTGAAGAATACGAGATAGTGGCTACAGTTAATCCTGCAAATATTTCTAGAATTAAGAATAATGCTAAAGCACAAAAAATACCATTATTTGAAATTGGTTATGTGACAAATGGAGTCGGTGTTATGTATAAAATGGGCACAAAAACAATCCCAATTAAAGATAAAGGCTGGCTACATTTTGGAAGTTAATGTTTTTTAAACCCTTCATGTTGTGGGTAGACATTGTCTGAATTAGAACTTGAAGCTGAAGCAATAAAAGCTGAGAAAATCGAAGAGATCAAAGCTGAAGCTGAGAAAATCAAGGCTGAAATGCAAGCAGGGAGAAAAGATGAAGAAAAAGAAAAAATCAAAACTGAGCAAAAAAAACAGCCTAAAGAAGAAACATCAGAAAAAGCTAAAGAAAAATGGGGAATTGCACATATTTTCAGCAGTTACAACAATACTATTGTTCACTTGACAGATCTTACTGGAGCTGAAACAGTTGCACTTAGTTCAGGCGGTGTACATGTAAATGCTGATAGATACGAATCATCACCTTTTGCAGCTATGAAGGCATCTAACGCAGTAGTCGAGATAGCAAAAACAAAGGGCTTTACAGGATTGCACATAAGAGTAAGAGCAGTAGGTGGTGTTGGTTCAAGAGTTCCTGGTCCTGGCGCACAAGCAGCCATTAGAGCGCTTGCAAGAGGTGGCTTTAGGATAGGACGAATTGATGATGTAACACCAATACCTCACGATACCACTAGAAAGAAAGGTGGAAAGAGAGGAAGAAGAGTTTAATCTGATTCTACTAGTTTTAATTTTATTTTACAACCACGTGATTCAAAAAAATCAATCATAAAATTAGTAAGTTTCTCATCAGTTTTTCTACCTTTAGCTTTTTTAATCATATCAGAAAATTTTTCTTCCAGTCTAGTTAGTAGAGTAGGTTTTAACAATAAAGGAAAGAAAGTCCATCCAAATCTTGAGATGGGTTTACCTAAATGATAAGCATCAGATACTTCACATAGAGTTTGAAGATGGCTTAATGCTTTAATAATTAGGATTTTGTCTTCATCGTACTGAGTTGTACTTACTTCAAAAATAGTTTTCATTGAGAATCTAAATCATCTTCAATTGAAGTTTCATTATTTGATGATTTGCTAGTAAGTTTGTCTGAAAGTGAAACAAATTCCCCGTCTTGTTCTACGTTGATTTTTGTTTGCATACGTACATTAATTCCAACAGATCTAAACAAAGCTAGAAGCTTTCCACCATCTATTTCTTCACTGATTTCACCAGAATAGAGCAATTCTCCTAATTTTTCAACTACTATTTTAGTTTCAGAAGGAAATTGGGATTCTGCATTTTGTAAAACTTCTAGTCCTCTATAACCTAAATTTTTTACCAGTATCTCTCTGGCAGAAGGTTGTGTTTTTTTTGAAATAGGAATTTCTTCTAGTCTTTGTTTTAGGGCAATATTTTTTTCCATTTCTGCAAGACGTTTTTTCTTTAATTGCTCAAGTTCCTTGTCATCTTCACTCATCCCTTTATCACTCCTATTGGTACTAATTTTGCCACTTTGGTAGCAATTCCAAGCTCATGTGAGACGTTAACGATTGAATCAACATCTTTGTATGCTTGGGGGGTTTCTTCGACAATACCATCTCGGGTTAATGCCTTAACCTCTATTCCTTTATCAGAAAGAAATTTTCTAACTTGGGATTCAGTATAGTTTTGTCTAGCTTTTGTCCTAGACATAGTTCTTCCTGCACCATGAGCTGTTGAACCAAAGGTAAGATTCATAGAATTCGGTTGTCCAAGTAAAATCCAGCTTCCAGTTCCCATAGAACCGGGAATAAAAACAGGTTGACCCAAATCTCTGTATTTTTTTGGAACTTCTTCTTTATTTGCAGGAAAAGCCCTTGTTGCGCCTTTTCTATGAACAACAACCGATTTTTGTTTACCATCAATTGTGTGCTTTTCCACTTTTGCAATATTATGTGATACATCATAAACTAAATTCATTCCAAGATCTGCTTCAGATTGTTTGAAAACCCGTTCAAAAGATTTTCTTGTCCAATGGGTAATCATTTGTCTATTGCTCCATGCAAAGTTTAGAGCTGCAAACATTGCTTTTCTGTATGATTCTCCTTCTTCTGAGGAATTTGGAACACATGCAAGCTCTCTATCAGGTAAGGAAATATTGTATTTTTTGAGTGCTTGTTCAGAAATCCTTAGATAATCACTACAGATTTGATGACCAAAGCCACGTGAACCACAATGTGTTAGAATAGTAACCTGTCCTTGTTCTATTCCCATTCTCTTTGCAGCTTCTTCGTCATGAATTTCTGCAACTTTTTGTATTTCAAGAAAATGATTACCAGAACCTAAACTTCCAAGTTGTGGTGCTCCACGTTTGCGAGCTCTGTCTGAAACTTTGTTTGGATCTGCTTTATCCATATGGCCATTTTCTTCGCAAACCTCTGCATCATCTTTTGTTCCATATCCATTATCTATTGCCCATGGAACCCCTTTTACCAAAACCTCATCAAGTTGAGAACTACTTAGTCTAATGGCGCCTTTTGAGCCTACACCAGAAGGTATAGAATTGAAAAGATCATTTACAAGTTCTTTTAATTTTGGTCTTACATCTTGTTCTTTTAGGTTTGTTCGTAATAGTCTCACTCCACAGTTGATATCATAGCCAACACCTCCAGGACTAATCATCCCTTCTTCTGCATCCATGGCAGCTACACCACCTACTGGAAAGCCATAACCTTCATGACCATCAGGTAATACTACTACGTTTTGCAGTATACCTGGGATAGTAGAAACATTGACTGCCTGTTTAATTGTTCTATCAGTCATCATTTTTTCAAGAAGTTGGTCATCAGCATAAATAATAACAGGAACTCTCATTCCTAGTACTTCGTCTTTTTCAATTTTATATGTCATATTTCCAATTTTTTTTGGAATTAAACTGGACATTAAGATCGGTAAATGGGCATGCTAAGATAATTTAAATCATAAGTAGATTTATGCCGACAGAACTGAGATTAAACTAGGAATTAAGACAGGTTTCAGTTTGAATTGATGAGTAGATTTATTTTCGATACAAAACAAGATACAATGTTGTCAATATTACCGATAGATAGCGGTCGTTATGGAACAATAGAGATGGTTGCTCTATTCAAAGAACAAAAAAAAATCAATTATCAATTAGAAATTGAGGGCGCTACTGCAGTTTCACAAAGTGAAATTGGGATGATTCCAAAAGCAGTAGGTAAAGAGATTCAACGAGCTTCAAGATCAGGAAAAATTACTGTAAAGCGAATCAAACAGCTTGAAGCAAAAAGTGATCACGATACTGCAGCTCTGGTAGAAGCACTAAGTGAAAAGTGTAAACTAGAAGCAAGACCTTGGGTTCATTATGGACTGACAAGTAATGATCTTGTAGATACAAGCAATTCTATGCAAATGAAAGATGCCCTAGCAATCATTCAACCAAAAGTATGCAAACTTGCTTTACTTTTAGCTAAAATGGCTGTAAAATACAAAGATCTTCCTGCAGTTGGTCGCACACATGGACAACATGCAAGCATTATTTCTTTTGGTTTGAAATTTGCAAATTGGGCTTTTGAAATGGCAAAGCACATTGAAAGAATTGAAGAAATAAAAAAGAGAGTTTTGATCTGTAAGACTCTTGGAGTAGTTGGAACTGGGTCATTAATGGGTTCAGAGGCACTTGAGGTTCAAAAAAAAGTATCAAAAAAACTTGGTTTGTTTCCAGCAGAAGTGGCTACACAAATAATTCCAAGAGAAAGGTATGCAGAATATGTTTTTCAATTGGCGCTTTTAGGTTCAACACTTGAAAAAATAGCAGTTGAAATACGTAATCTACAGAGAACTGAAATTGGAGAAGTTGCAGAACATTTCAAAAAAGGTCAGATGGGAAGCAGCGCAGTACCTGTAAAAAGAAATCCAACTAAAAGCGAACGAATTACATCGTTATCAAAATTATTACGTAGTCAAGTACAAGTCTCATTTGAAAATATCCCGCACTGGCATGAACGTGACTTATCTAATTCAGCAAATGAGAGATTCATTCTTCCCATGTGTTCAATTTTGTTAGATGAGATGATAGAAACAATGATCAACGTAATCCAAAATCTACATGTCAACGCAAACAGTATCAACAAGAATCTTTACGTGACAAAAGGGCAAATCTTTGCTGAATTTCTTTTAAAGGCTCTAATCAAAAAGGGAATTCCACGATTCAAGGCGTATAGAGATGTTCAAAGAATTGCATTTGAAGCTCATGGTAAGGGAATTGAATACATTGATGCAGTAAGAAAAGATAAATCAATATCTTCACAAATAACTGAAAAAGAGATCAAAACCATATTCACTCCAGAAAATCATCTAGGATCATCTTCGGCTATAATTAATAATGTTTCAAAGTCAGTTCAAAATACATGTAAAAAATTTATCTAGATTTGATTAATTCTTTGTGGATTAAAGAACCATATTGCAGTGCCTTTTTTCTTTGATTAGCTGAGATTTCAGGCACACCGATGTCTGTCGCTATCTTTCGAATAATGTGTTTTCGTAACAAATCCTCAGAATCTTTAATTTTGTAATTTAGAGGAATTTTTTTAGAAAATTTTATGAAACGTTCAGATAAAAATGGTTGAAGAATTTTCACTCCAAATTCAGAGGATATCTCATTAACTGCTTTCATCATCTTTAATTCATTTTCAATTTTAGAATCCATTAATTCGTGGACGATTTGTTTGCCTTCTTTGATGGCGTCTCGATATGCATTGTATCCACAAAATAATTCATCAATTCCATTTGCGGTTATTACAGTGCTTAGGTGAAGGCTTTGAGCAAGTTTTGAAACATAATAGAATGCAATGCAATTCTCATTCCACGATAAATTATCAGTATTTATTTTATCTTTAATTTTTGATGAAACTTTGTGAAATGTAGTTTGATCAATTTCAAGAATCTTATGAGGTAATTTCATGATTTCGTTTACTTTTTTTGAAAACAAAATATCATGTGAGCCTGCAAAACCAATAGTAAGAAGAGTTACTTGATAACCAAGATCACTACAGATTTTTGCCAAAAGTGTGCTATCTACACCTCCAGAAAATGCAACTGCGATTTTCTTTTCTGATAAAGTTTCTTTGATTGCATTTTGTAATTCTTCTAAAAGAGCTGTAATGTTAGCCAATAATTACAATCTAAAGATGGGATACAAAGTGCTTACGGTTATCTATTAATGGAACATGGAAGTGTCATGTTCATGAAAGTAACAAAGATTCCTCATAAAGAAATTGAAAAGGAGCTCAAAGATATACCTGGCTGGACAATAGTTGAAGGTAAACTACACAAAAAATTCCAATTTGATGATTTCAACCAAGCCTTTGGCTTTATGACAAGGGCAGCAATGCATATTGAAAAAATGAATCATCATCCAGAATGGTTTAATGTTTACAATAAATTAATCGTGGACCTTACGACTCATGATGCTGGTGGGATTACAGAAAATGACATTAAACTTGCAAAAACTCTTAATTCATTAATTTAAAGAAGACCACGTTTTATATACAGAATAAAGTCAGTTTTTGCAAATGACCACCTCCCCAACAATACTAGATTCTGATTTTAGATACATTGACAAAAATGGAATCTTGATGAAATCCAGAACGGAACTTTCTATAGCACAAATGCTTTCGTTTCTTGGTCAAGAATACGAATATGATCATAAATTTACTCTTGAGGGAAAAACTGTTTTAGTTGATTTCAAAACAAAAAATGGATTAATTGAAGTAATAGATAATGATGAAGACCTTGAAAAATATAAACAAATCAAAAAGATATCACCTGAAACAAAAATTATGGCAGTAGGTCATCCAAAGTATGCTGCCCAAATAAAGGAATTAAAAGAAATTGTATTTTATGACAAAGAGCCGCAAACAGGTTCAATCTTCATGGAAGATCCATCATTTGCCTTTGACTACGCACATATTTTACCACTTGTTGAAAAATGTTCAATACTTCATGGTCACACCTCTGCAGTAATGGTTGAGTTAGTAGGTCAGATGAAGAATAATTTACTAGTAGATTTTGGCGACGCAAAAAAAATTATCAAAGAAGCAATATCCTTTCTTGATCATAAATTTTTCATAAGCAGAGAATATCTAAAAAAAGAAGACGGTACTCACTACAATATTTCATTTAAAGGGCCAAAGGGTATGTTTGAATTACAGGTTCCAAAAGATACAACCTATTTGTTAGAAGGGGAAGCGACAGTTGAGAATCTTTCTACAGAAATAATCAAAATCCTTGTTCCCAAATTGCCCAAGAACGTAGAGGCAATTGGAGTATACATTTACGAAGGATACAACAAAGGAGCTCATATTATTTCACAGTTAGCAAAATCATAGGAAATGGAACCAAAAATACAAGAGAAGGCTTGGAATCCTGAATTAGAATTAGAAATAATAAAGCAGTGGGAAGATTCTCGCCTTTATCAGTTTAATCCACAGGAAAAAAATTTTACAATCGATACACCTCCTCCTTATCCATCTGGTCGTCCTTGGCATATTGGTGCAGCATCTCATTATTCACAAATCGATATGATAGCACGTACTGCAAGAATGACTGGAAAAAATGTCTATTTTCCAATTGGAATTGACAGAAATGGATTACCAGTTGAGCTATACACAGAGAAAAAAAATGGAATAAGAATGAGAGAAACAGAACGAGGGAGGTTTTTGGAACTTTGTAGAGAGGCACTCGATGATTTAGAAGCAGAAATGATTCAAATAATGAAGAGTTTAGGAATTAGCGCCGATTTTTCTAATTATTATAGGACTGATTCTGAGGAATATAGAATTCTTACACAGGCAACTTTTATTGAATTATGGAAACGTGGTCTGGTTTATCGTGCAAATAGGCCAAACAATTACGATTGGGTGTCTGGTACTACCATAGCTGATGCTGAAATCACCTATCTGGATTTGCCAACAAAACTTGTCTATATGAAATTTGAAATCAAAAAATCACAAAAAACTATCGTTATTGCTAGTACTAGGCCTGAATTGCTCTGTGCATGCAGGACAATTATTGTAAATCAAGAAGATGAGAGGTATACTGATTTAATCGGCAAGAAAGTAACAGTTCCAATATTCAATCATGAAGTTGAGATTAAAACACATCATTCTGCCCAAAAGGAGTTTGGTTCTGGTGCAGTTATGGTATGTAGCTATGGTGATCAAAATGATGTTGCATTATTTAGAGAATTAAATTTAGATGAAGTCGTAGCTATTGGATTAGATGGAAGGCTAACTGAAGTTTCAGGAGAATATGTGGGTCTCAAACCAAAACAAGCGAGACAAAAGATTATCGAGGATTTGGAAAAAAAGGGATTTGTTGAAAAAATAGAAGAAATAACCCATAGAACCCCAGTATCAGAGAGAAGCAAAAACCCCATTGAGATTATACCAATGGAAGAGTATTATCTAAAACAATTAGATTCTATCGAGAAGATGAAAAAGCTTGGAGATCAAATTAGATTCTATCCTGAGATGCATAAACAAATCCTAATGAACTGGCTCGAATCTATAGCGATTGATTGGCCGATTTCTAGAAGAAGATTCTACGGAACTGAAATTCCTATTTGGTATTGCAAAGATTGTTTAGAACCACACATACCTGAACCCGGCAAGTATTACAAGCCTTGGAAGGATAAATGTCCTATAAACAAATGCACAAAATGTGGTGCTTCTGAATTTGTAGGTGAAGAAAGAACCTTTGATACTTGGATGGACTCTAGTGTTTCACCACTTTTTGTTACAAAATTTGGAAAAGATGAAGAGTTTTTCAAAAAAACTTATCCAACTGCTATAAGACCTCAGGCAAAAGATATCGTACGTACATGGCTTTACTACACTCTATTACGCTGTGAACAGCTTACAGGAAAAAAGCCTTGGTCAGAAGCTTGGATTATGGGATATGGACTAGATGAAAAAGGAATGAAGATGAGTAAAAGTATAGGAAATGCTTTAGATCCTCTTCCAATAATTCAAAAATTTGGAGCAGATACGTTTAGGTTTTGGAGTGCAAGTGAGATAAATCATGGTCATGATTTTAGATGTTCTGAACAAAAAATTGAATCAACAAGAAAGTTTCTAAGTAAATTGTGGAATGTTTCTAGATTTTTATCCAGTTTTCCTATTTTAGAATCTGGTAATACTACCCCAGCAGATGATTGGATATTATCTGAGCTCGATAACCTTATTGCGGAATGTGAAAGAGGTTATGGAGAGTATAATTTCTTTATTCCTGCTGTAGCGCTCAGGGAATTTACCTGGAATCTTTTTGCAGCACAGTATATCGAAATGGTAAAGGCACGTGCCTATGGAATAGGTTTTTCTGAAGATGAAAAAAATGCAGCAATATTTACACTGCACAAAACGCTATCAACAATTCTAAAATTATTGGCACCAATTACTCCATTAATTACTGAACACCTTTGGCAGAAACTTTACTCTCAAGAAAGCATTCACAAAGAAGAGCAAGTAAAAAGAGAATCACCCAAAGATATGCGTAGTTATACTAAGGAAATTATTGAATTTAATTCTAAAGTGTGGAATGAAAAAAAGAGCAAAGGTCTTTCACTAAAGGATTCAATAGCAATTTCCATCCCATCTAGTCTTGAAATTTTCAAAAAAGATCTTAAAGCAATGCATAATCTCAAGTAAGATTATACGCTCATTATTCCTTCAGTAATTAAATATTGAATTCCTGAAACAAAGTCAGAATCTCCAATTAAATCATCTGCCCACCAACCTGCATTATTCTTAATCCATGCGGGAATTTCTTCAGAAGAAGAAGTACCTGATTGAGTGGTTGGAATTGTCATTATTTTTTCAGTAATTAAATATTGAATTCCTGAAACAAAGTCAGAATCTCCAATTAAATCATCTGCCCACCAACCTGCATTATTCTTAATCCATGCTGGAATTTCAATTTCAGGTTCTGAAATAAATTCTTGTATGCTTTCTTCTAAAACATTAGTTCCAATAATTTCAATTTGAGTATCACCGGCAAAGAAAGGGATTATGAGCGTGCGACTATAAACGTCGCTAGTAATTTCAATATATTCTGTTTGAAAGCCATCCACAATAACAAAGAAGATGTCATCAATATCACTGAATTTAGCATCTAAGAGTACTCGTGGGAATGAAATCTGTAGAATTCCATCATTTGTAGAATCTATGTATACAATTAATTCAATAAAATCAGAATCAAGAACCATATCCGTGACGGTTCCGCCTTCTATTTCATAATCAACATCTTGGTTTTCCAATACAAACGAAGCAGCTTCTGCAAGTGGGAATCCTAAAGATATTGAGAATAGTAAAAAGAGTGTTCCTAAAGAGCCAATCTTTATGCCCAAACTAGAATTGGTATGTCTCATCATATTCATCTAATGTTCATTTTTAGTCCAAGTTGTTCTTCAATTGTTACATGAAAATTTTGTCCTTCTTCATCTGTGGTGTCATCTGTCTCATCGGTTTGATCAGGTTCATCACATTCACCCAAATAATCATAATGAGCTAAATGATCTTTCAATACATTAACTGAAATGTTTATTGTATGAGCATTATCAGAATTTCCTGGTGGGACATGACAGACGTTTATCTTTTTACCTTCATAATCTGAAGGATAACTTTCCAAGTCATCTGAATCATGATTATCATGTTCTCTAATTTTGTCTTTGTATTTTTCTTTTAATTCATTAATTCTATCACGAATCTTATTTTTTCTATCGTCTTCTTGAATTTTTAATTCATGTTTAAGTTCATTAAATTGTTCTTTAGCTTCTAATTTTAAATTTTTAATATTTTCTCGGAATTCATGTTCTAACAATCGAAGTTCTTTGTGTTTGATTTCTAATTCAATTTTCTCATCATCTGATAGAGATGATTTTTCATCGTTTGAAGTATCTTCCTTAAGTTCTGAAATTTTAGAGATTCTTAGTTGTTGGTATTTTTCTTTAAATTCATTTTTTAATGTGTTATATTTTTCTTTTAGTTCTTTTTCAAAGTTAACAAATTGCTTTTTCTTTTCTTCTAATTTTATTTTATATTCGTCTCTTAGTTCATTTTTAAGTTGTTTTTGTTCATCAATTTTTTCTTTATGTTGCTCTTTTAGTTCCTTTTCAGATTGTTTTTCCTCTCTGTCATCATTTTCAGATGAATCATCAGCATATGCCATAAATCCAAAATTAGAACCTAGAACACTTACAAATAAAGCAGATATTGTAAATATAGCAAGAACCTTATCTTCTTTCAATTATCCATTCACTCCATTATTTATTAAAAAGCATTACGTAGAATTGTTTCCACAGATAGTGATAAAAATTAGTTATTGGTCTTTCAATGATTGTTGTAATATTTTAACAAAATATTTGTGCAGTGAGATATCAGATGTTAGTTCTGGATGAAAGGCAGTTGCTAGAATATTTCCCTGTTTTACTGCAACAATTTTTTCGTTGAATTTGGATATTACCTCAACATCATTTCCAACCTCAGTAATTGATGGGGCGCGAATGAAAACTCCATTGAATTTTGATATATTTACTGGTTCCAGAGAAACTTCTGCCTCAAAAGAGTCACGTTGCCTCCCAAAAGAGTTTCGTTCCACTTTAACATCTAACAAGTCCAATAGAGGTTGGTCAGTCTCTCCAACAACTCTGTCTTTTGCTTTTTTAGAAAGTAAAATTAGTCCTGCACAAATTCCAAAAACGGGCATACCAGATTCAATTTTTTCCTTCATTTTCTTTAGTGAGCCATTAACTAGTGAAAGTTGACCCATTACTGTACTCTCACCACCAGGAATAATTAAGCCGTCTAATTTAGAAATTTGTTCAGGAGTCTTAACTTGAGTAACTTTTCCATTTATGCCAAGTTCCTTTAGTGCAGCTTCAGTCGAAGCTACATTTTCTGCAACATCTCCTTGAATTGATAAAATTCCAATGTTAATTTCATTCATGCGGTACTACCACGCTCTTGCATTCTTAATTCTAATTCCTTTATATCGAGACCAAGCATTGATTGGCGCTCATCAATCATTTTTTGTGCCTCTTTGACTTTATCTGGATCTTCCCAGAATGTAGTAGCTAAAACTATAGCATGTGCACGTTCTTTTGCATCTTCAGCTTTGAAAATACCAGAACCAACAAAGATTCCATCACATCCAAGCAACATCAAATAGGCTGCGTCAGCAGGCGTTGAGATTCCTCCTGCTGCAAAATTAACAACAGGTAATCTACCAACTCTAGCGGTTTCATTTACTAAATCATATGAAACTCTAAATTCTCTTGCCATTTTGACTAGATCTTGATTATCACCTGAATCATAAATTGATTTAATAATTCGTAATTCATCATTGAGTTTTTTTATATGGAGTACAGCCTCTGCAACATTACCTGTACCTGGTTCTCCTTTAGTTCTAATCATTGCGGCCCCTTCCTCAATTCTGCGAAGGGCTTCAGCTAATGAACGTGAACCGTTTACAAAAGGTGTTGTAAAATCCCATTTCCAAATATGATGATTTTCGTCTGCGGGCGTTAACACTTCTGATTCATCTATCATATCAACATCTGTTTCTTCTAGAACACGTGCTTCGTAAACATGTCCAATACGGCATTTTGCCATCACTGGAATAGTTACAGCATCCATTATCTCTTGGATGACTCTAACACTTGCTGTTCTAGCAACTCCTCCTGCTTTTCTGACATCAGATGGAAGTTTGTCTAAGACCATAACTGATACTGCGCCTGCATCTTCAGCAATTTGGGCTTGTTCTACGGTTGTAACATCCATTACAACTCCATTTTTTAGCATATGAGCTAATCCACGTTTTAGAGTAGATGTGCCCCTAGTAATTACATTTGATTCAATTTTCTCATTTACAATTCCTTTTGCCTTAGGTAAGTCACCAGAAAGCGGTATCATACTAATAACTAATCTCTTCGCTATTTATTCTATTAATTGATTAATAATTTGGTCTAATTCTAATTCGATCATAGATATGATTGGAGGGATGAATTTGTCAGTTGCATTTTGTTCAACCCAGTGGATCTGTCGTATTTGTCCGTTTAAAGTTACTTTGATAGTAGATTTTTGATAATCGTCAACGCCATCACGTACAGGAAAAGATTCAGTTGGAATTTCCATAAAACCTGTTTCTTTTATCAACGCAGTTAGTTTTTTTAATTTATCTTTGTTTATTGTAGATTTTTTGTCTGGTTTCTGATATCCTTCTTCCACTACACTATATTTTATTTCTCCATCATTCTTTATTGTCAAAATCTCAGTGTATTGTGAACCTGTTCTTTCTGATACACCAAATGAAACAAGTTTTAGTTGATGTTTAGTATATTCTATAGTAATTTTGTCGTCTTGCACTACAGCCGTAGTTGGAATTTCTTGATGAGTAATTAGTGAGACAGCAAATAAGATTGCAAAAATTACTGGTATTGCACCAACAATAATCAATGAGGTTCTAACCATGATTTACCTGAATGATTTCAGACTCTTAATTATGCAAATAAATCTTAGTAAAATAAGTTAAAATTCCAGTCTATTTTTCTCATTAATTGTGGGGTCGTAGCCTAGCCTGGTAGGGCGACAGTGTCTACAAAGATCACCGCTAAGGGCTCCAGAGGTTAAACTAAGCTACTGATGAAAAGATGATGTGAGTTTGGAGCTGTAGTGACCCGTAGGTCGCCGGTTCAACTCCGGTCGGCCCCACGTCATTTTTGAAATTTTTGATTCATGTTGTTTATCTTGAATGTAGAACGTTAAGGGCAGAGCCCGAACAGAACCATTGTATCTGCATATTATTGTAAGAGTGTTTGAGATTAATCTCGTCCTTTGTTCCATTTTCATGGACTATTTCACATTTTAGAGTTTTACCAGCTTGAAAATTATTCAGTCCAATTACACTTATCTTATCACTTTCTATTATTTTATCATAATCATTTGGGTTTTCAAATGTGAGGGCAAGTATTCCCTGTTTTTTCAAGTTAGTTTCATGAATACGGGCAAAGCTTTTGGTAATCACAACAACGCAGTCCAAATATCTTGGAGTCATTGCAGCATGTTCTCTGCTACTACCTTCACCATAGTTACTATCTCCTATAATCACCCACGGTATTCCTCTTTTTTTATACTGTCTTGCTATCTGTGGAAATGATTCTATCTTATTGTTGAGGATGTTTTTTCCATTCCCGATCTGATCGTTGAACGCATTGACTGCACCAAGTAGCATGTTATCGCTCAAGTTATCCAGGTGACCTCTGTAAGAGAGCCAAGCTCCTGCAGGAGATATGTGATCAGTTGTACATTTTCCTTTTGCCTTAACTAATATTGGTAATTCGTGAAAGTCATTGCCATCCCATGCCGGAAAAGGCTCAAGTTTTTGTAATCTTTTACTGTTTTTGTTAATAATTACTTCTACATCTTCTGGATTATCTGCTGGCGGAATGTAAATTCCTTCAGTGTTTTTAAAACCATTAATTGGAACCTCCGGAGCTAAACCTGGTGGCTTGAATTGAAATTTTGAACCATGGGGAGTTGTAATTGAATCTGTTATTGGATTAAAGGAAAGATTGCCACCTAGTGCAAGAGCTATTACTAATTCAGGACTACCAATAAAGTTCATAGTCTCTCGTTTTCCATCATTTCTTCCTGGAAAGTTTCTGTTGTAAGAAGTGACTATGGTGTTTGGCTCACCTTTCTTTAGCTCAGGTCTGCTCCATTGCCCAATACACGGTCCACAAGCATTTGCAAGAACTGTTGCGCCAATAGACCTCAGAGATTCCATTTGACCATCCCGCTCAATTGTTGCACGTATTTGCTCTGAGCCTGGAGTCACAAGAAGTGGAATTTTTGCCTTGACACCTTTTGCTCTTGCTTGCTCAGCAAGATTCGCAGCTCTTGACATATCTTCATAAGAAGAATTTGTACAACTTCCAATTAGAGCTACTGAAATGTTGTTAATGTATTTATTTTTTTTAACATCGTCAGCAAGTTTTGAGATTGGTCTTGCGAGATCAGGGGTATGGGGACCAACAATATGTGGTTCCAATTTTGAAAGATCAATTCTAATCACCTTATCAAAGAATTTTTCTGGGTTTTGTTCTATTTCTGGATCTGCAGTGAGTAATTCTTTGTTCATATTTGCAAGGTCTGCAATCTTTTCACGTTCAGTAGCTCTAAGATATGTCTCCATTCTTTTATCGTAAGGGAAGATAGAACAGGTTGCACCAATTTCTGCACCCATGTTTGTAATAGTGGCCTTACCAGTACAGCTTATGGATTTTGTTCCAGGTCCAAAATATTCTATTACAGCATTTGTTCCACCTGAAACAGTTAGTTCACTTGCTACATGTAAAATAACATCTTTTGGTGCTGTCCAACCATTAATTTTACCAGTAAGATATACCCCAATTCGTTTTGGGTATAGAATTTCCCAAGAAAGTCCTGCCATAGTTTCAGCAGCATCAACTCCACCAACACCAACTGCAATCATTCCAAGACCACCAGCATTAGGAGTGTGAGAATCAGTTCCTATCATAAGACCCCCGGGAAATGCATAGTTTTCCAAAACAACTTGATGTATTATGCCAGCACCTGGTTTCCAAAAACCTATACCATATTTGCGTGAAGCAGATTCTAAGAATTTGTATATTTCACTATTTTCATCAAGAGCAGTTTTAGTATCGGCCTCTCCTCCAACTTTAGCTCGTATAAGATGATCGCAATGAACAGTTGTTGGAATTGCTGTCTGTTTTAAATCGGCCTGCATGAACTGTAACAAAACCATTTGACCGGTAACGTCTTGCAATGCAACTCTATCAGGATTAAGATAAACATAGTTTGAACCTTCATCGAGATTTTTTTCTTCTATTTCTACTAGATGTCCAGCAAGAATTTTTTCAGTGAGTGTAAGAGGTTTACCTACTATTTTTCGAAAATTTGAAAGGTTTTTCTTAGTTTTTTGATAGACCTTTGATACAAGTTCAGATGTAGTTTCTATTTCCATGTCTATTCAAGCTTGATTGGGGAATTTAATATTTCAAATTTAAATGGAAATTATACACTAATTTACGATTTGTAATGTAAAATATACCTAACAATTATAAACGAAAAACCACTTTACATAGTGGTTGTCAAGCAAGGTAATATTAGACGTTCAAATTTTGTTGAAAAAAGTGGTGTTTTAATAAAAAATGGTCAATAAAGGTTTTCCAAGTTTTGGTATGTCGCAGGCTGGCTCATTTGTAGCTACATTAAAAAATTACAATTTACCTGATTTTATTCTTGCTCTAGTTGCAAAAGATTGTGATTCGAGTTTGCTTGAACGCGGAAGAATTGATGATAGATTACAAAGTATGAATGATAAGGCTTTGGAGGTTTTACACAAAGTCTTTGTTAACTGTGAAGAAGATGATAAAGGTAAATTTGCACAGTATAGGTTTTTTGCATATATTTCTAGTATGTACCACAAATGTGAAATTCTAATCAACGAGACCATTCCTGGGGGATCTGGCAAAAATCACAAGATTCCTGTTGCTGTTAAAAGTAATGGAATGTACATTGCAATTGCATTCAATAAAGCAACTGGTACTCCAGTTCAGAAAAGAGAGGCTGAAAAGTTCTATGCTATTGCGGATGATGTCAAGAAAGGGGATCATGGCACTATGTTAACGGATGCTGTTTATGGCTCCTCTGTTGGATTCAAAGGAGATGCTCTGGTAGAACTTGAAAAATTAAGTAAATCAAGAAAAAAAGATCCAGAAAATAAACTAGATTTTAAAACTGCGAACTTTGAAAATAGAATTTATTCTGTGACCAAGTGTTAGATTAAATCCATTTTATTCCATTATTTTTGTAATACTTTTGTTTAGCCTTAGAGTGTCGTGGTCTTACATGTAATATGGTATTACAACATGGACAATTTGATCCTATCATAATAAAATAAACCTCACAAATACTACATCTTTTTTGATTATTTTGATATCGTAAAAGATTATTACCAATTAATGAATGGAATTTTGTTTTGCATAGGCCTTTACAAAAAAACATATCTAAATAAATCAATTGTAATTAAAAGAAAATGGTATTGTATTATAACCGAAAGCTTGATGTATCAATTGTTAAAAAATAGGGTTTACTAGTAGTTTTTTCAAAATCTTTGCCATATTGTTCAAAAGGTAAATTATCAAAAAGGTGTCTTGTCCAAACATCATGGACAAGTTCAATGTATTTTTTGTTACCTGTTTGTCGTAACAATTCGTGAGCAATTTCATGTGAAACAGTAGTACAATTTTTTTCAGCTAAAAACAAAGTATCACAGTCATTTTTTGGAGTTTCCCATAATGACATTCCGAAATTCTCAGCATGATATCCCTCACAAGTACAATCTGTCCACCAAGGTCGAAAATGAGTGAGATAAAAATGATAGATATCTTCTCCTCGTTCTCTGTGATCTCTGAGTAATTGATAAGTATCCAATTTTTGAAGCAAACCATTTGGTTTTGTAATCATCTCATCAGATTGTACCTCAACGTCTTTTGAAAAATTCCTCTTTATCCATTCCTTGTAAAATTGTGACATTTGTGTTACGTATTCAAATTCTTTGTCTCTCTTACCAAGTTCATTTTCTTTAATTACGAAAATAAAATGCAGTAACATAATAAGAAAAAGAAGTGATTAAGTTTGGCCTTCGATGCCCATCAAGGTCAGAGTTGAACGGATTTTTTCTATTTTACGAATCTTCCACGTAATTGTCTCGCGAAGTGTTTCAACAGTTGGCGATTCAATTTTTGCCAAGATATCGTATGCACCAAAAGTTCCATGAACTTCCTTAACTCCTTCAAGGCTTTTGAGCTGATGGATAATAGCTTCCTCCGAACCTAGTTCGCAGTTTATTAAAACATAGGCTGTTGCCATACTTGTGTATAAAATTACGGTTATATCAATAAATCTTTTCCTTTGTACACACATGATATTGGTTTTCTCTAAGTATTTTAATAAAAAATGAAATAATGTTCCCCGGTTCTGACTCACACAAATTCATCGGTCTTAGCCATTTTCCTCATTTGGCTCTAAAACCGGGGCTGCCCGATGTTGCACACCTGGGTGAATTAGAAATCATTGTAATCATCACGATCAACGTCATCCTAATCCGTCTGTGTGCATGCTCTTTTGGGCATTTTGTATAAAGGGTTAGTCAAATATTAATCCAGATAATTGTATTTCAAAAGCAGTCACAGGTACTCGTATCTTAAAATTATCAATCACTTTAGGGTCAATTTCTCCTAATACTCCTACGATTTTGTTATTGACTAAAATATTTGCCATCCTACCTTCTGAAAAAATAGGATTCGATGATGTTTTTGTTTCACACTCAATATTAAATCCAATTTTCAGTGAAGATTGTAGTATTGATTTAATTTCAGAAAAATTTGTATCTTTATGTGCACTAATTCCAGCTAGATGGGTATCTTCTCTGATTGGATTAGCTTTTAAAAAAACTGTCCCAATTTCAAAAAGTTTTTGGGGATATTGCTCGTGCACATTTTTTGATAAATTTTCTAAAAGACCTGGCATGATTGCGTCACGAAGAATTGTATGCTCTAGGCTTTTAGATTCTATAACCTGGATAACTTCAGAATTGCTTCTATTGGTTAATTCATTTTGTATTTTATTACTAACTAAGCTAGAATTGAGTGCCTCAGTATATCCTAGACCAATCATTATTAAACTAAGAGAATCTAAAACTTTTGTAATGGCATTTTTTTGTCCAACAGAAATTGAAGTTGGAAGAGAAGGTTTCAGATTTTCTATTCCATATCCTAGCACTACTTCTTCTACTAAATCCATAGGACCAAAAATGTCAAATCTAAATCGAGGGATAATACAAGATATCTTGTTTGTCTTAGCAACTGCATCAATTCTACATTTTCTCAGAGAATTTGCAATCATTGATGAAGATAGATTCAAGCCTAAGGTGTTGTTTACTAGTTCAGCAGATAGAATTATTTTTCTTGGCTTAAGTAAAGGAGTGCTATTGTTTGCTCCAGAAATTGTTACTGAAAAAAGTTGAAATCCAGCTGCCTGTAAAGTCGTAGCTAAAACAGCAAGTGTGTCTTCTGCTGCATTTTTTTCTGTAGCGGTAACTTCGATCAGTAGATTTTTTGTTTTGGTTGATACTTTAGTGAGAGCGGAGTTAATTATGGGTGGAAATGAGATTGTGTTACCTGCTGCATCTAAAATAATTGGAACTTTAGAAGAATTATTCAAAATTGAACCATATTGCTGGCCGACCTCGGTTTTTTCTAATATTTCAGTTATACTGCTAGCATTTGAAGAATCAAATGGAACAAATTTATGATTTTTAGTAACTGTAGTGTATTTTATGGGAAAAACTATTCGGTCCAAATCATGGATACCAATCGATGTTTTTTTACGTCGTCTACCAATTCCAAAATGGAGATCTTCTTGAAGAGAAATTAGCTGCTGTATAGTTTCATCATCAAGAATTCCATTCTTAGCAACTATTGAAGTTACATAGGGACGTATTTTTTGTACAGAAGAATCGACTTTAAGGGAATAATTTCCTTTTTTTATGGATAGTTTAGGCATTCCTTTCTTAATTCCAAGTAATCCTTGAAGCCCCAAAGCAATACCAAAGTCAGTGGCATAATCAGGTCGATTTGGACTGTATTCTACTCTAAGGTATTCTTTTGTTTTTTCTTCTATATCTAATCCTAAAAACGGAATTTTTGAAAGGATTTTGTTATTGTTAGATTTTTTTCCTACCAGCTTTTGTAATCTGTCAAGATATAATTGAACTACTGGCATTTTGTGGCACTCCTTAACCAATTAAGATTGTTATTATAAAATTCTCGTACATCATCTAATCCGTATTTTAGCATTGCAATTCTTTCTATTCCTCCACCCCAAGCTAGAACAGGTTTTGTAATTCCAAGCGGTTTTGTTACCTCAGGTCTAAAAATACCCATACCAAAAAGTTCTATCCATTTTCCTAGCCTGTCATTGTAAACCATTGATTGTAATGAGGGTTCGGTATATGGGAAAAAAGTTGGCCAGAATTTGATTTTTGTCAGACCAATCCTTCGATAAAATTCTTCTTGTAATCCCATCAAGTCTCGTAGTGTAACGTTCTTACCAATTACAACGCCTTCTACTTGATTGAATTCGGCAAGATGTTTGTAGCTGACTTTTTCGTTACGAAAAACTCTTCCTAATGAAAATATTCTAGATTCATCTGGTTTGTTATCGGCAAGATGTTTTATCGTTACACATGTTGTATGGGTGCGAAGAGCCATCCTTTGGGCCTCAGACATATTCCAATCATATCTCCAACCTTTCTTATGTGAACGAGAAACTTGGTTAATCTGAGTAGAGGTTGCAAATTTACTTGCCTTCATATCTTTGAGGTAAAAAGTATCTTGCATCTCCCTTGCTGGATGATCTTGTGGTGTGAATAGTGCATCAAAATTCCAAAAACTTGGTTGTGCCAGGTTTCCTAAAACTTCAGAAAAACCAAGACTAACAAAGATTTCTCTAATTTCATTTATAGTCTCTTTTAATGGATGGATTCTAGCAACATATGTTACCGGTACTTTTGCCTCAACGTCAATTGCTCCGGTGGAATAATCAACATCAATGTCTTTCGCTTTCTCAGAGAGAGATATCGTTTTAAATTTGGTAAAATTTTCTGTGATAAAATCTGGTCTTTTTTTTAGTAAAGTTAACGCTTCAATATCTTCAATATCGTTTACTAGTTTTTCTTCAGCGCCAAGAAAATCAATCAGTTTTTCTTCAGGCGATGGTAAGGCTTTACCTTTGAGTGAAATTTTGCTTGAAGGTTCTCCTTTCTCTATTTGAATCCAGTCATTTTTTTTTGCATTTGCTATTGCAGCATTAAAATCAGATTTTAGAACATTTCTTATTTCTTCAAATGATTTTGGGCCTTCTTGAATTTCGTTTACAAGTTTTCTTTCTGGTAATCCATTATTTTTTGCATCTAATCCATTCTTGCCAAGTCTAAGGAAAGTTTTTTCAATTTCTTGTATATCGGCCAAACCTTTGAGCTTCAGCCATTCCATCCCTCGCCTCACCTGATCAATTGAAAGTTTGGTGGATTCTACTAGTTTTTCTGGAGTTGAACTTTTGCTTTCTTTTAATGATTTTATTATTTGTTTTTCAATTGGATGGAGAACTTGCGACAATATGACAAAGTTCCAAAAAGACTTTTTAAACCTTAACCTAACTCAAACATGAATGCCTACTGATGAGTTTATTGTCACACCTTGGCATGTAGAAGGTGAAATTGATTATGACAAGTTGATAAAACGATTTGGAACTGAAAAAATTTCAAAGCAACTACTAACCAGAATTGAAAAATTAACTGGCGATCTTCATTTTATGTTGAGAAGAGGTATTTTTTTCTCTCATAGAGATTTGAATGCCGTTTTGAATGAATATGAAAAAGGCAACAAGTTTTTCCTATACACTGGAAGAGGTCCTTCTGGCCATACTCATATTGGGCATCTAGTTCCATGGGTTTTTGCAAAATGGCTCCAAGACAAATTTGGAACAAATATGTATTTTCAGCTAACAGATGATGAAAAATTCTTTTCAAAACAAAACCTATCCTTAGAAGAAACTAAACAGTTTGCTTTTGAAAATGCTCTAGATTTTATTGCACTTGGTTTCAAGCCAGAAAATACTAAAATAATTATTGATACGGAGAATATCAAAACACTATACCCTATTGCAGCTCAAGTAGCAAAAAAAATTAACTTCTCAAATACAAAAGCAGTATTTGGTTTTTCAAATGATACCAATATTGGAATGATTTTCTATACAGCGCTTCAATCTGCACCGTGTTTTATTGAAGATAGGCCAGTGCTTATTCCACTTGGAGTAGATCAAGATCCTCATTTCAGGTTGACAAGAGATGTTGCACCAAAAATTGGCAAACAAAAACCTGCATTAATCCACAACATTATGATTCCAGCTCTGCAAGGACCTGGAGGAAAGATGTCAGCCTCTGATGATAATGGAACTGTTTACACTACGGATCCTCCAGAAGTTGTAAAAAAGAAGATTAACAAATATGCATTTTCTGGAGGACAGCCAGATATTGAAGAACATAGGAAAAAAGGAGGAAATCCAGACATTGATGTGTCTTATCAATATCTTAGGATTTTCTTTGAACCAGATGATAATAAATTAAAACAAATCTATGATGATTACAAATCTGGTAAAATGTTAACAGGGGAACTAAAAGCAATCCTTATTGAAAAAATCAATGGATTTCTAAAGATTCATCAAGAAAAACGTGAAAAAGCCAGGAACCAATTAAGTAAATTTCTTTTAGAAAATTCATGAAAAGGAAAATTATATGTCTTGACAAGTATGAAGCAGAAAAACTTGCTAGTTTAATCTTTATCAAAGAAGCCAAAGAGACGTTTATCACTGAAATTTTGAATATTGTTGACAATGAGATTATTGTAAAAATAAAAGATAAATCAGCTCACAGTATTGTATTCAAGGATAATTCCCAAGTAGAAGCTTTTGCAGATTTTATTCAATCAGTACTTGAAAAAGAACACAAGATTGTTAATACTTTAATTTCTGAGAACGAAATAGAAATCATTAAAGAATAAGATTAAACCAATGACTTGTCCATCTCAGAGCTCATTATTTCTTGAACTTTGAGAAAATAAAGTCTGGTAGAATAAGGCATATTATCTAAATTATTATCAATTATGATTATGAGATATCGTACGGCACGCTTTGAAATATCGATGTTAAATTTCATGTGAAGAATTGGATCCTGTTTTACATTTATTTTATCTGTAAGCCAGGGCGGTGCCATCTCTCTTGTTTCATGAATTATTTTCTGATACCAGTAAGCAAGATTTTCAGGATCAAGACCTTCCTTGAGAGTAGTAACATCGTTTCCTATTTTTTTTAGCATGTGATTTATTATGGTCAAGGTTTGGTAGTTGAGATTTTTTGTTTTATCTCATTTACTCAAAGTTAGACAAGTTATTTGTCAATTCAAGACAAGTTTCCCTCTTGGTCTATCTCTGATTTTTTGATTCTGGTAGTTGAGATTCGGCTTCCATCCTTAGCTAACACCATTGGAACTATTACAACCTCAACTAATGGGAGATTTCTTTTCTGTCTCAAATTGTTTAAAATATCTCCCTTGTTACTTGTTTCCTCACTTACCACCAAAGCATCCACCTTTCCTTCAATTGCGGCAGGTCCAAAATCATTTTCAAGCTTGCTTATAGCATATGATGAATTTGGAAAGTGTTGTTGAATGATAGATGTAAGGGATTCTAATCTTTTAGAATAATTATTGATAAGATTCTTACCCTTTTTTGCAACAAGCTCATCTCCTGCAAGGCCAATTATAACATGTGAAGAAATTGAAAAAGCCTTGGTTAAAAGTGCCATGTGTCCTTTGTGAATAATATCAAAAGTTCCACCAAGTGCAACTGTATCATAATGTGACATGATTTGATTTTACAATCTCTGAAGATAAAGTTACTACTTTACAATTACAAGTGAAATTGGACCTTTAGAAGCCAGAGGAACTGCATTTGGATCCCAAACAAATGTTTCAATAAAATATAATCCACCTTGCTGAGGGGTCCATGGTACTGTTGTAAGTTGTTGTCCGTTAGAACTAAACGATCCTTCTACCTTTCCAATATATTCAACAAAGGCTTTTTCTCCCGATTGTTTGATTTGTATATAGTAAACATATGGTTGAACTTCAGGTTTTTGATTTGGTGAATATTGAATAGTTAATTCACTTTGTATGTTAACTGGAGAATTTATCATTAAATCAGGCAATCGATTTCCCTCAGAATCTGTAACAGAGATATTGTTTATTGTAACTAGACTAGAAATAAAATCTACAGTAGTTTTTGTCACATCCACAAGACCGCTTGAATAGTCTTTTGATTCTGCAACAATTTTGAAGATAGTGGCACGTGCATCTCGTGGAACATTAAAATTAAAATCATGCGAGCCTCCAACTTTTATTACATCATCTATTTCTGTTGTGGCAATTCCTAAAACTCGTGGAGGTGTAAATGGATCATAAGAGATCAGATAAATTTTTGTGTTAGTGCTATTTAGTTTACCGTTATTTGTTATTTTACCAGATAATGATAAGTTTTCACCAATATTCAGGTTATCAAGAGCAAAACTCAAAAGTGACTTTTTTTCTGGCGAAGAGCTGAAACCAAGCAAATTAACTGATACACTAGTAATTGCAGAATTTGGACTAGGTGATTTTATCATATAGGGCGATTTCCCAAATGGTGGAATTACCTCTAGAATTGTAGTACCAATAGTAGTTTCCAATGGCTTGTCACTATTATCGTCATAAAATCCAACCCAAACTTTTACACCGCTAACTGGAAAGCTTTTGGTGTTTGAGACTTCGCCTAGAACTACAGTTGTTCCATCTGCATCTTTGTAGTTGAAAGGGGCAGTGCTGGTGAGAACAATTCCCAAGGTTTGTGGAGTATCAACCTTTTGAGAAAAACTTGTGCTAATTGGAAATAAGGTAAATATCAGAAATAATGCAAGCAGTGTCTTTTTCATATAGAAACGATTGACAGAGGCAATTAATCTTGTAGAATATATCATAATGTCAACAAGGTGGATAGGAAGGTTTTACCTATTACTAGTCTTTAGGAAAATAATAAAAAGATGTTTAAAGATTAGAGAATTTTATCTTCGTTTTTTCATAGCAGTAATAGCTATCCAATAAACTAAGCCGGGAGCTAATCCAACTATAAGAGGAATCCATACGGGCCATCCGTCTGCTGCTGTTGCCATGAGAAATTCCTCTATCCTATCATATTTAAATCCATCTTAGAGTTTTAAACACGAAAATGATCGCTTAGATGTAAAACCAATTCTCAGTAGAGTTATTTTGGAAAGAAATTATTGAAAATGAAAAATGGACTGAAGGGGATTTGAACCCCTGACCCCTCGCGTGCAAGGCGAGTATTCTACCAGTCTGAACTATCAGCCCATGGGTTGGATGATTGGCGTGTGGATTTTAATTGTTCTCTTCTTCGTTTGGCAAAGATTTTATTTCCAATAAAGCAGATTTTTTTATGGTACTGCTAGAATCGCAAATAAAACTAAAAACTAGAGACCATGCTCCTGATTTTGAATTATTAGGAATAGATGGCAAAAAACATTCCTTAAATGATTACAAAGACTATGATGGTTTACTTGTTATTTTCATGTGTAACCATTGTCCATATGTAAAGGCAAAAATTAAAGCAATAAAAGAAGTTCATGAAAAGTTCAAAGACAAAATTGCAGTAGTTGGAATTAACAGTAATGATCCAATTAACTATCCTGATGATAGTTTTGAGAATATGAAAAAAATAGCAAAAGAAAAGGGCATAAAGTTTGATTATCTAGTGGATGAAACTCAAGAAATTGCTCAAAAATATGGAGCAATATGTACACCAGACCCATTTCTTTTTGATAAAGAAAAGAGGCTTATCTTTCATGGCAGAATTGATAATGCAATGAAACCAGAAGATACTGCTACTGAAAAGACCATGATAAACAATATTGAGAAATTTCTTTCTGGAGAAAAAATCAAAAAAGATTTTGATCCCTCCATTGGTTGTTCAATAAAGTGGAAAGAACAGCAAACTTAAATGAGCTGGCTCTGGAAAAATTTTCAGGGCCGGTAGCTCAGCTTGGCTGGAGCGTTCGACTGATAAACTTATTCAGACATCGAAAGGTCGTGAGTTCGAATCTCACTCGGCCCATGTTTGATTTTTTTAGTGTGTAGAATGCTCAAATATTGTTTCTGACCATTGTAATACAGTTTCTAAATTATCTGCAATCAAATCTGCCTTTGCAAGAGTATTTTTTTTGATCTTGCTGCAAAGTACCAGATTAAGATTTTTTCCAAATTTTCCTTTCACAGAATTTACAGCTTGAGAGAAAAACTTCAAACCTTCATCTGTCTCGGAGAATATGACAATTACCATTACTCCGTTTTTTTTCGTCCAAACCTTTCCTAGGAATTGCTGCAAATCCAAATCAAAAATTACATCGATAGCATCAGACATATCACCAAGTGACAAAACATTCCACCCCTCAGAATGAAATGATGCAGAGGCTGATTCTGCAATTAAAGCACTCTTTGAATCGGCAGAAATAATGATAACATTTTTTCTTGGATTAATTTCTGTAGTTATAAGATTAAGCATTTGAATTGAGCTAGATGTTATTTGGCCGAGTAGTTTTTCTTCTGATTTACTAATTTTTCCCTGCTCAAAGAGTTCTTGAACAGATTCAATAGCTGGAAGGATTACCTCAGTCATTAATTTTGTAGTATTTGCATTAGAATGAATACAGTTTCGAATTAAGTTGTATACTTTTTGCTCATTTATTGAAGTTAGCAATTCTAGGTATTTTGTTTTAACCTGAAAATAATCATCAGGAAATTCAAATTGTTCTGTACCTTCTTCTATAAACCATAAATTAACATTACCAATATTTTTTTGTCGGAGCATACCTTCAGTTGCAAAGATGTTAAGATACTTTGCCATGGTAACTCGATTTATTCCTAGTTTTTCTGAAATCTCAACTCCTGAAAGTCCAGTTTTAGAATTTGATAGAACCTCAACAAGTTTTTGTTTGATGTCTTGTGTTTGGTATCCTTTTGCCATACAACTTTAGATTTTTAGTATAGTATAAAGTCTAATTCGCGTTTACTCTTATGATTATCACCTGGAAGAATAAACATTAAATACTTGAGTACTTTAATGTACGGTAAGATTAGGTAAAATGCCAAAAGCTGGATTCAAATCAATAACCATTTCTGAAGAAGTTTACGATAAGTTCTTCGATGTATATCAAAAGAATAAACCAGAACTCATCATGAAAGGTGTCAATAGTTTTGCTGGTTACATCACATATACATTAGAAGATATGATGCTAAAGGACAAGACGTTTGCAAGATATGCCCCAAAACTTGAAAAGATCTCCGTAGATGATGATAGAGTAATAATTAAAGATAATATCAAAAACAGGATTGCTGAAGTTACTATCCAGCGTGGTGAGCTTTATTGCCAGCTATGTGAAGAAAAAAACTGCTTCCATATTGGATTTGTATTTTCACTTCCTGATGTTTACGAAGTTTTGAATTCTAAGGGAATAAGACACCCAAAATAAGAGTGGAGGAGGTGGGATTCGAACCCACGAACCCCTAAGAGACGAGATCACCCATTTTTTGATCTTAAGTCTCGCGTGTCCAAAAGCAAAAGCTTTCTTTGGCCAGGCTTGACTACTCCTCCACTAGAATTGCTAAAATTAGTTCGAAATTTAACAGTTTAGTGTTTTCTAAGAAGATAATCAAAATTATAAAGAGTCACTAGAGTCAGAAGTGCATGCTTCGATAGCTCAGCCTGGTAGAGCGTTACCTTGGTAAGGTAAAGGTCGCGGGTTCAATTCCCGCTCGGAGCTTATACTTTACAGAGTATAAATTTCGCTAAATCACTTTTAGATTGTGTTACACTTTTTTTATCATATCTTGAAATTTTCTTTTTTTAGGACGTATATGCCTTTTAGTTGATTTTTTTTCGTAACCTATAGGTAGAACTACTATAGGACGAAGTTTGGTTCTGATTATTTTGGAAACTTGCTTTTCACTAAAATTTCCAATCCAAACACTGGATAATCCTAATGCGGTAGCTGCCAATTGTGCGTAACTTGCAGCTATGGTAGCGTCCTGAACAGCAAACAAACACTCGCCTTTTGTTCCCATTTCTTTTTTTATTCTCTTTGGATCGGTACAAAATACTAGAATCAGACTAGCATGAACATAACCTTGGTTATGACATGCCTTCACTAGTTCTTCTTTTTTCTTTTTGTCTTCGATGATAAATATTCTATAACTTTGTAGTCCTTTGGCCGAGGGGCTGATTCTAGCTACCATCAGTATTTTTTGGGTTTTTGTTTTTTCAACTGGTTTTTCAGTAAATGATCTTACAGAGTGCCTTTTTTCTACAGTTCTAAAAAAATTATCCATAATTATCCTAGACTATGAATTATATCTACGATTTCTTTTTTAACGCAAACAATCATCGGGGTGTCGACTTTAACATACTCACTCACCTTTGTCTCTCGTAAATCCATTATTAGATCCTGAAACTTTTCAAGACTGTCTGTTTCAAAAGCAAGCATAAAGTCCTGGTCATCAATTCCAAAAGAATATGTTGTATTTAGTGTGACTTCGGGATATTTTTTTCCAACTTCAATGTGTTCATCCATTAACTCCTTTCTTTTTTCAAGAGGTAAAAGATACCATTCTCTTGTTTTAATGAAAGGATAAACTATCACAAACTTTTTTTGTTCCTCTCCTGCTAACCAGCCGTGCCCTCTAGAACCAGCTGCATAGATAGAAGGTCTGGTGCTTGATAAATAGACGTGTGAAGGTGAGATACATTTTCCAAAAAGAGTTTGATTGACTGTGGCTATCATATCTTGTATTTTGTCAATTGAATCAGAAGCAAACCAAAGTAAAAAATCTGTATCATCCCTCAGTCCAACAGTCGAATATACTCTGAACTTTATTCTGCAATTTTTCAAAACACTTTCAATTTGTTTTGTTGCTTCTTGCTTTTCAGTGTTAGTTATCCACTTCCATTTTGGATTAACTTTGAAAAATGAGAAATTGAAAAAATGACGATTATTCTCTTGCACTTGGATTTCTGTAGATTGTAAATCTTGCATTTTTTATTGATAAGTAGAGTTTAAAGATAAGTATGAGGACTGCATTGCAATGCATTCCTACTATATTTATGAAAGATTATCATATATATAAAAAATGGCAAAGTATTTCATATATGCAGGTATAGCTGTAGGAGTTGCTGCATTAGCTGGAATAATGGTTTTTGGGACAGCATCTCAGCAAGATCGTATACCTGACTCAACAGTTCCAGCACCGGCTACTCTTGAAGGTTCGTTCTCATCGCCCTCAGGTTTGGGAGCTGAGCTAAACAAGGAAAAATGGCGTGAGGATCCTTTTGCAGATGAAGCAGCTGAAGTTAAGGCAAAACTTGGATTAGAATAACACCATCTCTTTTTTTATTTTTTTTTATTTGTCTAATGAAAATTAGTATGTTTTTCATTTTTCATATTGTAAAGTGATTTAGCGAAATTAAAATCTCTATTTAGGATTCACAAAATTAATTCGAATCTCCTTATAATTGCTGAACTTTAAAGGAAGTTTATGCACTAAGTTTAAAAAAATCTAAATTTAGGTTTGGCTTTTCAGCTTTTTTTCAATTTCTGATATTCTAAACCAAAGTTTTCAAACATTGTGTCGACTAAACTTGCTAGTCTAATAATTTTTTATTAAAAGTTCAGAGTGCCCTGTTCTCTTTTTAGAGTCAGAGTTTATTGCTCTGTTTGCTTCAATTTCTTCAATTTTCCATCTTGAGGACGGAAAAAGTTCTTGTACTTTTTCTGAGTTTGAATTTGATAACATTACCATACATCCTTTAGAATCTAATTTTTCTGACAGTTTTGCAAGGCGTTTTAAATCCTGGTAAGTGAAATCTTTGTTTGTGTAACTAGTAAAATTTGCAGTTTTGCTAACAGGTTGATATGGAGGATCAAAATAAATAAAATTTCCTTTTTTGACATCATTGATAATAGAAGAAAAATCCCTACATTTGATAGAAATATTTTCAGATCTTAAAATCTGATTTACAGCAAAGAGATTTTCTTTGTTTATAATGTTAGGATTTGTGTATCTGCCTAATGGGACATTGAATTTTCCCTTGCTGTTTACTCTATACAATCCATTAAAACAGGTCTTGTTAAGAAAAAGTAGTCTTGAGACTTTTTCTACTTGGTTTTTTGGACTTGATTCTCTTACAGAATAGTAATATGATTTTGAATCTTTAAAATATTTTTCTGAATGACTTTGTAGAAATTTAATGAGCTCATCAATTTTATCACGTATAGTTACATAGGATAAAATTAAATCAGAATTCAAATCTGAAACTTGACATTTTAGATCTGGTTTTTCATAAAGGAGATGAAAGAGTAGTGCACCACCACCTAGGAATGGTTCAAAATATGTATCAAATTTCTTTGGCAGATGTTTTGTTAGCTCTGGTATTAGTTGCCTTTTTCCACCTGCCCATTTTACAAATGGTTTTGGTGGCGAAAGTAGAACTTGATCATAGTACTGTTTCACTTGCGATGATCTTGAAGTAGTTTATTGAGAAAATAAAGTTGGAAAAAATTACAAGATGTACAATATTTTTTAATCTAGTTTCTTGATGAAAATAAATCAGGCATAAAAATTTCTATAAAGTTCAGTTAGTGAACTAAAATGAAAAGGAAAAGGTTGTGGGATTTAGTCCCATTTTGACCAAGCTGCCATCCATCTATACGTCCATGTGTTAAGTTTACAACCTAACGCGGCAAACGTAACCGATAACACAGCACCAGCACCTGCGCCAAGTGCGACTGGACTGTTGTAGAACTTTCCTACCTGGGGTTCTATCGGTGTCATATATGGTGGTAACGTGGGTCTTGGATACTTGAATGCAGTCTCTAGCGGATCTGCCACCGTGATCAAATTTACCATGTTGAATAGCGGTAACGACATTCCGACCATAACTCCACCAAACAGTATGAGTGAGTGCTTGTTCTTCTTTGTAGCCCAATACGCCAAGTCCAACAACATTGCTGATGGAATCCATACTGGGGTGACAATGAAGTCATATGGATAACCTAGTGCAAACCATGCGCCTTTTGCTACCCATGTATACACTGTCATGATTAATCCGTAATATGTTGCTGTTCCTGGAACACCCGTAAATGTAAGATAGTAGACTGCTCCTACCGTAAGCATCAATGTTTGCGATATAGAGAATACTACAAAGGATGTCCATGCCCAATCTGTGTAGAAGATATAATCTCCTGCATTAATTGTTAGTAGAGTTGAGTTGACTGCGACTACTACTATGAATAAGTAGTGTGTACATCGTCTAAGCCAGACCATTATCAGGTAGATAATAGGGTCAGTATATAAAATTTTAGAAGATTATCGATCTTGTACATAGTAGAGATCTAGAAAAATGAAAAAAGTAGGAACGATTTACGTTTCTTAGAAACCGACGTATAACGATATTAAGACCGTTATTACAGCAACTGCTGCAACTACTCCGCCAACTATTCCATTGCTGTTCTTTCTGGTACCTTCTTCCATTACTTTGACACAGAAGATGTAACCAATCGCCTCAATAATTGTCAAGACGATGAAAGCATAGTGACCACTATTTGTTGGATATGCCCATGGATAATAGAAGTAT
>Ga0209542_10001909_pt1 | contig 48042 bp, 49 predicted proteins | sample RifCSPhighO2_01_FD_184028 | JGI IMG/M metagenome (GOLD analysis project Ga0209542, IMG submission 184028) | Soil microbial communities from Rifle, Colorado - Rifle CSP2_plank highO2_0.1 (SPAdes) (version 2) | ecosystem: Environmental > Terrestrial > Deep subsurface > Rock core/Sediment ...
CGTCGAAGGCATGTCTTTTTTAGGGGGTTTCGAGGCTGTCGAGCCGAGAACTTCAGGATTTTTCAAGCTTCGAAAAATCCGTACCCTAGAAAAAGACATGCCTAGAAAGAGTTTCGTAATTCACGAATATTTTATAAAAACAAAACAACTCTAGTTTAAGGTTGAAAATCTCACTTAGAAAATTTGCTAAAAAAATCACCTCAAGCTAAAATATAATCAATAATGAATCCTATACGCAATCTATATAAAGGAACAACTACACTCATTTGGCTTGGTCTATTCTTGATATTAGTAGGACTTTTTAGTTTGTATATTATATTTTGGACGCCTCGTGAGAATCAACAAACTGCATGCCCCACTATAGCAAAAATATGTCCTGATGGTTCTTCGATCGGCGCCACTGGTCCACATTGTGAGTTCGCAGAATGTCCGAGTCCGCAGGCGATCAATCAAACGGTGTTTAACGCTGAGAGAGATTTATGGGCATTTAATATGGGAGACAGCATAATTTTGTATTGGGCTGATCTTCCTTCTAACGCTAAAAGTCTGGTGTTTTATAGATCAGAATCAAAGAATGGTCCGTGGCTCAAAGTGCTCTCACTGCCGATCACTGACTCTACACCCCAACAGGTTGTTGATTCTGTGGCAGGTGATAGAGCGCATTGGTACCGTGCAGAAGCTTTGGCAAGCGACGGCGCAATATTAAAGTCATATAGTGTTTTAGAGGTACTGAAATATGATGACTCAAAATGAATAATCTGAAAACTACATCTTCTCCGGAGCTTCGATGCCGAGCAGATGTAAACCTTTTTTCATAACGAAAGTAAAAGCAAAAGTTAGAGCAATTTTATAGGGGGAATTTTTGTCTTCTTTATCCACTACTTTATTGTTGCCATAAAAACTATTGAAAGAATGCGCAATCTCGATGAGATAATTTGCAATATAATGCGGTTCGTATTCTCGCGCGGACCTCTCTACAACTTCCGGGAATCGATATAATATTTTCTCTAATTCAAAAATTTCAAGGGGAGCATTCTCTGAATGTGGGTCTGGTAAAATATTTTCTTTCATTGCTTTCTCTAATACTGACTTTGCGCGAACATAGGAATACTGAAGGTACGGCCCAGAGTCCCCTTCAAATGAAATAGACTTCTCAAAATCATATGCGATATCTCCGCCTGTAGATTGTTTCAGAATCGAATATTTTATCGCCGACACGCCGACTTGTTCTGCGATTTTACTTTTTAATTCCTCATCATATTCGCGATCTTTAATTTTCAGAGATACTAAATCAATAGTATCGCGAATAAGCGACTCACCTGTAACAATGTTGCCTTTTCTGGAAGACATTTTCCCTGTTGAAAGTCGCATCATGCCGTGAGTAATGTGCTTCATCTTGTCTGTATATTCTCCATAAATTAAAGAAAGGGCTTTAGCGACTACTCTCATATAATCCATCTGTTCATTTGCAGTAACAACGATAGAAAGATTCATATTTGGTAAAGTTTTAAATTTCTCCACAGCAAGACCGAGCTCTTTGGTTTCATACATTGGTAATCCAAGTGAAGTAATAAAGACTCGCGTATGGAGCTTTGGGTCGTGTTTTCCAGCCTTGAAAACGATAGCGTCATCAGACTCTTCAAAAATATTATTTACATTATCTTTCACAATACCCTCACCTATAGGCGCCATCTGACTCTCTAAAAAATAAAAATCAAATTTTGTTCCAAGCATTTTGTATAAATCTTCAAACGCATCCATCGTCACTCTAAAACCCCAGTCATATATTTTATTTATCTCTTCATCATCACGAGCATATATTTTTTTATTTATTTCCTCTATCTCTTTCCTTGCCTCGCCATAGCTCATCGAGTCTGAGACTCTCAGAGTCGAATGACCTTGGGCGGAGGCAGGTTTTGATTCTTCATCATTCTCATAAGCTAGAGAACCCTCGACATATGCCTCGCCTATTCTTCCCGCTTGATTAGCATTAGCCCCTGATTTGTCTTGTAATTTTTTATTTTTCAAAAGTCCATAAATAGCTTTAGCTACATGCAACCCCACATCACCTTGATAATTCGCGCGAGAAACAGTCGCGCCAGAGCATTCTAAAATCCTAGCCACAGACTCACCTATCGCATTCGTCATCAAGTGTCCAATGTGAAATGGCTTGAAAGGATTCGGGTCGGTATATTCCACCATTATTTTTTTTCCAGAAAAAAGATTGTTTTGGGAAAAATTTTTATTATTTAAAATTTCTTCAATACTTCCACGAAAAAACCCAGGGGATAAATGGAAATTTATAAATCCCGCGCCAGCGACTTCTGTTTTTATAATTTCTTTAGGTAAATTTTTATCAATTTCTATTTTTATTTTTTCTGCAAAATCTTTTGGGTTTGTTTTTAATTTCTTTGCGCAAATCATTGCCACATTCGTGGAATAATCTCCATTTTTTAAATCTTCTGGATGCTCTACGATAAAATCTATATCTAGTATTTCAAGATTCTTCAAAGCTTCTTTTATTAAATTTTTTATTTTTTCTTGCATTATTTTTTACCAGTACTTCCAAACCTTCCTTCTCCTCGTAGAGATTCACTTAATTTGTTAACCTCTTTTATTTCCCCAATTACCACAGGCAAAATCACAAGCTGAGAAACTTTATCACCTTCTTCAAAAGTATAAGCTTTATCAGACAAATTAACTAAAAGTGTATTATATTCTCCTCTATATCCAGCGTCATATACTCCGCCCATGTGGGCAAATCCGGCTTTGGATATACTACCTTTATCCATGATGATTCCTCCATAACCCTCTGGAAATTCAAGCGCAAACCCATGCCAGAAACGATAATGTTCTCCGGGCTTGACTGTAACTGTTTCCATTGAATATAAATCCATACCTATATCTCCCGGATGGTGATAGGTTGGTAATTTCGCGCCTTTTTTTAATTTTTTAACTTTGATTTTCATTTGAATAAATTAAAATAGTGTTCAAAATTTCCGGAAAACATTTCTTGTTCTTCTTTTATTAATTTTCCAATTTCCTTTCTAGTAAACCATCTTATCTTCTCTACTTCGTCATCCTTTTTCTTAAATGGATAGTCAGAGTTAACAACAATAGTAAACCATTGACAGAAATATTCATGCGCTGAGGACACTCTTGTCTTTGGACCTAAAACTGGTTTAAATCCAACCAATCCTATTTCCTCCTCTGCCTCCTTTATTATATTACTTTCATAGGTTTCTTCTTCCTCTACGGTTCCTGCAACAGCCGGTCCCCATACACCCGGACTATATTTCTTAGTAAAAGCTCTCTGCGCGAGTAATATGTTTCTGTATTTATCCGTAATCCAAAGAGCGCTAATACGGGTAATATTTTTTGGGTTATCATTTTTACGATCTTCATATCCTATTACTTCATCTTGTTCATTAACTATTGGAATTCTCATATGCTTATTTTAATTATATATCTTTTCCACACAAAAACTAATTTAGCATTTGCTCGCGACCGTGAGCAAATGCTATTATAAAACAATGGATTCAAAAACCAAAAGACTAGGCGCCACGCAAAGGAAAATCCTTCTGCTTCTCTTGGCAGGACTCGCACTTGGATTAACTAGATCGCCAAAACGACACTGGTGGGTTCTAAAACAAATTCCAAAAGAATGGCAGAAAGTAGATCGTCAAGCATTGGAAAGAGCAATTAACACTTTGTACACCTCTCATCTAGTCGAAGAAAAACATCACATAGACGGCACAACAACTCTTATTCTCAGCGAGAATGGTAAACAAAGAGCTTTGAGATTTAATATTGATAAAATGGAAATAAAAAAACCAACTCAATGGGACAGAAAATGGCGTATAGTGATGTTTGATATTCCAGAAAAATTAAAACGATTACGAGACTCTTTACGCTTACATTTTAAAGAAATAGGTCTAATAGAACTTCAAAAATCGGTTTTTGTATCTCCTTATCCTTGTAGTAAGGAAATTGAATTTATTTTAGAATTTTATAATACGAGAAAGCATATACGTTTTATTTTGGCCGAGAAAATAGACAACGAATTACATCTCAAGAAAAAATTTAACTTAATTTAGCATTTGCTCGCGACCGTGAGTAAATGCTAAATAGAACTAATTAAATCTTATTTTAAAATGTCTAATAATCATGTCGGCGACTTTTTTGGAAGAAAGGTTGGTATTGTCAATAATAAGATTATTTTTTAGTCGTGGAGAATTTTACCAATCTTTTCTTGATATTAATTCATGCATAATTTTTTTATTTGTGAGTTTTTTAAATTTTTTACGAGAATTCATACTTACTCTACGTAAAAGTTCTTTGTTACTCGCTTTTAAATGAACTGGGCAGAATTTAGCGCCAAGCTTTGTAAGCTTTTTGTCTAAAGTTTTAACATATGTAGAATCTGAAAGACCAGTCTTGGAAACAAAATCATGACTATAGCAATGAGTAGTCACTATATTAATTTTTGCTTTTACTGTGTTTTCTAATAAATAATATCTGAGAAAATCTTTCGCCACATGACTATAATAAGACCCTCTATCAAAAACTTCTCCCATAAAATCATTCAAGAGATGATTATGTACCAACTTATATCCAAGTTTATTACTTAAAATTTTTGCAACAGTAAGTTTACCAACCGCAATAGGTCCGTATATAAAAACAACTACTGATCTTTTATTTTTTAATGATTTTTCTAACCTTTTCATAAATTTCTGCATGAATATTTTCCCGAGAACTTATTGCGCTTTTTTTTGCGCAATCAATTTTAATCCAACCTTTTTGTATTTTAGAAAGCCAAAGCGCGCTTTTTCGAGAATTTTCCAGAAATTTTACATCTTTCTCGTGAACATCTTTTTTCTTTTTTAAATAAGCTCTCTTCATTTTACTACTATCGCGGTCTTTTAGGAGCTTCAAAACAATTTTTGTCGGCAAATCTAAATATAAAGTAACATCTGGTTTTGGAATTTTAAAAACTTTGTACTCCATCTCATCAAGCCACTTAATAAACGCTTCGCGTTTTTTTGTATTTGCTATTTTCCCACCTTGATGGATCTGGTTCGCGCTTACATATCTATTGGCTAAGACGATGTAACCTTTTTTGAGCCAGTTCTTTATCTTATTTGAAGACTCCCATCTGTCTATCGCGTAAGCAATAGAAGCAATTTTCGGATGAATATCTACCCATTTATAATATTGCTCAGTCAAACAATGCCCGATAAATTTCCCAAAGAAATTTTTATAATATTCTGGGAAATCAACTATTTTAACTACGTGTCCTTCCTTTTTGAGTCTTTTGTACAAGAGTTCAACTTGTGTAGCCTTCCCACTACCGTCTGTCCCATCTATAACTATTAATTTTCCCTTTTTCATATTAGATTTTTATCTAGAACTTCTTTGATATATTTATCCATCGGTTCAAGTTTAGTTAATTCATCGCGAGTAAGCCATTTGTATTCCGAGTGCTCTTCGGAGAGTCTAACTTCGCCTTTTGATTCTCCCATATATGTCAGCCGGACAACATGTTTGTCTGGTTTCAAAATATCCTGCGCAAGTAAAAGTTTTGTCTCGCCGACAACCTCGAGACCCGTTTCTTCTAAAACTTCTCTTTTTAAATTCTCCATCAAGGAAGCCCCCGCATCTATCCGCCCGCCAACTATATCCCATTTTTTGCCAACCTCGGGATATTTCACTGGATTCCGCAACAACAGCAAAAACTTCCCTTCTTTATTCTTTAGCAAAATTTTCACTCCTACTTGCAATTCCATAAAATTATTCATTCCACTTGTATTATTTTATAAATTAAAAATAATTTACACAAATTATACAAACTTCTTCGGTATTGGAAATTTCTTTGCCAGAGATTTTATTTCTTTATGCACGGATTCTTTAATTTTTTTATTATCTTTATTTTTCAGAACAGTGATCATTAACTCGGCAACGCGCGCGCAATCACGCTCTTTAAAACCGCGTGTGGTTATCGCTGGTGTCCCGAAACGAATACCCGAAGGATCAAGCGGCTTCCTTGTATCCCCCGCGATTGAATTCATGTTGAGCGTAATACCCACTTCATCGAGCACTGTTTGCGCTTCTTTACCAGTAACGCCTAAAGAACCAAAAACATCAGCCAAAATAAGATGATTATCCGTACCCCCGCCGATCATTCGAATTTTATTTTTACGAAATACTTCTGCCATCGCTTTTGCATTTTTAAGAATTTGTTTTGCATATGCTTTATACTTTGGTGTCATCGCCTCGCCAAAAGCGACAGCTTTGGCGGCTATGATGTGCATGTGCGGACCACCTTGAATGCCGGGGAAAATTGATTTGTCTATTTTTTTGGCAATTTCTTCATTCTCACGAGTAAGAATAATGCCCCCGCGCGGACCACGAAGAGTTTTATGCGTAGTGGAAGTAATAATATCAAAACCATCATCAAAAGGATTGCGCAAAACTCCGGCGGCGATGAGCCCGGCAATGTGCGCCATATCTGCCATAGTTATAGCGCCAACTTCATGAGCAATCTCCACAAATTTTTTATAATTCAAAGTTCGGGAATAAGCTGAAAATCCAGCGAGAATTATTTTTGGTTTTTTTTCTATCGCTACGCGACGAAGTTCTTCGTAATCTATTTCACCCGTCTCCGGATTCTTCATTTTGTATGTAACGAATTTATAAATCTTCGCGGGCAAGGTCATCGGATGTCCGTGCGTCAAGTGTCCTCCATGTGATAAATCCATACCGAGCACCGTGTCCCCCGGCTCGAGCAACGCCGCATAAACAGCTAAATTCGCAGGAGCGCCGGAATGTGGCTGAACATTCGCAAATTTACAATTAAATAATTTACAAACTCGTTCAATGGCTATGCGCTCTACCGCATCAGTAAAATCTTGTCCACCATAATATCTGCGACCTGGATAGCCTTCAGAATATTTATTAGTGAAAACAGAGCCATTCGCTTTTAGCACATCTTCAGAAACATAATTTTCCGAAGGGATAAGTTCGAGCCCCTCTCTTTGTCTCTTTTCTTCACTTTTGATAAGTTTTTCTACTAATTTATCTCGCATACCCCCATTCTATCACAAGAGAAAATTATTGTCCCAAGCAAGTCTGTGCGTAAAACTTTCGCGCCAAATTTAGTTAATGTATCCAATGTGTCTTGATGCGGATGACCATATTTGTTATTTTTACCATCGGAGATGAGAGCATAAGTAGGTGAAACTGCCTTCACAAAATCATAAGACGTAGAGGTGCGTGAACCGTGATGACCGACTTTCAAAATGGTACTCTTAAGTTTCTGTTTAGAATTTTCTTCAAGAATTATTTTTTCGGTTAATGTCGTGCTGTCGCCAGTGAGCATAATAGAATTAGTGCCATAGGAAAGTTTTGCAACGATTGACCCATCGTTGTTTGTCCAAGACGAAACATCACGGTCGGGAAATAAAATATCAATCACCGCCCCGCCTCCGATATCTAAACGCATTTCTTTTTTTGCTAAAATTTCAGGTATATTTTTATTTTTTATTTCTGCCTTAAGGTTTTGATAAATTTTAGAATCATTTTCTGCGTCAGACTCAAAAACTCCGTCTATTTTGTATACTTTTAAAACATCTAGAAATCCACCGATGTGGTCTTGGTCTGGATTGGTAACAATAATCGCATCTATGTGTCTGTCAAATGGAGACATCACCAGCGCCAATTGACTTAATATCTTTCTCGGCGGTCCGCCATCCACCAATATCTGCGTCCCAGTAGGCGATTCAATAAAAAGTGCGTCACCTTGACCCACATCCAGCATGGCAAAAGTGAGACCTTGATTAAAAGAGCTTTTGAAATCAAAACGAAATAGAAAAATATTAATTGCAATCAAAACTAACAAAAATACAAACAAAATGTAGCTTTTCTTGTCTGAAGTCATGCTATAATATTAACACGACCCTTCCATAACAATCAGGCCTTCGCTCTGAGACTCAGGCTCGAAGAGGTCATAGTGATAAAATAGAACTATGAAAAAATTTGAAGAAAAAAAATTTAATATTAGAATGCTAAAAGGGATATCCGCTAAAACAATTGAGGATCACTTGAAACTGTATTCCGGTTATGTAAAAAATACAAACTTAATATTAGAAAAAATTGAAGAACTCGCAAAAGATTCAGAAAAAAACGCATATGCCGTTGCTGAAGTGCAGAGACGCTTTGGTTTCGAATATGACGGTATGCGAAATCATGAAATATATTTTGAAGCATTATCAAACGGAGCGAAAAATATTTCAAAAGATGGAGAACTCTACAAATCTATAGAATATGTTTGGGGGTCTTTTGACGCATGGCTAGAACGATTCAAAGCCATAGCCATGACTCGCGGAGTCGGCTGGGGAATATTATATTTGGATAAAAAAGAAAAATTCTTAATGAACGCTTATGTGGAAGACCATCAGCTAGGACAACTCACGAGTTGTACGCCTATTTTGTGTCTGGATATGTGGGAACATGCTTATATAGCTGATTATGCGCCAGGCGGGAAAAAAGATTATGTGGAAGATTTTTTTGAAAATTTAAACTGGGAGGTTGTGGAGAAAAACTTTGCAGAGGCTCAATAAAAATTCACCATGAAAAATAACTTACCTTTATATACACCCATCGATGAACTAACCTGTGATATGGCTTATCCTGGTCTACAAAAATTTGCTCATTGTTATCCATATAGGAGCTATGTTAGATATGGGTTAATTTTACTTGTTATAATATGTGTAATTATTTTGGTTAAATATTTTAAAAAGAGGTAGTAAGGGAACTTTTTATACTTCTGCTAAAAAGTATGTAAATAAAATAGCCGTAGACGAGAATTGTTAAAGTAAGAGGAAAATTTGGAATAGACAATGAGGCAAATGGAATATTAGCGAAAAAATTAATAACTCCTAGTTCATAGTGCAACATCAGATATGAAACATAGCCTAAAGGCACAGCTAGCGCATACCAAATGATTCCTAAAAAACTAGTTAGAAAACCGAGAAGCATTGTAAATGGAATAAAAGGAAGTATTAAAATATTTGCCGGCAATGCCACCAATGATAAATTGCCCATTTTGTAAAGAATAAAAGGCAGAACAAAAATATATACTGCGCAAGTGACAGATAAAATATCTCGCAACTTGAATAAAGTGGTAACCCACAAAAAGTATTTTTCAATTTTAGGCGTAAAGAAAATTACAGCAACAGTAGAAATAAAAGAAAGCTGAAAAGATATGTCGTAAACGAGAATAAAAGGATTTAGTAAAATCATAAAAACACCAGCGAGAACGAGCGCCCGAGCAACATCATAATTTCGCCCAGTCGCTCGCGCGACGAGTACTAAAGTCGCCATTATTCCCGCTCTAAGCGCAGTAGAACTTGCGCCGGTCATTATGATAAATAAAAAGATTGCGAACATCCCCATCCCAATACCAAGATTTTTAGGAAGAAAAGCAAATAATTTCATAAACCATTCAGCAACTATTGTGATGTTGTACCCAGAGAGAGCTACGATATGTATTGTGCCGGTGTCTATAAAACTTTTTCTCAACTCTTGACTGAAAGAAGCTTTCTCTCCTAAAATAAGCCCACTCATTAGCAAATTCTCCGGACTTTTTATGGCAAAATTCATTTTCTCTAGAAATTTCTGTTTGACATAAAACAAAACGCTCTTAATTTTATTACCATTTTCTCTTGAAATTATTTCCGCATCCATATAATTCATCACATAAAAAATCCCGTCTTTTCTTAAATAGTTCACATAATCAAAGTTTTTACCTTGATCAGCAATAAAATTCTCCGGTCTTTGTAATTTACCTGAGAAATTAATTTGGTCGCCATATTTAAAATCCTCATCAAGATTTACAGTGGCCAAAATTTTAGTTTTGGCCATATCCACTTGTGTTTCAATAGTTAATTTTTGATTATTTTCTCTAATATCCGGCTCGTCTGTAATTATTCCAGAAAAAGATACCTTCTCCCCAACATGAGATTCAAAAACACTTGGCGCTGGCGCATCAACCATATTAAATCTAAAAATTCCAATACAAAATGCCAAAATAAAAATTCCTGATATAATCCCCCACTGGTTTTTAGAAATTAACCCATCTTCGCTATGCTCTGACGAGGCAAGAAAGAAAAACAAAAATAACGCAAAAGAAATTGCGCCAAGTAAAATCACTAAATAAATATCCACAAAAATAAAAGAACGCAAAAATACTCCAAAAATAAAACCAAAACATACAGAATAAAAAAGCTTATTTTGCATCCAACTTATTTTTTATTTCTTAATTCCACTGGTTCGCCATCTGCAAAACTGGTAGCGATAAGGTCAGCGCGGTCATTGTGCTCGTCATTGTTATGTCCTTTAACATAATTCCACTTTGGTTTAAATTCTTTATTTAATTCATGAAGCTCTTGCCAGAGTTCTTTATTTAAAACTGGCTTTTTGTTTGCCGTGCGCCAGTTATTATTCATCCAATTTAAAATCCATTCATTTATGCCAGTTATTACATATTTGGAATCAGAAAAAATTTCTATATTATTATTTTCTATTTTATTTTGTTGTAGATATTTCAAAGACTCTATCGGAGCAGTAAGTTCCATAATATTATTCGTCGCGTGGTCTACCCTGCCACCAAGTTCAACAACTTTCAACTTTTTATTTTCAACTTTTTCTTCATCATTATATATCATAATAATAGCGCCCCACCCCGCAGGACCAGGATTCCCCCTAGCTGAACCGTCTGTGTAAATGATTATTTTGCCTGTCATAAAGTTATACTATATCAACAATTCGGAGTCTTAGCTCCTCTCGACCTCTAAATCTAGACAAATCGAAAGTGGCGAGTAAATTTATATTTACTCCTTCCGAGATAGAAGTTTCAAAAGAGTCGTGCGTGGAAAAAAAAGAAATAGCCTTGGCTTTATATCTACCAGCATCAGAAAAAATAATTTCTAAGTGTTCCCCTGAACCATTTTTGCCGAATTTTTTTATTTTTTCTATTTTTACATTTTCAAAAAGAAAAACAGGTTTTGAATTTCCTAAACCAAAAGGCTCGAGTTTCTCTATTTCACGCCAGTTTTTTATATTTACTATTTCCAAACTAGATTTAATGTCATAATCTGTTTTTATACTATCTGCATTTTCAGAAAATTTTATTTTTTTAAAATTTGTGGATAATGTTTCTTCTAAAAAATGAATTTTATCATTATGAACAGTGAATCCTCCGGCTAACTCATGACCTCCAAAACCTAAAAAAGATTCACTGGAGAGAGTCATGAGCTCTACCACAGATACCGAACCGTCACTTCGACAAGAACCTTTAATATAATTATTCTCATCCCTACCCCAGACAAAAACAGGTTTTTTATATTGGTCAGAAATTTTACCAGCGACAAGCCCTAAGACTCCCACACGCCAATTAGAATTTCCTATTACAATCACTTCGCTTACTTTACGCTCTTCAATTTTTTCAAATGTTTTATTTACATCACGCATAATGCCCGTAACAAGGGTCTTTCTGTCATCATTAATTTTTGATAAATAGTCCGCAAGCATCCCAGCTTCTACCTCGTCTTCAGTAGCAAGAAGCTCAAATGATTTCCTCGGGTCACCCATCCTAGAGGCGGCATTTAATCTGGGTGTTATCATAAAACCTATATCATCTACCGATACATGTCTCTGGTCAATATTTGTTTTGGCAAAAAGCTTTTGCAAACCCGGACGAGGAGATTTTTTTAAAACTTTCATCCCAAAATAGGCAATAGCTCTATTCTCGCTCGTTAAAGGAACCATATCAGAGAGTGTCGCCAAGCCCGCCATATCCAGCATCCATTTTTCCTCACCCTCTTTAATTTTAAAATATTCGCCGTATTTTTTTAAGAAACCTTGTACTAATTTGAAAGCCACTCCTGCGCCACAGAGCATCTTTTCCGGATAATTATCTGTCTTTGGATTTAAGATAGCATAAGCGCGAGGAAGAACTAAGGAGGCAAGCCCGCCTTCGCTAAAGCTTTGGCGAGGCAAGTGATGGTCTGTAATTATCACATCAATGCCATCTACCTCAGCCTGAGCTACTTCAGCTATTGCGGTAATACCGAGGTCAACAGTTATTAAAAGCTTTACTCCAGACTCTCCAAAAAGTTTTAAAATTTCCAAATTAAGCCCATAGCCTTCAGAATTCCGCTGGGGAATATAGACTTCATAATTTTTATATCCCACTAATTTAAATAAATCATTTAAAATAATTGCTCCGGGAATCCCATCACAATCATAATCCGCAAAAATAATTATTTTTTCACCCGCATCTATCGCTTCATATATACGAACACAAGCCCTTTCCATATCTCGCATTAAAAAAGGGTCGCGCAAATCTCTTTTGTAGTCTGGATTAAGAAAGATTTCAGCCTGCGATTCATCGGTAATGCCTCTCTTTTCTAATAGAGCTCGTAAAAGTTCCGAATATTGTTGCATAAGTGCAATTTTAACATATAATATAAAAAGTTTTGCAAAATCAAAGTTTTCTCAGGTCCTCGATTCTCTCCGTCCCTTCCCCAGCCAGACCATTCAAAAACTTTATTTTGCAAAACTTTCTGTATGCAAGATTGCATCTTTTGTAAAATTATAAAAAAAGAAATACCTTGTGAAAAGATTTATGAAGATAAAAATTTCTTGGCGTTTTTAGATATAGAACCTGTCTCCTTTGGACACACTTTAATTATTCCCAAAAAACATATAGTTTGGATGAAGGACGCAGATGACTTTACAATATCAGAAATTTTTAAATTGACTAAAAAATTGATGCTCGCGATAGAAAAAGGATTAAAATGCGATTTTGCGCAAGTTTCCATTGTTGGTGAAGATGTGCCGCATTTTCACATACATTTAATCCCAAGATATTTCAATGACAACTTGCCTAGATTCCCGACAAAAAAATACAAAGACGGAGAATCAAGTGAGGTAGCTAGAAAAATAATTCAAAAAATCGTTTAGAGAAATTAATAAAAAGATAGGCCTGCGCATCGCGCAGGCCTGTTGTTTTCATTTCTCTTTTTCCGCTTCTTTTGTGGGGACAAGGAGATCCGCTTCCTCCTCTTCTTGTTTCCTCCTTTCTTCGGCGGCGGAGATCTTTTTATCGATTTCCGCCTGTTTTTTCCCCGTCCAGCGATGTGCAAAATACGCCACTGGACAGCTTATGATTAAAAAAATCCCCCATTTCAGGGGGAGAAGACAAACTAACAAAACTAACAAAACCAGCTTCCCCATTATTCTTTCCTCCTTATGCCTAAAAGAACTACGCCAGACTGTAGTATCACATATAGCAGGTATATATCAAGGTAGTCTAATACCCATCATAATTCTTGATACAAAATATATTGCGCAAAAATTTATTCCACAAGCATTTTAAGCGCCGGTAATTCTTTGCCGGCTAAAAATTCCAAGGTCGCGCCGGCGGCAAGAGATATATGCGAATAATTTTCCAAATTTCCATATTGACGCGCCATACTGATGGTATCCCCTCCAGCGATAATTGTCTCGCCTGTTGTCTCTTTCATAGCAGTAAGTATAGCTTGTGAACCTTGCGCAAATTTTTCATCTTCAAATTTACCCATCGGACCAGCAAGAAAAACTGTCTTAGATTGCATAATGATATCTGAAAAAGACTTTTGTGTTTCAGAACCAATATCAAGCGCCATCCACCCTATAGGAATTTCTTCGGTAGTAATAATTTTAGTAGAAAGACCGTCAGATATAACAAGATCTACGGGGGTTATAATTTTCTTACCTAAAGACTGCGCCTGTTTTAATATATCTTGAGCATCTTGTACCCAATCCTTTTTTTTACGTTTTTTCTCATCCACAAAAACATCTTCAAGAAAAGAAAACCCTGAAACTCTGCCTTGGGCTTTTAAAAAAACGTTCGCAACAGCTCCACCTACTAAAACGGTATCTGCTATGTCTAATAAATTATGAATTACATCCACTTTGTCAGAAATTTTTGCGCCGCCAATAATAACAGTAAAAGGCCGTTGCGGATTTTCTAGCAGAGTGGACAACATTTCAACTTCGCGCTGTAAATAAAGACCGGCAACTGCGGGCAGATGTCTCTCTATGCCACTAGTCGAAGCATGTATTCTGTGCGCCTGAGGAAAACCATCAAAAACAATCAGGTCTTTTCCACGACAAAGTTTTTGCGCAAATATATCGTCGTCAATCATTTCTTCATTATAAAATCTCACATTCTCAAGCATCAAAATATCTCCTGATTGCATATGGGAAATTTTGTTGTCAACCTTTGGACCGATACAATCATCAATTTTATCAACTGGATGATTTAAAAATTCAGAAAGTTTTTTCGCATGGGGTGTTGTGCGAAGTTGTTCCACGACATGACCATCAGGACGCCCGACGTAAGTCAGAATAACAATTTTACAGTTTTCTTTTAAAAGATACCTCAAAGTCGGAAGCGTCGCTTTTATACGCATATCATCTGCGAGTTCTAAGACACCATCTACTTCTTTAACACCAATATCATAAGGAGCGCGATAAAGAATAGTTTTGTTTTTCAAATCTACACTTTCTAGAATTTTGAGTCTCATAAGCTTTCTGCGATTTTAATAATTTCCGCAAACTTTTTAGCATCCAAGCTCGCCCGACCGGGCAAGAGCCCATCCACGCCTCCATTTTTTAAAAATTCTAACGCATCTTTTTCATTTACCGAACCGCCATAAATAATTCTGATTTTTTTAGCTTCCGGGCCAAATTTATCAGAAAGTATTTTACGAATAAAAATAGCCATTTCTAGAGATTCAGCGGAAGTAGCATCATGACGACTTACGGTGCTGGAAATTGCCCAAATTGGCTCATAAGCGACAACGATTTTTGAAATTAAATTTCTAGAAATTCCCGCTAAAGTTTCTTCTAACTGAACTTTGACTAAATTAAAATAGCCATGATTCTCATCGCGTGTATCTTCCCCCACGCAGACTATCGGTCTCAACCCAGCTCGAAGACAAGCTTTTATTTTTTTATTGACTAAAACATTATTCTCTCCTAAAACGCGCCTTTCAGAGTGACCTAAAATAACATACTTAACACCGGCATTGAAAAGCATAAGGGGGGATATTTCTCCAGTAAAAGCTCCGCTATCTTCGTACGAAGCGTCTTGCGCGCCAAAAAATATTTTCCTAGAAATTTTTTTCAATCTGTCTAAATATAAAAATGGCGGACAAATCACAACTTCAGTTTTTTTAATATAAAGAATAGATTTAGCTATATCAACAAATAATTTCTCTGCGTCTTTGAAAGACGCAGGATTCATTTTCCAATTACCAACAATGATTCTCTTATTCATTTTGTTATTTTAACATTTACTCTATTTCCTTCCAACTTGAGATACTCCACCCGCCAGACGGACCACCGGAAAAATTAAGATTCGCCAGACCACTTTCATATTGAAGTATCGCATTACTGCCAAGCGACACTGCATATCCAGTAACCTCTTTTACATTAGCATTACTATTAACCATTACTCTGCCAGCGCTTGCATAAAAAATTGCGCCTGTTGCATTACTGCCAATGTTAATAGCTGAATTTGAATTACTGGTTGAAAGAATAAGAATATAACTTCCTGTTTGTCCAGACCCCAACAAAGTTGTGTTACTATTAATCGTCATAACTCCATCAGACAAAACAACCCCACTTGAAGAACCATATGAACTACTTAATTGTGTTATAGAACCGCCACCGAAACTAATATTTCCTGTTACATACAATGTGTCACTAATATTTACATTAGAATTGCTATTTATAGTCAAATTTCCTATAATTTTAGTAGTGCCCATCAAATTCCAAGTAGCGCCACTTCCAACGCCCATATTACCAGTGATAACTACTGACGAGCTTTCTGTTACAGTTGAATTGCTGTTAATAGTGTAAGCTGACTTCGCGACGCCATTTGCAGTTTCAGCTTTCCAATCATCAATTTGAGTTTGCGTAATAGCAAAACCTTCAGAGGAAATGGGAGTGGATTGTGAAGATACACTACCGCTTACACTACAAGTATGAGATCCTCCTGTTACATATGTTAAGTTTCCGTTAACCACAGTTCCAGATAAACAACTATAAGCAAGCACATTGCCCACAACATCAACTCCGCTGATGCTATGATTATTTTCTGCAACCACCACATCTCCGGTAATATCTCCGGAACCCGTAATATTACCAGCGACAAAAGCATTTCCTTGTATTTCACTATTGCTACCCATTGTCAGTCCCCCTGCTCCCACTTGTATTCCATAATTAAAAGAAACGCCTTCTCCAATTAAAAGAGTAAGATCCGTTTTCCTTTGATAACTGGACACATCACCCAAGGCGCTGATTTGTTTAGACCCTCCCGGAAGCGTAGTGATAGTGGTAGTTGCTGAATTAGAATCCAAAGTAATCACTTCGCTTCCAGAAATAGCTAAATTATTAAGTAAACGATAAAAAGCGTCTTCTGTTCCTGATTCAGCCAAGAAATAAGATTTCTTGGAATTCAAATTGACACTAGCATTCTTATATTCTCGCACTGATGGCGACACAAGCCCGCCTATTATGGCTAAAGAAATGAAAAGAAAAAAGATAACGGATATCAACATCGCCGCGCCAGATTGATTATTAATTTTTCTTTTTGTTTGTTCTTCCATTTTTATGTATTTTTTAATAAATACCTCTAAGCACAATTGTATTGTAAAAATCTTTAACGCGATTCAAACTATCATTAATAGAACGAAGTGAGAGAACTATTTTTACCGCTTTTCCTTTAACTGTGGTGATCTGTGAAAAAGTAAGGCTAGTTACTATTATATTAGGTGTATTTAAATTGCCTATATTATTACCGGCATCCCAAAACTGAATGTCTGAGCCAACCAGTTTAAATTCTATTGTATTGCTTGCGCCAGTATTTAACACTAAATCAGTAGCGCTGATAGAAAATATATCATAAGCTTGTCTTATTTCCCTAGACATCTTTTCCATTATAGCTACACTTTGCACTAACTCTGCTTGTATTGCAGTTTCTTTAAACGTCCTTGTCATTACAATGATTGCATTAATCACTATCAAAGAAAAAATAGACAGAAAGACAATATAAAAAAGAAGTTCTAAAAGAACATAGCCTCTTTTATAATTTTTAATTTTCAATTTCATAATTTCCATTTATTTTTTTATTTATGTTTAAGGAAAAATGTTTGTTATATAAAATGGCAAAGTTTTAGTAATGATAATTCCTCCTTCACTCCAAGACACGCTAACGGTGACTAGTTTTGTTCCACTATCTAATACTCCTCCTGAACTTACAATGTCTTTACTAGTACTAGTATTAATACTAGTATCACGATTCACATTAGATATAACGACTTTACGTGTAAAAATTCCCACCGTATTAGTGGTAGACGACAAAGTCCAAGTTCCGCCAGAAAAAGTCGGATAATAATTTGCGTCTACGGTTAAGTTAGAAATATTATTCCAAGCATTGTCCCGAAGTATCCGAACCGCTTCGGCTCCTTCTTCCAGCAAGAATGCCACTTGGCTCGTATGAAAAGCTCGGCGGGAAATATAAACAGACTTTTGGGCAACTGCCATAGCGGCTAAAACAGAAACAGTAATGATGGAAGTCGCCACTAACACCTCAATCATCATCATCCCCCCGCAACGTTTCGTATAATACCTTGAGCAATTTTTCTTTTGAAAAAATTTTTTCATATTATTCTATACTGCCTAAAATCGAATAAAGTGGTGAAATCATGGAAATAGCGAAAAATCCGACCCCAGACCCTATAACGATCATTAAGAGAGGTTCAATAATGGTGGAAAGATTTTTAGTTTTGTTTTCAATTTCTTCTTCATAGAATGAAGCAATTTGTAGCAACATATCCGACAATTTTCCGGTTTCTTCTCCGACCTGTACCATCTCCGACATCATCACTGGATAAAGAAGACTATTTTCTTCAAAAGCTCTGGAAAATGGAGCCCCTTTTTCTACTGCGATTTTAGCTTCATTTAAAACTTTTTTGTAATAAATATTTTGGACTACATCTTCAGTAATTTCGACCGCTCGTAGTATAGAAACTCCGGAAAATAAAAGTGAAGACATAGTGCGAGCAGTGCGAGCGGTGTTTAACTCTCTTGCTAAAGTACCAATAACCGGAATCCTGACAATAATGTAATCAACATATTTAGCCATAAATTTAGCGCGAAAAAGAAAATACAAACCAAAACCTGCGCCGATCATAATCAAAAAAGTCAATATCAGATTATTTGAGAAAAAATTACCAATAAAAATAATACTGCGCGTGGAAAGAGGCAAATCAACACCGAGCTCTTTGAAAGTGCTCGCAAGCGTTGGCACCAGAAAAGCAAACATTAAAACACCAATTACAAGCATTGCCGATAGAATCACCCCCGGATAAATGAGTGCTCCCTTTATTTTCTTGGTCAAAGAATGTGATTTTTCTAAATTCGTCTCAATATCAGAAAGCGCGCCTGCAAGATTGCCAGACTCCTCGCCAGCGCGTGTCATAGATACAAAAAGATTTGAAAAAACATTCGGGAATTTAGAAAGCCCAACAGAAAGTGTATCCCCAGAATTTATATCGTCGCTTAAAGATGTTAAAATATTATTTAGAGTATAATTTTTCGTCTGTTTTTTTAGAATAGACAATGCTCTATTAAGTGACAATCCCGCCTTTATCATTCCGCTTAAATTTTTTGTCAAAATAATCTGCTCGTTAACACTCACTTTTGAAAACATATTTGAAAATACCGACATCTTATCCATCAAACTTTCACCTTTTTCTTTAATTGATAAAGGAATATTCCCATGACTTCGCAGTTCCTCCGCAAGAGAAAAACGATTCGCGCTGGAAAGTGTGCCCTCTATTATTTCGCCTGTATTTGATTTTGCTTTGTATAAAAAAAGCATTTTTTATTCCGAAACAACTCGAAAGACTTCTTCCAAAGTCGTCACCCCCAATACTGCTTGAAAAACTCCATCTTCTAACATAGTCATCATTCCTTCTTTTTTCGCTTGTATTTCTATATCATCTTGGGATTTTCCACTAATAATCATATCTTTTATGGTAGGAGTTACCTTTAACACTTCGTGCATTCCGGTGCGACTTGAATAACCATCTTCAAACTCATTGCTCTTGACAGCTTTATAAAAAGGAATTTTCTCCCACGTGTCTTTATCGCCAACTATATTTTCAGTTTTTAAAAATCCCAAAACTCTGTCTAAGTCAATCACTTTGGCTAAATTTTTTATTTCCGCCGATGATAAAAAATATTTTTCTTTATTGGAAGTAAGTTTACGCACTAATCTTTGCGCAATAATAGTTTTAACTGTGGCTGTTATCAAAAAAGATTCAACACCCATATCTATTAATCTAGGTATTGCGCCAGCCGCGCTATTGGTGTGGATAGTAGAGAGAACAAGATGTCCAGTAAGAGAAGCATTCACCGCCAACCCCGCGGTTTCACCATCGCGAATCTCCCCTACCATTATTATATCCGGGTCTTGACGCAATAATGACCGCAGACCATTGGCAAAAGACAAACCTATCTCCGGTTTAACTTGAGTCTGATTCACTCTGGGCATTTGATATTCAATCGGGTCTTCCACAGTAGAAATATTAACTTCGGGTTTATTTAAAATATCAAGCATGGTGTAAAGAGTGGTAGTTTTTCCACTTCCAGTAGGACCTGTAGCGAGCACCATTCCTGTTTTTTGAGTTAATGAATTGTGTATTCTCTCTAAACCTTCTCCATGAAAACCGAGAGTTTCAAGCGAGAATCCGTGCGTATTTTCTTTTAAAATTCTCATTACAGTCTTTTCCCCAAAAAAAGTTGGCAGAGTTGATACACGGAAAGATATTTTTTCTCCGTCTTGTTCTTTTTTAAATCTTCCATCTTGAGGCAATCTTTTTTCATCTAGTTTTAAGTTCGCCAATACTTTAATACGCGCGGTAATTCCCGCGCCGGCATTTTTATCTAAAACCATAGTGTCATGCAATATACCGTCTATTCTATAACGCACAGTTAATTCTTTTTCTCCCGGTTCGATATGAATGTCAGATGCATTTTGCAAAATCGCGTGAAAAATCAAAGAATCAACAATTTTTATTACAGGTAAATCTTCCGCCATTTCTTTTAACTCTGATTCAGATTTTTCAAGAGACTTTGTGTCTCCTTCATTTTCATTCTGACTATTTTTAAATGCTGTGGATTCTTTTTGAATAATATTTTTAAACTCAGCATTTAAACTTTTTCTGTATTGTACAAGTGTGGATTTGATAGAAGCGGTATCGGTCAATCTAGGCAAAATTTTTAAGCCGGAACGTTTTTTAATAAAATCAATTACAGGCAAGTCATCCACATCTAGCATTGCCACCTCTAAAGTATCTTCGCTTTTTTTGTAAGCAATGATATTGTCATTGCGCGCAATAGGCTCAGGAATCAGAGAAAGCACAGAGAAATCAATTTTCTGATTGGTTAAATTAATAAAGGGTATGCCTAAAACAAAAGCTTCCATTCGTTTCAAATCAATTTCTGATATTTTACCTTCAGAAAGTAAAATATCTCCAAATTTTTGTTTTTTAGTTTCAGCTGTCTTTGTCGCTAAATCAATATCTTTTTTAGAAACAAATTTAGACTCTAAAATAAATTTCTTCAACTGTTCTTCGTCTATTTGCATCCCGTTAGAAATAGGAAATCTTTAGATTCCCGTATTTATTTTAAATAATAATGAAGGCTTCGACATATTTATCAATTTAAATTACTTATAAACTACAGCATTCCCCCGATAATTTCTAACGGGATGCATCTCTACATTATACCAAAAATCCCCACCAATGTTTATTAGTGGGGATTTTTTGATTTATTAATCTTCTATAATTATTGGCGGTTTCTTTGGTTGCGCGCATTGGTCAGTCGAAATCGTACCCTCACAATCCCATGTCCATTTAGCGGCGCTACTACGATTATTTGTGCTGTTTCCTGCTGAACAAACATAATGAGTTGGAGGATTGGAACACACACCAGCAGCAGGATTCACCGTAACATTCGTCCAACTTGAACAATTATTAAGTTCATCTAATTCAGCAACAGTACCCAAAAACGAAGCATCGTTATCAGCGCAAACACGCATGTACTTAGTTCCGGAAGTGGTGAATGTGTGTGAATCAGATACCTGGACACTTGCACCGTTAGTAATTGTACTACTTGTAGCGGTATCGTTATTTACCCCAGCGGAGTGATCAGCATCATCATCGTATTGAAAAAGGTGGGTGATAGAACCAGAAGCCGAAGCAGTACCTATGTTGGAAATAGTTGAATAGTATGTTTGATCAACATTTATACCAGCAGTAGTTGGAGTAGTAGCATCAGTAATGAGGTCGGGTTTAGAACATGTTACCGGCGCATTTCCCATTACAATAGGTGAATATGCTGAAGAGCCGGAAGAGTTTGTTGCAAGAACGCTGTAACTATGAGATGAACCTGGGGAAAGTCCAGTATGTGAGAAAGAAGTTTCAGATCCGGTGAATATTATATCGGAGCCATCTTTCAGGATGTAACTAGTTGCTCCAGCGGAAGCGTTCCAAGAAACAACAATGGTTCCGGTTCCGCAAGAGCCAGCGGTTGCAGTGAGATTGGTTGGGGTTAGAGGTTTAGGACACGTTGCCGGGGCATTTCTCGTTACAATAGGTGAATATGCTGAAGAGCCGGAAGAGTTAGTAGCTAGAACTTTATATCTATGCACAGAACCTGGGGAAAGTCCAGTATGTGAGAAAGAAGTTTCAGATCCGGTGAATATTATATCGGAGCCATCTTTCAGGATGTAACTAGTTGCTCCAGCGGAAGCGTTCCAAGAAACAACAATGGTTCCGGTTCCGCAAGAGCCAGCGGTTGCAGTGAGATTGGTTGGGGTTAGAGGTTTAGTAATAACTGCAAAACTAGCAATAACTGTACAACTAGCAGTTACCGCACCAGTGGTATAAGTAGTTCCAGAAAATGTTCCAGAAGGACAAGTTCCTGCTATTGAAGCTGTGTACCCAGGATTTGGAGTAACTGTAAGAGTTGCTTTAGAACCAGAGTTAACTGCTTGAGTAGCTGGAGAGATAGTACCATTTGATCCAGAAACACTTGCAGTGACAGTGTAGGTGGCTGCAGATCCTATAACCCCACTCCAATCAACCCAACCTATTACATCGCTACCCCATGCGTAAGATGCAAAACTTTGTGTACCGGAGTCAAATGTAACGCCGTACCCTGTGCCAGAAAGAGAAATCCAGCCATCCCAGCCATCAGTTCTCGAAGTCATTGTGGAACAGTCACCGGTCGCAGTACCGGCGCAAGCTCTTGCCCAACCAATCAAAGTATTACCGACTAATTGGGCATTTTGCGAAGAAGTTCCACCTCCTGTTGGAAAATCAGAAAGTCCACCAAATTTTATCCAACCGATATTTGATGACCAAGCGTAACCAGGAAGAGAACACGAATCATTACCGCAGAATCTTCCGTCAGGAGCTTTGTGAACACCATAATCTATAGACCCACCACCACTCGTATTATTAAAACTAATCCAGCCTATATTTGAAGACCAAGCCCAGCCAGACATATTGTCTGTAGCGCTTGCAGAAACAACAGAAGGCCAAAATGGTAAGAAAACAAAAACGAGAGCAAAAATTATTTTTAAAAAAGAATTTTTCATCATTTTATTATACTCTGAAGAAAAAAACACCACAACAGACTTATCCACAGCTATTGAGACGTTACGATGCATTTGCATCCCGTTAGAGAACGCTCTCCCGTGCGGGAGTGGCTTCGGCCACCTCGGGGCGACCTTTCTCTAACTGGATTGCATTTGAATAACATTTGTGATACTATCTTTGGGTATGAGTCCTGTCGCAACAGGGCTTTTATTTTTAGAAAAATAATGAACGAAGTGAATATATTTTTCTAAATCCCGTTAGAAGCTGCGAGGACCCGCAACGATCCTCTGCTTCTAACGGGATACGGATTTTTATAGTCATTACATTCCTTAAAAATCACTATGTTAGACCTAAAAACATTTAAATCAGCATTGGAACAACTAGAAGAAGAGAGGAAAATTCCAAAAGAAAAAATATTAGACGCGATAGAGCAAGCAATGGCCGCCGCTTATAAAAAAGATTACGGCAAAAAAGGCCAAATCATACGAGCCAAGTTTGACCTCGAAACAGGCAAGACTAATTTTTTTCAAATAAAAGTTGTGGTGGATGAAAGTATCGCTATTATAGACGAAGCCACAGGTGGTGAATATTCCCTGAAAGACACAGGTGAAGAGCGTGTGCATTTCAATGCAGAGCATCACATAATGCTAGAAGATGCAAAAAAAATAAAAAAAGGAATAATGTTGAATGAAGAAATTATTTTTCCATTGGAACCAAAAGAAGACTACGGCCGTATCGCAGCTCAAACTGCCAAGCAAGTCATCGTGCAAAAGATTCGTGAAGCTGAGCGCACATCTATCATTGATGAATATGGAACAAAAGAAGGGGAAATAATAGGGGGTATAGTGCAGAAAGTTGATAGAGGGAATATCTATATTGATTTCAATCGCGCCACAGGCATATTGCCGATCGAAGAACAAATCCCCGGAGAGTTTTTCCAAAAAGGACAACGAGTGCGCGCGTATCTATACAGCGTGGAAGATACGCCGAGATCCATAAGTCTGCGTCTTTCCCGCACCCACCCAAAATTTGTAGAGAAACTTTTTGCTATTGAAGCGCCAGAAATTCAAAATGGGATTGTTGAAATAAAATCTGTAGCAAGAGAAGCTGGCGCCCGATCTAAAATATCAGTATATTCAAATGACGAACACATTGACGCTGTCGGCTCATGTGTCGGACAAAAAGGCACGAGAGTGAACACCATTACACAAGAATTGGGAGGAGAAAAAATTGACATCATCCCATGGTCAGAAGATCCAAAAATTTTTGTTTCTAATTCTATATCTCCAGCAAAAGTTATTTCTATTGAAATAAATGAAAAAGAACATAAAGCTACGGTAGAAGTAGCCAGCGACCAACTTTCGCTAGCTATAGGCAAGGGCGGACAAAATGTGCGTCTTGCGGCTAAACTTACTGGATGGAGAATAGATATTAAAGGTGACGGTCTGCTCGCGGAGGCAGAAGAAATAGAGGAAAAACTCCCGACAGATATCAAGGTTGAAAAAAAACCTGCCCGCAATGCTACGCATAACGTTGCAAGCGAGGAGGAATAGATTTACAATAGATATATGAATCTTTGGCACGACATAACAATAGGAAAAAATGCGCCGGAAGAATTAAATTGCATAATTGAAATTCAAAAGGGTTCGCATAATAAATACGAGATTGATAAAGAAACAGGCCTAATAAAGCTGGATCGGGCAAATTATGGTCCCCTTCCTTATCCTTTTGATTATGGCTTTGTGCCACAGACACTTTGGGAAGATGGAGATGCGCTCGATGTAATGCTTCTTTCTACTTTTCCAATAGATTCTGGTATTTTAGTAAATGTGCGTCCAGTAGCTATTATGAAAATGATGGACTCTGGAGAATCCGATGACAAGATCATCGCTGTGCCAGTCGAGGATAAACGTTGGGCTGATATAAAAGACTTAAAAGATTTAAACAAACATAGTCTAAAAGAATTTAAATTATTTTGGGAAAATGGTAAAAAACTCAAGGGAGACAAACCTGAAGAATATCCTGTAGAAGTGCTTGGATTTGAAGGCAAAGACAAAGCGCTTCTAGCAATAAAAAAATCAGTAGAATTATACAAAAAGAAGTTTGGAAAATAATCCATCAGGTGTATAATTTGGAATAGGTCAATATTATAAGTTTAAACTAATAAAATCATGACCCGTTCAACAAGTTCAGGCCTTCGCTCTGAGGCTCAGACTCGAAGAGGTCATGGTGAATAGAATTGAACCATGAAAAAATATTTAGGTTTGTTTATTGTTTTAGTGATGGTATTTTCTGTAAGCACTGTGATAAGAGCGGAAGATGACGCATCTTCTGACGACGCTTCTGCGTCAAAATCCTTAAAATCCACAGAAAGAGCAAATGTTCAAGCTGGATTAAAAGAAAAAAGAGAAATGAAAGATAAGCGAAACGAAGGCCGAATTATGATAGATCAAAAGAGAAAGGACTTCAAAAAAGAAATGGAGGTCAAGAGAGAAAAAATGAAAGAAGAGATTCAGGTTGTGCGAGAGGAAACAAAACAAAAAATAGAAGATTTGAGGGCTAAAATCAAAGAAGAAAAAGACGTAGCTAAAGCAAAAATAAAGGAAGCAAGAGTTGTTGGGCGAGAAAAAGTTTTAGAGAGATTTAATGTGGCAATTGAAAGAATGAATATTTTAAAAGATAGGGTTGTTGATAATATAGCTAAATTTGAAGCAAAAGGAGTGAATGTGACAGAAGCAAAGAGTTTCATAATAATCATAGAGACAAAGTTAACTGGAGTAAAAACAAAAATTACAGAAGCTAACGCTTTGCTTTCTGTTTCAATAGATGAATTAACAAAGGAAGACAAGATTAAGTTAAGAACTTTAGCGCAAGATGCACAAACTCTTATGAAAGAAGCTCACCAAGCGATCAATAATGCTATCAAGTCCCTAAAGGAATCTGTAAAACTAAAAAGAGAAGAGGTAAGAGATACAAAAAAAGATGATCAAAAACAAAAAGATGTTGCTTGGGAAAGCTTACTATCAAGTATAAGAACTGCTCTTAAATCAGCATTTCCTAATGCTGAAGTAGAAGAATCAACTCGTGTAAATGTTGCTAAAAAAGCTGATATTACTGGTGATGGTGTTTCAGAAGCTATAGTTAGTTTTGGTTTAACAGGAGTTACAGGTTATGGCGAAGTAACTTTAATGCAAATAGAAAACAACCTACCTATTGCTTCCCTTTTCAAACAGAAAGATGGTAAAGTTTCTGTCCTTGGATTTGGTTCAGGAACTTTTGGCGCTGGAAGAGGCGAAAGCAGTGTAGAATTAGTAAAAAGTAAAAATGCGATTTATTCTGGCCACTACTCTGCCTTCAATGAAAGTAATGATTCTTGTGGTGTAGAAGCTTACCAATGGAACGCTCAAACAAAAGTCTTTGACTATAACACATCTTTAAGCGATGAAGCAGGAAAAGATTATTGTTCAAAAGTTTGTTCTAGCGAAATAGCTAAACATCCAGACTCAAAAATTTACTTCCAAAAAATTTGTCCAGTAAATTAAAAATATTTAATAATATAATAAAAACATTATGGAACCAGAAAAAAAATCAAATGGAGCGCTTGTGGGGTTAGTAGTAATTATTATTATCCTTATAATTGGCGGAATATACCTCTTTGTGTCAAATAAAAATAAAATAGAATTACAAAACCAAGAAGCAGAGTTAAAAATGGAGGAGGAGTCACAAAATGTAACGGACCAAGATACATCTGCGCTAGATTCATTAGAACAAGATTCTAACACAACAGACACAGACATTGGCGTGGATGTAGATACTGTAAATTAATCATGCGAGTAACAGTCAAAAAACTCCCGAGTAGCGTTATAGAAATTGAGGGAGAATTAGAAAGTAATTTATTTGAAAGTTACTTTAATAAAGCCCTTAAAAAGCTCGGCGAAAATCTAAAATTAGACGGGTTTAGAAAAGGTAAAATACCGGAAAGTGTTTTGCATTCCAACATACCAGAGATTAACATTTTGGAAGAAATGGCAAATCTCGCGCTTAGTGAACATTACCCTAAAATTATTGAGGGTGAGAAAATTGATCCAATCAGCCGACCAGAAATTTCTATAACTAAATTAGCCCGCAAAAATCCTTTGGGGTTCAAAATCAAAACTGCCATCTTGCCAGAAATCAAACTTCCTGATTACAAAGAAATTGCCAAAAAAATAATTTCAAAAATTAGAGAAGAACAAAAAAATATAGTGGTCTCTGAAGAAGACTTGGAAAAAACTATAGCAGACATCAGGAAATCTCGCGCGGCGAAAATTAAAATGGCAAATTCGCAGGAATCTTCTCCTGAAAATGATACAAAAGAATTACCGGAATTCAATGATGAATTTGTGCGAGCTCTCGGACCATTTGAGAATGTGGAAGATTTCAAAATAAAATTAAAAGAAAACATAAAGCTAGAAAAGGAAAATGAACAAAAAGAAAATACCAGACTAAAAATCATTGAGAAAATAATAGAAGATAGCGCTCTCGATATGCCAGAGATTTTGATTGAAATGGAGTTGGATAAAATTTTATACAAAATGGAATCTGATATTGCCGCTATGGGTCTGAAATTTGAAGATTATTTAAAACAATTAAATAAAACAAAAGAAAATTTAAGAGGCGACTTCAGAGCTGAAAGTGAAAAAAGGGCAAAACTTGCTCTCTTATTAAATAAAATAGGGAAAGTTGAAAAAATAACTATAGATAAAAAAGAGCTCGATGAAGAAGTTGCGCGTATAATGGAACGTTATAAAGACGCAGACCCAGAACGAGCCAAAATGCACATAGAAAATGTTCTCACCAATGAAAAAATATTCCAGCTTTTAGAAAGTTGATATTTTTATGAGTTTTGTAGTTCACAAATTATAACCCTAAAACATAAAGCAGTACTGCCATGCGGACATATAGGCCATTTTGGGCTTGGTCAAAATAGAGAGCGTTTGGAAAGTAGTCCACTTCCGTTTCTATTTCATCTATTCTTGGAAGTGGGTCTAAAATCAAAGTTTTTGAACCTTGAACCAAATCTTTAGTAATTACCAAACTTTTGCGATATTTTTCAAATTCTTTTTTGTTTTCAAATCTTTCTTCTTGTAGACGATTAGCATAAAAAACATCATACTCTTTGAACCTAGATAAGTTATCGGTCAATTTAAAACTAGCGCCTCTATTTCTTAAATCTTCTAAAAAGTCAGGGGTGGGGTTCAGAGCTTCCGGACAAACGAAAGTAAAATGATTATTTTTAAAATGACTAAGCAAGAGCGCTAAACTGCGAATAGTCCTAGAATGCTTTGGGTCAAAACCAAAAGCCACATTCAGATCATCTAGCCGACCCATATGTTTTTTTATCGTGTACAAATCAAGAAATGCTTGAGTTGGATGTTGATTGCCTCCATCTCCCGCATTGATAATGGGTTTATTGGCAACTTTTCCTGCTCTCTCAAAAATCCCCGCTTCCGGATGACGAATAATCACCACATCGGCATAAGAACAAAGCATTCTGGTAGTATCTTCTATTGTTTCTCCTTTATGAGCTGAAGTATTGGCAATAGCATTTTCTGCGGAAATGACTTGAGCGCCCAACTTTAACGCGGCTGTTTCAAAAGATAAACGCGTCCTTGTTGAAGGTTCAAAAAAAATACAGGCGATTATTTTATTTTCTAGAAGTTTTTCTATTTTGCCACTTTTATATTGCTCCTCTATCCAAGACGCGCGCTCTAAAATCTTGGATAAATCGTCCTTCTTAAATTGGTTTATGGAAAGTATATGCTTCATAATTTTGAAATATTAATTTTGTAAATATTCTTTATAAGATTTAATCTCTAAATCCTCTGCCCCATAATGTGTAAGAGCTTTAATAAAAGCGCGCGCTAAATGTAAATCAGTAAATAATGGTATCTGATTATCCACAGTAGCCCTACGGATACGGAAACCGTCGGTAACAGTTCGTTTTGTATTACCATCCTCCAGCCTTGCTTCATTTTCATTCTTGCTTAAATTTACCACAAAAGACACTTTTTTATCTTCGATAATATCTAAAGCGTTCGGTGATTGTTGATACGCTTTGCGCACAGTCACACATTCTACATTATATTTCTTTAAAAATAGAGCAGTAGTGTCAGTGGCAAAAATTTTATATCCCAATGTTAATAATGCATTTGCTGTTTCTAGAAACTTAGCTTTGTTGAGCTCCCCTCCCAGAGAAAGCAATACATTCTTATTTTCAAAATTAAATTTATTTGTGCTTAAAATTGATTTTAGAAGAGCTTCATCGTAATCCCGACCAAAGCAAGCTGCTTCTCCTGTCGAGGACATCTCAACGCGCAATATTGGATCAGCGCCAAGCAATCTGCCAAAAGAAAATTGAGGGGATTTGACCAGCACAGCCTTTGGATAGATAAAATTATGAGTTTTCGCTTTTCCAAAAAAACTATCCACCGCAATTTCTGGAAAATTAGCATCCATAGCTTTGGAAATAAGTGGAAAGGTCCGACTTGCGCGTAAATTTACTTCAATCACATAGGGAATATTGTTCTTTACTAAAAATTGAATATTGAAAGGCCCGGTGATAGAGAATTTTTTGGCAATTTTTTTAGAAATTTCGCGCAACTGAAATTCGGTAGAGGCATATACCCGCTGAGTAGGATAAATAATCGTAGCATCCCCAGAATGCACACCCGCATTTTCCACATGCTCAGAAATTCCATAAATCATAAGCTCGCCATTTTGGGCTACTGCGTCAAACTCTAATTCTTTAGCATTTTCTATGTATCTAGAAATAGTCACTGGGTATTCAGGAGAGAGCACCGCTGCTTTGTTTACAAAATTATTTAATTGCTCCTTATCGTAACATACCCGCATGGCCGCCCCTGAAAGCACATAAGAAGGGCGGACTAATACTGGAAAACCTTCTTTATTAGTGAATTTTTTGGCTTCTTTTATATTTGTAAAGCTTGTCCATCTGGGCTGTAAAACTTTAAGTTTATCCAAGAGAGCGGAAAATAAATTGCGATCTTCGGCGTAATTTATATTTTTAGCCGTTGTGCCTAAGATAGGGAATTTTTCATCAGCCAATTTTTTCACTAAATTGTTCGGCCTTTGTCCTCCAACAGAAATTATCAAACTGTGCGCTCGCTCAAATTCAAAAATATCTGCCACGGTTTCAAATGATAGATTTTCAAAATAAAGGCGATCCGACATATCATAATCCGTGGAAACAGTTTCTGGGTTACAATTTATAATTATGGATTTTTTCTTGTGCCGAGAAAGTGAAAGGGACGCATTGACACAAGACCAATCAAATTCCACTGAAGACCCGATATGATATGGCCCTCCGCCTAACACAACTACCCCTCTTGCGCCGAGTGGGGTCGCATCATTATGTTCTCCATGATAAGTAAGATATAAATAGTTTGTTTTAGCGGGCACTTCTCCGGCTAAAGTATCAATTGCAAATACCGCAGGAAGAATTCTTAAATTTTTTCGCAATTTACGGATTTGCAATTCTTCTTTCTCGCACAATTTTCCAATTTTTTTATCTGAAAATCCAGCTTGCTTCAACTCGAGCAAGAAGTCCCTATCTAAATTTTTCTTGCCCGTCCGTAGCCTTGCGCGAAGGCGAGTTTCTAAATTTACAATATTTTGGATGCGGTATAAAAACCAAGGGTCAATGCCAGTAATTTTATATATTGCTTCCACACTTATTCCATTCATTAAACCCTTGGCTACCGCAAATATTCGCTTTGGAGTCGGCGTATATAGAAAATATTTTAATTTATCTTTGCTGTCTGAAACGGATCCACTTTTAGCGAAAAAACCATTATCTGTTACACTCTCCAGATTGCCTGATTGCATGCGTATCGCCTTCTCTAATGCTTCTTCAAAACTCCGTCCTATAGCCATTACTTCACCGACGGACTTCATGGCGCTCCCGATATGCTCGACTGCGCCAGCAAATTTAACTAAATCCCATCTAGGCATTTTAACAACCACATAATCAAGCGCTGGTTCAAAAAAACTCTGAGTTACTCTGGTAATTTTATTTTCAATATCTAATAAGTTTCTACCCAAGGCAAGTTTGGCAGCTACATAAGCAAGCGGGTAGCCAGTAGCTTTGGAAGCAAGCGCGCTCGAACGAGAAAGACGAGCGTTGACTTCTATCACAAAATAATCTAACCCCTCACCCCCTCTCCCTGTGGGAGAGGGCGACGGATTAAGGGCATATTGCACGTTGCATTCCCCAACAATTTTCAAACTATTTACAATTTTAATACTTGCCTCGCGGAGACTGTGATATTCATGATTAGTTAGCGTTTGAGAAGGAGCTACTACTATAGAGTCTCCAGTATGAATGCCGAGTGGGTCTAAATTTTCCATATTGCACACCGTCACAGTATTGCCAAATTTATCACGCACTACTTCATATTCAATTTCCTTAAAATGATGCAAATATTTCTCAATTAATACTTGCGGGGAAATAGCCAATGCCCCCTTCACAATTTCTTCCAAATCTTTTAGATTTTTAGCTACTCCAGATTTTTGCCCACCGAGCGCAAAGGCTGCTCGCACCATTAAAGGGTAGCCGATTTTATTAGCGATTTTTTTAGCTTGTGATAAATTTGTCGCCGCGCCGGATGGAGGCACTGGAATATTTATACTCTTTAAGTGCGAAGCAAATTTTTCTCTGTCTTCGGTCAATTTGATAGAAGAAATGGGAGAGCCTAAAATTTTTACATTATATTTTTTAAGAATCCCTTTTTTTTCTAATTCCAAACCACAGTTAAGAGCTGTTTGTCCGCCAAAAGAAAGCATTATTCCATCAGGACGCTCTTTGGCGATAACACGCTCTGTAAAAAATTCATTAATAGGCAAAAAATATATCTCGTCCGCCAGTGTTTTAGAAGTTTGAAAAGTGGCGATATTCGGATTTATTAAAATTATTTTTATTTTCTCTTCCTTGAGCGCCTTGATAGCCTGACTCCCCGAGTAGTCAAACTCCCCCGCCTCGCCTATCTTAATTGCGCCGGAACCTAATATTAAAATTTTTTGAAAAGCCGACGCATTAGGTCGGCTCCCCGACCCCGCAAGGCGTCGGGGTTTATTATTATTATTATTTATTTTTATTTTCATAAATTTTTGCTCTTTTTAAAAAATAATCAAATATCCAATCAGTGTCAGTAGGACCAGGCGAACTCTCGGGATGAAATTGAACAGCCATAAAAGGCAAGGTTTTATGAAAAATGCCTTCAATGGTTTTGTCATTGGCATTATAAAACCATTTTTCAAATCCATTTGGAATTTTTTTTATAGCAAAACCATGGTTTTGCGTTGTCAAATAACACTTATTTGTTCCAGACTCCACGACAGGCTGATTCTGGCTTCTATGACCAAACTTAAGCTTATAAGTATTTCCGCCGAGCGCCAGCGCTAAAATTTGATTTCCTAAACAAATCCCAAAGATAGGAATTTTTTTAGCAACGATTTTTTTCACATTATTAATCGTGATTTTCGCTTTTTTCGGATCTCCGGGACCATTAGAAATCACAACTGCGGAAAATTCAAAATCAAGTTTAACAACATCAGTATCCCATGGCACTACCACAACCTTAAATCCTCTAGCGACAATACTGCGCGTGATATTTTGTTTTACTCCACAGTCCAAAAGGACAATGGTCTTTTTTATTATGCGCTTTTTCCCTAAGACATCCGAAGGGTTATCAGGGCTAAATGATAAAATTTTTTTTGCGCTAACTTCCGCAACTAAATTTCTCAAATTTGGGTCTTTGAATATTACATCATTGCGACCTGCAATTATTTTTCCAAGCATTACCCCCTTGCTTCTTAATTTTTGTGTTAAGGCTCTAGTATCTTTAATTTCTAAAGCGGGAATTCCTTCTATTTTTAACCACTCTCCTAAACTCATTTGCATAGCATGATGTGACGGGGTATCTATATAGTTACAAACTATAAGTCCTGAAACTTGAATCTTATTGGATTCCCAAAATTCTTTTTTGGGCGCGCCATAATTCCCTATTAATGGATATGTTAAAACCAAAATCTGACCTCGAAATGAAGGGTCTGTCAAAGCTTCAGGATAACCCACCATGCCGGTAGCGAAAACCACTTCGCCAGAAATAGATTTTTCCGCGCCAAAACTCTCGCCTATATAAATACTGCCGTCTTTTAAGATTAACTCCGACGCTTTCGGTCGGAGCCCCGACCCCGAATGGCGTCGGAGTTTGTTTTTTACTTGGCATATATTTTTCCTTTAATTATTGTCATAATGATACTGCCCGGAAAAGTCACTCCCTCAAAAGGCGACCAACCGCATTTTGTTTTCAACATATCTTTGGTAACTTTTATCGGTTTATTCAAATCTAAAACGGTGAATGACCCCACGTATCCTTTTTCAATTTTTCCATACTTATGTTTACTAAACTGATTAAAAAAGTTGCCCGGATTTTCACTCGAAACTCGCGCGATATCTTGCGGTGTAAAATTTTTTTCTTTCATCAACCAAGCCACAAACGGACCGTATGTATCAAGTTGCGACGTGCCGGAAATACCTTTTGATTTTTCTTCTTTTGTGTGTGGAGCATGGTCAGTAGCTAGAAAATCAATAACACCATCGCGCAAGGCTTCTGTCAAGTAAATCCTGTCGGCCGAAGCTCGTAGCGGTGGATTCATTTGCATCCAATTTTGATTATCTTCTGTAAGCATTTCTCTATCAAAATACAAATGATGCGGAGAGACCTCTGCTACCACATTTAGTTTGCGCATTTTTGCATTTTTTATTTTCTCTATGCCTTCTTTGGTGGAAGAATGGCAAATTTTCCCAGACAAATTATATTTTTCAATCATCCTAAGAGCAAAATCTATAGCCGAGATTTCTGCTTTAGGCGATCGGCGTTCTTCATGAGTTATTTTATTTTTGTTTTCATCTAAAATTTCAGGATTTTCGCAGTGGAAACTTATAGAACATCCATGATATTGCGCTAAAACATTTTCCAATTCTTCTAGTGTGTGAAAAAACAAACTTCCAACAGAAGGACCCATGAAAACTTTATAAGGTACAGGGTTTTTTAGTGGTTTTGTATTCTCTCCAATACCGGCATAGAGCACGACTTCTGTTTCTGACTTTTCTGTTAATTTTTTTTTATCTATATAACTTTTATCATCTATCGGTGGAATTGGATTATTTGGCATTTCCATAAAAGCCACAACTCCGCCATTTATCGCCGCTTGTCCTGCTGACATAAAATCTTCCTTATAATCCTGACTATGGTCTGCGCATTCTCGCGCATGCACATGAAGATCAACAAACCCGGGGAAAATTAATTCGTCCTTAAAAATAAAATCGGCGTCACCTGTCGGTTCGCCGATTTTATTTATCATTCCGTTTTGGTCAATTTCTATTCGTCCGCGGAAAACTTTCTCGATATTTACAATATTCCCCTCTATTGTGAGCATAATATAATTCTAGACATTGTGTAGAATGGTATCATGTTAAAAACTAAAAGCAAGTCAAAAATTTTCCCTTAATTTTTCTTTTATTTCCTTCGCAAGATAAGGGTTCCACATTGCGCCCGTGGCGGACATCACGATGTCCGCGCCAGCATCGCGGTATTCAAAAAAGTCATCGACATTCATAACTCCACCCACCCCAATGATAGTATAGGAATAACCCAATTCCCCGCGTAGTTTTTTTAATTTTTTTACCATATCTAGCCCGGCCCATTTTATTCCTGCTCCGCACACCCCACTCCTCAGACGCCCCGCTCCAGACAAAGCCTGATTCCCTTTTTCATCCACAATTTCAGCGCTGATAGTATTAATGGCGGAAATACCTTGAACAATGCCACCGATTTCTTTTACAAAACTTTTTAAAACATTTTCATCTTTAAAATAAGCAATTTTAATAATAAGTGGAATATCTCCTATAACTTCTTTTATAACACGGACAACCTTTACACTCCGCTCTGTATCAAAACAGAGTAAATTATTTGTGCCTTCATTAGGACAACTTAAATTCACTTCTATAACCTTCACGCCTGTATTTTTTAAAAACTGAGCTGTGATTTTATAATCATCAATATATTCTTCAGCATTTTGACCTTCTTTTTTGGTGCCCTGAAAAGAGCCGACGACGACTTGCCCTCCATGTATATTCTTAATAACAGTTTTTAAATCTTTAACCCAAAATTCTGGAACGCGAGATGGCACACCAAAAGAGTTTGTAATAGAAATAGGTTCATGATAATTATCATCAGCGACTAATTTACCTTCTGCTTTTTCTAAAGTTAGATCCCCATCAACTATTACTGATAAAATATTTGGCCATGGATGACAAGGGTACGCCTCGCTTCGCACTGTTTTATAAGTAACAATATCAAAACCTTTATCAAGCGCCGCTTGCGCAAAATTCCCATTCAAAAGCGGTCCTGCCGGAATACCAAAAGGAGAATTTACCTTAAAGCCTAAAAAATCATAACAAGGGTCACCCTCATTAGTAATTATTTCCCCGTCAGCAAAAACCCCAAAAGGGCCTTCTTTATAATTTTCTTCATAAGATCTTTGGGGGTCATAGAATGGAACTAAGCTCATATTTACATAATAACAAAAAAAATAAAAAAGGGCTTGATTCACTCGTAAAAAAAGTATATTATTCAATTATGTTAATCCCAACCGTTATAGAAAAAAGTCAGTTTGGCGAGAGAGCTTATGATATTTATTCTCGTCTTTTACGAGAACGTATTATATTTTTAGGTGGCGGAATAGATGACCATACTGCCAATATCATAATTGCTCAGCTTCTTTTTCTTGAATCAGAAGACGCGAAAAAGGACATTTTTCTTTATATAAATTCTCCCGGCGGATCGGTGACTTCCACTATGGCAATAGTCGACACAATGAATCATGTCCGTCCGGATATTTCTACTTTCTGCGTAGGACTCGCCGCAAGTGGCGGAGCCATTATTCTTTCCGCAGGCAAAAAAGGCAAACGCTATATATTGCCAAACGCTGAAGTTATGATCCACCAGCCTATGGGTGGTGTGGAAGGCCAAGCGACAGATATCGCGATCACGGCAAAACATATTTTAAAAACAAGAGATAATTTAAATAAACTTTTAGCAAAAAATACCGGCAAGTCTCTAGCTCAAGTGGAAAAAGATGTAGAGAGAGATTTCTTTATGGACGCCGAAGAAGCCAAGAAATATGGACTTATCGATGAGATAGTCACCAAATCCAAAACTCCAGTTAAAAAATCAGAAGAATAATTTTTTCTAAAGTATCTTAATACTGTCACCCGTGTTCCCCGCCATAATATAGTCGGCAATTTTATTTTCAACTATTTCTTCTATCGCCCTCTTGATAGGGCGGGCGCCGAATTCTGGATCAAAACCAGCAATAGAAATTCTATCAATCAAAGCATCGGTGATGATGAGTGTAATCTTTTTATCTTCTTGCAAACGCTCGGCAAATTCCGTGAGTAAAAGTTCGGCCACTTTTCTCACCTCCGCCCTATTTAAAGGTTTGAATAATACTACATCATTAAATCTATTCAAAAATTCGGGCGCAAAAATGCCTTTTTTAATCAAACTATCAATCAAAACTTTTTTCTCAATATTTGGGTTTGTGATAATATCCACACTACCGGCGTTTGAGGTGGCTATGATTATCGCGTCTTTAAAACTTACTTCTCTCCCAGAGTTTCGAGTGAGTCGGCCCTCATCTAATATTTGTAGAAATAAGTTGTGAATTTGAGAATTGGATTTTTCCAACTCGTCAAAAAATACTAAAGAAAATGGAGCCTCTTCGATAACTGTCGCCAGTCTCTCGGTAAAAATCGTGACAGATGCAGGAAGCGAAAATTCGCTCATATCAAAACGGATCATGGCATTTTTTCGACCAAAATAACTCTCTGCGAGAATCTTTGCTGTATATGTTTTCCCGACGCCAGTCGGTCCCAAAAACAAAAAGCTCCCAGCCGGCTTGCTATGGTCAGCAATACCAGTACGTAGCCGACGGAGCGCCTTTGAGACATCTTTGACTGCTTCGTCCTGTCCAACAATCTTTTTTCTCATCGATTCCTCAAGCTCTAGTAGAACTTTTTTTTCATCTGCGCCTATCGCTCCCACAGGAATATTGGTTTTGTCAGACACAATTTGTCTTACATCAGCTACTGTGATGGTTTTGCGAAATGACTGAAGTTCTTCTAAAATTAAAAGAGACCTCTCCGGTTCAGATTGATTTGCTATCAAGCGGTCTGCCAGTCTGACAATCTCCAAGAGCGCTTCTGGTTCGATAGAAATCTTGAGACGACTAGCGTTGTTTTTTAATATTGCCAAGATTTCTTCGGCATTTGGTTGCATCAGATCCACCTTTTCAAATTTAGAAAGAAATTCTGGATATTTTTTTAAGACTTGGTCGTAATTTAACAAATCCGTTGTGGTGATAATCCCTAAACGAGGCGTTTGTAAATATGGGATTAAACGCTCATACAGAGTTTCGTAGGCGTGAATATTTTTAATAACTAAAATTATATTACCTGCTTTGGCTGCTTCGTATAAACATTTATCAAAATCTGGCAGAGTTATCCCCTCGGTAAATAGCTCCACCACGCGATGATAACGAATACCGGGAAAGGATAGTCCGGATTGCCCGAGACGCCCCAGATAAGATACCAATGTGGATTTTCCTGTGCCCGTATCTCCCACTAAAAGCACATTGTGATTATTATTTTTAGAAAGCCCGCGCTCAATCATGCGAAATGCTTTTTCTTTGCCATAAATTTCCTCCCCAGCCGGACTTATGATATCGCGACTGTGCAAATTCAGCGTATATGTATCCCCATACGAAAGCGTCGCGCCAAAACTTCCCAAATTCTGTAAAGACTCGCTAGTAATTTTTATCGGCAAAAATAAAAAAAGTGGAAAAGTTAAAATTACGAAAATAGTAAATACCAAACCTAATGCAATAAGAAAAATGCGCGCGACAAATCCTAATACTCTGGAAATAATAAAAAAAGCAACCTTTTCTATAAAAACATATTGTTGCCCGGTGATTTTGTCCATTTTCCACGGCGAGAACAAGGTCTTTATTAAAATAGGGATAGAAAATACATTAAAAGCATAGACTACAAGATTTTTCCATGATTGTATTCCAGGGTGCATCCTTTTATTCTAACACAAATGGACAAAAGAAATATAATCTGTTATACTAAAAGGGTTGAATTTACAAATTATTTTTACCTAGTTTAGGAGAATATCCCATATATTATGAAGTGTTTAAAGAGGAATTTAAAAATCTTTGTCAAAAACTTTTTCAGAGCGGAATAAAAGACCGTAAATATAGTGGCGTATTCTTGTAAGCTAACACAAAGCTTATGAGTACATTAATGATAATGATAATAAGCGCGGGAGCGCTTCTTTTGGGTATTGGTGTAGGATATTATCTGCGCTTGATCATCGCGCTAGGAAAAAGACGGTCAATTGAAATTGACATCAAACAAATGATGGTAGGCGCAAAAGAGGAAGCGCAGAAAATCACAGATGAAGCAAAAAAGTTGTCGGAATCCAAACTAAGAGAATTAAAAGAGGAAGAAAAAAAGAAAGAAACTGAGTGGAAAGAGAAGGAATCAAGACTTGTTAAAAAAGACGAGTTTTTGGATACTCGCCAAATTGAGATAGATAAAGAAATTGAAAATATTAAAATAAAAGCAGAAGAGATAAAAAAGATTCAGGAAAAAGTAGTAAAAATAGAAGAGGAAAAAAGAGTAGAGCTAGAAAGAGTGGCAAAACTAACAGAGACAGAAGCGAAAGAAGAATTAATGCGCGACATAGAAAAGAAATACGAAGAAGATATTTTAACCAGAATTCAAAAACTTGAAAACCATAATGAAGAGAGGTTAGACCGGAGAGCAAAAGATATATTAGCTACCTCTATCCAGCGTCTGGCGTCGAGCACAGCGTCTGAATTAATGACGACTGTAGTGTCCATCCCAAACAATGAAATTAAAGGGAAAATAATAGGAAAAGAAGGCAGAAATATCAGAGCTTTTGAGCGAGCCTCTGGTGTTGAGCTCATTGTGGATGACACTCCTGGATCAATAATAATTTCTTCTTTCGACCCTATTAGGAGGCAAGTGGCTCGGCTCGCATTGGAGAATTTGATTGTGGACGGACGCATCCAGCCAGCTAAAATTGAAGAGCTAGTGGAAAAAGCTAAAGAAGAAATAAATAAAATAATCAAAGAAAAAGGCGAGCAGGCAGTCTATGAATGCGGAATATTTAATTTTGACCCACGCATCATAGCTATAATTGGCAGACTTTATTTCAGGACTAGCTATGGACAAAATGTGCTCCAACATTCCATTGAAATGGCGCATATTGCCGGCATGTTAGCTGAAGAGCTTGGCGCTGATGTTGCCATAGCTAAAGCTGGAGCATTAGTCCACGACATCGGCAAGGCTCTCGACCATGAAGTGCAAGGCACACATATTGAAATAGGTATGAGAATCTTGCAAAAGTTCGGCGCTGATGAACGCATCATCACAGCTATGAAAAGTCATCATGAAGACTATCCTTATGAAACGATTGAGTCTATCATTGTTCAGACGGCTGATGGGATTTCCGGTGGTCGGCCTGGCGCGCGTCGCGACTCAGTAGAAAATTATCTTAAAAGACTCAAGGAATTAGAATCACTGGTAAACGCTTTCCCAGCCGTTGAAAAATCATACGCCCTGCAGGCTGGGCGTGAAATTCGTATATTTGTCACTCCAGAGAAAATCTCCGACACAGAAGCAAAGCTCATGGCTCGCGATATAGCTATGAAAATAGAGCAGGAACTTAAATATCCGGGAGAAATAAAGGTAACAATGATTAGGGAAACTAGAATTATCGAATACGCTCGGTAAAATTAACCAACAAAATAAAGACTTGCCTTAAAAAACCCTTGGTATATAATGCAGGAAGACTACAAGAGTAGTGATTATATAAGTAACAGGCCCCGCCTTCGCATAGAGCTTCGGCGTGGCAAGGTCGAAGAATTACAAAAATAACTTTAAAAAATATGAATAAACAAGCATTAGCTGAATGGTTACATGGAAAGCTTGGTGGTACAAAGGTACAAGCAGAAGAAATCGTTGACGGTTTGTTTGACGCTATAATACAAACCTTAAAAAAAGGCGGTGAAGTTTCAATCGCCGGCTTCGGAATCTTTTCCGTAAAACAAAGAGCGGCGCGAATGGCTCGCAATCCAAAAACTGGAGAACAAGTCAATGTGGCTGCAAAGAAAGTTCCAAAATTCCGACCTGCAAAAGGTTTGAAGGACACGATTGCGTAATTCTTTTCGCGCGAAAAGAATATCAAATCAAAAAACACCTTTATTGGGTGTTTTTTGATTGAATTCATATTTTTATAAATTAGCTGAATATGAGAGAGATTTTATAAAATCTCTCATAAAATTCCAGTCAGGGTTGTTATTTTTAGATGGAAGCTTAATGATTCTTTGTTTTAACCTAGATTGACTGGCTTTTCTACCATAATTATATCTATATTGTTCTTTATTTAAAATAGTGGTCAAAAATAGACCAGTATATTTATCCATTTCAAATTTTGGTATAAGTTTTTCAACATGGTCACTAGCCGAAAAATCAAATGGCTGATAAGAACAATACCCAATAACAGCACTATCAATTACTAATACATTTCCTTGTTCTGTATAATAATCGTAAAATCCCTCTATCCCATTATTTGTTGCTTGGGTAGTAACAAAAGGGTATTTCCTATTTCCATATTCTTTAAGTTCTAATAGGGGCGTTGTTTTACTGCCAGTTATTTCAAATAAATCTTCTAAGTTAAAATAGTCCCAATCTTTCATATTTAAATCAATTTTTCTATTGATTAACGGCTTAGAATTTGGTTTTAATTTTTCGATATCTATATTTTGCCACTCTTTTGGTATTTTTTCTGGTATTAGAATATTTTTTAATGTTTTATTGGCCTGTCTACCGTAGTTATATCTATATTTATTTTTTCTAATACAAAAAACATAAAAAAGCATCTCTATTTCAGAAAACTTCTTTTTTGGAATAAGAACATAAATATCTCTTCCACTATAATACTCTTCTTTCTGAAAGAAAGTCGCTAAAACAGATCCGCCTCCTGCTACTGAAATAGTAAAAGCTGGGTTGGGTTCTATCTCATCGATTATCTCAACATAAGCAGAAATACCATTATTTTTTTCTGTCCTCGATACGAAGTTAACAGAATCTTTATTTTTTTTCTCAGATTCTTCAATATTAACCAATTCAAGATTTACTCCGTAAACCACATCAAACAAATCACTAATCTTTACTAATTTCATTTAAATAAATTCCTTTAAATAATACAAAATCTTTAATCGACCTTTCAAAATCATCTTTTGATAAATTGGAATAATCTGTTTCCATATAAGCCTCAGCACACCATTCATCGTCAGCAAAAACAACTTTAGTAACACTAAATCCTGCCTTTTCTTCTTTATTCATATAAGAAGTTATCCAATTTTCTTTTATTTCTTTTTCAAATTTACGATATAAATCAACTCTTCCTTTTGTTTTTCTTTTTACAAAACCATCATTTTTATAGTAACCAAAATAAACTTTTTTATTTTTAGGATGCGGTCTTTTTGCTGTAAATACCATAATACAAGAAACTACATTAACTTTGGAATTAAAAAATAATTCATCGGGCATAGAAAAAACTGCTTCAAGAGTATGCTGTTCTAATACTTTCTTTTTATATTCATAAACTTTACCGGTTTGAGCTAATGCAGATTGCATAGGAATAATAGCAACACATTTACCTCCTTGTTCTAGACAATCTAAGTTATTTAATATAAATTTATATTCATCTACATCATTTTTTTTATCTGATTTGTATGGTGGATTAAGAAGTCCAACTGTGGGTTTAAACTTTTTAATTTCTTTAACAATATCTTCATCAAAACAACTACCATTCAGAATGTTACTTTTACCATCTTGGTGAATAAACATATTTGAGCAAGCAAGTGCAAATATGTGAGCCTGATATTCAACACCAACTAACTGATTCTTCTTTATATTTTTAATTTTATCTTGATCTCCTTTTGCGTCTTTTACCATAAGATTCATGGCACTTACCAAGAACCCTCCTGTCCCAGTACAATTATCATAAACAGTACTATCTTTATTAACCTCTGCTATTTCCGACATAAATTCTGTGATGTGTGGAGGTGTTAAGACTATTCCTAATCCTTTATCACTATTAGCGTACCTTAAAAATTCAATGTAAAGTTGTCCAAGAACATCAAAATATTCGTGAGTTTTTATAAAGTCTTTAATATTTTCGTTTATATCAGAAATAATATTCCGCAAAACATTATCTTTTTTTGATAAAGAAGTATCAGTTTTTATAAACGCAAAACGACTAGTTAAAATTAAAAGTTTATCATCTCCAATATTTCCATTTTGGAATTCATTTTTAACTGTTGTAACTAAATATTCTGCTAATTGTTTAGGTTCGGAATAATCTTTATAGGATTTAGAAAAAGCCTTGTTTTCAAGTGCAATTAAAATACAACTTATAAGTAAACCTCTATCACTCTCAACTATTTTTTGTCCGTGTAATTTATCATTTAGATCTTTAGAAAAAGTTAAAAGTTTTTCATAATCCTGTCTAAATTTTTCCGGACTTTTAATATAACCATTAAGATAATCATCTGCTGACAGTAATTTATCACTAAATATTTCTGTTGCTTTTTTGTCTCCTTTTACTTGTAAAAAATGAGAAACTTTTTTATTTGTATGTGTTTCTCCGCTGACGGCAATAGATAAAACATCAAATTCTTTTGATAAATAAGAACTATAAAGTAAAACACCATCAACTGAAAAATCTCTGTATTTATCTCTATTCGAGCTTTCATGCTTAATTATATCTGCCTTACATTCAACAACAATTAAAAAATCTGGGTTATTTTTATATTGAATAATAAATTCAGGAAAACCTACACCTAAACCATTTTTGGAAGCAGTTGCCAGTAATTTTTTAATTTTAGGATTATCCGATGATTGTTCCTCAATAATAATGTTATCAAGAAATGCCTCGAAGTGTTTCCTAACAATTGATTCAGTCTTTCTTTCATTTTTACTCATAGATATATTCTATCATTTTTAATTTTTAAGAGATATCTAATTTAAGTATTTCATATTTATTAATTTTTACTTAGGAAAAGCAGAATAAAACCCACAATCAATGGGTAAACAATATAAACCATCCACCACTTAATCCAAAAATTTCCTGGTCTGGTTTTACCACTTTTCTCAAAAATATTACTTTCGGCGTGCATATTTTCTCCTACATTAATAATACCCTTATCTTGATCAATAAAATTGTTCCCAATAATTTTGGTATTTTTACCTGCATTATATATAGCACCTTTCCCATTTCCACTAAATTTATTTCCATTTACATAATTTGCCATAATATATCTATAATAATTTCTAATACTTCCTAATCACCGCCTTTAGAATTGCATTAATATTTAAAGAATGCTCCGGATATATTGGCTTATAATTTTTATTCGCTGGCTCAAGCCAGACTTTATTTCCAACTTTACGAAAATATTTCATAGTAAATTCTCCGTCCACCTCCGCAATAACTATTTCTCCGTCTTTTGCTTGATTGGCTCGTTCAACCAACACCATATCCCCTTTTTCTATGTGCGCGTCGATCATTGAATCTCCATCAACTTCTAGCATATAAGTCGTGGCTTTCTTTTCAATAAGCAGGTCATCTAGGTTGACCATATCTGGCAACTCTTCTTCGACAGTAGCAGGCAGTCCTGCAGTCACGAATCCAAGCATGGGTATGTCGCCAAATGATTTCGTTGGTATGAGTCTCCCTAAATGATCCTTCGTCACTAAACCAGCCTCAATCAATTTTCCCACCACCTTAAATACAGCATTCTTGGATTTGAAATTAAAAAGTTTCATCATTTCGGAATATGTGGGCATTCTCTTATTTTGAGAACGGAAAGATTCTATTTTAGTTTGATATTCGTTACGCATATTGTCCTGCCGGAGCTAGGCAAAAGTGGAGATGTTTTTATGAAAGAATAAATAAATCATTCGTTGCGCAAAATTTTGCCTAGTGTGATAACGAACTTTTCTTAAAAGCAATTTATGGTCTCTCGCTTCCCTTTTATATTCTTGCCCTTGAAATATTTTCAAATCAATTTTCTCATTGATTTTTTGTATTTCCTTTTCTAACATTTTTAAATATTGTGTTTGTGACATGGCTTTTAAAAGCTGATAGCTATTAGCTAACTAGCTGATTAGCTTGTAATGCAATAAGTATAAGTGAACGCTCGTTCACTGTCAACAACAAACTGTGGATAACTAATTATTAACTTTCGGTCGATACTGTATCGCTTCTAGAATATGATTCGCTTGCACTTCTTCGGAGTTTTCTAGGTCGGCAATAGTGCGAGCTATTTTTATGACTCGATGATAGGCGCGAGCAGAAAGGGCTAAGCGTAGAGCGCTATCATCAAGCAGGTCCCTTACTTCGGAGGTGAGCTTGACCATATTTCCCAAATCTTTTACATTCATTTCGCTGTTGGTGTTGATCGTTCTGCCAAATTTTTTAAATCTATTTTTTTGAATAATGCGAGCGCGCGAAACTCTCTCTTTTATTTTAGAACTTTTCTCGCCTGTTCCCTCTCCGCCCAATTTCTTATAATCAACATTGCCGACTGAAATCCATAAATCAATGCGGTCTATTATAGGTCCGGATAATTTTCTTTTATATCTATCCAAATCGGAAGGTTTGCAAATACAGGCTTTTTGTTTATTTCCAGTATTACCGCACGGACAAGGGTTCATCGCCGCCACTAATATAAAATTCGATGGAAAGATGGCTGAACCCTTAGCCCGAGAAATTGAAACTATATTGTCTTCGAGCGGTTGTCGCAACGACTCTATCACTCTTTTTTCAAATTCAGGAAATTCGTCTAGAAACAAAACTCCTCGATGCGCAAGCGTCACTTCGCCGGGTTTAGGATATGTTCCCCCACCGATAAGCGAGACATAAGAAGCAGTATGATGCGGAGCGCGAAATGGAGGAAAGCAAACGAGCTCGTCTCGTGTAGCTCCTGCCACAGAATGAATGCCTGTTATTTCCAAGACTTCTTCTGTGTCTAAATCCGGCAATAATCCCGAAAATACCCGAGCAAGCATAGTTTTGCCTGTGCCCGGAGGGCCATACATAGCGATATTATGACTGCCGGCGGCGGCAATCTCTAACCCGCGTTTTGCGCCTTCTTGACCGCGAATATCTGCAAAGTCCCCTCCTTTTATTTCTCTAATGTCTTTTGTATAAATTATTTTAGTTTTGGGTTGAACAGAGATTTTCCTTTGCTTTTTTTTCAAGTCTTTACTTTCATTAATATGTTCTATAACTTCTTTTAAACTGCTCGCGCCAAAAACTGCTATGCCATCTATCAATGCCGCCTCCATTGCATTTTCTTTTGGTAAATATATTTCTTCATACCCACGCCTTTTGGCTTCTTCCGTAAGCGGTAAGGCGCCTCGTATGCTACGGAGTGTGCCATCGAGCCCCAGCTCGCCAAGAAAAATCTTTTTTTCTGAATTAAATTTTATTTCACCAGTGGCTTTCAGATAAGCAATAGCAATTGCCAAATCAAAAAACGGCCCTTCTTTTTTCAAATCAGCCGGCGAAAGTGAAACTACTATTTTCTGATTTTTAGCTTTTGGAGATTTAAAACCAGAATTTTTTATTGCTCCATTTACCCTGTCTTTTGATTCATCTACAGCTTTGTCTGGCAAGCCCACGATACTAAAAGAATGAAGTCCGCGCGACAAATCTACTTCAATCGTTACGATAGCGCCTCGCAGCAGATTTACTTGCGCTGAATAAACTTTGGCAAAAGACATTACGATTTTAGATTAACTTTCTAAGTGTTTTTTACAAGTTCGGGCGGCTGGGTTCACCTCTAAACGTTTCATTTCAATATCCCTCTTGCATATTTCGCACTTGCCGAAAGATTCTTTGTTCAAACCTTTGAGCGCTTTCAAAATATTATTTAATCTGGGCTCCAGAGTTTTGATCATAGAACTTCTCGCCTCAAAATCCTCAAACCTGTCTGCCATATCGTTCTGGTCTGATTTCGGAAAATCCAATTCTTCGGGAGTAGCCTCCCACTCACCTGTTTCTGGATTAAGCTTGCCCATATCTCGAAGCTCTCCCAGCAATGTATCTCTCTCCTTTTCTAATTTTTCTTTAATTTTTTTCTTGTCTAACATGCCAGTATCATAACATTTTAATTTTTCATAGCAAAGTTAAATAAGCTAAGATAATTACTTAAAAATTTATACCTTTGGTTGATTTCTTTTTAGTTATCCTAAGAAGCCCGCTTTTCATTCCTTTAAATGGTTTTAAAATAGCATCTTGTAAGTCTGCATCGGAGCCGTCAATGTTTATGAAACCCTTATCAATTAAAGTTTTTAATTCAATCCATAATGCTTTTTGTCTAGTTTTAAGTTCATTATCATTAACTAATCTTTTTGCGTCTTGATCTTCATCTAATACGCCAAAAGAAGAGTAGCTAAATAAAGGATATGTTGTAAAAGCTATCTTGGCCACGCCACCTACAGTAAGAGCTTTAATAACATTACGCAGAGCAATATCTGTGTAAAGGAAATACCTGAAAGCCTGTTGTGACTCAACTAAGTCCATTATTTCTTCGAATTTCGCTGGCATCATTTCTGCTGGATGGCGAACTACGTGATCGCCAAAAATTGATGGGCGCTCGTTTATGTTCATATTAAAGGTTTCAATATTAGGATCCAAGTCTTTCATTTGTTTTAGAGCAAGACCAAAACTGCCACCAATATCCATTACTCTCAATGTTGCTTTTTTAGTACGCTCTCTTATTGCTTGTACCTCTTTTTAAAATTCCTCATTTGAACTATAATATCCCCTATCAAGTCGTCTGGAGGTTGGTTCAAAGGTTGCATTATATGCCCATGAAAAATTTGCACGCCAAATGTAATACTGAATTTGGTTGAGAACCTCTGGATTACTAAATAAATTTACTTTCTCTTCTATTGTTAGTGGTTTAATTCCTTTTTTTAATAGAGCTTCAATTACTACTCTATACTCTTCCTCTGTAGATAATTGAGAAATATTTAAAAGTGAGTGAGAAACACCTAATGTACTTGATTTACGATGAAATATATCCAAATCTTGGTCTTGGTCATCAACTAATAATATTTCATCATTTATAAGTGAGAGATATTTTTCGTTGTACTCTTCAATCTCTAACGTAAAAAAACGTGTTAGATATTCTTTTATTTTTGTTTTTTCTTCTTCAGTTAATGAAGTTATAGGTTCAACATCCATATAACATTCCACTAGCTCTTTTAGGTCTTTTCCCTCTTTTTTAATACCTTTGCCTGTACGCAGTTCCTGCCAAAATTTAGTGAAAAGTGGATTATGATTTGTTCCATTAATAGTTTCTAATTTTTTTGTTTTTGGAGTTATAGTTTGAGTCTGTTCTTTTGGCATAATTTAATTTTATCATCAAACACGAAAAAAAACATTTTTATGCTAAAATGCTAAATATGAAATACGCTATTAAAGATATCAATCTGGCGAAAGCCGGAATGACTAGAATAGAGTGGGCTAAGAGGGATATGCCCGTACTTGCTGGCATAGCTTCTAATTTTAAAAAATCTAAGCCGTTCAAAAATATCACTATCGGAGCTTGTCTTCATGTCACCGCCGAAACGGCAAACCTGCTGAAATAATGGGAAATAATGGGGACAGCCACGAAATAATGGGGACAGCCACCATTGTTTTGGAAAATAATGGGGACAGCCACCATTGTTTTGAAATAATGGGGACAGCCACCATAAATAATGGGGACAGCCACCATTGTTTTATATCTATCATTTAGAAATAATGGGAAATAATGGGAAATAATGGGGACAGCCAGAAATAATGAAATAATGGGGACAGAAATAATGAAAAAATAATGGGGACAGCCACCATTGTTTTATATCTATCATTTAATAATATTTATTTACTTTTCCTTGGACGACCTGGTGATTTCATGGTTGATTCAAGGTGATGTTTTAATATCATCTTTTCGACCCATCTTTCTCTTCCATATGGAACACTTTTTA
>Ga0209542_10001913_pt1 | contig 48006 bp, 48 predicted proteins | sample RifCSPhighO2_01_FD_184028 | JGI IMG/M metagenome (GOLD analysis project Ga0209542, IMG submission 184028) | Soil microbial communities from Rifle, Colorado - Rifle CSP2_plank highO2_0.1 (SPAdes) (version 2) | ecosystem: Environmental > Terrestrial > Deep subsurface > Rock core/Sediment ...
GGCTTCGAATTCTCATGAGACCAGCATAGCACGTAAGAACGTGCTATGCTCATTCATCCCCGCACAGAAACGCCTACAATAAAACCCCGACGGCGTTTCTGTGCGGGGTTTCCTGTTTAACTAAAAAGCGGTGTATCGAACACCGCATAAGAGCTATCTAACGTTTACTAGCCCTAAGGTCATATATATAGACTAGGGCTGGAAAGCTTAGAGTCCAGCCAAGAAGTACAAGGAGCCCAACCAAGTAAGCACCCTTGGCGAACGCTAGCATTGCATAAAACAGTGCTAGAATGATAAGGCCTACAAGAGGCATAGTGGGACGGCCCTTACCGTCCCAGCCGAACAAAAAGTTCTTCCAGATACCAAGCATACCACTAAAAACATGACTAATCTTCTGCATTGTCAGCCACCTCCCTAGCTCAATCATCATAACATTTTATCTTTATATTTGTCAATAGCAAAAAACCAAACATTTCTGCTGATTTTTGCTAAAAATTTTTCCATTCCCCTTGGGGTATGCCTAGACCAAGCAGAATAGGCAAACTCAAGTGATTCAGCATTTACCTTACAAATCATCCTAAACCGCTTGTATTTGAATGATGGCAGGGCCAATAGAGAACACTGGAAAACTTTGTTGGCTGGGATTTATACCTATTTTATACAAAATCCCAGGTTAATACTAGATTTCAATGGTATTTAAAGCAAAAAAAGGCCCCACACCAACGAGGTATGGGACCTTCGTCGATGCGAGGCGTTGGGCTTAGAAGAGGTTGGCCGGCAATTCGATGCCAGTCTCCCTCTTGACCCGCTTGATTGTCTCGGGGTTGACCTTCCCGGTGCGATCCGTGTGGACCGTCAGCGAGAACTTCTTGCCGTTGCCGTTATTCCCGTGAAGAACGACCTGGTAGCCATTGCGAGACATCTGTCGTGAATTGATCTTCATCTTCGTCCCCCTTAAGGGTTTACGATGTGTGTGGTTCCGCCACACGCGGGTACCTGGCGGACTATGCTACCATTGTAGCATACTACGAGATATATGTCAATAGCAACAAAAAACCAGCGTTTCTGCTGAGAGAGTTTATATAACTTGTTCTTTGAGGTGTTGCCGACCTACTTCGATGTACTCAATGGAACACCTAAAATGTCTTGGATTTTCAGGCTTACTGAACCAAATCAGAACCCTGAAAACCTACTAGCAGCGCCACGGGGAATCGAACCCCGATACCGTCCTTGAAAAGGACGTGTCCTAACCGTTAGACGATGGCGCCATGCTCAGTAATTTTAACATTTTTTGTGAAAAAATCAATAAAATGCTACTATGTTTTCGCTATGAGAATATTAGGTATTGAAACATCTTGCGATGAAACGGCGGCGGCTATTATTGAGATTGCTGAAGATAATAGTGGCGAGCAAAGTCGAACCATTAAAGTCCTGTCAAACACTATCTCCTCACAGGTTAAACTCCACGCAAAATTCGGAGGCGTAGTCCCCAATCTTGCCGCCAGAGAGCATGTTAAAAACATAGGACATGTTTTTAGGCTTGCTTTAAAAGAGGCCGGCTTATCAAGGTCAGGCCTTGATAATATAGATTTAATCGCCGTCACCCGAGGACCAGGGCTTGGACCGGCTCTCTTAGTCGGAATTGCCTTTGCTAAGGCTCTGGCTTGGAAATACAGCAAGCCATTAATCGGAGTGAATCATCTTGAAGGACATATACTCTCCAACTTTTTTAAAAAAGTTGGAGCAATTTCCAATTTCTCCCGATTCGCTTTCGCGAATCGCGGATCCTCGATTGCGAAGCAATCGGGACAATTTCCAATTTTCAAAGAAGAAATACCTATCTTAAATCTGATCGTTTCTGGAGGACATACAGAATTGGTATTAATGACGAACTATGGTAAATACAAACTAATCGGCGAGACCCTTGATGATGCAGTCGGAGAAGCCTTTGACAAAGTCGCCAGATTGCTAGGACTGGGGTACCCAGGAGGACCCGCGATTTCGGCAAGAGCTGAAAGATACAAGATACAGGATACAAGATACAAGATACAATTTCCAAGACCTATGCTTAAATCAAAAGACTATAATTTCTCTTACTCCGGATTAAAAACGGCGGTGTTGTATAAAATCCGTGATTTAGAGAAAGATGGCATTAAGCTGACTGACGCTGTTAAAAATGAGATATGCTATGAATTTCAAAAAGCTGCGGTTGATGTTCTTATACATAAAACTGTTAAAGCCGCCAAAGAATACGGGGTAAGGTCAGTGTTTTTATCCGGCGGTGTTTCGGCAAATAAATTATTGAGGTCAGACCTCAATAATGCTATCCGAGAGTTGGGAGTTAAGTATTCCCAGCCGGAACTGGAATATACCGGTGATAACGCCGCTATGATAGCTCTGGCCGGATATGTTAATTGGATAAAAAAACTCCCGCCTTCGCATTCCTCCTTCGTTAAAACTTCGAAGGACAAGAAAGCTACGGCGGGCAAGTGGAAGTCGGTTGAAATGGATGCAAATTTAGGATTTTAAGTTGAATATTCTTCTAAGCAAGCCCTTCTTGGAAGCGTTAGCACCAGGCATGATTACTCTTATTCCCCTCCTCTCTACTTGATCAATTACTTCCCTAAGTTCAGATTCGAGATCTTCTCTATCCGGCGGAGCAACTACATTTTCTCGCTCATAGATATGCCTAACTTCTGACGGCTCAAGAATCAAACTGGCAAAACAGTTTTGGTCGGTACATTTTAAATAAAGACACCCATAAGCATCGTATCCGTGCGGATAATCAGCGCAAACTGTCCCGCATTCTTGGCACTTGAAGATATAAAAGCCTGCATGTCCGGTCCAGCCCGGCATAGTAAAATTACCCACGAACTCCGGATTACTTCCAGCCTTCTCTTTCGCCTCCCGGGGAATAAAGTAAATAAACGGGGTCTCTCTGTCTTGGACAAATTTGCAATCTTGGCACCCAGAATTTCTATGCTCCGGGTGAGCTTTTCTCCATTCATCTTCAGTAATTTTATACTCTTTTTTTGTTCCGTCTTTATCGGTCTCTACTCTTGTAATTCCGGTCGAATCAAAAATAGTATAGCCGTCAGGCCAATTTGATGATCCCATTTGTTCTGCCTTGATTTTTAAGATACAATGATGGCTATAATACTCTTTGCTACTATGATGTCAACTAAATACCCAAACAACTCGACTAGCTCATTGCGGGCAGGCTCAGGACAAGATTTACCGAAAGCCTACAATCCAAAAGAAACCGAAGATAGGATATATAAACTCTGGGAAGAGTCAGGATATTTTAATCCAGATAATCTGCCGAAAAGACACAAAAAGCCTTTTTCCATAGTTCTTCCTCCGCCGAACGTAACTGCCGCACTACACATGGGTTCTGCTCTTATGCTGGCTATAGAGGACGTAATGATCAGATTTGAAAGAATGCGGGGCAAGAAAGCTCTTTGGCTACCCGGCACTGATCATGCCTCTATTGCTACAGAAGAAAAGTTTCTTAAAGATACCAAAATATCAAAAAGGGATTATGTCGCTAAACGGCAGGAATTCATTGATCTTATAACTGAATTTGCCCTAAAAAATCAAACGATTATCCTTGGACAAATGCGAGCAATGGGTTCGTCTCTTGACTGGTCCCGCCTAAAATTCACATTGGATCCTGATAGCATTGATGCCGTTCATGAAGCATTTATAAGAATGTACAATATGGGCTTGATATATATGGGCAGCGGCAAAGTTGTAAATTGGGATCCAAGGGGTCAGACCGTTGTCTCAGATGATGAGATAGAATATGAGCCGGGGAAAGCAACTCTCTACACATTCCGTTACTCCAAAGATTTCCCTGTTGCAATTTCCACCACCCGTCCGGAAACAAAAGTCGGAGATACCGCCGTTGCCGTTCATCCTGACGATGAAAGATACAAAAGATACATCAACAGAACATTCAGCGTTAATTTTACCGGTGTTAATTTATCTATAAAAATCGTAGGCGATCCATCCGTTGATCCTGCATTTGGAACCGGGGCAGTGGGCGTTACTCCGGCTCACAGCCTAGCTGACTCTGAAATTGCCAGCCGCCATAACTTGCCAAGCCAGCAGGTTATAAACGAGTACGCTCGAATGAATAAAGAGGCCGGACCGCTTCTTTCAGACAAAAAGACAATGGAGGCTCGGAAAATTATCATTGATCATCTGAGAAAACAGGGCCTTATTGAAAAAGAGGAAATTGTTGACCAAAATATCCCTAAAGCTCAGCGCTCAGGAGGAATAATTGAACCCTTGCCAAAAAAGCACCAGTTTTTTGTTAACGTAAATAAGCCCGTAGAAAAACGGAACGGTAAAACCATCAGAGAACTTCTAAAAGAAGTCGTTGAGGCTAAAAAAATTAAGATACTGCCGGAACGATTTGAAAAAGTTTATTTAAACTGGGTTGAGAACCTGAGAGACTGGAGCATATCAAGACAGATCTGGTACGGCATCAGGCCCCCTGTCTGGTATAAACCTCAAGCCTCTGCTGATGATAACTTAGAATATACAGTCAGCAAAACAAAGCCGGCCGGAGAAGGATGGGAACAATTTAATGACACGTTGGATACTTGGTTTTCATCCGGCCTTTGGACATTCAGCACTCTTGGCTGGCCGAAAAAAACCGGAGATTTAAAGACCTACCACCCGACCGACGTCCTTGAAACCGCTTACGACATTATATTCTTCTGGGTTGCGCGTATGATCCTTATGAGTCAAGTTCTTATCGGCGAGATACCGTTTAAAACCGTTTATCTCCACGGATTAGTTCGAGATGAAAAAGGCCGAAAAATATCTAAATCTTTAGGCAATAATATCGACCCGGTTAGTATGATAAATGAATACGGAGCTGACGCCGTCAGGATGGCAATGATAATCGGAACAAGCGCCGGAAATGACAGCAAGGTTTCATCTGACAAGTTCAGGGCTTATAAGCACTTCGCCAATAAATTATGGAATATTTCCAGATTTATTTTGATGAACATTCCAGAAACTGAAGGTATTCGAAAAGCCAAATTAACCGAACAAGATAAAAAAATAGCGGAAGAACAGGCTAAGCTCATCAAAGATATCACTCAGGATATGGAAAACTTCCGTTTTTATCTGGCCGGGGAAAAAACTTATCATTACGTCTGGCATACCTTTGCTGATAAGATAATAGAAGAGTCCAAGGAAAAGCTCGCTAGTAAAAATCCGGAAATTAAAGCATCAACCCAAAAAATACTACTGGAACTATTAATTAATTCTCTAAAAATCCTGCATCCCTTTATGCCTTTTGTGACCGAAGAAATATACTCTAAGATCCCGGGCAACAAAGGAAAGATTCTCATGATCGAAGAATGGCCATCTTAAAATTGATCTAATTGCTCTAATTAGTCTAATTATTCTAAAAAAATCCTAAATCTTAACCTTAGATCAATTAGAAATTAGAAATTAGAAATTGTATAATGAAGTATGCCCTCATTCTCCTATAGCGCTCTCTTGATCTTTCTCGGCTTCCTACCAAGCCTCATCTGGCTTAATTTCTACTTTAGGGAGGACTGCCATCCCGAACCAAAGCACCTTCTGACCAAAGTTTTTCTGATGGGTATAATTATTTCTCCTCTGGCAATCTTATTCCAACTTCTTTTGGTCAAGTGTACCGGGGGAAGCGGACTCAGCTTGCAAAAATTTTGCTCTCCGGTCGGCATCTTTATGCCTTCCAGTCCTGAATTTTTTATATGGTCATCATTTGTAGAAGAGTTTATTAAGTTCTATGCCATAAAACTAACGATAATGAATAGCGCTGAGTTTGATGAGCCGATTGATGCTATGATATACATGATGGCGGCGGCTCTTGGCTTTGCAGCCATAGAGAACACTCTTATAGTCTTTCAGACCACACCCGATGGTATTGCCACAACAATAAACACCCTCATACTTAGGTTTATCGGAGCAACTCTTCTTCATGCGCTTGCTTCGGGACTGCTGGGCTATTTCATCGCCATTGCCTGGTTCTTCCAGCACCACAGGAAAAAACTTATCATTACCGGCTTAATTCTGGCTACAATCTTTCATTTTGCCTTCAACATAATAATATTCTCCTTTGAGGGCCAGGTAAGCGCACTTTTATATACCACTTCACTTTTACTCGGAATAGCTTTCTTAATTTCCATACTATTCGACAGGTTAAAATCCAGACACGCTGCCGTCCCGTTTATTGCTTGACCCGGGCCAATTGTAATAATCTCGATATGACGGTAAAATACATAATATGAATTTTGACGACTTTGAAGCTAAATTAACCGCTAAAAAAGAACCTCAGGAAGAAGGACACTTAACCGTTGATGTCTTTAGAAGCGGGAACGATATTGTCATCCAATCAACTATCGCCGGGGCTGATCCGAATAATATAGATATCTCCATAACGAAGGACATGGTTACAATTAAGGGTACTCGTAATACTGAAGAGAAAATTAAACCCTCCGATTTTTACCACCGGGAGCTTTATTGGGGCTCTTTCTCAAGGTCTATTTTATTACCGGCCGATATCGATCCTGATAAGTCCAGAGCATCAATGAAAAACGGGGTTCTTACAATAAGACTGCCCAGGCTATGAGACTAATCGCCTCCTTTAACCCGTCCACTTACCGTTTAATACTGTACACTCTCGTAATCGGCGGGAGTTTTTATTTAGGAGCCCTCCTTTATATTCCCTACTTCACCGACAATACGGAAATAGCAACCGTATCATTAAAAAAGTTCCGCCCCCAGCTTGAAAAAATAGAACGAAAAAATTTACAGATTAAGGCCGATGGGCAGCTTATAACCGTTCAGGGCCAGGAGTTAAAAAAATGGATCGAGCCATATGTCAGAGCTTACTCCGGAGAGGAGGATTTAAGACTATCATTCGCTCAAATTTCTAAGTACCTGGAATCTCTTGCTCCCCGCCTTAACACTCAGCCGATAAACGCAAAGCTAACCTTCAAAGACAGCCGAGCTCAGATTTTTGTACCCTCGAGCCATGGCAAAAATCTTAATATCCAAACATCGGCAACGATTCTGGCTGATGCGATTATTGATAATCAAACCTCTGCAAACCTGGTATTTGATGTCGTAGATCCGGAAATAACTCTTGAAAAAATAAACAATCTCGGCATTAACGCTCTGCTTGGCGGAGGCGAGTCAGATTACGGTAAATCAAGCAGTGCCAGAATTCATAATATAAGAATAGGCCTTTCCAAGTTTAACGGCATAATTCTTAAGCCGGGAGAGGAATTTTCTTTTAACAACTGGCTGGGAGAAGTTGATGAGGAAGCGGGCTATAAATCAGAGTTGGTCATCAAAAACGGAGAACTGGTCAGCGAATACGGCGGAGGCCTTTGTCAGGTCGCTACTACCGTTTTTAGGGCTGCTATTTTAAGCGGTATGGAAATTGAAGAGAGAAAGCCCCATTCATTCCCAGTACAGTACTACAATCCTCAAGGATTTGATGCGACAATCTATCCGGGTATTGTTGACTTAAAATTCATCAATAGCACAAGCAATCATATCCTCATTCAGACAAAACTTATTGGAAGCAAATTACTGGTTGAAATATATGGGACTAGCGGCGGAAAAGAAATCGTCATAGACGGACCTTATCAATATGACCAGACGCCAAGCGGAGCAATGAAGGCTTATTTTACAAGAAAAATATACAAAGACGACCAGCTCGTAGAAGAAGAGAGGTTTAATTCAGTCTATAATCCCCCTCCACCTCACCCCCTTGAGAGGAATCCCCTCGAATAAAACCACCCGTTATTGGGTGGTTTTATTCGAGGGTGGGCGAGGTGGGATTTGAACCCACAAGCCTTGCGGCACATGATCCTAAATCATGCGCGTATACCAAGTTCCGCCACTCGCCCATAAAATTTTTTTGCAATTTTATACTTTCTTTCTAAAAATACGGCTTTATCATAGTAAATATGGGATAGGATGCATACAGAATCTGATTTTCCATATGCAAGCACCGTTATTCTACTTTTAGGCTTGATCTCGATCCATCCACCATCTACTTTAAAGTTTTCTTTAATTTTATTTTTTACCCATTCAAGAAAATTTAAACTCCCAGAATAAAGCCTAATTCTTAGTTGAGGATGACTGCTTTCTGGGTGTTTAAAAAAACCTATGGTACCATCCCCATCGATACAACCCCTAAGAAAATCAATGAAGTAATTATTTGGTATCTTCAAAGAATGCAAATTTTTTGATTTTTTTGGACCAAGCCCTATCGATAGTAAAAATTCATAGAAGTTTATATCTCCTAACTGGACCCTGAAACACTTTGTTTTTTTATAACCGTCCTCCCCCCTAAACTTTATACCTATTTTGTTACTAATTCTCAGACATTTTTTGAATTTTAATACAAGCTCCCTGTCTTTAGATGTAAAATCAATGTGTCTGCCATCTTTAGATAAGCAGCCGTCCGTGGTAATCAAACCTATGGCATAAGCAAATTGGGGACCCCATTCGATTTTAACCTTGGACAGTCTATGCACCCTGCAATTATACTAAACCTATTACCGTCTGCCAATACCTAATTGTTCCTTAACCAGAAACCGATCCGCTAACTGGCGGATCGGTTTCTTAACTAATATCTAACGACTAGACATTGAAGAATACTGTCCAGTCAACCACTGTTGCCAATGTCTGGAGGATTAAGCCTACTGCCAATACGACTAATGCGCCGATAATGCCGTGAACGATTCTGGCTTTAGCATCGCTAGCTTTGGTAGTATCGTCCCCTGCCGCCATATAATTAATACCTCCCCAAACGATAAATATAACCGCAACGATAACGCTGATTATTATTAGAAATCTGGCAACTGTTTCAATTATACCCTTAATGTCCAGCAACGTTACCGGTGAACCGGCGTAAGGCGATGTCGGGGTCGGCAACTGAGCCAAAACAAAGAATGGCATCAGAGCCATAGCGGTAATAACTCCTGCTTTAGCTACTTGATTGAATCTTGTCATTTAAGCACCTCCGTTTCCATATTTAGTTTGTTACTTAAAACTTACCTACTAATTATATAGAAACAGACTTGGAATAGCCAACAGCCCCCGCGGGGGCTGTTGGAATTTTACCTAGATCTAGGCACCCATTATATACAAATGAGATGCTTAGACGTTGAAGAACACGGTCCAGTTGACTACCGTCGCCAAGGTCTGAAGGATTAAGCCTACTGCTAATACAACTAAAGCGCCGATAATGCCATTAACAATTCTGGATTTGGCAGCACCAGCTTTAGCCACATCATCACCAGCCATCATGTACATCATACCTCCCCAAACAATGAATATAACTGCGACAACAACGCTGATTAAGATCAAGAACCTGGCTACTGTCTCGATCAGATCCCGTATATCATCCAAAGTTACCGGTGCTCCGGCATATGGTGATGTTGGGGTTGGCAACTGAGCCAAGACTAAGAATGGCATCAGGGCCATAGCGGTTGCTATCCCTACTTTTGAAACTGTTTTGAATTTAAACATACTAACACCTCCTTCTAATTTGGAGGCTTAAAAGCCTCCTTTTTACATAACAATCTAACCTTTCTATAATATCATACCATACAAGACTAAATATCAACAAGCACGCCAAAACAGGCCTAAATTACTGAAAGAACTTCAAGGGATCCTGGGCAAATATCTTGACCGTGTTTATGATTAATCCCGCTCCAAATATGATCAAGGCTCCGATTACTCCAGCCTTTAAAGTACCCTTCGCCGAGGCTAATCTTTGGGTATTAGAACCGGAAGTCAGATACATGATACCAGAAGCTATTATAGCTATCCCGGCCAGAATAGAACCCGCAATCATAAGAAAACCACCCAAATTCTGTCCAAGATCAAGCAGGTCTGTGAGCGTAAGCGCTCTACCGGTTGGAATCTGTATGCTGGATTGAGCTAAAACATAATTAGCACTGAACAAATAAAATAACGGTGAGAGTGTGTAATATTTTTTCATTCCCTTTTAATTTGGACTGTCGATTAGACCGCAGGGTTTAGAACTAATTGAAGAAGCCGAATGGGTCTGTACCTAGTAACATTACAGTATTTATAATTATACCAAACCCAAAGATTATCAAAGCTCCAATAACGCCATTTTTAAATATACTCTTAGCAGATGTGACCCTGGTTTGATTGGATCCCGCAGCCATATACATAAGACCTGACACGATCAGCGCAATACCGGCTATAATCCCACCGGCTATCATCAGAAAGCCGCCTATGTTACCCAATAAATCTACTACCTGACTGGCATTAGCAGGGTTGGTATTACCCCAAGAACCATAAAATGTCTGGTAGAATATGTTATTTGTTGAACTTTGAGCAAAACTTACGCTCGACCAGCCCACAAACAAAGCCAATAAGGCCACAAATATTATCCCCTTTTTCATAATAGAGTCTTATTTAAGCGACCAACCTATCTAGACAACTAGGTTATTTAGAAAAGCTGATAACTTTGTTTTTAAACGTTGAAGTATCGAACTATATTAAGCCTACTGACATTATATACCCCCCACTTTCATATGGCAACGAGCCGGCCATTTAACTTAGGGTTGCATCACAGTATAAGTATTGATGCTATAAGTATAGCCAAGTAAATCTGTAGATATAAGCTGGTAAAGATACCTCGTCCCGGGCCTAAGGTTAGGTACCGTTACCAAGTGTGATGACATTAAAGCCGGGTCAAAGACTGTAGTAAAACAAAAAATAAAAAATCGACAAACTCTTAACTTGCTACTAGCCGGGTAATTTGTATCCCAAGATACAGTAAGCGTTGTTTGAGTAGTACTGGCGTTAATGTTAGATATTATTAAACCTAGTGCGGTTTTAAAGTAAAAGTTGCTCATCGACTCTAAACCATTGCCATCTTTAGATATAATTTTAATATAGTACTTCTTATCTGCGCTAAGACCTAATAGATTAAGAGTGTGGGCGATGGTAAGAGTCGAGTCATATGCTAACTCTTTAGTACAAAAGAGCAGGAGAAAGCATGAGAATACTCTGCTATCCGTTGGGACATCTGTATCCCAAGTCACGATAGCAGAATCTCTGGTGATATTGGTAATCTGTACATTTGATATCACCGGTGGTGGTGTGGGCGGAGTTGAGGGAGAAACAGACGGAGAGGGACCGGAAGAAAAAGTCGGTGTAGGAGTCGAAGTAGAGCTCACAGCCGTCTTAAACACATAGTAGCCAAGTGATCTTAAATTGCCCCCGCTATCACGCGATTTAACCCAGACAAAATAGGTTGAATTCGGCGTAAGGCCGGATAAACCAACAACATGGCTAGTCACTAAATTAGTGTCGAGTGGAGTACCAACCCCACATCGGGTATAACTCGGACAGTATTCAACTTGGCTGTCGGCTGGCTCGTCAGTATTCCAGATAACATCAGCTGTGGTTGGGGTAATATTTGTGACCCTGACACCAGAAATAGACGGGGCAGACGTATCACCAAATACATTAAAGCCAACTCCGTTAGATATATCCGTAGTTGGATCGGAGCCAACTCTGACTGTATATGTGCCGGGAATTAGGCTTGCCGGTGCTACAACAGCTACTTTCGATATAAATTGAACTATTGTTCCTCCGCCGATATCAACTGGGTAAGTTGCGCCAACAGTTCCTATTACGGTCGCTTTAAGCCCGCTGAAGTTAAAAAAATGAACAGATGTGTGGAGGTTGCGTCCGGCAATTTCAATATTAGTTCCCGAGAAACCGCCAGCCGGAGTTATCGAGGCCGCATAACGGCAAGCCGATAATGACGGATCAGACTGGACAGATAAACTATCAACAAGCGTGAAAGGTATTGTATTTGAATAATTAGCCAGCTCGCCCACTCTTATATTATACTTACCCGGACATAATCCCTGCGGGACAAGCGCATTGACCGTTGTATCTGAAACAACTGTCCCGGAGACAGTCGTTCTCCTGGCATCAGTATCATGAAATTGAACATTACAGGCAGATGGAAGCTGAAGTGGAGCGCACTGAAGAAGATTTTTGCCGGTTATAGCTATCGGGGTATCCGTATCCCCGCTTGTCGGTGAGACAGAGTAAAGTGTAACGTTAGTCTGAGCGTAACCCAGATTAAATAAGAACAAAAAAACAACTGCCACGGCAGGTAGAATTAATATTTTATCAAACTTTTTTTTCTGTGCTTTCATATTTCTAAATTAGTAAATTTGTACCAATTCGTAAATTAGCAGTACTACGGACATTTGATTATGTCAAAAATTGGATACTCAGTATAACTAGATGCTCCATATCCGACAAGACTGGAAACTGTAAGAATTATGGTAAAGACACCGAAGATAACCGCCACTCCAACCAATGCCCAGGAAAAAGCCTTCTTGGCCCCTCCGAATTCCTGAGGATTGCCACGACTTTTCAAGAACATAATCCCATAGACTACAAGAGCTATCACCGCCGCAATAATCCCAAATCTGATAAAATAGCAGGCTAAGCTTCCGATTAATTTCACCAAATTCGTAACCGTAGCTACTGCGCCCGGAGAATCATCCAGCCCGCTTGTAAAAATTGAGGTCTGAGCGCTAGCAGGGCTAAAAAGTAAAAAGTAAAAAGTAAAAAGTAAAAATACAAACCCAAAAACTTTTAATTTTACACTGTAATTTTGCATTTTCATGGTTAGTTCCCGAGAGCAATTATACTTTCAAGTAATTTTACAAATCCCTGACCGATTAATATAACCACCAGACCGACTACAGCCCATAGAAGAACTCTCTTTGCGGTATTAACTTTTTCCGGCTGGCCTCGGCCGAACAAAAACATTAAACCAGAAACGATTATCATTATTACCACAATCGGACCGGCAATAAAGTAAAAGAAATTGATTACGGCATTAAGCAGATCATCGAAAGTATCTATTTTGGCAGAAAATGGGTTTGGAATTGAAATGCCGGTAAACGGATTAGACTGCGGTGCTGGTGGCGGCGGGATGGGACATCCGATGGAATCAACCGGCGTTCCAGGCAGAGTGCCGGGACACTGATCAACATTGTCAGGAACTCCGTCTCCATCACTATCCGGCGGAGGCGGCGGCGCTCCAACATTAACAGTAGTACTTGCTGACGCTGATCCTCCCGGTCCAGTGCAGTTTAAAATATAAACGGTAGTAGAAGTTAAACCGCCGGTACTCTGACTGCCTGATGTTCCTGTCCAGTTTCCGGGACTGACCGTACAGCTGGTTGTGTTTGACGAAGACCAGTTAATAGCAGCCGGGGAATTGTAGGCGATATTACACGGATTAACACCATTGCAATTTATGGTAGCCGTAGGGCTGGGTGGCAAGCCAACTGAAACTGTGACAAAATCTGACACCGATCCTCCTGGTCCGGTGCAGTTTAAAGTATAGGTAGTTGTTGCCGTAAGGTTTCCGGTTGATTGGCCGCTATTGGATATACCCGTCCAACCCCCTGGTGCTACCGAACAGCCGATGGTATTAGAAGACGTCCAGTTTAAAATCGCCGAGCTCCCGTATACTATTGAACAAGAGTTAGCACTATTGCATTGTATATCGGCAACCGGGAGCGGATTAGTTACGTTTATACTGACCTGAGCCTGAGCCGGAAAAGCCGTTCCTCTCTCGGCTATAACTTTAGCCTGATAAGCACCAACAGGGGCATAGATATGATTCTGGCTTATGGTCAATAAAGAACTGGCGTTGCACTTAGCGCCACTTGAGTTAAAGGCGCAACTTCCCGGAGAAGGAGCCGGGAGAGTCCCACAGACAGCTTCGGCCGCAGAAACACTTGTCGTTGTGTCACTGCAATTCCACCAAAAAGAATAGTTGGCGGTACCTACGGCAGAGCCGGAAACACCGGCTGTCAGATCAACGCCCAAAGGAGCCTGGCCGGAATTAGGATTTGCAGATAAATTTACAAACAGACTCGGTAATCCGACATTAACCGTAACGCTGTCAGATACCGATAATGTAAATGAGCTACAATTTACCGTATACGTCGTCGATGCGACCAGGTTGCTGGTACTCTGACTGCCGGAAAGACCGGTCCAGCCGGATGGAGAAACACTACAACTTCTGGCGGAACCGGTTGATGTCCAGTTTATCGTAGCTGAAGAATTGTAGGGAATAATGCATGGGTCAGAGCCGTTGCAATCAATATTCACCGTTGGCGGGGTATAACAAGAACCGTTGATAACGGCGTCCCATGACCCGCCGGCATTTCTGGTGCAGGGGCCATAGGTACCCGAAACGTTTATACTATCGGGACTAGAACCGGTATAATCACAATCATTGCCGTCACTGCTGTTCCTTCTCTCAATAAATACATTGCTTCCATTTACTGTCATTGTTAATGTGGCCGTAACATCCGACTGGCCGGATCTCACCCAAAACGCATCAAAAATATTAGTACTGCTTCGCCTGATCCAAATGCCGGCCCAGCCACTTCCCTCGTTCTCACACCACCAGTTGCCTAAGTTTATAGGAGGAGCTCCGGCTCCTGTCACAACCAGAAGGTTGGTTGATAACGCTGAGTTAAGAGGATCTCCGCCAAGCTTTACCAGTCTAAACCTGTAATCTCCGTTGGAAAGATCATGTGCCCAGCTTACATACCATTGATAAGAACCTAGATTTCCTGGAATAATTGAAGAACCTACCGTCAAAGCTCCGGCGACTCTTCTGATCGGAGTGGATGAACCGTCGCGGTAAATATCAAATTCAACCGCTTGTCCGTAACAATCAGGAGGCCCAACCGGATTTTCAGGAAATTCACCCTCAAGAGACAACCTGACTGTATCGCCAGGTCCGACGTTAATGTTAGAATACGGCCTCGGAGTCGGCTGGTAGTAATCTGTCGGCGGAGGGTTACCCCAAAAAACATCGGCATAGCCCAATAAAAGCCTGTTGCCGCACTGCTCAGCGTTAACGTCACTAATTACAATAAAAAAACCGGCCGTTATAACCAAAACGGACAAAACGAGTATCTTTGGCCTTAAACCTATTAAATTCATCCTTATCTAATTATAGCCCGAGAAGTTATCTTATGGAAATATAGTGGGAATCTGATTATTAAGAACCGCCTCAATCACAAACAGGAATCCCTTTCCGATCAGTATAACGGCGAAACCAACTAAGGCCCACCAGATAATGCTTTTTGCCTTATTAATTTCCCCCGGATTGCCACGCGATATCATAAACTGCACGCCGGAATAAATAATCAGCAGTATAATCAGCGCTCCGGCAATATTAAGAATCCAATTGGAAACAAGGAGTATAGCGTCAAAAACATTTTTAGGTTGCGAACCGCCCGGAAGAGATGCGAGGGGATTTATTACGCTCCAGTTGTATGTTTTAGTCGTACCGCCCTGAACGGGTTGCGCTCCGCTAGTAACACAATAATTACCTCCTGATGTATATTTTATATTAATCGGATTCGATGCGGTAATTTGTTTATAAGCATAGCCTGCAATCGTGGCGGGACAATAGAATATTGCATAGTAGTCATTGCCGTTATTTAAATCAAATAAATTTGTTTGGAGCACGATTGGCCCTGATAAATCATCGGTATAGAGAACCGAGTTTAGATTTATTACATAGTTAACCCCCCCAAACACAACCTGATCAACCGTTAAAGCACTATGGTCATCTTCTTTAATACCCCAAGTTAAAAAATTTGTACCACTCCCGCATACCCCTTGTAATTGAGATGGATCAACTGTAATTTTAAAAGTCATAGAAAGACTCACTGACGGGTTAGTCTGGTTAGGAATTTTGCAGGTTTTAGGATTTAAATCAAAGTTAGTTATATTAATCCCCTGCCCGCTAGGAACACTACAATTTCCGCTCCCTCCCATGATCTCAACGCATATGGGAGTAGACAGAGCCCAGTTACTGGTATAAATTGCGTTGCCCCTAGGTAAACTACAGCCGACAGCCGCTCTGAAATAAGCAGTTCCGGAGCTAGTTAAATTTGGGTCCGGTATAAAATTTGGTTCTCTGAAATCTAAGCTGAACGGATTTGGCGATAAAGGAAGGTTAGTATTACGGCCATCTGTAATGTGACTCCTAACCCAAGTCGGATAACCGTTCAGAGCCGGAGCATAAAAAACTGCCCAATCCATTCCTCCCGGGCAATTTAGGCTCATATCCTGCTGACTAATAAGAAACGTAAAATCAACCGAAGATGCTGTTGGAGGGATAGAACTCTGCTGTACATTAAAATCATCTATATTTATACCGACCGCCCACGCGTCTTCACCGTTATATCCCCAAAACAAAACCGCCGATATTGTTACTATCGTTACAAGGAATAATTTTCCATAAAAGCGTGCGATCATATTTACAGACCTAACCCATTATTGTAGCGGCGGAAGTAGAGATGACGTATCTATCGGAGATGGCGGTGCTGACGGAGGCGGAAGGAAGTTCTCTTCCTTTCTTTTCTTCCACCATTTCCAACCGAACCAAGCCAGAATAGCTACACCGAGGCCTCCGACACCGTAGATAATTATCGTCATCATATCGAATCCTTCATCCAGAGGAACCGTCGGCACCACCGTCGCCGTCGGAGTTCTTGGCGTTTTGCAGTCATTAGGGCAGGTTTTCTGGTTTTCTCCGCTAGCCGAGTTGCAGACTCCATCGTCGTTGCACAATGCTCCATCCATTACAAATATAGTAACCAACTGCTGGCCCTGACTATTATAGAACACCGCTTTTTGGCCATCAGGAATGTATGGAGTTTTAACCTGAATTTTACCCGCCGAGAAACCGGCTCTTCCTTGGGTCGGATCAAATACAATGCTTTTAACAACCTCTGATTTAAAATTACTTATATCAATCTTATATGCATTGGGGGTGGGCGGTCCCTGAACAAACTTTTCGCTGATAATGTCGTATTTTACTTGATAGTCTCTATCGGCAAAAAGCTGGCCCTTGTCGTAATAAAGATAAAAAACATAGCTGAATGAACTCATATCGGCATCGGAAGACGGCTTTGTTACGGCCGAGACACCGATGGCAAAATAAAAAACGAATAAACTGACTAAAATAGTTTTTGTATTTTTGTACATCCCGTTAGAGACAGGTTGCGACATAGTCGCAACCGTGCCTAGTTAAATTTATTTTTTACTCCCGCCTAGAAACGTGGCCACCGCTTTTATTTAATGAGGGCTTGCCATGTCTCTAACGGGATTTAATTAATTTTTAATACTTACTATTATAACATCTAATGCTCGGTATCCATAAACTTACAGGCAATCGGCATTACTGAAGCAAGAGTTGCCACCGTTGGATCCACCAACACATTCAAAGTTTCCCCCACCATAATCAACACATTGCCCACCGCTTCCGCCCTTTAGGCCTATTTTATCGCAACTGATTTCCCACCAGTTAGTGCCCTGAGTCGCCGCCGGATTTATTAAAGTCCTGATTAAAGTATTTGTTATCAGCCAAGACAGCATAACTATAGAAATGCCGATAAAAGTATTTTTAAATATGCTTTTGCCCTGAGAAAGCATGCCCGGATTAGCTCCGCCGAGCATTAATAAAACTCCGGCCCAGACAAAAAAGAAAGTGGCTAAAATGGGCGCGGCCGCTATCATGATAAAATCTATGACATGGCGGGCAGTATGAAGAATTTCACATTGAGTGCAGGGGGTCTTATACTCGGTAGGTAAGGCTTTCACATCGGGATTGGTGCTGTTTGGATCGTAGCCGCATGACACTATCGGCTCCCCTATTTTCCAGAAAACACCACTGGTATGGGCAGAGACCGAAGTAAAAAGCAAAAAATAAAAAGTAAAAAGTAAAAATACGAATCCAAAAATTTTGGGTTTTGAATTATCCTTCAGTAGACTCAGAATCCTGAGCTTGTCGAATGGATATTTTTGCTTTTTGTTTTTTGCTTTTTGCTTTTTCATAGTTATGGTCTCTTGGTCATTAATGTCGTAACTTTCGATTCAGCCGCTCTTAAAGCCGACCGCACCGTCGCTCTTTTTAAGTTCACGTCATCAATCATATCGGCGAATATCTGATCCACGGCGCCGTTGTCTACCTGGTACCATGATCTGGCCGATAAAGCCTGGACCGCAAAGACGCCTAAGGCCGGATCATTTCTCTGTATATCAATGATATCCCTTCTGGCTGAGGGCCGTGAAGTCTCCTGCAGATATACGGTGGCTCCTTCTCTGGAGGCAAGATGAGACAGGAACCTCCAGGCGGCATTTTTATTTTTTGATTGAGAGGTAACTGAGACCGCCCAATAGTTAGCGTAATTTTTGGCATCTAGCTCGGAAAACTGGGGAAAGGGAGCTATTCCAAAATTAAGACGATCGAACCTGCTTCTTACAACCGGAATTTGATGAGAGTAGTTAAACATCATCGCCGCTCCGCCTTCAACAAATGCATCTACGGAATAATGCTGCTGATTGTTCCAGGCGTATACGGTTTTTAACGGATTAGCAAAGTCCGTATAGTATTCCAAGGCGTTTTCTCCGACCCGTTGACTGCTGACAGTCTTGGTAAACGTGGCTGTCGTATTTGACGAACTGGTCATCACCGTTCCATTCTGAATCATCAATGCCGCAAGAATATCTGTTGACCTGTTTATATTTCTGGCTGTTCCCATGGCCGCACCGGCTTGAATAATATTCCCGCTCTTATTAAGCTTGGTAAGAAACTCGGTGTCCCGGTTAAATTCTTCCCAACTTTTAGGCGGTCCGGTAATACCGGCTGTATTAAACATATCTTTGTTATAGAAGAGGGCGAGAGTATCTACATAAAGAGGTACTGCATAAATTTTATTTTCAAAAACTAAATCTTTATAGGCTACATCGACGAACTGGCTCTGAAATTCAACCGGAGTCATAAATTGAAAATCTTTAACATTGGAAACCTCCGGCATCGGGGATAATTTGTCACGATGCTTGGCCAGCCAAGTATGGTGAATCATCACCACATCGGGACCGGTTCCCGCCGCCAGAGCATCAATCAAGGCTTTTTCATAATCTTCGTATGAGAACTGACGGTAGTTAACTTTAATCCCGGGCACTGCCTGCTGGAAAGAGCCAATAACCTTGGCAAAGTCCTGCCTTGTATCATATACCCCCCAGAATTCTAAGGTTGCACTTTCTATGCCGCCTCCGCCGATATTGCCTAAAATCAAGATAACGCTTATAAAAACTATAAAAATAACCGCGCCGGCAAGAATGTAAAAAAGCTTGTTTGTGCCTAAAAGATTGGTAATACTCATCTGCTTATTCTAGGGCTTCTTAAAAATTAATCCGAAGTGGAACTGCCCGGCATTAATAGTCCGTTCAAATGTCAGGCCCTCTCTTTCGGTCATTTTTTTTATTTCTTCTGAATCTTTTCTTAAATCGTTGGGCGGCCCGAAACCGCCGGTGCCGTTCTTCCAATCAATAATAATCACCTCTCCATTCTTAACTGCAATTCTTCTGGCTTCCCTGATAATTTCTTGCTTTTTACTTGACTGGAAAAGAATATTCGCTAAGAGTACAATACTTTGAGAATCATCGGGCAATCCTGAACTGCCGGCTACTTCCAAATTAGTCCGAACGGTTTCAATATTGTTCAAATAATGAGCTGAGGCTTTGGCCCTTACATTATCCAGGGCATTTTCCTGGATATCAAATGCGTATACCTTACCGGTAGGTCCTGTTTTTTCAGCTAAAGAAACAGTAAAGTACCCGGCTCCACAGCCAAAATCAGCAATATTCATTCCCTCTCTTACCCCAAATAAATTGACGATACTCTCGGGATCCAAAAAACCACCGGTTCCAATAGGTTCTTGGATTTGAGAAGAAGCTAAGTAAGCAAACGGATTCACCTTATAATTTTAACATACGGAGAAATAATAAGAATCCACAATTAGACCATCGCCACCGAAGCCAGTCCGTCTCCTGTCTCGAGTCTCATTACCCTGACTCCTTGAGTGGCCCGACCAAGCACGGATATTCCATCGATGGAAGTTCTGATTACCTGGCCCTTGCGAGAAACCGCTACAACTTCTTTATTATCTTCTGATGTAACGTGGGCAGAAACTATCTTCCCTGTTTTTGGCGTTATTCTGGCGGTCATAATTCCTCTACCGCCGCGATTTTGAACCTTATAAAATTTGAGGTCTGTTCTTTTGCCGTATCCGTTTTCCATCACAACCAGAATCTTAAGACCTTTTTCAACTCCTGCCGGTATCACATCGGCGCCGACAATTTTTTCAGAACCGGCTCCCTTTGAAGTTCCCCGATGCGAACCCTCACCCTGAGATTTCTCCAGCCTGATACCGATAACACCGGCTGCTCCTCTGCCCATCGGCCGGACATCTTTCTCTTTAAATCTGATGGCGTTCCCTCCGGAAGTAACAAGCATAACCTGATCATTTCCGGAAGTAGCTAAAACCCACTTTAGCTCATCGTCTCCTTTTAATTTAATCGCTACGATTCCGCTTTTTCTTACCTGAGAAAAAGCATCCATATCAACCTTTTTAACCACTCCGTTGGCCGTAACCATGAAAAGAAAATCCCCATTACTGTTCTTAGCTATCGGAACTACTGCCGTAATGACGTCGTTGGGAGCAACCTGGAGGAAATTAACTATAGCTTTGCCCTTGGCTTGCCGGGATGACTCCGGAACTTCATAGCCTTTTGTCTGAAAAACTTTGCCCGAATTAGTAAAGAAAAGAAGGCTGTCATGAGTGTTGGCCATAAAGAACTGGGAAACAACATCTTCCTCTTTTGTCGCAATACCGATAAGGCCCTTGCCGCCTCTTTTCTGAGACCTTATATCATCCGGCGCCATTCTCTTAATATAGCCCCCCTTGGTTAGCATAAACAACGAATCTTCCTCGGGAACAAGCTCTTCTTCTCCTATTTCTCTGAGAGGAGACTTAATAACTTTTGTTCTTCTTTCATCGCCGTATTTTTCTTTTACTTCCTTGAGTTCATTTTTAATCACTCCCATAACTTTTTTGGGGCTGGCTAAAAGATCCTCCAGATAGGCAATCAGTTCTCTTTTTTCTTTCAGCTCATCGTTAATCTTCTTTCTCTCAAGGCCGGCAAGAGCCTGAAGCTTCATTTCAAGAATCGCGGTAGCTTGTTTGTCTGAAAATTTAAACTTTTTGATTAGGTTATTAAAGGCGTCCTCTTTCGAGTCTGAAGCGCGGATAATTTTTATTATCTCGTCTATGTAATCTAGTGCCTTCTTTAAGCCTTCCAGAATGTGGGCTCTATCCTGAGCTTTCTTCAACTCAAACTTTGATCTTCGGACTATCACCTCTCTTCGGTGCTCGATAAATTTCTCAAGCAATGATTTCAATCCCAAGATTTGAGGCTGTATACCGTCAACCAATCCAAGCATATTGAAGTGGAAAGCTTTTTGAAGCTCGGTATATTTGTACAACTGGTTCAAAACCTTGCGCGGAAAAGCATCCTGCTTAAGGTCAATAGCGATTCTTAAGCCTTCCTTATCCGACTCGTCGCGTATATCCCTAATGCCATCAAGCTTTTTATCTTTAACCAGATCGGCAATGTGTATTATTAACTCGGCCTTGTTCACCTGATAAGGAATTTCACTGATTATTACTTGAAATCCCTTTTTGCTCTCAACAATATCAGCCACGCCTCTCATTACTACCGGTCCTCGGCCGGTTGCATAGGCATTTATAACATCCTGCTCGTTATAAATTACACCGCCGGTTGGAAAATCGGGTCCCTTAACAAAATTCATCAAATCGCTGATGTCTGCGTCCTTGTTATCAATAAGATACATCGAAGCATCCAGCACTTCAGTTAAGTTATGGGGCGGGATATTGGTCGCCATACCAACAGCAATGCCCATAGATCCGTTGATCAGCAGGTTCGGGATGCGGGTCGGCAGAACTTCCGGCTCCTGCTTTGAACCATCAAAGTTGTCCCTAAAATTAACGGTATCTTTTTCTATATCCGCCAAGAGTGGTTCCGCTATTGAAGAGAGGCGGGCTTCGGTATACCGATATGCGGCGGCCGGATCTCCGTCTACGCTCCCGAAATTTCCCTGTCCATCAACCAGTGGATATCTAAGCGAAAAATCCTGAGCCATGCGAACCATTGATTCATAGGCGGCGGCGTCTCCATGAGGATGATAATTACCTAAAACCTGACCGACAACTTTTGCGGACTTCTGGTATTTTGCTCCTGGACGAAGGCCCATCTCGTTCATACAATACAGAATTCTTCGATGGACCGGCTTCAGGCCGTCCCTGACATCAGGGAGGGCACGGGCAACGATAACGCTCATTGCATATTCCAGATAAGATTTCTGCATCTCCTGAGTTATCTCCCGTTTTTGAATATTGTTTTTTTCAGAATCGCCAGCCATAAAATAAAAACTTTCAATTACCAATTTACAATTTACAATAAATTTTCAACGCTTCAACGTTTGAAAATTGAAGAATTGAGATATCTAATGAAGATTGAAAATCGAAAATTGAAAATTATCTTTCCCCCGACAGCGGCAGTTTTCTTGCTTCTCCCTCGTACTCTTCCTCAACTTTTATTTCGCTGGAGTAGTAATCGTTAAAAAAACCCATGGCATCGTAGATACTTGCTCTTAAGTCTCCCATTGCTTTGGTAATATTAGCGTAAACCGTCGGAGTTCTCTTTTCTCTTTCAGCATAAAACTGCTCCTGTCTGTCTTGCTCCGGATTTAACATAACGAACAAATCCTCTTCAAACGACCTGAACCAAACTAAGCCCACCAGAGAAATGGTAGTAATAACAGACAAGCCAAACATTACTTCCCTTATATGCTTCGGCTGTTTTTGTATCTCGTCGAGAAAAGACAACTTAACTTACAACTTACAACTTACAACTTACAACTTACAACTTACCTAGTTGTCGGTCATTTGTTGTTGGTCGTTGGTTAGCCCTGAAACATTACCAGCTTCATTTCCTCTATGGGTAAATTCTTGCCGGCTATTTTAAACTTATCAACCTTTTCTGGCGTTAATCCGATCTCTTTAAGAAATTTTTCGGGTCCGGAAATATCAATCTCAAGTCCTTTTATTTTGTAATGCATCGGAATAACAATTTTGGGCTCAATCTGACCAATAATATTTACTGCTTCTTTATAATCAATCGTGTAATTCCCGCCGACGGGAATCATTAGGATATCAACACTGCCTATATCTTCAACTTGTTTGTCATCCAGTTTGTCTTGGCCAAAATCACCCATATGACAAAGTACCATGCCCTCCGCCTTTATGGCATACATAGTATTGAGCCCCCTTTCTTTTCCGCCGGATTTATCATGGAAGGAGGTAACGCCTCTGACCGATATCCCCTGTTTTTCATATTCTCCCGGACCGTCAATTATAAATGCCTCCGAATTAGCTTCACTGATGTTATTGTGGTCAGAATGATTATGGGTAACCAATACTAAGTTGTCTTTTATCTTGGGGGGTCTAAGGCCTATTTCCTTTACAAACGGATCAATAAGAACAGATCCTTCTTTGCTTTCGATTCTAAAACAAGAATGTCCAAACCAGGTAATAGTCATCCCTTATATACTAGCAAATTTAATTGCCTATATCAACTGTTACAGTTCCATCAAGTACTTGCAATTCAACCGATTATCCTGTATATTTTTATTCACCATGAACTTAGCAACCATACCAGCTAACTCTATTAAATCCATGAAAGACCTTCTCTCCAGGGAAGGTTTTGATTTGCCTAAAGCAGGACAAATAATCCAGGGAGAAGTAATAAACATTTCCAAATCAAGCGCTATTATAGATCTTGGCTCAATCGGCATCGGGATTGTTTATCCGGGACAGTTTTACGATAATCCTGACCGGATGAAAAGCCTTAAAAAAGGTGACCGGATCTCGGCCATGCTTGTTGAGCTAGAAAACGAAGATGGCTACAGAGAGCTCTCATTGAAAGCCGCCCAGCTTACTACCGCTTGGGAAGATATCAGACTAAAAATGGAGGGTGGAGAGCTGGTTACCACCACTATAGCCAATATAAACAAGGGCGGACTTATCGTCGAAGTCAGCGGCATTCAAGGATTTCTTCCCCTATCTCAACTGTCATCTGAACATTATCCTAAGGTTGAGGGAGGAGATACTACCAAAATCGTTCAGGCGCTTCAAAAGTTCAAAGGCCAGCAATTCACTGTAAAGATACTGGACTTCAATGAAGCTGAAAATAAATTAATAGTTTCCGAACGGGCTATAAAAGAAGGTGCCGCTAAAGAAGAGCTTGCGAAGCTGAAAGTCGGAGACGAAATAGAGGGTGAGATAACCGAGGTTACGGATTTCGGAGCATTTGTAAGATTAAGTGACTCTCTTGATGCCCTTATTCATTCTTCGGAAATAGACTGGAAATTTATCGAAAATCCAAAGGATATTCTTCATGCTGGAGAAAAAGTAAAAACTAAAATTATTAATCTTGATCAAAATACCGGCAGAGTTTTTCTGTCGCTGAAAGCTCTTAAAGAAGATCCCTGGTTAAAAGCCGAGGAAAAATATCCGGCCGGACAAAAGCTCAAGGGCAAAGTAATTAAAGTCCGCCAGAACGGAGCATTTATTGAACTTCCGGGCGACATAATAGGTTTTCTTCCCGCCTCTGGGCTGGGTGATAAAAACATTTCGGAAATTATTGAAGCGGGAAAAGAATATAACATGGCCGTTGTCTCTATTGATCCAAAAGAGCATAAATTGCTCTTGACTCTCGAAAAACGGGGTAATAACGTCCTCTCTCTTACATTACCCGAGCTTGTTGACTAGGCTGATTTTTTAGTGTATAATCTAGACACTGGACCTTGAAAACTCGGCTAAGTTCCAGGAAACCAAACCTCAAGGAGGTGTCCTATGGCCGAAATAAAGCTGTTAGAGGGAGAAGACATTGAAAGTGCTATCAGGAGGTTCAAAAAAGCTGTCATCCTTGGCGGAGCTCTTTCTGATGCCAAGAGGCATTCTTTCTACCTGACAAAAAGTCAGAAAAGGCGTCAGAAGTCCAAAGTCGCCCGGAAAAGAGAACGTCGGCGTATTGCAAAAATGCGTCAGTTCGAGCCGGACGAAGAACCAAAAAAGCCGTGGTGGACAGGAGATACATGGCCCCCGGACATGACCAAAAAACCGGATGTTGAGAAAGAACCTCCTGGCTACATAGATTGGCAAAGAAATAATTTTCCGACTGAAAGTATTCAGGAAGAGCCGAGCACGTATGTCGCCGGCATCGCTGAATACTCCGTTGATGACTTCAGTGGAGTGATCATAGTCCGAAACAAACCTGATCCTGAAAAATCGGGACGAGCAGAAAAATACTCGTTTCCCGGTGGCGGAGTTAAAGATAACGAAACTCCGTCTCGAGGAATGGTACGGGAGTTTAAAGAAGAAACAGGGTTCGACATTAATCAACCGTCTGAGAATGATATAATCTATGAGCTTACCAAAGGAATACACACGGTAAGATTCTATCGGGTGACAATCACCAGCGGAAAAGCCAAAATGGGTGACGAAATCGAGGATTTGAAGCTGAAAGATAAAGAAGCACTGCTTGACTTTATTAAGGACGGTGGAGTGAGATTTAACCACGCCCGCGCTTTCTTAAAGTACATGAACGTTGAACAGCCGGTTCAGGAGGAAGTCCATGTATAACCTTGCCAAGGAACAAGATGCCCTTGATCAGCTTGGAATTAAAGTAAAGGTTTGGGCTTCATATTCAAGTAAAAAATATTCAAAGCATCAAACATTCGACTGGCTCAAGACAAATAATATAGAGCCTCTCAAACCGGAATCCGATGGGTTTCTTTTTTCTAGTGAGTGCCCGAATTCTTTCCTCATAACCGTTGAGTTTCTAAAGTCTTCTGATATGGCTGTAGTTTCAGCCTTAAGCAACGGCGACATACAGCCGATGACTATTTTCTCGGATAACCCTGAAGTCTACGAAACTCTTAAGGTGGTTCCGCTATATCAGGTAACAGACGGGATCTCGACAAAAATCCACGACAACAGCATCCGTGTTGTATCGGTCAGAAATGGGTTGTTTCAAATGTTTGAGGTTGGAGTCGCAAGCAGAATCCACTCCAAGACCTCTTATCATTTTTTGGCAATCCAAAAACTTTACGAGTCCCCTCTTTATCAGGGAGACGAGCCCGGCAAAGTTCTGGCTAATAACACGGCCTATCCCGGATATGCCAAGTGGCCTGCCCTTCAAGATCTGGTCGGTAAAATGACTGACTGGGACGCTTTGCCTAAAGCTGTCGAAAACCCAGAAAAGAAAATTCCGGATACTGACATAAAAGGTGATGGCGATGGCCGAGTAATCTTCTTCAACCCGGTAACGGGCTTGGGTATGATAAAGAGAAGAAACGGCCAAGCTGGATCAGTATACTGGTCTCAGATTGAGACTGATGATAGATTCCCTTACTTGGAAGCTGGCCAAGAAGTCACAATATCCGGCGAAAGTTCCGGATCAAGAGGTACACAATTCTTCGGCGTAAAGCCGGCTGTATAAAACAGCTTGCCCCGCCCTTCTAAGGGCGGGGTTTTAATTTACAAAAAAAGACCTGAGGCAATGCTTGCGCATCACCCCAGGCCCGGTGTGTAACCGTCGTATTACCGACGACGGCTCTGGCGTCCGCTGCTGCGGAACGCCTCAACGTCTCCGTGAGCCCTCTCTCCGAGAGAGACGGCTCCGCGTCCAGCCGCGGTGGAACGGCTGGCGTTCTCACGCTCACGATCGTCCACTTGCTGGACTTTCGCGATGACCATTCCTGCTCTCTCGACTCCGAGAGACTCGAGTTCTGACGCGCTACGCATCAGAACACTCTCACGAGAGTCCGAGAGTTTCCCCTCGGCAACGAGACGCTTGAGCGTCTCGACCGTGCTCGTGAAGAGCGGAACCCCATTCCACACAGCCCGATCGGCCTTCCGGTGGCCACCGCCCTGATCATAGCCGCCACGGCCACCGCCCCCCTGACGACGGTCATCCCGACGCTGCTGACCACGATTGTCCTGCGGCTGACGACGCCGAGTCGAAGACTCAACGAAGGCAGTTACTGCCATCGCTCTCGTGATGCCCTCTTCGGCGGACCGAAGCTCTCCGGCAAGCCCGTCGAAAGCCACGAACCGAACGCGAGATGCCCTCATCAGACGCTCGCGGCAGTTCTGGCAGGCCGTCGCTGCCCTGACAGTGCTGGGAAGCTCCTTGCTTCCAAGCGCCTCAGTAGTTAACGTATCATGCTCGGCATGATACGTTTCTTTGAATCCCACGTCCGAAAACGTCTCGAGGTATTTCTCAACCTCGATCGTTTTTCTGACGAAGAAATTCCCCCCAACGCCTTCCTGACCAGTCTCCCTGTTCTTCCAGGGAATTTTGACTGGCTGAAAAGCCTTCTGGCAGGCCGAGCAGTTCCGCTCGGGACCGTCATTGGCGAAAACTCTCTTCGCCTGCCACTCAGCACCGTCGACGAGCACCGACTGAAGGTCGGTCTCCGTAACGATGTAGAACGACCCCTTCAGGGTCAGGAGACCCTTCAAGGCCGCGCCATCGACGTTACGGATGTTCCGAAGAAAGCCCTCGTATGCCGCTTCGTCGAGGACAGTGAAGTCGAAATTCATCCCTCCGCGATGGAAGGACATATTCGTCGGAAATCGGGTCGGACGTCTTTGTTTTTGAAACATGTTACTCTCCTACAGTATAATCGGGCACACTACCCAATCAGCCCCTCCAACTTTGGGAGAAAGCGATATTGGAATCCCTGAGCTCGTTAAGGGACGCCGATATCGCTTTCTCCCATTTATCCTTATTTTAAGGTCCTAAAGTCAATTATGGTAGTATTCTAGCAAATTTTGACATAAAAGTCAAGAGCCCCGCCTCAATCATGAAGTGCGGGGCTCGGTGCCAATTTTATGGCTTTTTATCTTCCGTCATCTTCCAGTCGGGTAATCGTCGCCTTTATCATCCGCTGAATGCTTCGGCGGAGATTATACTCCCGACGCACGTGAGCAATTGTGCCATAAACTGTACGCAGTTTGGTGGTATACGCCGCCCAACGGCCGTAGGCATTATTAATAACATACCCCGGTACATGCCGGTACTCTGAGAGCTTCAACGCTATTGACGAGGCCACTGCCAAGTAGCGCTCAAAGAGTCTGAATTCTTCCTCGACGGTAGAGATCTTCGACTGTTCATCAGTAACGGCCTTCGCCAACTCACTGACAACGTCCAAATACCCATACAGGAATGCCTGGACATTTCCTCCTTTGCTTCCAAAGGTTTGCCAGGGGGTTAGATTTGGGATCTGATCTGTTACACCGATGATGACCGACCAAATTCTGTTGAACAATTCGGCTTCATGCCTTTCCTGCCAAATTGTCCGGCTGAATCTGTTTCCGACTTCGGCTATTTCGCCTTCGGCCGTTACTTCTTCAAAACCTTCGGTGAGAACATCCATGTCATGGTCAAAAAACGCCATATCTTCTTCATCACCGTTTTGAGTCGCCTCAATGAAGGCCTTACTCAAATCACTCATCAAATTCTGGGCAGAATACCCAAGTCGCCCATAATTGCGGCGCAGTTCCTCAAGCCGGTCATGAAGACCCTCAAAAGCTTGATCCATTCTTTCATACATTCCGAAATCTTTGGCCGAATCAGGCACAATAACGCCGGGGGCCTTTATCCTGCGTAAAAAATCATCTACTCGCGGTATACGTTCACGTTCCATGACTGTCTCCTTTTTCTACGTTGTCCTAGTTTTTAGGGAACAACCGTCTGTAATCAGGTGCTGTTTTACTGATTATAGACGGCTATCCCTTTTCGTAGTATTATACTCTTTATTTATTATACTGTCAAACCGTGGTTGCCAAAGGCTGATTTTTATGCTAACCTTTTGGGGCTGTGGATCCCGTACGAAGTAGCCCTACTGGGCGCGGGGTCATGTTATGCTTTAAATTGAGGTCATCGAGTATGCTCGCTAAACCATTGAAGACAGCTCGATTACTTCGTTCGGGATGAAAATCTTTGCTAAATACGTTCTTATCGTCTTTCTTATCCTCCTTACGGTGGCTTCTTTAGTTGCTTTTTTTGAAGCCTCAAAAAAAGACTCATCGGTTATCCCCCTCTCTGAATTGGTTTTTAAAATTAACGCCGGTGAAGTGACGCAAATAGATGTTAAGGGGGAGTCTTTGGAGATAAGGGCTAACAATGATCAATCGTTTATGTCTAAAAAAGAACCCGGGATTTCAGTTTTTGAAACCCTGCTGAACCTCGGGGCCGATAAGGAAAAACTTGCTCAAACAAAAATAGAAATAAAGGAACCCTCGGGAATGGTTGTCGTACTGTCAAATCTGTTGCCGGCCATACTGCCGTTTGCTCTTATAATTTTTATTTTTTGGTTTATGTTCCGCCAGGCCCAGAAAGGCTCAATGCAGGCTTTCAGTTTCGGTAAATCAAAAGCCAGACTGGCCGGCTTAACCAGCGGTAAGAAAATAATGTTTAAGGACGTGGCGGGATTAATCGAGGCTAAAGAAGAGATATCCGAAGTAGTTGAATTTCTTCGCGAACCTAAAAAATTCCAGAAACTCGGCGCCCGCATCCCGAGAGGAATACTTCTTATCGGCACTCCCGGTACCGGCAAGACCATGCTTGCTAAAGCAGTCGCCAATGAAGCTAATGTTCCCTTTTATTTCGTCTCTGGCTCTGAATTCGTTGAAATGTTCGTCGGAGTCGGCGCTAACCGAGTCAGAGATACTTTTGAAACGGCAAAAAAAACTGCCCCTTCAATTATCTTCGTTGATGAGATAGATGCCGTCGGACGTCACAGAGGTGCCGGGCTTGGCGGAGGCCACGATGAAAGAGAACAGACCCTGAATCAGATCCTTGTTGAGATGGACGGCTTTGATACTAACGACGCTTGCATCGTTATGGCCGCAACTAATCGTCCCGATATTCTTGATCCGGCCCTTTTGAGACCAGGCCGGTTTGACCGAAGAATTATCTTGGAGGATCCGTCGATGAAAGACCGGGTAGAAATTTTAAAAATACATAGTCTCGACAAGCCGCTCGCCAAAAGTGTAGATATAAAAGTTGTCGCCGAAAGAACTCCTGGATTCTCCGGCGCCGATCTGGCCAATCTCATAAACGAAGCGGCTATTCTAGCGGCTAGAACAAACCAAAAAGAAATCTCCCAGGAAAACCTCCTTCAGGCCATAGAAAAAGTAATGCTCGGACCGGAAAGACGTTCTCATGTTTTTTCTAAAAAAGAAAAAGAAATTACTGCTTATCACGAAGCCGGTCACGCCATTGTCGCCACCTTTCTTCCCCACACTGATCCGGTTCATAAAGTCTCCATAATTTCCCGGGGCCGGGCCGGAGGATATACGCTGAAGCTTCCAACTGAAGATAAACATCTGAGATCTCGTTCAGAATTTGAATCAGAACTGGCTGTTCTGATGGGCGGTTACGCCGCAGAAAAATTAATCTTTAAAGAGCTGACCACTGGGGCTTCAAATGATTTAAAAGTTGCTTCGGATCTGGCTAGAAAGATGGTCACTCAATATGGCATGTCCGATAAAATGGGACCAATGGTTTACAAACAAGGAGAGGAATTGGTTTTTCTTGGAAAAGAAATAGCCGGAGAAAAAACCTACTCCGAAACTACCGCATTCGAGATAGACCAAGAAATGAAAAAGTTAATTTCCGATGCCCTCAAAACGGCCAGAGATGTCATCACTAAAAAAATTGCCACCGTTACTAAGGTAGCCAAGGCTCTCATCGAGAAAGAAGTTCTCGAGCAAAAAGAATATTTTGCGTTAGTAAAATAATCTAGCTCTCGGCCACTGCGCGAGATTATTTTACTTACTTTTGTTTGACCGATAGCCGATTCGGCGGTAAAATAAACCATATTTTACGCGCGTGTAGCTCAGTTGGTTAGAGCACGTCACTTATAATGACGGAGTCGATGGTTCGAATCCATCCACGCGCACCAAGGGCGGTTAGCTCAGTTGGTAGAGCGCGTCTCTTACACAGACGATGTCGCAGGTTCAAGTCCTGCACCGCCCACCATGTCACCCCAAATCGTTTATGAAGACAATGGTTTTTTAGTCATCAACAAACCCTCCGGTCTGATAACTCATCAGAAAAATATCAACGACAAACAGCCAAGTGTTGTTGATTGGGTTGTAGAAAATTACCCAGAGCTTAAAGGTACAGGAGAACCTTTTATTGCCTCGGGAAAGGAAACAGCTCGCGTCGGAATTGTTCATCGGCTCGATAAAGACACTTCGGGATTGATGATTATAGCCAAGAACAATGAGGCTTTTTTTTATTTTAAAAATCTTTTCCAAACCAGAAAAATAAAAAAATATTATCTGGCTTTGATCCACGGACGACCTAAGGAACTGAAGGGCATCATAATCTCCCCTCTTGGCCGAATCGGTATGAAACGAACAACTAAAATAACCGGTAAAAGATTGATAGACAAGAAAGAGGCAGAAACAGAATATAGAACAGTCAGAAATTTTTCCGGCTTTACCTTGTTAGAACTAAAACCCCTGACAGGACGGACTCACCAACTCCGAGTTCATTTGAATTCCATCGGCCATCCTGTTGCCGGCGATCCGGTTTACGGTTTTAAAAAACTAACCCCGCCACCGAAACTAAACCGCCTTTTCTTGCATGCATATAAGCTCGAATTTATAGCTCCGAATGGCAAAGCCCTGACCCTCGAGACTGATCTACCCGAGGAATTGCAAAAAGTACTGAATATGCTAGAATAATTAACGACTCGCGACTCTCAACCAATAACCTTAAGGGTCGTTTGTTATTTGTCGCTTGTCGTTAAGTATAAAATGGACAAATTATCTTTATTCAATTCAAAGCATTCTCCTGAAAGCAAACTGGAAAAACTTCAGGTCGGCTGGACGGTTAAAGTCCATCAGAAGATAAAAGAGGGTGATAAAACCAGAACTCAAGCTTTTGAGGGCACGGTTATTGCCAGGAAGCACGGTAATGAAACCGGCGGTACGATTACAATCAGAAAAGTTTCTGATGGCATTGGCATCGAAAAAACGTTTCCTGTTTATCTGCCATCTATAGAAAAAGTTCAGGTTCTCAAAAAATCCGGAGTGCGAAGATCAAAATTATACTATCTCCGCGATAAATCATCTCGAGAAATAAAGAAAAAAATGAAACAGGAATCAGCTGCTTAAACCTAATGCGGACGTGGTGAAAATGGCTATACACGCTACCTTGAGGTGGTAGTGCCCGCAAGGGCGTGGAGGTTCGACTCCTCTCGTCCGCACACTAAATCAATAAATCCCCTAGCGGGGATTTATTGATTTAGTGTGTATTTATTTTTCTGCTCCGTATTTTAGCAGCGCTTCTATTTCTATTTCATTACTGGTCTCATAAATCAGATTATTATCGCCACGTCTTCTGACTGTGGCAAAGGTGTTATCTGGACCGCCTTCGACATAGTATAAATTGGGGTTTACGGTGATTTTTTCAAAAACAGATTCAAAAACTCTTGCAACATTTTCTTCAGAACCTGGGTCAGTTAATTTACCCCAAAGTTCATCGGGTTTCTGACTCTCTATCCTTTGGATTTTAGATTTTTCCATTTGGTGCGCGCGCCCTGACTCGAACAGGGAACCCCTTTCACGTCAAGAAAGTGCTCTAGCCAATTGAGCTACGCGCGCTTCTTCACTAAAGCTTCGAAGCACACAGCGCCTAGAAACTTCTGGTGCCGCGGGTCGGAATTGAACCGACGACGCCAGCCTCTTCCGAAGCTGATTTGGACTATATTATCCTCCGCCAAGTTATTGCAAGTTATTGATGGAGGCTAGGCGCTTCGGACATTTCTGTCCTACTCCCCGAAAGGATAGTCTCTACACCTTATCGCCATAGACGATCTTGGCTCGGGATTGTCTTCAGCGATCGCCAAAGATGTTCCCCGAATTCACCTAGTTTTTCAGTCCACCTTACGATGGAAAGCCCCAAAGATTCAGGGCTGCGCTCTACCACTGAGCTACCGCGGCAGTAACCTATGCTTACTATACCAGAATTACGAATATTTTCAACATATTAGAGCTGAGCTCGGAAAATATTACATTGGCTTATCTGTAAAGATTAAAATAATTGACATATTGTGCGACTACATAGTTATACACACTCTGATATCAACAAAACATATTAAGAACCGAACTCTCGTGCTATACTTATAGGTATAGTTATGAGAAACGATAAGTTTAGAGCCTATAAATTAAGAGTGGGCGGTAAAAGTTATAACGAAATATCTAAAATTTTAGGTACCCCAAAAAGCACTCTTTCGGGTTGGTTTACTAGCCTAATACTCCCCCAAGAAGCACAGGATAGGCTTAAAAAACGTGTTTATGAAAAGTCGATTAAAGCTCTGATAAAAAGGAATAAATTTCAAACCCACTTGGCCGAAAAGCGCGCGAGACAAATTAGGCAGACCTCAAAAACAGAGCTAGGTCGAATTAACAAAAGAGACTTATTCATACTGGGTGTTGCTTTATACTGGGCAGAGGGCTATAAAAGACCAAGATTATTAAACGGCAAAATTAGAACATGCCACCCTGTAAGTTTAACAAATTCTGACCCTAGGCTGATAGTGTCATTTCTAAAATTTTTGAGAGAAACGTGCAATGTCCCAGAAAATAAGATACGAGCTGGTTTGAGAATCTTTGATCATCAAAATGAAAACTATCTAACGGATTTTTGGCAAAGAACAACACAGATAGATAGTAGTAGGTTTGGTAAAATATACAAAGCCGTAAGTATCTCCAGCCAAAGAAAAAAGCCCTTCAACACTCTCCCCTATGGTACAATCCAAATAAAAGTTTCTGATACAAATCTTTATCATAAAGTAATGGGTTGGATAGATGGCTTAAGCTTTTAAAAACAAAAAAAACATGATAAGGTGGAGCAATCGCGGGTGTATCACAATGGTAGTGAACGGCGTTGCCAACGCTGGTACGTGGGTCCGATTCCCATCACCCGCTCAAGAGTGGAAATTGATGAGTGAAATGTTCAATTCTCCTTGTATCTACTGGATTAGTGAGAGGTTCTAACCTCTCTAATTCAGACATTGCTTTAGGCAGTCCCTCAAATATAAATCTAAACGGTTTTCGTAGGTTTATAGCCACTTTTTGGTCTTTTAAGATGAGGTCCGAACCTAAACAGGCGAAGATGGCTCTCTTTGTGTCCAAATCTCCTTTAGCAAACCATATCCTGGCATAACGGGCGAAGTTGAAGGTTCTCTCTGATAGCTCTACCCATTTTTCGGTATCCTTGCCAAAAGATTTAATATCTTCTTCCAGGCGTGCTCTCTGCTTCATTAAATCGCTTTTAAGCTCAATTAACTGCTGTTTGGTCATCATCTCTTCATCAGCATTGTCTGGTGAGGTATAGGTCAAGACCATATTGTGAATCTGCTTTGTAATATGCTCATACTCCTTTTGTTTTGACGATAATCCCTGTTCTCGTGATTTAGCTTCGGTGATTCTTAATTCGTGCAAGAAAGCCAAAGCCCATTTGTGAAAACGCTCTGATATACTTAATCGGTTTAACACACCATCTATCTGTTTATTGAAGTCCTTTAGCTCAACAGCTCTTTCAAGGCAATTGGGATTTATTTTTCTTGTGCAACGGTAATAAATATAATGGTGAGTATTACCGTTTTTCTGGTGCTTGAACTTTTCCTCGCAGGTAATCATCGCCCCGCAATTCCCGCATTTCATTAAGCCAGTAAAGGCAAACTTGTGTTTCTTGGGTCTGGGTCTGCCCTCCCGTCCCAATAGAAATTGGATTTTATCAAAATCTGCTTCGGTTATCATCGGCTCGTGTCTGCCTTGTATCCAATTACCACTGCCCCTTACCCATTCATACCAACCGTAATAGAAGGGGTTGGTTATGATGCGATACAGCTCACTTAAACGCAGTTTTCTGCTCGGCAGTGATTTAGTGGCAGGCAACCTTAATCCCAGTTCTTCATTGGCATATTCAAGCAGTTTAGAAACGGTATAATTCCCAGTAAGCATTGCCTGGAAAATCTGTTTAACACGGTCGTATCTCTCTGGGTCATTTAATATAAACTGTTCTCCTTTTTTCTCTTTTTTGGAATTGAGATAACCTAAAGTTGCTTTTCCAGGTCGCCAGCCCATATCAGCTTTGACTTTTATACCTCTTTTAACATTCTTACTCAAATCCCTGCTGGATTGATTGGCTATACCAAACTCAACGAATGAGATTACGGAGTTATCGTCGGAATAATAATCTTTTCCATAAGTTTTAATATGCCTTATCTCCCCCCTTTGTAGCATTCCTAAAATCATACCTGCTTCATCTGGATTGCGAGCCAACCTACTTAATTCCCAGCAAATAATACCGTTAGCTTCGCCTGACTTAATTTTCCTTACCATTTCGTCAAATATCGGTCTTTTATATGGTAATAATGCCGATTTAGATTCTTTTAGGGTGGCTACTATCCGAAGCCCGTTCTTTTTAGCTATGTCCTTCATCGCATCTTCCTGCGAATCCAAACTTAAGACCTGGCGGTCTTTGTCGTCCGTTGATTTACGGTTGTAATCAATATATTTTATTTCTTTTTTTAAGTTATTTCCCATATTGAATCCCGACTTAATAATAAATAATTATATCAGTTATAGCTTTTATCAGTAAGTCGGAAGATGACAATTTTATTTTACTTTAATCAGGTTCTGGATTATGGACCGTTGTCATTTGATTTCTCTGGATATTCGTCCGCCCATTCTTGTTTTATCGGTCTATAAACCTGGTCAAAAAGGTTGAGGTAGTTAAAAGCTAAATCCTCTGCCAGGTCGTCAGGAAGTTCTTCGCCATATTCTAATTTATAAATCTCTTTGAATTGTTCTAATGCCTCTTTTGAAATCATTTAAGTATCAAATAAGAATATCCTTCTTTTTCCAATAACTTTTTTCTTTTATGTCGCCACCTTATTACCCTGGTTAATTCAAATAAATCCTTTGTGATGCTCACCGCCCTCCTGTGGCTACAATCAAGGCAAATAATCTTCGCTTTCTTGGTCTGTCTATTCTTCTTCCCATAAATCCATTTCTCTAATCTCAAATACCTTGAATCACATCTCTCGCATACCCTGTTTGTTTTTTTAACTTTGTAAGAATAAGACATTAAGATTATTAAACCCCCTGCACCCCCTTAAAGAAGGATGCGGACTGGTAATATGAACTCTTTGATTTGAATTGTGTTTATGGGCATAGAATAGAGGGCTTAAAGAGGAAAAGATTATTCACAGAACCTCCTAAACCTATGACCACAAACGTCAGTCCTCTTTATTTTCAAGCAGAAAGGGACACTGATTCCATACTGCTACCAAAGTAATTATTTTTAATAAAAAACCCGCTATGTTCTGGAGACGCTGGGAATCGTCTCCAAAAAATAACGGACTTGATTCCCAGTGTTCACCGCTGGGACTATTTGCTTAAACAAACAAAAAGCCCAGCTGACTGGGAAAAAACAAAAACCCAGACAAACAGACACTACAAAAAGACACAAAAGAGTCCTATTCCACTTTTGTAATATCTGCTCTGGGTTAAACCTTACCGAGGGCAGAGATTTTTTTTCAATTTCTGATTCGGATTAAACCTTATCCGAAACAAAAACTGTTTTTCAATTGTTATATTAAGAATAAGAAATGAGTAAATTAAATCAATACCAAAAAAAGTGGATAACTTGACTATTGATAAACCTGTGGTCAACTCTGTGGTTAACTCTGTGGTTAACTATTGTGAGTAGTTTGTTGTTTCACAAACCAAACCGTCTTTATCACTCCCGTCTAATCTATGAGTGTTATTTGGGTCGTAACTATCGTAAAACCATTGGGCGTGTGCCTTGGAATTGAAGTCGCCACAGTCGCAGTCAGTAGAGGAACAAGAAGGAACGCTATAACCAGAACCGCCAGGTGACTGTTGTGGAGTTGCTGTGGGAGCTGGCGTGCTTGTCTGGGTAGATTCCTGGCAACTTCCCCACAAACCCTTGTTTTGTTCCTTGGCTACACGCTGGGCATCCGTGAATTGGCTTTGATACTTTACGTCTGGAGGGTAAGACGAGGCATAAGCATAGCCCTGTTTTACCAGTTCAAGATTAACAAAGGTATCACCGACATAGACATAACGTAAAAGCCGTCCGTATTGGTCGGTTTCACTAACATCTTTTTCAAGCCGAACTCTTTTACCAGACACAAGCTCCTTATTTTTGTTTGATGCTTCCACTCCGAAACACTGGACTGGTTTTCTTGGGTCAACCGTTTCTGGCGTATCAATGCCGATATATCTGACCTTCTTACCGCCTTCAATCTCAATCGTATCGCCATCAATAACCCTAACCACCAAATAAGTGTCGCTTGCTACGGCTGGTTGGTTATTTACTGGCTGGTTGCTTACGGGACTGCTTATTGGAGCAGTTGGTTGTTCTTGATTTTGTTGTTCAACTTGTTGCGGTTGTTCAGTCGGTTCGACGGTTATCGCTATGCCGATGAATGAAACCAGTATCAATCCTCCGAAAACAATACCCACCATTTTTCTGGTAGGTATTTTAATGCGAGAAAACAGGGAGGGTTTAACTATTCCCACTATCAAGGCAAGAATGGATAGAAAAAATAGAGCTACGAAAAAGGTTTCCATCTGTTTATATTATAGTTTTTCATACTTAACTTTAACAGCTCTCAACGCCGACCTGAATTGCTTTTGCTTTGTATTGTCATTATATCGTTGCGAATAGTGGGGTATTAAATACACGGGATATTTATTGCCTATGACCGATTCATAGAGTTTTTTATGTCTTTTCCCGACAGCCACAACTAACTTTGGTTTTATTATTTCAAGCTCCTCATTTAATAATTTTATTGCTCTGGCAAGTTCGGATTTATTAGCCAGCGTTTCATCTACTTCGTCATTCTTTATTTTAACCTTAAATAAGTCGGTTAAATGAGCATTGGCAAAACCTTGTTGCTGGAGATTTTCATAGTAGAAAATATCTGCGGGAGAAGGATAACTGCCATAACTGGGATTTATGGACAAGAAAACTATCGGGTCAGTTCCGAGATAGCCCTTAACTTTTTCAACGCCTTTTATATTCTTAAATTGAGGGAAAAACCAAACTTCTCGCCAATCTTTAACGTAGAACTCGTTTATGATTTTATCCCTTAACTTTAATAGCTTATTCATAAAGCTATATTAGCACTTTTCCAGCTTTTCTACCTTTGATTAGCGATGATACCACCAAGCTCCAAGTTTTGACCAAATATACATACAACCGCCAACGACAAATAAAATTGACCCAAATACTCCAGCCCCTGGGCTGTTATTAGTAAACGAGCCGATTATAAATAGGAATCCAATTATAGTCGCAACAATACCTATCGCAGACATTTTCTTCCACTTTTTGCCTGTCGCCTCAATGATGGTTGGCTTATCATATTTTGACCGTGCTTCGGCACGAACTCTTTCTTCTTCTTCAATTTTCTTTTTTTCTTCTTCGGTTAATGACATAAAGTTATAAACGAGTTATCCAAAGGTTCTAAACAGATAATCGCTTCCGACCATAGCAATTATTGCGAGTAAACAAAGAACCCGCTACGTAGGCGGTGTCTTGCGACACCCTGCAACCTTTCGGAAGCAGACCTGTTCAGGGATACCAACGTAACGGGGTCTATGCCCTGAACAGGATTTCTGCGACCATATCCGCAAGTTTTAATTACGGGGTTAGGTCATAAATTGTAATTAAATTATAGCATACCCAGGATAAGATTAAATGTATGTAATGTAATTAGGATTATATTACGTAGAGGGTTGAAAAAAGGGGGTATTTCTGTTAGTTTTACAGCATAAACGATAACCAATCTGGCTATGGAAAAAGTTGAAAGAAAACTTATTGCCAAAGAAATAGAACTCGGCTTTTTAAGTGTGCCGACGAGTTTTAGAAAGAATCTGCCAAAAGATAAAACAAGGTTATCATTCTCTCTGGACGACAAAGTTAAGGAGCTTGCCTACAACCCTTTATATGGGAGAGTTTTCGGGCTAACGGATTATTACAGAAAAAATAATGCCTCTCCTAAAGATATAGTGGATATAGAAAAAAGCGGAGATAATCAGTTCCGATTAACATTCCATAAAACCACAGAACAAGTTAAAAAGCTTGAATCAATTACTACCGATGAGGCAAAAGAACTTATAGATGTATCGGAGCTTTCTTCGCAGGTTAAGGGCAATATCGTTGAGGAGCGGATTGGTCACCTTATCTTACTTTATGGTCAAGGATTGCTAAATGTATACAAGCCGATATCAGATATTGAAGGCATTGACCTTATCGTTGTCAAAAAGGGGATATTTCAGCCAGTATTTATTCAGGTAAAGGGAAGGTACAATTTACGTGGCAAAGATAATCTACAAATCGGCGTTAGTACAAAAAGTTTTGAGGCACACCATACTTTCTATGTTGTGGGGGCTTACTTTGACCCCCAGAAGATGGATTTACACGAATACTTGGTTTTTATTCCATCTACGACATTCAAAAAAAGTGCTGTCATTGTAAATAGGGGCAAAGTAAATGAAAAATATGTTTTAACCTCACCGCTATCCCCAGGTTATAGTGGCAAATACTCTGACTTCATAATTAAAAAAGAGAATCTTGTAAATGAGATTTTCGATAAGTTTAGAGAGATTGAACAATACCTTAAATAATATGCCATCTAACTCAAAAAATCTTTGGCTTCTAACCGAGGAGCGTCCAAAGGTAAAAGTAATTGAAAAGATAATTCAAAAGTTCTCTGATGACAAAAAGTGTAAGTGTGTGTTTAGTGACAGGGGAATCAAAATCGTCCCAATTGTTCAGAATGGAAGGTTCACCTTCACCTATAAAGTTCTTGGAATAGAGTGTGGCGAGATTAAGCAAATCTTTATTAAAACTGTAAGCGGTAAATCAAGTTTTGTTGACTTTCTATTGTTTTACCAAGACGACCAGCCAGATTACAGCTCCACGCCCATATATGCAATTGAGGAAACCAAAACAGACGATACAGAATCACGAAACACTGGTATCTATCAACGTAGTAGCAAGTTTGTGTTTGTTGAGTTCTACTACCCAGACGCAAAGAAGATAATGCTTTATAACATACGAATAGCCCAAAATGATGAACCGTCAGATACAAATATTTTCGGGACAAGAATGTTATTGACTTTAGGCGTAGAGATTATTGGGAAAAAACTTGACCCCAAGGTTATGACTCCGTTCAAAAATCTTGATGAACTTATTGCCTTCAAACGCTCAATGAGGCGACCCCCCGCAGGCAATACCCCGATTCTAATCGATAAAGAAGGCAACAAGATAACCGTATCTGGACGACTTTATAAAGCGGGCAATATCGGACACGACCCCAATATAGGAGCTCTGTCGGCAATAGCCAGTTGCATTCGAAAATGGGACAATAAAACACCAATCGAGATTACGTCTCACGGCTTAAAGCAAAAACACATTCATAGTGAAAATAAGTTTATACAAATAGCTAACAAGCTGGGCGTTACGCTTAAAGGATTAACCTTACCCGCATCACGGCTTCAAGATAACTATTGGCATTACGCAGAAAGCCAAGAAAAAGTTGCTTCAATTTTTGTTCACCTTATTGTCGAAAACTTTACAAATGGTAGGTCAATTTATGAGAATCACGGCGGTAGCGAACGTGGCTACTTTATAAATAAATCTGGAGACCTAATCACTATTCCAAAATACAAAGAAGATGAAAGGGTCAGCTATAAAGCGGGCAACAAGAACGCAATTATCTATATTCCAGACCTAATACTTTTTGACGTAGATAGAAATCAAATCATAAACATTGAGGGTAAAACCTATGCGAATAGGGCGAATGGAATTGAGGAGTTAAAAAACTATGTCTATATTGAGGAACGCTACATAGTTCCGTCTTATAAGCCCTCAAAAATTGTTAGGACGGTTGTACTATCTGGAAGTGATGCAACTAAAATAGAAAATGACGGCGTAGGTTTTATATTAAATAGTGAGGGACAGATAATAATAAGCGACAGCACTCCAGAAATAATAAAAGAAGCAGTTGGTAAATTATCTGTGCCTTAACAGGTAGATTTGTTCTCGGATTAACTTTTTGTTAGGGGCATCGCCATTACTATTACTCCTAAATCTTCTGTAATCAATCTCGATTAACTGAACATCGCCATACTTCCCCAAAGTGGATTCAATGGCATTTTGAGGCATAATACCTTCTGAATTATAGCTTAATAAGAGATACTTATATTTTGACTCCCTGGCTATTCTATCAAGGGCTTGAAGGGCTGATTTTTCATTACAAAACTCTGATTTCTGATTGTCATAATTTCTCATTCCCGTAATACCTCGAATCTCTGGATTGTCATATTTTGCTATGGTTTCCAACAGATGATAATTAGGGGCATACTGCCTTTCGTTATAGGGTGGGTCCAGGTATAAAATGTCCGCTTCAAGATTTGAAACTAAATCCATACTATTCTTATTAAAAACCTTGTTCTCTCCGACTCCCTGGTGTATTTGAATGGGTCTAATCGCAAGCTTCTTTAATGCTCTCGGGTCATATGTTTTAAGGAATGCGGCATAAACCCCAGAAATATTCGCATAAAAAGGAACGCTCTCAATTAGACAAGCGAGCAAAATATAATATTCGCTCTCCTTTGTTAGTTTATGAGATTTCCACTCTTCAATTTGCTGGCGGATAGCATCAATCTTCATTCCGTTTTCTCCAGTAAAATAACGCCTTGGAGATTTACTGTCGGCAGTTCCTTCAATCGTATAATGTTTGTAAATAAAACCTTTTTTGCCGTTAAGATTATTCAGGTAAGAGCAGACCAGCTCTAATGGGGTCATCAAAAGAGCTACCTTATCAGGTTTTATTTTAGATAAAAGTTTTTTGAAAGACGGCTCAAGGTTGTTCCTGATATACGCTTCCTGTAAGACGTAAGAAAAGTAAAGTAGGTCCGAAGAAATTATCTGGAATCCCTTTTTCTTAAAAAATCTGCCGACATTTGCTGTTCCAGAAAAGAAATCACAAAAAACCCCGCTATTTATACCAGTGGAAAGAACGACTTGATGTATGTTATCAAGCAGATTTTCTTTATTTCCTATAAACCTCATTTAGTAATTCGTTATGAGTAATTCTATGACTTTGCCTCTCTTATCTTTTTTACAATTAAGAGAGCGACCCGAATAGACCTTGTGTCTATTATAATTAGAATACAGATTGCTGATAAAATGACAATCTGAATTAGAAAGCATAACTTTTATTCCCTTCTTTGAAAGCTCATCTATGGTAGATTTTAGACGTATCTGGTCTTCTTGATAAAACTTTTCTTTTGTATATCTCGTGAAATCAGAATAAACAGAAACTGGATGATACGGGGGGTCGATATAAGCAAAGTCTCCCTTTTTAGCCGTAGTAACAAGATTTTCGAAATCCAAACATTTAATTGTCGCTTTCTTTAGGACTTCGCTTGAAGAACGAATCGTATCTTCATCGCAGATTAACCTGTTCAAGGAACTTCCAATTGGAACATTAAATTGACCCGCCTTATTAACTCTGTAAACACCGTTGAAGCAAGTTTGGTTCAGATAAATCATTCGTGCGGCTACTTCTATATTAGTTAGTTTAGAAAGAATATCTAACCCTCTATCGATGCTCCTAATCTTCATATACAACTCCTTTGAATGCTTCGCCTTTAGTTTCTTCAGTAAACCAATAACTTGTTCTGGATTATCCCTTACGCCCTCGTATGCCCTTATTAACTCTAAATTACTGTCCCCTAAAATGGCTGATGTCGGTTCAAGATGAAAGAACATAGCACCGCCACCGAGAAATGGCTCAAAGTATTTATTGAATGTTTTTGGTAAAAACTTTTCATACTGGGGAATCATTTCTCTTTTTCCTCCAACCCACTGAAGAAACGGTTTTGCCTTGTCATTCTCAACGCTCCTTGGTTCACGAAGGGCATAATTAGTGAGAGGAGACCCTTGTAGCAGATTGAACAAGGATAGTAGCGTTCTATTATTTTCCAGGGAAAAAGATTGAGAAGATTTTAGCATACCTTGATTATATCAGATTAAGACCACTAACTTATCCATAGCCCCTATATTATTCATACCCGATATAGTTATATGACATTAAGTCCTTCAAAACACTTAAAGACATCTCCAGTTTTATGTTTAATATCCAGCTCATCGTCATAAACCAAAATCATATCTAAACTCCTATGTCTGCTGAACTTCCTGACGTCCCTGACCTCCAGGACCGACAGTAGGGCGGTGATATAAAAATGACGGAAGCCGTGCGTGGTCTTTTCAATATCCAGGGATTTTAATAATCCTCCGATTTCCCGCTTAATAGCCATCGTGCTTAATCGTTCTTCCTTTCTGTCCCTTATACTCTTAAACAACGCTCCACTGCCTGCCCTATTCAACCTGATATGGTTTTTCAAAGCCCTAACGGTTTCAGGGGCTAAATGAACGAGTTCCTTATCATCTCTGCCTTTACCTTGAATAAAAGCCGTCTTATCGGCTAAATTAACGTCTTTAACGTCAAGACGAACTATCTCAATCTGTCTTAATCCTTGAAAAGCCAATAAGCAAAAGAAAGCCCGCAGACGGGTATTTCTGGGATTATCGGGCAACTCTTTTATCTTTTGAACCAGAGCCAATATCTCTTTTTCATTCAGTCCCTCCCGTTTGTGTTTCTTAATCTGGGCGAATGTTTTTATGTTCTGGGTTATATCGGCTGGCAGTATGCCTTGCCTGTTTAACTCTTTAAGAAATACCCTGGCAGATGTCAGGTATTTATTTTTCGTGGACACCGTGTAGTCGGCTCTCTTCTCAAGATACCTTTTGAAGTCAAGAAAACTGTTCCGATTTAACCCCGACCCAGCTATATGAGATAAAAACAGCCCTATTCGGGCTTTGTAATCTTTTCTGGTCATCTCCCTGGCATCCAACGCATCAAACACCAGTCCCGCCCTTGCCTTCATATCGTTCAGGTCTATATGTTTTATTAAATCCATTAAAGTTTAGTTTTATCCAGCTTACTAAAATACTCATCCTTGCCTTGAGGTTTTAAGCTCTTCTGTTCATCTTCAAAAAACTTTCTTTTGTCTGCTCCGCCAGTTCTGCCCTTCTTGGTATGAACGTCAAAAGCATAATCGGGTATGGCTGGCAGTTTTCCAGTTTCACGAGTTTGGTCAATGTAATGTTGGGCGTGGTCGGATTCCCTTGATTTGACTGCCCGTGCCAGGAACAATACCGCTTTGGTTATAAATATCCTGTGCTTATAGTCCTCGCCTTTTGCTCGCCTCTCGTTTGAAAAGTAGAATGATTCCCTGAAAGCATTTACGATAGAACAAGCTTGTGGGTCTTCCACGTCTTCGGCACTTATAACCAACAATCGCTTCCAAACGTAGTTAGAGTATTCGGGGAACATTTCCAAAGCCCAGCCGAGAGCTTCTTTCTCGTTGCCACGGCGTATATCCTTTTGAAGAGCCGAGGCGATTTCTTGTAGTAGGTAGCCGTTCTTTGTCTTTGGTTTGAATAATGAAAATTGAGCCATTTAGGGTTGTTTATGTTGTTATGGGAAATCCTATCCCATTAAAAACCCTTTGAAAATCAAGATTGTGGACGAATGCCTAATTAAAACGTTTCTCCGATATGCCTATTGGAATAGCCCTCGTGTATGGTCCTGGTTGAACGAAAATGAGCCATAACAGCCAGGAGAATAACCGAGGGTAGAATTATGTATTTTTAATAACCCGTTGCCGATTAAAGCCAAAATAAACGTTTGAGAAACTACGTGCCAAAGTAAGCTTATCTATCAAATGCGGAGTGGCAAGCATTACATAACCTAACCCAATCCCACAACTTCTGTCTATATTGACCACTGACATTAGCCCAATGATAACGGTTAGGCGGTAAGTCCTTACTGCCACAACACCAGCAAATCTGCGGTTTACCAAGGTGTTTCTTAACCCAATAATGTAGGGCTTGATAGCTCTTATTGTCTGTCCTCAATCTCCATTGTGGGTCAGGTTCTCGTTTATAAATCTTTTCCATTTTTTAGGATTATGTATGCTGGCGTATGGTATGAATTATTAAAAAAGTGAGGAATTATGCCAAAAGTTGAAAAAATTGATTCTTACGGTTTCAAATGATAAGATTAACCCAATGAACAAGGAAAATATCGGCAAAATCGTTCTGGGGGTGGCTGGCTTAACCGCTATAGTAAAAGGTCAGCTTTCGCTCATAAAAGAACCCGTGGTTCACCCTAATGTTGTGGTTAAAGCTGTTGACGATATTGGTATACCAGAAGTGCGTTTGGTGGTTTCTAATTTTCAATCTTCAGTTACGACCCAGTTTAGTATCGGCATAATCCCAGTTATAATTGACACTGGTTCGCTGACAGGTTAGGCATATAAAATAAATCTGTGGCTGACTGAAAATAGGTTCTAACGTCATCCACTATCCCGCTCCAAGATGTTTTTACTTTCTATTTTTTCAAAAATGAAAAGCGAGATACGAGAAAAAGTTCTTAGGCACGAGCAGGGCCTCTACTTTTACATTGTTTTCCCTATCGCTGTTGCCTTTATCCTGACTTTTATCAGTGCGAGAATTATAAGCCACTTCTGGCCTGATATATATATCCCCTGGGCCGGTATTCATGTCCACCACTTTGCTTACGGTTTTTTTGTTCTGGCCATAGCCGGCTATCTGGCTTTGGTATTCAGCGGACCCCGGGCTAAGTACCTTATATCCCTTCTTCATGGCTTCGGCCTTGGTCTTGCTTTTGATGAATATGGAATTTGGCTTAATCTAAGCGATGACGATCCGGCAAGATGGAGTTATGACGGCCTTTTAATAATCACCGGGGTAATTCTAATACTGTTAACCGGCAGATCGGGCATAAGATTCGTAAGAAACCACCTCCCCTTCATAAAACACCCCCTGACCCCTGACCCTTGATCTTTTGACCTGAATCTGCTATAATTAACATGTAACCTGGAAATATGGTTATGTATACAAGGAATGGCTTAGTAAGCCGTTTTTTGTTACCCAGATACCTAAAATAATGTCTAATTTAGGCTGAGGCGTAGAATTAAGCTAGCACAAGCCAAAGTCACATTTGGCAAGCCTCGGAAGGGTAATATCGGCCAGAATAGACTAAAAAAGTGGTTAAATTTATAGGAAGATTTTCTGTTTTGACCGCTGTTCTTTTAGCTCAGCTAGTTCTTGTAGATAACACTCAGGCAGGTTTCTATGACTGGCTTATGAGTAGAGAAGGGCAAGCTAATACCCTTGTCTCTTCTACAGTTGAAAATTCCAGCTTATCTTTTGAAAAAATATTTTCTTGGCGTAACAGACAGCCACAAAACGCTGAAACTAAGAAAATAATCGTTGAAGAAGAGGGGCCTCAAATAAAAGTTCTGGCAACATATACTGTCCGAGCAACTGGCTACTCCTCTACTCCCGACCAGACCGATGATACTCCCTGCCATACGGCTACCAATTATAACGTCTGTACTGGTACAAAAAACGTCATAGCCGCTAACTTCTATATCAACGGCAAAAGAGTTCCTTTTGGAACATTGGTAAGGATACCAGAAATCTTCAGAGAAAAAATATTCGTCGTTGAAGACAGAATGAACGCCAGATACACAAACAATATAGATGTCTGGTTCCCGGAAAGAAGCTTAGCTAAAGCATTCGGAAGCCAAAAAGTAACAATAGAAATAGTTGAAGAATCTTAACACCTAAAATCCCGCCTAGCGGGATTTTAGGTGTTTGTGCAGAATACTTGAATTAGTCCGAACCGCTTTCGCCCCTCGACTGGCTCGGGGCGAGGAAGTCCCCCCCCGCGAAAATCCGGAAAGGCGGCGGAGCCGCACGAATGACAATTTCAAGTTTTCTTTGGCGGAGTTCGGATTACTGAAATTCTAGCGAATTTCAGTCTTGGCGGCAAATTCTTTGTTCTTTCAAATTATCAAAAAGAAAAACCTGCCGTTCGCATTTGCTACTAGGCAGGTCGTTATGAGTGTGGCGAATGTTTACGCCGTGACAGCTTCCCTGAACGTCTTGTCGAAGAGAGCGACACGATCAACGTACTCCTTTTTCTCGGTATAGTCCGCGATCGCATCTCGCAGCTTCTCGGCGGTCAGTTGGATACCCACTCCATCGAGAGCATCGACGGAAGTGAGGGGAATGTTGTGCCATTTGTCTGCGAAGTCATTCCAGTCGTAGATGTAGAGTCCTTCGTGGCCGAAACACACGTTTAGTCCGCTCCCGGAACCGGCACCTGTCACTGTGCCGTTACCTCGCACTTGATTGACAACGATGAGGGAACCGATCATGGAGCGCGATTCAAGCCGCAACAGATCAGCATCGTTGTTTACGTACTCGATCATCGCCTGCAACTTCTCCCGTTCGGAGAGGCCCTCGAACCTGCCACTTCCGAGATCGAGCCTGAGATACCGCGAGTAAATGCTCGCGATGAGCTCATAAACGTCTCGGGGAATGCTTTTCGCCGCCCGCCGTCTCTTCAGAATGCCAAACATAGTTTTTGCCCCTTTCAAGGTACGATTTCTAGCTCGAGCACCTTACCCAAGCATCGTAGCAAGTATACTGTAAGTTCCAATAAAAGTCAAGCTCACAGCCGCAAAAAACAAAATAGCCCTATTTCAGGCCATTTATCACTCCTAAACCAAATGATTAAAATTTTTCTTTTCTGCTTCTACAAAATATGGTTCGAGCCGATGTTTTTAACGGGTTCTTTTGCGGTTTTGATTCGTGCGGCTCCGCCGCCTTTCCGGATTTTCGCGGGGGGGACTTCCTCGCCCCGAGCCAGTC